>Ga0302313_10003077_pt1 | contig 11198 bp, 8 predicted proteins | sample III_Palsa_N2_2_FD_200454 | JGI IMG/M metagenome (GOLD analysis project Ga0302313, IMG submission 200454) | Peat permafrost microbial communities from Stordalen Mire near Abisko, Sweden - III_Palsa_N2_2 | ecosystem: Environmental > Terrestrial > Soil > Palsa > Peat permafrost | place: Sweden...
CTGCGGACTGCCGTCGGCGCGGGCGAGCAGCAAGTCCCCTATCGCGCGGGCGATACGGCCGTTGCCGTCGTCGAAAGGATGCAGCGTGACGAACCACAGGTGCGCCAGCCCGGCCTTGATCACCGGTGCCACAGTGGAGTCACGATTGAGCCAGTCGAGAAAGCGCGTTGTCTCGACGTTGAGGCGATCGGCCGGTGGCGCTTCGAAATGAACCCGCTGACGGCCGATGGGACCGGAAACCACTTGCATGGCACCGTTTTCGTCGTTGCGCCATGCGCCGATCTGGATCCGTGACATACCGCTGAAGCCGGTCGGAAACAACGCCGCGTGCCACGCAAACAAGCGCTCGCGGGTCAGCGGGGCGTCGCAGCGAGCGGTAGCGTCAAGCACCATTTCAACCACGCCCTCCACGTGCCGGTCGACCGGCGCGAGCGCGCCGATATCCACCCCGAGCCGGCGCGCGATAGACGAGCGGACCGAATCCGCATTCAGCCTTTCTCCTTCGATCTCGCTGGTCTTGAGCACGTCCTCGGTGAGCGCGGCCAGACTTGCCTGATTGCGCAGGGTCAAACCGACATCGGCGAGCCGGCCGTGCAGCAAACCCTGAGCGCGACTGACTGCGGCCAGCGGCGCCGCGATCACCGACAGATCGTAGCGCCAGGCCGGCCAATCAGGATCTTCCCAGATAAAAGTCCATTCTCCGCGTTTCATGCGGTGATTATGAGGCGTAATCACCGCAAACGGTGATTTATTCTCCGCATAAAATGCGGAGAATAAGACCGCTATTCACCGCACGCGTTCAGCAGAAAGGGTTCCAACCGCATCGACATCAGCCAATAACACCAATAAAACCCAATAAAAAGGGCCGCCCTTAAAACCGGCGGCCCAAAGCACATCCTACAACCCACATCAATTCCTTTCCCTACTCGCCCCCCGGCGCTTAACTGCTCAGATAGTTGAACAGCGACATTTTCTGGATCTGTGCAAAAGCCTGCTGTGCGGCCTGCAGCGAGGTCTGCGTCATCTCGTACTGGCTGATCGCACTGGGCAGATTGACGCTGACCAGGTCCGCCAGATTGTTGGCGGTTTGCGTCGAGGTCGTCTGCATGGCGGTCTGCGTCGCCGTGACTTCCTGTTCGCGGCCACCCACCGCCGTTTGTGTCGTCAGCACGTTGTTATACGTGTTGCTGATTTTCGAGCCCGCAGTGGTCAGCGCGTTTTGCAACGTCGCCTGCGCGGTCGCCGAATCGGCGGGCTGTTTCAGCGCAGCCACCAGCGAATCGAGCGTCGCGAAAATGTCGGTATCGCTGGTATTGCCGGTGTTCGCCGGCGCGACGGTAAACGTATCGCCCGATGCCGGCGTGCCGGAGATAGCGACGGTTTGCGAACCGACCGTGATATTCCCGCCCGCCGTGTACGGCGTCGGCGTGGTCGGCGCGGTCACGGTGGGCGGCGTCGTCGACGGATCCGAGGACGTGATCGAGTACGAACTGACACTCGTTGGCGGTGTGCCGGTGGTCGTGGTCCCGAACGTGATGGTGTAGATCAACGAGTTGGCCGGATCGCTGCTGTTGCTCACGCTGGCCGGACCGATCGTGCCCGAACCCGTGTTAGCGGCTGATCCCGACGAAACCGGCGAGCTTTCGTTCGACGAAACGCTTTGGAATATTGCCGAACCTGCATCGGCTACGTTGATCGTGCGGGTGTCGGAAATCTGCACCTGCCGCTGCCCGGGGCCGCCATCGTAGGTCGCGCCAATGCCCGAGGCGTTGTTGGTGAACGGCTTCGAGCCGCCCTGGAAACCGGCAAAGATGTAATTGCCGTTGGCATCGGTGGTGTTGGCAAGCGTCATCAGCGTACTGCGATAACCCTGGAGCTGGGTCGCAAGTGCGCTGTTGTCGGTGTCGTTGAGCGTACCGTTGCCGGCGTTCACCACCAGCGACTGAATGCTCTGCATCACGTTCGTCACGCTGCTGAGCGTGGAGTCTTCTTGCTGCAGCGAGGTCAGCGCCGACGACTGGTTGGTCGCGTATTGCGCCAGATTGGCCGCCTGCGAAGTCAGCGCCACGGCCTGCGCGGCGCCCAGCGGATTGTCCGCGGCGGTCTGCAACGCCTTGCCCGATGAGATCTGCGCGTACATGTTCGCGAGCGACGCCTGCTGATTGCTCATCGTCTCGACGTTCATCGTGAAGTACTGGGAGCTGGAGATGCGCATCGTGAAAGCCTCAGTTGAAAATGCCGAGCAGCGTCGTGAACAGCGTGGAAGCGGTCTGGATAACCTTGCTGTTGGCCTGGTACAACTGCTGGTACTGAATCAGGTTGGCGGCCTCTTCATTCAGGTTCACGCCCGACACCGATTGCTGCGCCGACGTCGCCTGCGTGAGCACCGCGGTCGCCGACGTACTCGAACTCTGCAGATTGTTGGTCTCGTTGCCGATCTGGTTGACGTAGTTCGCGTACGCGCTCGTCAACGAGTCCGTGCCGCCGTTCAGCGACTTCGCCGTCCCGAGATTCGCCATCGCGAGTGCGTTGCTGCCGTCGCTGCTGCCGCCCTTGTTCGCACCGATGCTGAAGGTATCGCCGTTGGCCGGTGTGCCGCTGATCGTTGCGCTGACATTCGTGCCGTAGGACAGGGTGACACCCTGGGCGGGGTTGTAGGCGAAGGCCGCGCCTGCCGCGACGCTCGTGCCGTTCGCCAGAGTGACCGCCAGGTTCGACGTAAATTGCTGGTTGGCCGCGTTGTACGTCAGCGTCAAGGGAGTTGCCGGGATCGAATAACCCGCGGTAACCGTCGCCGCCGAGATATTCGCAGTGCCTGCGTTGCTCGCTCCCGCCGATGCCACCGCCGGGGAAGCTGCGGCAATCGCGGTCGGGTTCGTGGTGACCAGCGAGAACGCGGCAAGCGCGCCGCTCGTCGGCTGGATGTTGAACGAATCACCGGCCTTCATGATGCCGCTCGTCACCGAAATATTCAGGCCTGCAATCGTGCCGCTGGCCGCGCCGGTTACTGTCGACGTGGGCGCGAGGGTGCCGAGCACCGCGCCGCTCGCGCTATCGGTAAGCGTGTAGTTGGTGCCGTTGTAGGACAGCGTGTAGTTGCCGTTAGTCGGCTGGGTCGGATTCGCTATCGATACGCTCAGCGGAGCAGTGCCCGTATTGCGTGCATTCGCATAAATGGTCGGGCTGCCGGTCGAGAACAACGCGGTACCGGGATTGCCGTTCAGGTCCACGCCCAGCGAATTTTGCTGGTTCAGCTGCGCGGCAAAACTGGTCGCGAGCGAGCCAAGCTGGGCCTGCGCCGGATCGAGCGACTGGCTGCGAAACGCGAGCAATCCGCCGACCGTGCCGCTGCCGAACGTGGAGTCCGGCAGATATTGCGTTTGCGCAGGCGTCTGCGGCGAGCCGTCCGGCGATGCATACGCGATCGACAACTCGCTCGGGTCCGATGTCGATGTCACCGCTTGCAACTGATACGCCGTTGTTCCGGAAACCAGCGGCTGGCCGGTCCCGATCGACACGTTGTACGCGCCGTTGACGGTAGTGACCTGCACGTTCGTCAACTGGCTCAGGTTCGATACCGCCGTGTCCCGCGCATCGAGCAACTGGTTCGGCGGCTGGCCTTGCGCGCTCGCGGCGGCAATCTGGCCGTTCAGCGTGGCGATCTGGCTGGTGTAGCTGTTGATCTGCGTGACCGCGCTGGTAAGCGACTGGTTGACGCCGGAACGGAGCTGGTTGTAGTTCGCGGCCGCGGCGTTCATCTGGTTGACGAGCGATTGCCCGCTGCTCATCAGCGACTGCCGCGTCGACGTCGTGGCGGGGCTGTTCGCCACCGACTGCAAGCTCGTGAAATAGCTCGTCATGCCGGAACCGATACCTGTGGTCGGATCGCCCACGAGGTTGTTCAGCTGCGACAACATCGAGTAGTACGTGTTCAGCGAACTGCTGTTGGACTGCGCGGCATTGAGCTGCGTGGTCAGGAACGAGCTGTATGAACGCGCGACGGTCGCCGTCTGGACGCCCGAGCCCAGATAACCCGACGTCGTGTATTGCCCCGACGCCTCCTGGTACACCGGTTTCTCCTGGGTGTAGCCCGGGGTCGCAGCGTTACTGATGTTTTGTCCGGTGGTCGTCAAACCCCATTGGGCTGCATTGAGACCGCTGACGCCGATATCGAATAGGGACATGCAAGGAATCCTGGTAAAGGCACGAAGCCCGGGCCGTCGCTGTTTGACGACAACTGGTGTATATCGGCCGATTGCAGAAAAAGTTGAATCCCGGCGCGGTGAGTCGGGGCGCGCGTGGTTTGGGCACAGTGCGCGCGCAGATAAAATCCGCGCGTACCACGCCATGACGGATTATTCCCCGGCATTGATCGGAGCAATCGGTGAAGCAGCGGGGGGATTGGGCGTCAGTTCGCCGAATGGAAGGGGCGTTACGGGGGGAAGAGCCGGGTACTGCGGCGCGGGCGGAGCGAGCACGGGGCTCGCCACCGCATCAACGCATCAACGTTATCGCGCCAGTGACCGGCGCTTCATCTCGAGTTGCGTAATCAAGCGCTGCAGCGTGTTTTCTGCTGACCCGGGCAAGCTCATGAACTTGAAGCCGAGCGTATAGCGCAGATCGCCCCTCGAATTCACTGTTTGCCGGTTCGACATCAGTTGCAGGTCGAGCACTATCTTGCCCGGGTTGCTGAAGTGCAGTTCCACGGAACGCAGGATCAAGCCGACTTCCATCGATGCAACCCGCTCGTCCATGGTCCGCAGCGCAACGCCGCCCAGCGAGAGGTCGTTCACTTCGAAGCGAAAACGCTCGCCATTCTGCAGTTCGCCGCTGCAGATGTACGGATCGAGCACCGGCGCTTCCACGCGGAAATACTCGCGCCGCTGCATGTAGAACAGCACCGGCGGAAAATCCGCTTCAAACGCCGGGTGCCCTTCGAAGAGGATTTCACGCGGTGTGCCAGTAGCGAATTCGACGCGGATTCCGTCGGGACTCGCGTGGAACATCAGGTTTTCCGAGCGCAGCATCGCCTTGTTCTGCTCGGGAATGCCACCCCAATCGAAGATGAACGTGCGCGCGCTCGGATTCACGTCGAGCAGGCGGGTAACGATCTGTCCCGTGCCGTGATCGACGGTCAGAAAATCGGCTCGATTAACGAGGTTGCGTAGCGAGACACCGATTTCCAGCGGATTACGCCGGCCGAAATCGGGAAGGTCGGTCTCGTCGTCTGGGATGTCGGAACCGTTTGGCGGATTCATGTTCATGGGGATTGCCGTGTTCGTTTGCTCGCTCGCGTCACGATTCCCGAGACTGTTCGAGCGTCCAACCAGACCCTGTGGATCTGGCACTTCGATGTTTCATTTAGCGGCAACCGGGATCGAATATTTAGGGTTGGCTGTAAAAAAACTTCCCTACTCTCGTATCCGGCGGCCGAAAACGTTCGCAAAGCGCGCAAATCGAAACGAACCAGCACATTCTCTCCATTTCGATGCCTTGCGGCCGGCCGGCTGCCTTCCGGGCACACCATGCACCCGTTCCTCGCCGTCAGCCTGCATCGTCTTTTATTGCGACATTGGCCCCGTCGCTTTTGACACATTACTCGTAATACGTTTCGTCTACCTATATTAGATGCAGCAAAAGGTGCGCCAGTCCGCACTCCGTTCACACTCGATCAAGCAATGTGCCGCATGATCGAAATCAACTTTTTAGCGTACTGCGGGTCGGTTGCATATCCCGCTTTCTGCATTCCGTGCGCAAAACCGGCGGCATCGCGCGAGGCTTCCACGACCGGCGCGTAGCGCGGATTGCTCTTGAGCACGCTGGCGTAGTCGGTGAGCGCGTCCTCGTACGAGTCGTAGGCGCGGAACTTCTCCACCACTTTCTGCGGTTTGCCGTTCACGTATTCCGTGGTCACCGCGCTCGTGGTCTTGCCGGTCCAGTCGCTGGTCGCCTTGATGCCGAACACGTTGTGACTTGAGCTGCCGTCGGTGTTCTTGATCTCGCGCTTGCCCCAGCCGGACTCGAGCGCCGCCTGGCCGATGATAAATCGCGCCGGAATCCCGGTCGCCGCGCTGGCGGCCTGCGCCGGCGCAGCGAGACGGTCGACGAACGCCGCGACCTTGTCCGAGCCCACGCCGCGTGCGGGCGGCGTCAGCGCGCTGTCGGCGCTATAACCGTTGCCATCGAGCGATGCCTTCGAGGACGCCGTCGATGACCCCGCCGCGTTCGCATAGGCCTTCGCCATCGCGTTCATCGCGGCCATGTTGCCTGCGTTCGCGCTGCTGTCACCGCTTGCGCCCGCGCCGTCCGCCTGCGCGCCTGTGCCTGTACTGGCGCCGGCGTTGCGCATGAGTTGCTTGAGCATCATGTCGGCTACGCCAATGCCCTTCGCGCCCATGTTTTGCGAAAGCTGCTGGTCGAGCATCGACGTGAAGGTCTTGCTGTCGTTCGAATCGAAAGGGCTATCCGACGGCGTGGCGTCCCGCATGCTCTTCAACATCATCTGCGTGAAAACGGAGTCAAACTGCTTGGCCGCGGCCTTCAACCCCTGCTGCGGGTTCGCGTTGGCCTGGGCGCGCATGGCGTCGAAGCCCTGCACGTCGAGCGCAAACCGGTTCGACAACGAACCCAGGCCGCTGCTCGTGTCGGTTGTGTTCATTGATGCGAGCGCGTTGCTTGTCGTACCGGTCCCGTTCGCGTTCATGACCTGTCGCCTTTAAATAATTTCAAGATCGGCGCGCAACGCACCCGCCGCTTTCATCGATTGCAAAATCGAGATCAAATCCGCCGGCGTCGCCCCGAGGGCATTCAACGCCTTGACCACGTCCGCGAGCGTCGCGCTTGCCGCCACCTGCTTCAGCGCGCCCGTGTCCTGCTTCAACTGGATACTCGACTGTTTCGCCGCCACGGTTTGTCCGTTGGAGAACGCCCCCGGCTGGCTCACGGCGGTCGTCGTGTTGATGACCACCGACAAATTGCCATGCGCGACCGCGCAGTTCTGCAGCGTGACCATCTGGTTCATCACGATAGAACCCGTGCGCGCATTGACGATCACCTTCGCCGCCGCCTGCGACGGCCTGACATCGATATTCTCCAGCTGCGCCATGAACGACACCACTTGCGACGGGTCGCTCGGGGCGCGCAACTGGATCGTGCGGCCGTCGAGTGCGATCGCCGTGCCCATGCCGAAATCATTGTTCACCGCTGCCACGATCTTCTGCGTGGTGTCGAAGTCGAGCGTGTTCAGTTCCATCTGCATGACGCCGCCGGCTTGCGTCACGGCCGCGGGCACGGCCCGTTCGACCAACGCGCCGCCAGGAATGCGGCCCACTGCAAGCTGGTTGACCTGGACCTTGCTGCCGTTGGCGCTGGCACCTGCTCCGCCGACGGCGAGATTGCCCTGCGCCATCGCGTAGACCTGGCCGTCGGCGCCTTTGAGCGGCGCCATCAGCAGGGTGCCGCCGCGCAGGCTCTTGGCATTGCCGAGTGACGACACCGTCACGTCAATCGCTTCGCCCGGCCGCGAGAACGGCGGCAACACGGCTGTCACCATCACGGCGGCGACGTTCTTCAACTGCATGTTCTGGGTGGTCGACGAATTCAGCGTAATGCCGAGGTTGCCGAGCATGTTCACCAAGCTTTGCGTGGTGAACGGCGTCTGGGTGGTCTGGTCGCCGGTGCCGTCGAGCCCGACCACGAGGCCATAGCCGATCAGCGGATTGTCACGCACGCCCTGGAACGAAACCAGGTCCTTGAGGCGCTCCGCCTGAGCTGCCTGCGGGAGTGCGGCAGCGAGCGCCAGCGCAATGAGGAATGAACGAAGAAGCAAGCGAAGAAAGAGTTTCATGGTCAGAAGGGCGCCACGTTAAGGAAGAAGCGCTGGAGCCAGCCCATCTGCTGCGATTCATCGATATAACCCTTCGCCGAATACTCGATCTTCGCGTCCGCTACCTGGGTGGAAAAGACCGTGTTGGTGCCGGAGATGGTCGTCGGATTGACGACGCCGGAGAAGCGCACGAATTCGTTGCCCTGGTTGATGAGCATCTGCTTCTCGCCGCTCACTTCCAGGTTGCCGTTGGGCAGGACACCCGTGACGGTGACCGTCAGCGTGCCGTTGAAGGTATTGGCCGCGCTCGCGCCGCCTGCGCCGTTGAAACCGTTTGAGCCGCTGGCAGCCAGGTTGGTGTTGTGGAACAGGCCGCCGAAGATACCCGGCGTGACCGGCACGGCGAACGCCTCGCTGGCGTTGCGCGCTGCATTCGCTGCCGATGATTTCGTCGCGTTGACGTTTTCCGCGATCACGATGGTGATGATGTCGCCGGTATTGCGCGGGCGCTGGTCCTCGAACAGCGGCCGTCCCGCGTAGCCCGCGTTGTAGATCGCGCCGGGCGATGCCGAATTGAGCGGCGCCGCCGGCGGGCGTGCGGTCATCGGCTGCTGGGTGATCGGCTCTTTGGGCACGAGGGCGCAGGCCGCCAAAGCGACCAGCGCCAGCACCGATACGCTGCGAATACGTGAAACGCGTGAAAATTGTGATGACATCTTCGTGGTCCTTCGGAAATACGCTGCTGATGCGGGTGATGCCGGTTGGTGCAACTCAAACCTGCATCTGGCTCAGCGTCTGCAGCATCTGGTCCGACGTGGTCACGGCCTTGCTGTTGATTTCATAGGCGCGCTGGGTCTGGATCATGTTCACCAGTTCCTGGACCACGTTCACATTCGACGATTCCACATACCCCTGCTGCAACTGTCCCGCGCCGTTCAGACCCGGCGTCACGACGTTCGCCGTCCCGGACGAAGCCGTTTCAGCAAACAGGTTTTCACCACGTGCGTCGAGGCCGGCCGGGTTGACGAAGGTCGCGAGCTGCAACTGGCCGACCGTCGTGTTGGTCGAGCTGCCCTGCGCCGTGGTCGTAACCGTGCCGTCCGAGCCGATCGTCACGCTGGTCGCCGTCGTGGGGATCGTAATGGCCGGGGTGACCTGATAACCGCTCGACGTAACGAGCTGACCTTGTGCGTTGGTCTGGAACGAGCCGTCGCGGGTGTAGGCGGTCGTGCCGTCTGGCATCGTCACCTGGAAAAAACCGTTGCCGTTGATGGCGACGTCCTTCGAGTTGCCGGTCTGCTGCAGGTTGCCCTGCGTGTAGAGGCGTTCGGTGGCGACCTGTTGCACGCCGGTGCCGATCTGGCTGCCCGACGCCAGTTCGGTCTGCTGGGTGGAACTCGCGCCCGGCTGGCGGACGGTCTGGTACAGCAAGTCCTCGAACACCGCGCGCGAACCCTTGAAGCCGTTCGTGCTGACGTTGGCGAGATTGTTCGAAATCACGTCCATCTGCGACTGCTGCGCGTTCATGCCGGTTGCGGCGATGTAGAGAGAGCGGTTCATGGTTTTTATCCTGGTACTGCGGATTAACTGAAGTCGAGCAGCTTGTTAGCCGACTGATCGTTCGAGTTGGCTGAGTCGAGCAACTTGGTCTGCATCTGGAACTGGCGGGCGTTGGTGATCATGTCGACCATCGCGGACACCGCATTCACGTTGCTGCCTTCCAGCGACGCGGGCGCCACCGTCACCGTCGGATCGGCGTCGGCGGGCTGGCTGTCGGCAGTGCGGAACAGGCCGTCGTCGCCGCGCGTCAAGGTCCCCGCATCGGGGTTGACGAGCTTCAACTGGTCGATCGTCGCAATGGACGTCGGCGGGTCGCCCGGCATCAGCGCGGTCACCGTCCCGTCCTTGCCGATGGTGACTTCCGCGCCCGGCGGAATCGACATCGGACCGCTGTTGCCGATCACCGGCAGGTTGTTTGCCGTGACCAGCTGGCCGTTGGCATCAACGTGAAAATTGCCGGCGCGCGTGTACGCCTCTCCGCCGTCTTCCGTCTGCACGGAAAGCCAGCCCGGACCCTGGACGGCGACATCGAGAGGATTGCCGGTCTGCTGGATCGGACCCGGCGTGTAGTCGGCGGTCGGCGTGGACGACAACACGAAAGTGCGCGTGGTCGCGTCGCCGGACGCGCCGTTCTCGAAGTTCATCGGCACCTGTCGAAACGCGGAAAGCTGCGCACGAAACCCCGTCGTCGATGCATTGGCGAGGTTGTTCGCCGTGACGCTCTGCTGCTCGAGCGCCTGCGCGGCGCCGCTCATCGCGGTATAGATCAGACGGTCCATTTATGACTCTCTCGTGCTTGGCGTGGGCGGCGGCTCTTACAGGTTGATGAGCGTCTGGTCGACGGTTTGCTGCGTCTTGATCGTCTGCGCGTTCGCCTGGTAATTGCGCTGCGCCGTGATCAGGTCCACCAGCGAACTGGTCAGGTCGACGTTCGAGTTTTCCACCGCGCCGCCCTGCAGCGAGCCGTGGTTGGTCGAACCCGGCACCGACACCTGCGCGAGGCCCGATGCCGCGGTCTGCTGGAAGTTGTTGCCGCCAAGGTCCTGCAAGCCGTTCTGGTTGGCGAACGTCGCGAGCGCGATCTGACCGAGCGCTTGCGTCTTGCCGTTTGTGTACGTGCCCGTCAGCGTGCCGTCTGTGCCGACCGAAAAGCCCGCCAGTTCGCTCGATGAATAACCGTCCTGGGTGCTGCTCACGAGGCCGGTCGTTGCGCCGTACTGGGTCGTGCCTGTGAAGGACATCGACATGGTTTGCAAGGCGGTGGCGGAGTTGGACGCACCATTCGGAATCGAAAAGGAGAACGGAGCGATGGCGGTGGCGGGCGGCGTCGGGATCATGTTGCCCGACTGGTCGAAGGTGACCGTGCCGAGATCACCGGTTGTGTCAGTCGCCGAACCCGTCGTGACAGGCGTGTTGGCGGTGCCGGTGGTCGCATACGCTTCCCACGAACCCGTTGACTGCTTGACGAAAAACACGTTCACCGCATGCGTGCCGCCGAGCGAGTCGTTGACGTTGATCTGGCTGGTGGCGCTATAGGTGTTCGCGTTGGTCGGATCGAATGGCGTCTGGGTCGGCAGAGCTTGCTGCGAGTTCAGGTTGAACGCGAAACTCACATTCTTGGTCGCCGACGGCGGCAGGTTCGAGTTCGGCACGACGAGCGGCACCGTTGCCGAGCTGTTGATCACGCCCTGCGCATTGGCTGCATAGCCCATCAGCGTCTGGCCGGCGGCGTTGACAATCGTACCGTCGGCCGCGAGGTTGAACACGCCGTTGCGCGAGTACACGTTCGCGCCGTTACTCGACATCTGGAAGA
>Ga0302313_10003080_pt1 | contig 11180 bp, 5 predicted proteins | sample III_Palsa_N2_2_FD_200454 | JGI IMG/M metagenome (GOLD analysis project Ga0302313, IMG submission 200454) | Peat permafrost microbial communities from Stordalen Mire near Abisko, Sweden - III_Palsa_N2_2 | ecosystem: Environmental > Terrestrial > Soil > Palsa > Peat permafrost | place: Sweden...
AAGATCTGGCCCCTATACGAGGCTCCAAGGTCTTCCGCGTAGGCTCGCACGGTGTTGTCTTGTTAGTGATCCATCCGTAACCCCAATCGTTCCGAAGGAACAGGGAACGATTTTCGGCTGCCTTTTATCCTCGGCCCAAAAGCTCATACATGAACAGTCGTTCGTCGATCTTTTTGAATTAGAGACCCTCCGTACGACGAAGGATGGAACGAGCAGGTTATTGGTCCGACCTCGGCCAACTCCTGAGGACTTGAAGCGTTACGAACCTTCTTTGATGAAGCCATAAGACAAAGACAGTAGCAGTCAGCACAACTGGTTATAAGTTACAAGATCGTAAATTCATTTCACCCCCATTAAAATCCTTTGGCTTCTACAGGTGAAGTCCAGTGAAACATCCTGTAAAGCCCCTCGCAATGTACCTCCGTGTCGTGTGATGCTGGCCACCAGAGTGATCCTCCATATTCGATTTTGGGTGCTCCAGGAGAAGTGTGCGATGCCTGTCTATTCCATGCGTTCTGCGTCATTTGTTTCGGGTTACTGGTTTGCTGGTTCGAGATCATCACGGCTGTGCCATCTGTTAGGTAGAGCTTTTCTCGTCTGCCTTGCATTCATAGCGTTGTCGCTGACTGCGTCATCCCAGACTCTAGCTCCAGTCTGGGTTCTTTCGACTGTCGCGGGGAACGGAACCAACGCCGACACGGGGAATGGCGGTCTGGCCACAATGGCAGAGATAGCAAAAGGCTATCAAGTGGCGACTGATAAAGCAGGGAATGTCTATTTCTCTGAACCGACCAGCGATATCATCCGCAAAATCGATGCTAACGGCGTTATCAGTATATTCGCCGGGACTCAAGCGAAGAGCGGGTATGCCGGTGATGGCGGTCTTGCTACAGCTGCATTGTTGAACGCTCCCTACGGAGTCACTATCGACAGCAATGGGAATCTGCTGATTGGCGACGAAGGCAATTCTGTGATTCGTCGGGTCGATCAGAAAGGCATGATCACCACTGTAGCTGGAACCGCCGGAAAAGTAGGTTATACGGGTGATGGAGGCTTGGCGATCAACGCGGAGCTGCACACGCCCTACAGCGCCATCTCCGACAGAAGCGGCAACATCTACGTTGGGGATTATGCCAACAACGTTATTCGCAAGGTGGATCTAAGCGGCAATATCACAACCTTTGCAGGTACAGGAGTCGCAGGCTATTCAGGCGATGGCGGGCCGGCCAATAAGGCCACTCTCGCTGGCCCATATGGCTTTTGGTTCGATACGGCGGGCAACATGTACTTTGCCGAATATACCAATTCGGTGATTCGGATGATTGATACCAGCGGCAACATACACACGTTTGCTGGCACGGGACAACTTGGGAGCGGCGGGGATGGCGGCCCGGCAACCAGCGCTACCTTTCACTTCCCGCACAGTCCTACTGGCGATGGGCTGGGCAACCTCTATATTCCAGACGAAAATAACATGACCGTTCGCTGGGTCAATGCGAGCGGGACCATCAGCACAGTTGCAGGTGCGCCTACTGTCGCGGGCTTTGCAGGTGATGGAGATCCGGCCACCACGGGAAAATTCGATTATCCCTATGGTTCTGCCATTGACAGCAGCAACAACCTCTATATTGCCGATCCCAGCAACTTTCGCATTCGCAGGATGTCGCTCAATACCGTATTGCCTGCGACAGCAGTTGGTTCCTCTTCCTCCCAAAATCTCTTCGTAGAGTCGAGTTCTACAGTTACGCCAAACAAGGCAACTGTTACACCGGCTGCGTCTACAGAGTTTACGCTGGGCATACTGTCGGGCTGCACCCTTGGCGCTCAACTTAGTGCAAACACGCCCTGCACCGTACCGGCCACCTTTAAGCCAACCGTGCCAGGATTGCAGACGGCGCAGCTTACTTTTGCCGATACGAATAATGTTGTCTCAGTTATCGGGCTTAGTGGTGTCGGTATAGCGCCTGAAACCACCTTCAGCGTGGCCGCGATCTCTACCCTTGCAGGCAATGGCACGGCGGGGAGCACTGGAGCTGGTGGCCTTGCTACATCCGCACAAGTGAATGCGCCTCGCGGCGGTTTCATTGACTCAGGTGGAAATATCTATTTTGCGGATGGGGCCAACAACATCGTCCGCAGGATCGATGGTGTTTCTGGAAAAATCTCGACGGTGGCTGGTACAGGGACGTCAGGTTACACCGGCGATGGTAGTGCAGCGACCTCGGCAACATTGAATGCTCCAGCCAAGGTCGTGGCCGATGCCGCGGGTGATCTGTATATTGCGGATACAGGCAACAGTGTCATTCGGTATGTGGATGCGGCTACCGGCAATATCTCCACAGTGGCGGGTACAGGCGCGCCCGGATATACCGGCGACGGCGGCATGGCAACAGCAGCAGAGCTGAATCATCCGCAGGGTGTCGCTGTCGACCTGGGCGGACATGTCTATGTCGCGGATACGGGTAATAACGTCATTCGCTACTTTGGCAAGGGCAGCTTAATTACGACTCTTACTGGTACAGGAACTGCAGGTTATCTCGGTGATGGAGGCAATGCACTGGGTGCAGAGTTGAATGCTCCGCAGGCCGTGACGCTAGATATGTACGGCGACGTCTACATAGCGGATACAGGCAACGACGTCGTCCGTCTAATTTCGGCGGCGAACCAGATCTCAACCGTTGCCGGGCAGCAGGGTAACGCAGTGAATGCCGGTGATGGTGGTGCGGCGACCGCTGCGACGCTTAGTCAGCCTTCGGATGTCGCGCTTGATGCGGCGGGCGATCTCTACATTGCAGCGGGTGGACAAGTCCGCATGGTCAATTCAGCCGGGATCATTGGCACGCTTGCGGGCACTGGAGCCGCAGGGGGCTACGCCGGAGAGGGAGGATCAGCGACTAGCGCGGTTTTGCCTTCACCGATAAGCAATCTGATATTGGATGGTGCCGGCGACATTGTTTTAGCGGATACAGCGGGGAACCGCGTGTTGAAGGTTGCAGCGTCGGCACCGATACCGTTGAATTTGGGCACACAGACGCCGGGTACCACTGGCGCGGCCGAGATTTTCTCCGTTCAGAACGTCGGAAACAGTACCCTGAACCTCAGCGGTGTCGGTGCATCGGCAGGCTTCGTCTTGCAGACCGCAGGAGCCACAAGCTGCACCGCGACCACTACGCTTGCTCCGGGCCAAGCCTGCTCAATTAACATCGCATTCAGTCCGGCGAGCAGCGTGAATGGAGTTGTGTCAGGAACCCTGACACTGACGGACAACTCACTGAACCGATCGGGCGTTACGCAGACGATGGCGCTCTCTGGAACGGCAAAGGTGATCGTCAGCACCACCACGTCGGTCAGTGTCGTTCCCTCGTCGCCAGTCTATGGTGCGCCTGCAAGCATCACCGCAACGGTGAACAACGGCAACACTCCTACTGGACAAGTGAGCTTCTCGGTCAACGGAACCACAATAGGAAGCGCATCCCTGAACAACAATCAAGCTGTGATCGCGCTGCCCAGTCTGCCAGCCGGAACAACATCTATCCTTGCTTCCTATTCTGGAGATTCCAGTAACGGCTCAAGTTCTGGCACAGCCAGTGTCACCATTCAACCTGTTGTGCTTACTGTGACAGCGTCCAATGTCTCCATGGTCCAAGGCGCATCTCTGCCATCGTTCACTTATAGTGTGAGCGGCTTTGTGAATGGCGATACGAGTAGCGTGGTGACGGGCTCTCCTATCGAGACCACAACTTCGACTTCAACTTCTGCCGCTGGGACCTACCCGATTACCCTCACCCAAGGGACGCTCTCGGCAGCGAATTACACGTTCACTTTTGTGAGTGGCACACTCACTATCCAGCCACCGCCGCCTCCTGATTACATGCTGGCCGCGACTCCCTCGACGCTCACAGTAGTCTCGGGCCAGACGGGATCGACCATGCTCACGCTAACTCCCTTGAATGGATATATGGGCACCGTAAACCTGTCGTGCGGCAATCTTCCCAAGAATGTCATCTGCACGTTCAATACGACTTCCCTAACGGCGGATGGTACGGGCAGTACCGCGTCGACTCAGTTGACCATCTCCACCAACGACCATGCCTACGTAGCGAGTAACGGCAACAATTCCCCCACGAAGGCTCCACAGACATGGATGGCCATCGGTTTACCCATGTGTTTTGCCGGGATGACCATATATAGAAACCGCAGGCGCCGTAGGTGGATCGGAAAATTGCTGGGCTTGTTCCTATTGGTCGCACTTGCAATCGGGACGAACGGCTGCACTGAGAATCTCGGCAGTCAACTCGTCGGTGCCGGCACTTACCAGATCACGGTAACGGCGGTAGACGCCTCCTCTAAGCTGACCCGCCCGGTCACCATCATGTTCACCGTGCAATAACGGAGTTAAGAGAGTAGATATGTTCGCATTCCAAATGTGTTTCGTGACCGCGTGTATGCGGCACTTGCCGTCGCCGAGGGTAAGGTTTGTCATCGCAATAACTGCAGCGTTCCTTTTATGCGCCAGCAAGGGCTTTGCGCAATACGATACCTCTGCCGTGGTTGGAAGTATCAGGGATTCATCTGCTGCGAGAATTGCCGACGCGAGAGTTGTCCTCAGAAATGTGGATAAGGGAACCGTGCAGGAGACAAACTCCACTTCCTCTGGAGACTATGAGTTTCCCTCCGTGCAAGTCGGCAACTACACTGTCACCGTAACGGCAAAGGGTTTTGCCGAAACCAATTCAAATACTTTCGAGGTGGTCGCGAATGCTCGCCAGCGGGTAGACATTCCGCTGGTTGTCCAAAGCAATACAGAGGTGGTCGAGGTGAATGCGGGCGCAACAGCGCTGCAAACCGATACGAACGATCACGGGCAGGTCATAGAAGACGACGAAATCGTGAACCTTCCTCTCAACGGCAGAGAGTATACCGATTTGGCACTCTTATCTCCTGGAGTCAGTTCGAGCTCACTCCAGGATAGTCCGACGAATCCTCGGCGTGGATCGTTCCACACGAATGGGATGCGCTCTTCGGTGAACAATTTTCTGCTGGATGGTTTGGACAACAACGCCTACCAAAACGCCAATCAGGGCTTCAATAATCAGGCCATTACGCCTTCTCCGGACGGTATTCGTGAGTTCAAGATCATTACGAACAACTACCCCGCAGAGTATGGCCGCTCTGGTGGCTCTGTCGTAAATACGATCACCCGCTCGGGGACGAACCTGTGGCATGGTTCCATATGGGAGTATCTCCGCAACACAATGCTCGATGCCTACGGGCCGCTTGTCCAACTCGGCCAAAAGCCGGTTCTCATACAAAATCAATTTGGAGCCACATTGGGTGGCCCAATCTTGCGTAACAAGCTATTCTTCTTTGCTAATTACGAAGGCTTTCGCGTGATTAGCAAGTCGTACACCAGCTCGACTATTCCGACTATGGATCAGCGGTCTGGAACGTTCTATAACGAGAGCGGAACGCCGATTCCGATCGAGAATCCATATACCGGCGTTACCTATGTAAACGGGATTGTTCCCACTACCGACATAACACCTTTTGCTGCGGCTGTATTGGCTGCACTGCCGGCACCAACGAATTCCAGCTATACGAGTAATTATGTACAGCTTGCGCGTGGACAGAATACACGCGACCTCGGCGAGTTGCGTCTCGATCGCGACTTTGGGACCCGCCTGCAAACATTTGCCCGATTCTCACAGCTGTCTAATCACATTGAGCCGACAACTTCAATCCCCGGTCCGTCGGGAGGCAACAGCGATGGCCATATCTTTGCGGTGACCAGTCGACTGGCACTGGGACTGACCTATGTTGTGTCTCCCCATGCTGTGTTGGATTCTCGCCTAGGCTTTACCCGGACGGTAAGCGGAAAGTTTCCTTACAACTACGGTCAGACAAGCTTCTACACAAAATTGGGTATCCCTTATCCAATCGATCCGAGAGTTGGTAATGTTTCCTTAAATAGCCAGTCCGTGAAGTACTTCACCGCATTCGGCACAGAGACTTCAAACCAGACGTACCAAAAGCCTTTTACGATCAATCCAAAGATCAGTTACAGCGTGGAACACGGTAGGCACTCCATAAGCTTTGGTTATGAATTCGTGCGTCTAGTGACACCCACCGAGTGGCAGATTCCGGTTTACGGTACGGACACCTATAATCAGGACTTCACAAAAGGTTCGGGCGCTCCAGCCAGCAGCACCGCCAGCAACGAGGCCTACTACCTCGCCGATTTCTTATATGGTGCCCGAAGTCAGTACGAGCTTGCCAACTACGATCCGTTCACGAAGAACATGCGTTTTCATTCTGCTTATGTGGAGGACTCATGGCGTGCAGCCTCGAAATTGACGTTGAACTATGGATTGCGCTACGAGTTCACCGTTCCCGACTTCGAGAGCAACAACCGCTTGGCCAATTTCGATCCGCAAGCCAATGCTCTAAAGCTTGCATCTAACGGCTCGTACGCGTCGCGCAGCCTCGTCCATTCGCAAAATATGAACTTTGCACCTCGCTTTGGAGTTGCATACGCACTGACACCAAAGTTGGTAGTGAGGGCGAGCTATGGCATCAGCTATATCCAGTTCACTCGCGACCCCAATAATTCGTTGGAATGGAACGGTCCCTTTGCCATTGATACGTTGATTCAACAAACAAGTCTCGGGGGTGTCTGCCCTAACAACAGTGAGTCGTACACTTGTTTCCGAACGACAATGCAGGGCTACCCAGCCAGCATGATCTCAGCCCAAGCGTTCAACACGGTCAACTCTGTAAGCTACTACATGCCACCCGACACCCCAACGGGATATGTGCAGAGTGACTACCTCGGCTTCCAATACCAGATTGATCCGCATACGATCGTCGATATCGCGTACGTCGGCGAGCACGGTGCCCATGTTCGTGTGGATGGGGATTATAACCAAGCGCCGCCCGTTTCGGCGGCAAATTCAGGAACGCTGCAACAACGGCGGCCAATTGCTAATTTCACCGACATCCGGACCGGTCTCTCGTCGGGATTTCTTATATACAACGCGCTTCAGGCGAAGGTTGAGCGCCAATGGAAGAATCTGTTCGTGTTGAACTCTTTCTCCTGGTCACAAGCTTTCGATAACGCGTCGGATGAGTTGGAGGCCTCGCATGGCGATAGCTCAGTCGTCAATATTAACAACATTGCGGGGGATGCTGGGATCTCAGGATACAACCAACCTCTCAATGATAGTCTCGCTGTGGTCTGGAGCACCCCCAAGATCAGGGCCCGCAATGGGATGCTGCGCGAAGTCTTTGATGCGTGGCGAGTAAGTGCTATCAATCGCATGGCAAGCGGCCTTCCGCTCAATCTTTACTATGGACTAAGCACTGCAAGTCTAACTACGAACCTCGGCTACAATTACCGGCCAAACATCACAGGTCCGGCACGAACGATTCTGAATCCCAAGTCCGAATGGAGACGGGACCCGAGTGGACAATTCATCAGCAACTTGTTTGATACCACTCGGGTATTGACTCCAGCGGCGACCAGTCCCTATGGAAATTTCCCGCGTAATAGTATTCGTTTTGTGCCGAGCTGGAATCTGGATATAGGTATAAGCAAGAGCTTCCGCGTCTATCGGGAATCGGTCCTTCAGTTTCGCGCTGAGGCCTTTAATGCTCCAAACAAGACCAACTGGAACGCCCCGGATTCGGAAACCACAGACGCAAACTTTGGCCAACTTACGAACTCCTATGCCTCTCGTCAGATTCAATTTGCGCTGCGATACCAATACTGAAAAGGTTGTCGTGAAGCATCATTTCGAATTCGTTTCGCCACCCTCCTCGGTTCGCTCAGACACCCGGCATGATTGGCGACGCCACACGCACCGGAGCCTTCGGTCTCCGGACTCCTGGAAACTTCCGCCTGACCAGCGGTCTGCGCCGGGTCTTTCCAATCCACGACAATGTCAATTTCGAGTTCGGCGTCGACTGTCAAAACGTAACCAACTCCGTCACTTTTGGCGAGAACGCCGGCAATCTCAGCATTCCTACCGGCATCAATACGTCCAGTTTCGGCACCCTAAACTTTGCCAGTTCCGACAGCCGAGACTTTCAATTTTCCGGCCGTGTAAATTTCTAACTTGTCATACGGCCATGTTTTTTCTTTGTGCATTCGATGCTTAGGGGTTTGGCAGCGTAGCGTTGATCTTCTCGGCTGCTTCGAGGCCGGATACGTAGGCGCCGGGGTAGGAGCCGTTGTATTTCGCTACGGCGGTTGCTTCTCCGGCGAAGAAGAGACGGTCGTTGCCTTTTGCGTCCTCGACTGGTTCAGCAAGGACTGCGTGCTTGTCCCAGTTGCCGGGTTCGGCGGAGGAGTAGGCGCCGTAGGAGGTGGCGTCGAGGCTCCAGTGGGTTACGTGGATGTCGTTGGGCTCGATTGCGTCGTCTACCTTTTGTTGGCCGATGATGTTGGAGAGGGCGGACTTTGTGATCTCGACCGATAGATCGTCGCAGTGCGAGGCGCTTTGTTTGCCTGAATTTTCGTCCTTGCCCTTGCATCTTTGTTCGAGGGCCCTGGCCCAGTCGCCCCCGAAGAACCCGACTGCGATGTTGGTGTCGAGGGGCTTGATGACGAGGGCCATTACTAACTTTCCATGAGGAAGCGGAAGCCTCTGCTGGTTGGCGAAGGCCACGGCATCTGGAGGGGGAACGCCTTCATAGAGTACCCACGAGTTTGATTCCAGCCGCTTGGGTGGTGTAGCGCGATTGAAGAAGATGTCGGATTTGAAGGGGATGATGACCTTCTGCATGTTGCCCATCTTGAGGTGGTCGATGGCGGCGAGCTTGCGGGCGGGTAACGGTGGGTCAAAGGCGATTTTTCTGGATTGGAGGACGCCGACGGATACGGTTACCAGTGAGGCGGAGGCTGTGTAGGTGCGGCTGCCGACAGAGACCTCGACGCCCTGATTGGAGACTTTGACTCTTGTGACCGGTGAGTTGAGGCAGACAGGTAGGCCATCTCCGAAGGTTTCGACGAAGATGCCGAAGCCTTGATTGACGAAGTCATCGTCTCCGGCGAGGAAGGCGGATGAATCGAAGGCGGAGGTCTGGCGGAGTTCTGCGGAACTTTCAAGCGGGCCGGCGTTGGTGATGAGAAGCGGGAGGATCTGTTCGAATTCGGGGTCGCGTGGAACGTAGTTGGTTGCAGTGTCTCCGACTATGTCGAGCTGTGTTTTTGCGGTTTGGCAGAATTGCGGCCGTGAGATGGCGGAGGCGACGGCGAGCTGGCGGCAAAGATTGGTGGAGTCTAACGGTGAGATGTTGGGGATTGTCTTTTTGATGTCGCTGCAGATGAGCCTTGGTCTTACTGCAGGGCTTTGCTTTGCGTAGATGCTCCATGAGTCGCAGAGACGATTGGACAGGGCACGTTGGTTGGTCTCGGCCTCGTCCATTGCGTCTTCAAACTGGGCGTGGGCTTTTTCGAAGCGTGCCATGTCGGTTGAGGTGGCCTCTGATGAGCCGACATAGAACGGGACATCGAGGTGGCTGCGGGTCCGGTCAAATTTTGCTTCGTCGACGAGGCTGGTGAGAGGATTTTGGGGAGCGTCGTGTAGCCATGCGCCGCCGTAGTCAATGGGAGTTTTTTGAGGGCCGATGTGGCCTACGTAGGCGCGGCCTCCGATGCGATCGTTTGACTCGAGGATAAGTACAGAGCGATGAAGACTTTGCAGCTCTTTGGCGGCGCTGAGTCCGGCGAGGCCGGCGCCTACGATGATCGTGTCGTACTTTTGATTTTTGTTATAGCCACTGGTGGCGTCGCATTTTGCGCCTCCCAGTGAGCGGGGTTGTTTGGGAGGCGTTGTTTGTGCCCACAGGGTTATGCCAGACAATAGCGTCCATGTGGCGCATAGAAACGCTGAACGGGAGGACGGGGAAGTCATGGCGTTCTCCGATTTTGCTCTTGGATATCCTGTTTATTTGTAACGAGTTAGGCAGAGGATTCCATCTTCGGGGGAGATGGTGACGCGGCAGGGGGCGAAGGTGTCTACGCGGACTGTGTCGTTCTCGTGTAGGTCCACCTGGGCGGTGGGGCGGGGGGCGTTGGGTTCGGTGATGGTGCAGCGCCAGTAGTCGCCGCAGTCTTGCCAGGAGGCGCTAAGTTGTTTGTTGTCATGGTGGCGCTGCTCGATTAGCTCGTTGCTGCGGAGGTTGCAGGCTAGGCGGCCCAGGACCGAGGGGTCGGACATGCGTTGATCGATGATTTCATGCAGTTCGAGCGAGGTCATAGGGCTTCTCCGGGCAGAAGTTTAGCACGGTGACGGTGGAGCTTGTTTGAAGGCATGGAAATGCCACTAAAGGCCAGATTTTACGGTGTTTTTTACGGAGAGCCCGGTTCGTTTTTACGGTCGCGCGGATGGCTTTTACGGTAAAAATTCACCGTGACGGTGACCAGCGACCTTTACATTCCGACGGCGGTGGAGATCCAGTGCAGGAGGAGGTTTGGGGCGGCTCCGAGGACGAGGACGGAGGCGGCTAAGAGGATGATGATGGCTTTGGTGAGGGGTGGGGTGGTTTGCGAGGGGCCGTCTGCCGAGAGCTTTTGTGCCGCTGCTGGCGAAAATACAGGGGTCTCTCCACTACGGCGCAAAAGCGCGCCTTCGGTCGAGATGACAGAGTTGCTATGGTGCAAAAGTTCGTCTTCGGTCGAGATGACAGAGTTGTTGGTTGAGATGGCGGGGGGTGGGTTGTTGACGAAGACTCGTTTGAGGACCTGGAGGTAGTAGTAGAGGGAGATGGCGCTGGTGGCGATGGCGAGGATGACTAGCCAGAGGAGGCCGTGGTCGGCGTTGAAGGTGGCTAGGAAGAGGTAGAACTTGCCGAAGAAGCCGGCGAGGGGTGGGATTCCGGCGAGGGAGAGGATGAAGACGAAGAGGCAGGCGGAGAGCGCGGGGGCGCGGCGGCTTAGGCCGTTGAAGGCGGAGAGGCTGTCGCTGCCGGTTTGTTTCTCGACGATGCCGACTATGGCGAAGATTCCGAGGGTGGCCAGGGAGTAGGTGAGGACGTAGTAGAGGAGCGCGGTGAGGCTTTGTTGGGTGTGGGCTACGAGGGCCAGGAGCATGTATCCGGCGTGGGCGATGGCGGAGTAGGCGAGGAGGCGGCGGGTGCTGGTCTGGACGATGGCAACGAGGTTGCCGAGGAGCATGGAG
>Ga0302313_10003082_pt1 | contig 11174 bp, 7 predicted proteins | sample III_Palsa_N2_2_FD_200454 | JGI IMG/M metagenome (GOLD analysis project Ga0302313, IMG submission 200454) | Peat permafrost microbial communities from Stordalen Mire near Abisko, Sweden - III_Palsa_N2_2 | ecosystem: Environmental > Terrestrial > Soil > Palsa > Peat permafrost | place: Sweden...
CGTGATGCCACTCGTCGTGGTGGTCACCGACAACGGACCCCTGATATTCATGGCATTCGCGCTGAACGAGCCACTGTTCGTGCTCAGGCTGGACAGCGCCGTCGTGCCACCGACTGAACCAGCAAACGTAATCCCGCCACTGGTGTTCGCCATCAGGTTGTGCGCGCCGTCGACGGTCGAGGCGAAGTCAATTGCACCATTGCCCGTGCTTGTCGCGACCACGTCGACTGCCAGCGTCACCGCGTCGTTGTAGGTTTGCGCGCCGCTGGTGGTCACGTTGCCGCCAAGAGTAGTGCTGCCTGTGGCATCGATGTTCAGGCTGGTGAGTGGCGTCGTCGCGCCCAAGGCGTTCGCGAACGTGGTATTGCCGGAGTTGTTCACGGTCAGCGCGCCCGCGCCGTCGATCCTGCCTTCGAGTCGCAACGCGCCCGCAGCATCGAGGTTCGCGTTGCCGATGATGTCGATGTTGCGGAACAGTGTTGTCGCTGCGGTGACCTGCAATGTGCCGCCATTGAGTGTGAGGGCGCCTGAGGTGGCACCAAGATTGTTGTCGCTGGCTATGCTCAGCGTTCCGGCGTTGACTACGGTGCCGCCCGTATAGGAGTTATTGCCGTTGAGCACCAGGGTGCCTGCGGCATTCTTGATAAGCGCATAGGTACCCGCATTCGCGCCGGTACCACCGGAGCCCGTTTGATCGGCGATGTCGTCATTGATTGTCTGGATGTTGCCGGTATCCGGTGCAAAGGTCAGGCTGCCGTTGCCTTGCAAGAAGATGCCGGAGCCGAACGCAGAGCCGTTGCCACCCCCGAACGTACCCGTGCCACCGTTCACCGCGCTGCCTGAAATGCCCAGGCTGCCGTTGATGACAAGTACGCCACCGTTCTGAACGAAGATGGCGCCGCCCATGCCGCCGCCGCCACCACCGCCGCCAACGCTGGACGTAAAGCCGGCGGTGCTTATATTTCCCGCTGCCGAACCGTTGCCTCCGCCGAATCCGCCGATACCACCCCGGCCACCCAGTCCGAGACTTCCGTCGGTACTTTGGGCTGAACCGCCGCCGCCGCCGCCCGCTCCAAAACCACCCGCACCACCGGCGCCGCCATTGCCAGCAGGGAGGGAATAATTGGGGCTGCCGCCAAGGCCGCCGCCTGCGCCGAAGCTGCCGGCGCCACCTGGACCACCGGTTGGGTCAGAGCCAGAGGCCGCGGGACCGTCGGCTCCTCCTGTACCAAACCTGCCATTTTCGCGGCCGCCAACAAATCCACTACCAATGTTATTGACGTTACCCGAACTGTCGCCGCCGCTGGCCGCGTTGCCTGAGAAATTGACATTCGTCAGCGTGACCGTTGCGGTCGAGCCGACAAAGACGCCGCCACCCAGTCCCGCGCCGCCTCCGCCGACAAGGCTGGTTTCGCCCTGGGCGCGCATGTTGTTGATGTTCAGCTGGCTGATGCTAACGCTGCCTGAAGTGACGTAGAAACCTTCGGCGGCTCCAGAGCCATTGAGCGTCATGCCATTGCCGTTGATGGTGACAGTCGACTGGCTATTGATCTGTGGCAGCGCGGTAGCTCCCGAGAGTGTGACGGAGCTGGTGAAGTTGAGGATGTACGCGCTGGCAGGATTACTGTCGATGGTGCTTATCGCCGTTTGCAAATCCGACGCGCTTCCCACGTTCAACGTGATAGCCGATTGCGCATGGGCATGCGTGCTGAAACCGAGCGCTAGCAGGATGGCCAACGGCAGACGTTGCGATCGAAGCCCAACGGGTTTGACGCTCGCCCGTGAGATTGCGTCGCCGGGGTTGCGCGCCAACTCGGATGCTACCTGCATGATTCGCAGCGCGCGGTTCCAGACAAGACGGTAGGTACGATTCATGGATATTGTCCTGTAGCTGTCGATGAAGTGTTGAATGCCGTGTTTGGATAGCGCAGCAGTTCGCAAGACGCGAACGTTCTTGAGACGCCTGGCATGCGGTCGAGCGGGCTCACTTCGACACCCATGCGTTGGAGCTGTGGGTGCGTTGGAGCTGAGAGTGCGTTTGGTGCTGGTGCGGGAAGTCTTTACTGGACGCGCTGCGCCCGTTCTGCGGCTTGTTTCGTTGAACATGACAGCCGGCGATTCGGCCATGCCGACGCCGAAGCGGGGGGATCTGTATCGGCGGCGCTACCAGCAGATGCGAGACCGAGCGCGGCAGGTTCGAGCTGAAATGTAGGTGGTTCATGCGATGCCCCCCGACATGCGCGTGCCGTGCCGGTGGTATCCGGACGGACTGTTGAATTCTTGCGATTATTTGTATCCCCAGACTAGCTTCTGTGATGGTGACAGCCTATCCCCGAAATCGGGGGGAGACGATCGACGCTAGCTTACCCCACGGGTGGCAGCGGAGCCTTGAGGAGCAGGGTCAGGCCTTGCCCTGGCGCGGTGTTCAGTATCAGTTCGGCACTAAGGCGCCGGGCACGGTTGTGCAGGCTGGCAAGTCCGGCACCGCCGGCATGACGGCTGCGGATGGCAGCGGGGTCGAAGCCGCCGCCGTTGTCGCTGACCTCGATATACAGCGTGTCGGTGTGTCGCACCGTGATGTCCACCCGGCTGGCGCGGCTGTGCTTGAGCACATTGGTCAGCGCTTCCTGCAGCAGACGCAGCAGGTCGAGGCTGCGCGCAGGACCGAGATGCAGCCCGTGGAGGTTGTCCAGCTGCCAATGGCTGTCGATGTCGGCCACGTCCAGGCGCTGGCTCCAACGATGACGCAGCGGAGCGAGCAGGGCTGCCAGATCACAATCTTGCTCGTGGGTGGTGGTATCGATGACCAGGCGCAGGTCGTCTCGCAATTCCTTCAGGGTAACGACCACGCGCGCCGGTTCCGGCGGCCGTTGCGGATTTTCCAGCGCGGCAATCGCACCGAGCAGGCTGCCGCCGAAGCCGTAATGCAGATCGCGCACCAAGTTCAGGCGCTCGCCGATGCGGGTGTTGTCCAGCGCGAGCGCGTGCTCGCGCGTCAGCGTGTCACCGAGCTGCCTGGTAGCGATATCGACTTCATGCTTGAGTTCGACGTTGAAGCCTTCGACGCGACGCATCGCCAAGGAAAAGCGCCAGGCCACGGCGAAGGCCATGCCGAGCAGGGTCACAGGCGAGGTCAGCGCGCCGATATAGTTGTTGCCGTGGATCAGCTCCAGGTACAGCGCAAGATCGCGGAACGAGAGCGCGATCGGCAGCAGCATGGATACGCCGAGCACGCGCACTTCGATCCGGTGGCTGCGTGCGGCGTGCCAAAGGAAGGCAGCGATCGTGACGTAGTAGAACAGGATGGTTGGCAGCACCCACAGGTTGCGCCACGGACCCATGCGATGCGGATCGAGCAAGGCGAACGCGAACGCAGCGAGGCTGGCCAATCCCATTAAGGTTTCCGTGCGCGGCCAGCGGCGTTCGCAGAAGCGCAGCAGGAACACGGTAAAGCTGCATGTCGATGCCACCAGCAACGCGACGTTGAAGGCCTGCCACGCATCGGTGCTGCCGAATGGCCAAGTACTTGCGGTGACGTAGTTCCATCCATAGCCGGCGCCGAATAAGGTGCTCAGTGCGTACCAGCCGTAGACGGTGTCCCTGCGCCGCAACAGCCAGAGCATGCCGAACAGTACGCCAAGCACGGCGCTGATCGCGAAGTTGAACAGGCGCACGTCATAGCGCCAGCGCACACCGCTGCGATACAGAGGCTGAATCGCCGAGTCACTGCCGATCTGCACGGTGCCGAGGCCAGGCTGGTAGGCGGCGAGGCCGGAAACACGCACCAGCAGCGTGTTCTCGCCCACGTGCAGCAGCGGCTTGTCGATCAGGAAATATTGCGGCGCGACCCAACTACGCGACAACGGCTCGACCAGCTGCGGGTCGCGATGAACAAGACTGCCGTTGACGTAGACCGCGTCGGCCATGCACACGTAGTCGAGCAGCAGGCCAATGGGCGCATCCGTGCTGGCCTGGTTCCAGTGCAGTCGATACCAGACCACGCCATCATGTTTCGGCCAGCGCGTGTTCCAGTAATCCATCAGCGTGACGAGCGTCCATCCGGTGACAGGCGGCGCGGAGGAATCCCAGTCTGCCTGTACCGCTTCGGCACGGTCGATCCTCAGGGCTGCGGCTGGCGCCGACTGCGCCTGCAGCGTGCAGATCGTGAATGCTGCGAGTAACCAGGCTACTGACAAACGTGCAAGTCGTGGTGACCTCAATGTAACAGACCCATGGCCTTGGCTTCGAAGACCGCCGCAGTGCGCGAGCGGACCGCCAGCTTGCGATAGATGCTCTTGGTGTGGTCCTCGATGGTGAAGCGCGACAGCGTGGTCAATTCGGCTATCTCACGATTGCTGTAGCCGCGCGCGACCATTTGCAGGATCTCGGATTCGCGTTCGGACAGTGCATGCTCCGATGGTTGCACTGCTTCAATATGGGGTGTGGCAACGGGCGCCGGTTCGGAGGAAAGCTTCAGCAGAGTGAGGATGCGGCGTGCAATGTTCGGGTCGATCGGCGCGCCGCCGCGTCGGATGCTCTGCAGCGACTGGGTCAGTTCGGCATCTTCGCGTTCTTTCAGCAGATAGCCGATCGCGCCCGCACGCAGGGCGGCCAGCACGGTGTCCTCATCACCCCACGCGGAGATCACCACGCAGGTCAGCTGCGGACAATGCTCACGCAGCCACGCGATCAGCTCGATACCGTTACCGTCGGGCAGGCCGATGTCGATCACAGCCATGCCGGTGGCGTTCTCGCCCAGTTGTGCCTTGGCCGCGGCGATGCTTTCCACAGCGGTGATCTGTGCGTCTGCGCCGATCAGGTCCCGCAGCAGCCGATGCAGGCGCTGCTGCATCGGCCCGTTGTCCTCGACGATCAGCGTCGGACTCAGATCAATGCTGGTTGCCGTCGATTCCATGCCTAGCACAAGCCCCCTAGCCGATGACGGAGGTCAGTCGACCTCTGGTGACATAAGTATACGATCTGGGCGTGACCGTTGAGCCGCAAGGCCGGTAGCTTCCTGGTCAACCGCGCAGGCAAATACGTCGCGCGTGCCGTGTGAGCTCGCCCTGACTCGGGCCAGGCGGGTCTTGGCGTGATCGCGCGAAACGGGTAGAACGATGTTCTTGCTCATGGCGCAACGCGCATTCAAGTCAGGGAGTTCCGCATGGAGTTTTCGTCTGTCCCTACTGATGCCGAATTGCTGATGTTGGCTGGTGACGTAGCGATCGAAGTTCTGCAGCGCAAGCTGATGCTGGTGACCGCCGAATCCTGCACGGGCGGCTGGATCGCCAAAACGCTGACTGATCTGCCCGGCAGTTCGGCCTGGTTCGATGCCGGGGTGGTGACTTACAGCTATGAGGCCAAGGAGGCACTACTTGGAGTCAACCCGCGCACACTTGAGCGCACTGGAGCAGTCAGCGAGGAGACCGCGCTGGAGATGGTCTCCGGTGCGCTGGCACGCTTCGGCGCCGGCGTGGCGGTCGCGGTGACCGGGATCGCCGGGCCAACGGGCGGCACGACGGAAAAACCGGTCGGCACGGTGTGGATCAGTTGGAAACGCCGTGGTGGCTACGGCCACGCGCAGCTATTCCATTTTCCCGGCGATCGCGAGGCGATCCGGCGCCAAACCGTGGCGGCGGCGCTCATTGGCGTACGTAAAGCACTGACGGAATAGCACTTCGTCTGCTGTCGGGCGGGCTTGACCGGTATGGGATACTGGCTAGGTCGCATCAGGGCGCTCTGGCCGCGATTGCCTTGATCGAATCACCCGATCAGGCCGTTTCAGCCGCCTGAGCCCCTATCGCAGCCCGTGAGACCCGATCCGGGCATCATGCTTCCCATTCACAGCCCAACCGGAATTCAAGACGATGGATGACAACAAGCGCAAGGCACTTACTTCCGCCCTCGGCCAGATCGAAAAGCAGTTCGGCAAGGGCGCGATCATGCGCATGGGCGACCGCGTCAACGAAGCCATCGAAACGGTATCCACTGGCTCACTCGGGCTGGATATCGCGCTGGGCGTCGGCGGTCTGCCGCGTGGCCGCGTGGTCGAGATCTACGGGCCGGAATCGTCCGGCAAGACAACCATGACCTTGCAGGCGATTGCCAGCTGCCAGCGCGCGGGTGGCACCGCGGCATTCATCGATGCCGAGCACGCGCTCGACCCGACCTACGCGGAAAAACTCGGCGTCAAGGTCGACGACCTGCTGGTTTCGCAGCCGGATACCGGTGAGCAGGCACTGGAAATCGCCGACATGCTGGTGCGTTCGGGCGCCGTCGACATGGTCGTGGTCGACTCGGTCGCCGCACTGACCCCGAAGGCGGAAATCGAGGGCGAGATGGGCGACTCCCACGTCGGCCTGCACGCCCGCCTGATGAGCCAGGCGCTGCGCAAGCTGACCGCCAACATCAAGAAGTCCGGCACGCTGGTGATCTTCATCAACCAGATCCGCATGAAGATCGGCGTGATGTTCGGTAGCCCCGAGACCACCACTGGCGGCAACGCGCTGAAGTTCTACGCCTCGGTGCGCCTGGATATCCGCCGCATCGGCGCGGTGAAGAAGGGCGAGGAAATCATCGGTTCGGAAACCCGCGTCAAGGTCGTCAAAAACAAGGTGGCGCCGCCGTTCCGCCAGTGCGAATTCGAGATCCTGTACGGCGAAGGCACCTCGCGCGAAGGTGAGATCATCGAGCTGGGCGTGGCGCAGAACCTGATCGACAAGTCCGGCGCCTGGTACAGCTACAAGGGCGATCGTATCGGCCAGGGCAAGGAAAACGTGCGCCAGTACCTGCGCGACAACCCGGCGATGGCGAACGAGATCGACCAGCTGCTACGCGAGCGTCTGCTGGTACCCGTCGGCAAACCCGCCGCCGCGGCGCCGGAAGAGGCGCTCGAGGAGGCGTGATCGGGTAGGTCTGGTGCCATGGCGAAAGCAGTGGCGCGGGGCAGTGATGCCGGCAATTCGTTTAACGCAGATGGCCCGGCTCGTCCGGGCCATCTGCGTTAAACGTCCCGCAACTGTTCGCCCCTCCTTGGCCTCAAAACCACCCGCGCGCCCCTCAACCGTTCACCTCCGGCTCACCCGTTCGCCGTCGACCGTTCGCCTCAAACTCCATCCGTTCGCCCTGAGCGTAAGCCCGAAGGGCTGAAGTCGAAGGGTGAGGTCGACGCGAGGAGCAACCCTTCGACTTCGCTGCGCTACGCTCAGGGCGAACGGGTGGAGTTCGAGGCCAAAGCCGAGCCCGCGCCGAAGCCGAAAGGCCCACCAACCAGGTATCTGTTTAATGATGAAACGCCCACCCGGCAAGGACGATACCGGCAAAGCTGCGCCAGCCAAGCCAAAGCGCAGCGCCTACGACAAGGCGCTGGGGCTGCTGGCGCGCCGCGAGCATTCGCGCAGGGAGCTGAAGACCAAGCTTCGTCAAGGCGGCTATGAGGGCGAAGAGACCGGCGCGGCGATCGACCGGCTGGGCGAGCAGCATTATCAGGACGACGATCGGTTCGCCGAAGTGCTGCTGCGCAGTCGCGTCGCCCAGGGCTACGGCCCGATGCGCCTGCGGGTAGAGCTGAAAAGCCATGGGTTGGGCGATGCACGTATCCGTGAGCTGCTGGAGGCGGCTGACGTCGACTGGGCGGCTTCCGCCGCTGCCCAGCTGCGCCGCCGTTACGGCGGCGCGGGCTCCGCTGACCCGGTGGAACGTACCCGCCGGGCGCAATTCCTCTTGCGCCGAGGCTTTGCCGCCGCCACAGTACGGAGTGTTACCCACGCCGACGTGGACGAAGCTGACGACGAAATCCCCTGATATCCACCATCCAAGGATGATGGAGAGACGGATCGCGTGGCTCGGTCGCGGTGTGGCCTTCGACCAACCGCCAGCTAGACCCGCATGAAAACCTCTGAAATCCGTTCCACTTTCCTCGACTACTTCCGCTCCAAGGGCCACACGATCGTGCCGTCCAGCTCGCTGGTGCCGGCCAGCGATCCGACCTTGTTGTTCACCAACTCGGGCATGGTGCAGTTCAAGAATGTGTTCCTCGGCAGCGAGAAGCCGGGCTACGTGCGCGCTGCCGACGTGCAGCGCTGCCTGCGTGCTGGCGGCAAGCACAACGACCTGGACGCCGTGGGCTATACCGCCCGGCACCACACGTTTTTCGAGATGCTGGGCAACTGGTCGTTCGGTGATTACTTCAAACGTGACGCGATTGCTTACGCATGGGAATTGCTGACGGGCATCTACAAACTACCCGCCGATAAACTATGGGTCACCGTCTATCATACGGACGACGAAGCGTTTGACATCTGGCACAAGGAAGTCGGCATTCCGACGGAGCGCATCGTGCGCATCGGCGACAACAAGGGTGCGCCGTTCGCTTCCGATAATTTCTGGCAGATGGCCGACACCGGCCCCTGCGGTCCGTGTACGGAAATCTTTTACGACCATGGCGCCGGAATTGCGGGTGGCCCACCCGGTTCGCCGGACGAGGATGGCGACCGCTACATCGAGATCTGGAACCTGGTATTCATGCAGTTCGACCGCGCGCCGGACGGCACGCTGTCGCCGTTGCCCGCACCGTGCGTGGATACCGGCATGGGCCTGGAACGACTTGCGGCCGTGCTGCAGCATGTGCATTCCAATTACGAAATCGATCTGTTCGCGCATCTGATCCGGGTTGCCGGCGAACTCACGAAGACGAGTGATCTCTCCAACAAATCATTGCGCGTGATTGCTGACCATATCCGCGCGTGCTCCTTCCTGATCGTGGACGGCGTGCTGCCGTCCAACGAAGGTCGCGGCTACGTGCTGCGCCGGATCATCCGGCGCGCGCTGCGACACGGCTGGATGCTCGGCGTACGCGGAGACTTCTTCTGGAAAATGGTGCAGCCGTTGGTCGAGGAAATGGGCGTGGCCTATCCGGAGCTTGCGACCAAACAGGCGTTCGTCGAAGACGCACTGCGCGCCGAAGAACAGCGCTTTGGCGAGACGCTGGAACACGGCATGCGGGTGTTCGACGAAGTGGCCGCAAAGACCACCGGAACCATTGCGGGAGAGGATGCATTCCGGCTCTACGACACCTATGGTTTTCCGGTGGATCTCACCGCCGACATTGCGCGCGAGCGCGGTCTCGAAGTCGACATGCCGGGATTCGAGCAGGCGATGAACGAGCAGCGCGAGCGCGCACGTTCGGCCGGCCGCTTCGAGGCCAAGGGTCAGATGCCGGCGGATCTGGCCAGTCAGTTGAAACCCACTTCGTTCCTCGGCTACGAGGCATTGCGCAATCAGGGCAGCAAGGTGCTGGGCATCGTCCGCGCGGGCAAGCAGTTCGATCGACTCGATGCGGGCGAGGAGGGATTGCTGATTCTCGACCGCACACCGTTCTACGCGGAGTCGGGTGGGCAGGTTGGCGATACCGGTGAGCTCGTCAATCAGGCGGGTCGCTTCGAAGTCGGGGATACCTTGAAGATGGGTGGTGTGTTCTTCGGTCACGCGGGCCGTTGGCATGGCACGCAGCCGCTGCGCACCGGCGACACCGTCGAGGCCAGCGTCGATGCGGCGCGTCGTCAGGCGATCGTGCTCAACCATTCGGCCACCCATTTGCTGCATGCCGCTTTGCGCAAGGTGCTGGGCGATCACGTCACGCAGAAGGGTTCACTGGTCGCGCCGGAGCGTCTGCGTTTCGACTTCTCGCACTTCAAGCCCATGAGCCGCGATGAGCTGGCACAGGTTGAGACGATGGTGAACGTCGAGGTGCGCCGCAATGCGGCCGCCGATGTGCGCGAGATGGCTTATGACGATGCGATCGCGTTTGGCGCGATGGCGTTGTTCGGCGAGAAGTACGGCGACGAAGTACGTGTGCTCAAGATGGGCGAGTTCTCCACCGAACTCTGCGGCGGCACCCATGTCAGTCGTACGGGTGACATTGGCTTGTTCAAGATCACCAGCGAGGCCGGTGTGGCTTCCGGGGTGCGTCGTATCGAGGCGGTTACCGGTGACGGTGCGTTGACCTGGGTGGCCGACGAGGAGCGTCGTCTGGGCGAGTTGTCGCAACTTCTTTCCAGCAGTGGTGACGATGCGGTGGAGAAACTGCGGCAACTGTTCGATCGCCAGAAAAAGCTGGAGCGTGAACTCGATTCGCTGCGCAGCAAGGCGGCGGGTTCGGCTACCGCCGACCTGGCCAGCACCGCGCAGGACGTCGCCGGCATTAAGGTGGTGGCGGCGCGGCTGGAAGGCCTCGACGCCAAATCGCTGCGCGACAGCGTTGATCAGCTCAAGCAGCAGCTGGGCAATTGCGTGATCCTGCTGGCGGGTGCGGCAGACGGCCGCGTCGCGTTGATCGCCGGTGTCCATGGCAAGGCGCTGAATCGCATCAAGGCGGGCAGTGTGGTCGCACATGTCGCGGCGCAGATCGACGGCAAGGGCGGCGGTCGCGCCGACATGGCTCAGGGCGGTGGCACGGATACAGCGGATTTGCTGGCCATTCTGGCCGCTTTGCCCGCATGGATTGCCAATCAGTGAGGGTGGCTGGAGCAAAATGTATGTGCCATTTGTCACGATCCAGACGCATTGCACATGACAATCACGCTCGGCTAGTATCGTAGAGGTGTCGACATCATCTTTACCGTTGGTGTCGCCAGTCAGGACGCTCAGGAGTGTTTTGGCTGTGAGCCGGGAAGGCGGTAGGGCCTTCGACGGATCAATCGTCGAACTGCGGACACATGTTGCTCAGGGGTGAGGCACCATCAATCCGCGGGCCTGTGACCAACAGCATTAATGGAGTAGCAAACATGTTGATTCTGACCCGCAGGGTCGGCGAAACCCTGATGATCGGTGACGAGGTGACCGTTACCGTCCTAGGCGTTAAAGGCAACCAGGTGCGCATCGGCATCAACGCGCCCAAGACCGTCGCCGTACACCGCGAAGAGATCTATCAACGAATCAAGGGCGAACATGAATCGGGCAGCGTGCCTGAAGAGCCCGGCGAGCATTGATTCTTCAATAAAGTCTTTACCTCGACCACGCCGGTCAGTATCCTTGCCGGCTCCGCAGTGATGCGGGAAAAACCCGGAGAGATGCCCGAGTGGCCGAAGGGGCTCCCCTGCTAAGGGAGTATAGGGTCAAAAGCCTTATCGAGGGTTCGAATCCCTCTCTCTCCGCCAGATACGCAACTAAGCCCC
>Ga0302313_10003084_pt1 | contig 11167 bp, 11 predicted proteins | sample III_Palsa_N2_2_FD_200454 | JGI IMG/M metagenome (GOLD analysis project Ga0302313, IMG submission 200454) | Peat permafrost microbial communities from Stordalen Mire near Abisko, Sweden - III_Palsa_N2_2 | ecosystem: Environmental > Terrestrial > Soil > Palsa > Peat permafrost | place: Sweden...
GTGCGCATCACAAGACGTTCGACGGGCGCGTTGGGATTTTAGGCGGCATGGTCAAGCAGGGCCCCGACAGCTTGCAAGATCAGATCGAAGTCCCTTGCATGGAGGCTGGCGCCCCCAACCAGGAGGCCGCCGATCTCGGGCAGAGCCAGAATCTCCGCGGCGTTCTTCGGCTTGACTGAGCCGCCATAGAGGATGCGGACCGTCTTTCCCTCAGGTCCCAGATGGGCCGTGAGACTGCGCCGGATGTGGGCGTGGGTTGCGGCGATTTCGCTCAACCTGGGCGGCCGACCGGTCCCGATCGCCCAGAGCGGCTCATAGCCTATCGCTATGGTCGATGAGGTCGCGTTCGTCGGGACGCTGCCCGCGATCTGGCGACCGCAGGCAGCTGCAGTGGATCCGCGGAGCCGCTGTAACTTCGTCTCGCCGATACAGATGATCGCCATGAGGCCGGCGCTTCGTGCAGCCGAGGCCTGGGCGGCGACCATGGTGTTGGTCTCGCCATGGGCCCGACGGCGTTCAGAATGCCCGACGATGACGGCGCTGGCGCCCGCATCCTTGAGCATTTCGGCGCTGACGTCTCCGGTAAACGGGCCGGTGCATTCGGGGCTGCAGGTTTCCCCTCCAATCGCGATCCTGCCGGCGGCCAGCCTCGCCGCGCGTTCGACAAGGGTCGCGGGCAGGCAGAGCAATACGTCCGCGGGCGAACGCGAAGCCATGGCGGTTTCCGCGATCGCCTCGATTTCCCGAAGATGCGTCGCTAGGCCGTTCATCTTCCAATTCCCGGCGATCAGGGCGCGCATGTTCGCGTAAACCTCTCCAGCGTGCAGCCTCCCACCGCAAGCTTTGCGAGCCACGGCGCAGGGCTAGTAGCACACCAGATCAAGGCAACTTGATAGGTTCGGAATCTACCTGTCGGCCCAGGTTCGCCGCGCTAAGGATAAAGCGCTCGGTACGTAATTTCCGACGCTACTCGGCGTCGATTGGAACGCCATAGTTCGGAGCGTGGTCGCTGTAGCATAGTCGATCGGACGGCAGCGGAGGTCTTGTGTATGACGGATGTTGCTATCGCCACGAGGCGCGCTGTGATGGTTAGCAGGTGCCTGGCTGGCCATCGGCCGGCTGGGCGCCGCGCCTTGGAGGCCGCAGGTGGAGGCTAAAGACCCCTATCGCCCAAGTACGGCCGAGACTGCGCCCATCGGGTCGCTATGCCGGTCTGAATTGATGATCGCCGTCGCGGCGCGGCAGGTGCTACGTTGACCGATCCGAACCCGAAATCGCGCAACTCGCCGACCGCCGCCGCCGCCGCCGATGGTGCGCCGAAGGCTGCGCTGGAAGCGATCTATACCTGCCCGATGCACGCCCAGATTCGTCAGCCGGGACCAGGGATTTGCCCGATCTGCGGGATGACTCTGGAGCCAGTAAAGGCATCGGCGGAGGCAGGAGAAAATCAAGAGCTCGTAAGTATGAGCCGCCGGTTCTGGATAGCTCTGGTCCTGACCGTGCCGGTGTTCGGGCTCGAGATGGGAGGCCATGTGGCGACCCTCGGGCTTGATCATCTCGTCGCGCCGCGACTTTCCTCATGGATACAATTCGCCTTGTCCACGCCCGTGGTTTTGTGGGCTGGATGGCCGTTTTTCCAACGGGCGTGGGCGTCGGTGGTTCACCGCAGCCTGAACATGTTCAGTCTGATCGCGCTGGGAACCGGAGCGGCCTATGCCTACAGCCTGTTCGCCCTTTTCGCACCGGAGTGGTTTCCGTCCGGCTTCCGCGGAATGGGCGGCGTGGTTTCAGTCTATTTCGAAGCTGCAGCGGTGATCACGGTGCTCGTCCTGTTAGGCCAGGTCCTGGAGCTGCGGGCGCGCGAACAGACCGGCGGGGCGATCCGCGCCTTGCTCAAGCTGGCCCCAAAGACGGCGCATCGCCTGAGGCCTGACGGCCAAGATGAGGAGGTCGCGCTGGCGTCGGTTCAGGTCGGCGATCGCCTTCGGGTGCGGCCGGGCGACGGCGTCCCCGTGGACGGAGAAGTGCTTGAGGGCCGCGGAGCCGTGGACGAATCCATGGTGACGGGCGAGTCGATGCCCGCCGCCAAAGGACCGGGCGATAGGCTGATCGGGGGCACGATGAACGGTTCGGGATCCTTGGTGATGCGCGCTGACAAGGTGGGCGCTGACACGATGCTGGCGCGCATCGTGACCATGGTCAGTGACGCCCAGCGCAGCCGCGCGCCGATCCAGCGGCTGGCCGACACGGTGGCGGGCTATTTCGTGCCTGCGGTGTTCGCCGTGGCGGTCGTGGCCTTCATCGTCTGGGCGGTCTGGGGCCCGCCTCCGGCCTTCGCCTATGCTTTGATCGCGGCGGTCTCGGTTCTGATTATCGCTTGTCCCTGCGCGCTGGGTTTGGCCACGCCGATGTCGATCGGCGTGGGCATCGGCAAAGGCGCCGGCGCCGGCGTGCTCATAAAGTCGGCCGACGCGCTGGAGCGGATGGAGCGGGTCGACACGCTGGTCGTGGACAAAACCGGTACGCTCACGGAGGGCAAGCCGAAGGTGATCGCCGTCGTGCCGGCCCCCGGCTGGCTTGAGGCGGATCTGCTCCTGTTGGCGGCCAGTCTTGAACGCCCAAGCGAACACCCGCTGGCGACGGCGATCATCACCGCCGCAACGGAACTCAAGACTGCAATCCAAGAGCCCACCGATTTCGCGTCGATCACCGGCGAAGGTGTGACGGGCAAGGTCGGCGGACGGGCGGTGGCGCTAGGCAATGCAAAGCTGATGTCCGGGCTCGGCATCCCTTTCGGCGATCTAGCCGGAATGGCCGATGATCTGCGCGAAGATGGGGCGACGGCCCTGTTCTTAGCGATCGACGGCAAGCCTGGCGGCGTTATCGCCATCGCCGATCCGATTAAATCGACGACACAGCCGGCGCTCGATCAGTTACGGAACGACGGAATACGCATCGTTATGCTGACCGGCGACAACAAGACGACTGCTGAAGCCGTCGCGCGGAAGCTTGGCATCAAGGAGGTCGAGGCCGACGTTCTTCCGCAAGACAAGAACCGCATCGTCAAAAAACTCACCTCGGAGGGCCGGATCGTGGCGATGGCCGGCGATGGGGTCAACGACGCACCCGCCCTGGCTGAAGCTTCGGTTGGCATCGCGATGGGGACGGGGGCGGAGGTCGCGATTCAAAGTGCGGGGATCACGCTGGTGAAAGGTGATCTCGCGGGTATCGCGCGCGCCATCGTTTTGAGCCGGGCCACGATGCGCAACATCCGTCAAAATCTGGTATTCGCTTTTGCCTATAATGGCATCGGCATCCCGATTGCCGCAGGGGTCCTCTACCCCACCTTCGGCATTCTTCTCAGCCCTGTCGTCGCCGCGCTGGCGATGTCGCTCAGCTCGGTGTCGGTAATCACAAATGCCCTACGTTTGCGTTCACTGAAGCTATGAGGCACGGCTGCCGGGCAGCTTCTCCGTCAACCAGCGTCCAAGTTTGACCGCTGGATTGGCGTTCAACACTGACCCGTCTGGCGCCGCCGTTTGCCATCGCCCGGCGGCGTAGCGCGGAGCCCCTGGCGGCGCGAAGCAAGGAGAAAAATATGAAAATTCTCGTCATCGGCGCGACCGGCGGCACTGGCCGAGAGGTTGTCCGCCAAGCGCTTGAGAAAGGCCATCACGTTAACGCCCTGGCGCGCTCGGCCGCGGATGCTGCGCCGCTACTGCCTGGTGCTGACATCCACGAGGGCGACGCGCGCGATGATGTAGCCGTCGCGAAGGCGCTTGCCGGCTGCGATGGTGTCATCAGCGCGCTGGGAACCAAAATGTCCCTGCTTCACGAAGAGACACTGCTCTCGACAGCTACCCGCGTCCTCATCGATGTGATGAAGAAGCAGGGAGTTACGCGCTTGGTGTGCGTCACCGGAATTGGGGCGGGCGATAGTCATGGCCATGGCGGCTTCCTCTACGACAACATCGTTCAGCCGCTGCTTCTTAAATCAACCTATCATGACAAGAATCGGCAAGAAGCGGAGATCCGCGAAAGCGGTCTGGATTGGACGATCGTCAGGCCCACCAACCTCACCGATGGACCGGCCACCGGCGCTATACGGGCACTTACGGATCTGACCGACTTCCATGGTGGTAGCATCGCGCGAGCAGATGTCGCCCGCTTTCTCATCACCGAGCTTGAGGAGCGACGCTGGTCGGGAAAATCGCCGGTCATTACGTCGGAAGATACGTCGAACACATAGAGGTCACGAGTGCTCGACTAGGCAACAGTGTTGCACGGCAGGTTATCAGCGCGAGCTTCGCCATGATTATGAGCGCAGTGAGCTTCGGCTTTCCGATGGCGAATTCAGACGTCGGCGCAGATCATAGAGCTGATCGAGCAGCAATAGAACGACCGGCAACGCCGCCTCATTGATCTCCAGATCGTCGCGCAATTCTTTGATCAGCCGAACACGGGCCACGTCGATATCGCGAAAGACGTAACCGCCCATTCGCCCGTCAGGCCGCACCCACGCGTCCAAAATCCAGCGCTCCAGATCCTGCTGAAGTAGACCGGGCACCTGAACCAGAAGCATTTCGACGCTGATCATGGGTGCAGCTCCAAGGACCGCCTCGGGTCGGTAGGGTGTTCGGGCTTCCAGGTCTCTAGGAACGCCCTTAGGGCCTCATCCGGCGCCCCGATTACAACGCGTAAAGTGGCGTAAAGGTCACCGGCAGCCTGCCCGCCGTGCTCGGGCACGCCCCTGCCGCGCAGTCTCAGTTCCGAACCGTTGTCCGAGCCTGGTGGAATACGCATTTTTACTGGTCCGGCAGGGGTTGGCGCTTCGATGGAGCCGCCGAGAACGGCCTCCGACACGGTTACGGGCAGCTCCATTCGGATGTCCTGGCCATCGCGTTTGAAGAACCGGTGCGGGGCCACGTGGATCTCGATCAGCGCGTCGCCCGCGGGTCCGCCATTGCGGCCGGGGCTCCCCTGCCCTCGCAGGCGCAAAACCTGTCCATCGGCTGTGGCTGGTGGAATTTTGGCGTTCAGTGTTCTCCCATCCGGCAAGGTCAGCCGCTGGGTCGCACCATTTATCGCGTCAAGAAAATCGGCGGTGAGGGAATAGTGCTCATCAGAGCCGCGCCGAGGCGTGTCGCCGCCACGACCTTGTCCTCCGCCGAACGCCGAGCCGAAAATGTCGGCGAATGCATCGGTATCGAAGCCGCCAAACCCGCCCCCGGAGCTGTACCTTCGGCCTGCGTCGCCTTCCGCGTAGTCACGGTAGGACGATCGTGGCGCCTGATCTTGCCCGGAGGCGTCGATCTCGCCTCGATCGAACTGGCCGCGCTTTTCTGGATCAGACAGCAGGTCGTTCGCCGCCGTGACGCCCTTGAACACCTCCTCCGCCTTGGCGTTGCCCGGGTTGAGATCGGGATGGTGCTGCTTGGCCAACTTGCGGTAGGCGCGCCGGATATCGTCTTGGCTGGCGTCCTTTTTGACGCCTAGGGTCTTATAGGGATCATTCACCCGTTCAGCCCTTCGTGTTCGCGCCCGCGCCTGACGGTGTTTTACTGAAACGCATGACGCCCCAGCTGTAAAAGCTCGGGCGTCGTCAGATGCGGCAGGTCCGCAACGATCTCCCGAACGATGCGCGCATAGACGTCCTTGTGGTGGCTCTTGAGGTAGGCGCTCAGATGATCCGCCTCGTTGCTCTGCCCTTTCCCGTGACCGATGACGACGATCTCGGCGCCCGTGGAGACGACGGCGGCGATGCTTTCGAAATATCGCTCATCGTCCGGATAGATTTCGTCCCGATCCTCGTCGCGCATCTTTCGCTCGAGATGATGCAGCAGATGTTGCGGGTCGTGGGCAGTGATCCCATGCTTGTCGTCGGCGGATTGGTCGAGGCGGTAAACCTTGGCGCCCGCGTGGTCGATCACAATAATCAAGCTGAGGGCGTCAGCGGCTGAAGCCGCCCGTGAGAGCGCCGGCGCATCCGGCGACCAGCCGGCGCGAGTCAGGAAATGACGCAGATCGATGACATCTGGGCCGGTGAGGTCCTTGTTATGCGGCTTTTTCATCGTCAGGCTCTCATCACCCGCCTGGAACAGAAACTCGCCGTTCTTCTTCTCCTCGGCGGCCCCAATCGCCGCCACGAGCGTGACGACCTCACGCCATGACAGGTTGTGCGCCAGGGGATGACGAAAGATCGCGTCCAGGGTCCGTCGATCAGTACCCGTCACTGCGGCGTTCAGGTTCGAGGTCGACGCGTCGTGTGTGTCGTGTTGGAGGGCGGTCATGTCTGAGCCTTCTTCGTGAATGAGGTGACGCACTTCATCCGCAGCGCGATCTGCGAGGCCATCACGGCCTGAGTTCGGCGTGGCGGACATCGCTCTGGTTCACGGCCATTGGATTGAAAGCCCTGAACGGGCCTGCCGCCGCCGGGGCTGCCGAGGCTTCCAAGGCGTCGGCCGGCAGTTCAGTCCGATGAGGACAGGGCACGGCCACCCTCACGTCATCCGCCACCTCTTGAACGCCCTTGACGCGGCGCGTGGCTGCCGCAGCGGCGCCCTTTTGTACATTGCTGGTGACGTAGCCCGAAAGGGTCACCCGCCCCGCGATGGCTGTCACCTCGAGGTGGCCGGTGCTCACCAGCGGGTCCGCGATGAGGCGGGCGAGGACGGCGCGTCGAAGCGCCGTATCCGCGGACTCAACACGGGGGTCGAACTTGCCCTGGTAGACCGCCGGCGGTTCGAGCTTCATGGTGGGGTAGCCTCTATAATCTCTTTGAACGACCCGGTCTGGGACGGCCCGCGGCCAAGGCGCGGCTGGCGGTCCCGCCGGTCCGATTCTCAGAACCGGCGGGACCTGGCGTGTCGTCAGGCGATGACGAGATGGTTCTCAACGTCGGTGGCGCCCGGTGCGGCCCATGCCGTGGACCCGGCCAGTGAGCGTTCACTCCAGGACTTCACATGGCCGGTGAGGGTGACCTTGCCGCCGTCGGCGGCCACCTTGATACCGGCGGGATCAAACCAAGAGCGATGCAGCGCGTTCGAAATGTCGCTGCTGAGATTGTAGGTGTTTACCCGCGGCTTCAGCGTGATCTGATTGCTGACCCCGACAACGCCCCAAAGCCGGCGCACGTCCTGCGCGGCTGCGTCATGCTCGAAACGCCAGCCTACTTCCCCGGTCAGCGTGACCCAGCCGTCCTGGACCGTCACCTTAACGGCATCCATTGGCAGCGTCGAATCCCAGCCCAACCGGTCGATCGCCGCTCGGGCGATCTCATCATCGCTTCGCTGGACGTCGGACGGAAGCTTCACCTCAATCTCATCGGCGACAGCCTTTACCCCTTTCACCCGCAGAGCGGCGGATTGGGCGGCCTGCTTCTCGGCGAAACGCTGCACATGTCCGGAAAGGGTGACCACGCCGTCGCGGGCGGTGACGCCGATGTGGGGCGCCGTGACGCTCGGCTCCCAGGCCAGTTCTGCCAAAACGGTCTCTTTTAGCGCCGTGTCGTTAGACATGGTGATCTCCTCGTCAAAGGGTGAGGAACGAGCGGGTTTGTCTCGCCGCTCGTCCAATGTCGCCAGGGCCGCCGGGGGCTCTTAGACCCGTATGCCAACCTGCAACTCCGGTGATCCTAGGCAGGACGAAGCGAGGGCGGCAGGCTCGGAAATTACTGAGCCAAAACGCGAGCCAGGAGACACCCACGCGCACTGAACGACTGGCAGCGCACGACGCAGTGCGACGGCTGGGCTTCGCTGTGTTACGAGCGGCGTTCGTGCATGAGACGCTGCCGTAAGGCCATCGCGTCCCACCAAGCGTTGTGCTCGACGGCTCCGACCAGATCGGTGGGGTAGGGATTGACCCGGTGGATATCAAACCGCAGTCGGTCGATGTCCGCCATTACGCCAGATTCGATCATCAACGCCTGACAGCAGAGCCTCACATCGTCTGGCCAATCGGCGATGATCTCCGGCTCGGCGTCGCCGCGCAGGAACGCTTCAATCGCATAGGCGCCTTGTGACTGGCTCACCCGACGGATCGTCACACTGGGGGGAACGCTCTCGAGTTTCGGTTGGACGTGATCGCGCACAAACCCAGTGGGAGCGGCGGGCACACCGTAGATCAAATAGAGGGTCGGGCCGCCGTCACTGACCAAGCCGAGCGAGATAAGCGATCCGCCGAAGCCGTTGAACTCAGTGTCGAGAAAGTAGCGCAATGGAGAGCCTCACTGACGAGGGCCGGCCCTCACAGAGACGCGTGCGAACGACGCCGCGCTATTCGCTGGCGATGTCAGCCTTTAGTTGCAGGTATTGTTCACGGGTGACATCGCCGCGAGCGTATCTCTCGTCGAGAATATCCCGAGCCCCCTTACGCGGCAGGTCGTATTTCCTGTGCGCACTGTAGGAGTATCCCCAGTTTCCGATCCCGGAGAACACCAGCATGATGAAGCCGAACCAAAGGATCCAACCCCAGCCGAAGAACCAGTCATTCCAATAGGTGTGCATTTGCTTGATCGCCCTTCGATGCAGAGGGCTGGTCGGCTCCCCGCCGTGCGTGATCCCGTTGGGGATAATTTGACAGCCGCTAGTCTACGGGCGGCACCCTGGCCCTTGCAGGCTCGGAATCTACGTAACGGGATCGCTAGAGGACAATTCACGGCAACGATCTCGACGGCGGCGGCGCCGGCAGTCAATGCCGAGGATCGTGGATCGCAGAGCTCAATGTTGATCGAGATAGTCTTCGATTGACTGATTGAATTGGGAAAGCCCGTCCTGGAGGTAATCGCTGACCAAGGGGATTTCGATTACATACCGCGCGATGCGCTCCCGCCCGATTTCAATCGCGGACGTGCGGGCCTCGTCCCATTCGCCGAGCGTGAAATCGCCTCTTCCCAGCCAGATCAGGGCGATTAGGTCGCGCTGCTCATCGTCATTAAGGTCGCTGATGGCCGACACCAGCTCATGGCGAGTGTCGTCCGAAGCCCCAAATTCGAGCGCATCGACGCTGGTGTCGTCGCTTGGATTGGAACTGCTGTCAGGGTCAGTTTCGTCAACCTTGACGTCAAACTGACGGGCCTTCAGCAGGATCGCAAATGCGCTCTCGGGCGTGATGGTCAGCGTCGGCATGCAGGGCTCTCCGTAAGAACGCGCGCGCCTGGCGGCGGCGGGTGGCGCGCCAGAATCGAAGCGTCGATCACTCAACCATCCCCGCTCATTTCGCGTCAGGCGCGGCTTATACGTAGTCCGTTGGCCTGCTTGCCACATTGGCCGCCACCACGGGGTCCTGGCGCCAAGGAAGGTTCGAGCGGGTGTTTGCTGGGGTCCTCGGTAGTTTCCGATCCTGATCTGACCGCGCGCGCCCGCCTATGATGGTTATTCACTTGGATCGGACGACATCCGGAGACGTGCGCGAAAGCCCGGTCCCCGCAAGCCCCCTTTGCCAGTCGAATGAGACCCGCGGTCTCTGGATTGGGATTTCGCCGCGTCTCCTGACGACAACAGCAAGGCGAATACTTCATGGGCAAGATTATCGGGATCGACCTCGGGACCACCAATTCGTGCGTCGCGATCATGGACGGCAAGACGCCCAAGGTTGTGGAAAACGCTGAAGGCGCGCGGACCACGCCATCCGTCGTCGCCATCCAGGACGACGGCGAGCGCCTGGTCGGCCAGTCGGCGAAACGCCAGTCTGTGACCAACCCGGCCAATACATTCTACGCCATCAAGCGGTTAATCGGTCGGCAGTTCGACGACCCGATGGTGGTCAAGGACAAGGGCATGGTGCCCTATGAGATCGTAAAAGGCCCGAATGGCGACGCCTGGGTGCGCGCAAACGGCAAGGATTATTCACCGCAGCAAATCTCCGCCTTCATCCTGCAGAAAATGAAGGAGGCCGCCGAAGCCCATCTCGGCGAGACGGTGGACCAGGCCGTGATCACCGTCCCGGCCTACTTCAACGACGCGCAGCGCCAGGCGACAAAGGACGCCGGCAAGATCGCCGGCCTTGAGGTCTTGCGCATCATCAACGAACCGACGGCCGCCGCGCTCGCCTACGGGATCGGGCTAACCCAAGGTAAGAAGATCGCGGTCTACGATCTCGGCGGGGGCACATTCGACGTCTCAATCATGGAGATCGAGGATGGCGTCTTTGACGTCAAGGCCACCAATGGCGACACCTTCCTTGGGGGTGAGGACTTCGATCTGCGGATCGTCGACTATCTGGTCGACGAATTCAAAAAGGAAACCAGCCTGGACCTGCGTCAAGACAAGCTGGCCTTGCAGCGTCTGCGCGAAGAGGCCGAGAAGGCCAAAAAGGAACTCAGCTCCGTGCTGCAGTTCAGTGTCAATCTGCCCTTCATATCGATGAATGCGGCAGGTCCGGTGCACCTGAACCTCAAGCTCACCCGCGCTAAACTGGAGAGTTTGGTCGAGGATCTGATCGCCAAGACGATCGGCCCATGCGAGCAGGCGCTGAAGGATTCCGGGTTCAAGATCGGCGACATCGACGAGCTGGTCCTGGTCGGCGGCATGACCCGCATGCCGCGGGTCCAAGAGTCGGTAAAGGCTTTCTTTGGTCGCGAACCGCACCAGGGCGTCAATCCAGACGAAGTGGTCGCGCTCGGAGCCGCGATCCAGGGCGGCGTGCTGCAAGGGGACGTCAAGGACGTTCTGTTGCTGGACGTCGCGCCCTTGACCCTCGGCATCGAAACCCTTGGCGGCGTCTTCACGCCGCTGATCGAGCGCAACACCACGATCCCGACGAAGCGCAGCCAAACCTTCTCCACGGCCGCCGACAACCAGTCTGCGGTGACCATTCGGGTGTTCCAGGGCGAACGGCCGATGGCGTCGGACAACAAACTTTTGGGTCAGTTCGATCTGGTCGGCCTGCCGCCGGCCCCGCGCGGCGCGCCACAGGTCGAGGTGACCTTCGATATCGACGCCAACGGCATCGTCAACGTCGGCGCCAAGGACAAGGCCACCAACAAGGAACAGTCCATCCGCATCCAGGCCAATGGCGGCCTCTCCGACGCCGACATTCAGAAGATGGTCAAGGAGGCCGAGGCCAACAAGAAGGACGATGAGAAGCGCAAACAGGTCGTCGAGGCCCACAACCACGCAGACGCCATCGTGCATGCGACGGAAAAATCGCTGGCCGACTATGGCGACAG
>Ga0302313_10003085_pt1 | contig 11163 bp, 10 predicted proteins | sample III_Palsa_N2_2_FD_200454 | JGI IMG/M metagenome (GOLD analysis project Ga0302313, IMG submission 200454) | Peat permafrost microbial communities from Stordalen Mire near Abisko, Sweden - III_Palsa_N2_2 | ecosystem: Environmental > Terrestrial > Soil > Palsa > Peat permafrost | place: Sweden...
ACCTGGAAGAAGGCAAGGTCGTCATCTTCGCCGCCGGCACCGGCAACCCGTTCTTCACCACCGATACCGCCGCCGCGCTGCGCGGCGCCGAGATGGGTGTCCAGATCGTGTTGAAGGCCACCAAGGTGGACGGCGTCTACAGCGCCGACCCGAAGAAGGTGCCCGACGCCACCCGTTACACGTCGATCACGTTCGACGAGGCCATCGGCCGCAATCTGCAGGTGATGGACGCCACCGCCTTCGCGCTGTGCCGCGACCAGAACCTGCCCATCAAGGTGTTCAGCATCTTCAAGCCGGGCGCCCTCAAGCGCGTCGTCCTCGGCGAGGACGAAGGCACGCTGGTGCACGTCTGAAGAAAAGCTGAATGCATGTTCGAAGCACCGCGCCACCCGCGGCGTGCGTGTGCCTGTGAGGAGTGACGAGAGATCATGAGTACTGCCGACATCAAGAAGACCGCCGAGACGAAGATGGGCCGCACCATCGACGCGTTCAAGGCCGACCTGCAGAAGATCCGCACCGGTCGCGCCCATCCGGGCATGCTGGACCAGATCCACGTCGACTACTACGGCTCGCCGGTGCCGCTGAGCCAGGTCGCCGCGCTGTCCTTGCTCGACGCGCGCACCATCGGCGTCCAGCCGTGGGAAAAGCCGATGATCTCCAAGGTGGAGAAGGCCATCCGCGAGTCGGACCTGGGCCTGAATCCATCCACCACGGGCGACATCATCCGCGTGCCGATGCCTGCGCTCACCGAAGAGCGCCGCAAGGACCTGACCAAGGTCGTGCGCTCGCAAGGCGAGGACTCCAAGGTCGCGATCCGCAACCTGCGCCGCGAAGCCAACGAGCACGGCAAGAAGTTGCTCAAGGACAAGGAGATCACCGAGGACGACGACCGTCGCCTGGTCGATGACATCCAGAAGCTGACCGATCGCACCATCGCGGAGATCGACAAGCTCGTGCAGGGCAAGGAAGCCGAGATCCTCGCGGTTTGAAGCGCGCCGTGACTCCGACCGTGTCCACCTTCGGGTCGCCGACGCGCGATCCCAATGTGCCGCGCCACGTGGCCATCGTCATGGACGGCAACGGCCGCTGGGCCAAGAAGCGCTTCATGCCGCGCATCTACGGGCACAAGCACGGCGTCGACTCGCTGGTCAGCACCATCCAGGCCTGCGCCAACCGGGGCGTGGAGCACCTCACCGTGTTCGCGTTCTCGTCCGAGAACTGGAAGCGCCCCGAAGAGGAAGTCTCCGGCCTGATGGGGCTCGTGCTGAGCGCGATGACCCGCTACCTCACCAAGATCGCCGGCGACGGCGTGCGCGTGCGCATCATCGGCGACCGCACCGCGGTCTCGCAGACGGTGCGCAACGCGTGGGAGCGCGCCGAGAGCACCACCGCGCACAACACGCGCATCACCGTCTGGGTGGCGTTCAACTACGGCGGCCGCTGGGACATCGTCCAGGCCTGCCAGCGCGCGATCCAGGACGGCGTCGCCGCGGCCGACCTCAGCGAGGACACGCTGTCGCGCTACATGGCGCAGCGCGAGGCGCCGGACCCCGACCTGTTCATCCGCACCGGCGGCGAAGTGCGCATCAGCAACTTCCTGCTGTGGCAGGTGGCTTACTCCGAGCTGTATTTCACCGATTGCCTGTGGCCCGACTTCGACGACACGGAACTCGACCGTGCGTTCGCGGTCTACGCCAGTCGCGACCGTCGTTTCGGCGGCGTGAAACCCGAAGCGGCCGTGCTGGCCGGGAGCCCCGATGCTGCGTGAACGCGTGATCACCGCACTGGTCCTGCTGGCGCTGCTGATACCGGCGGTGATGGCCAGGTCGCCGCTGCCGTTCGCGCTCCTCACCATCATCCTCATCAGCGCCGCCGGCTGGGAGTGGGCCCGCCTGTGCGGCCTGCCGCGAGTCGCGGCCATTGCCTCCGGCGTGCTGCTGGGCCTGGCCTGCGCGGCCATCGCGCCGCTGGGAGGCGGCATCGGCGGCGTGGAGTTTTCCGGCGAAGCGTGGGGCATCGTCGCCGTGCTGTGGATCGTGGGCGGCGCACTGGCGCTGCGCGCCGGCCCGGACGGCTTTCGCCAGCTCAACGCCGCGCTGCGCTTCGTGGTCGGCTGGGTGCTGATCGGTGCCGCCTGGGCCGCGCTGATCGCCTCGTGGGAGCGCGGCCTGGCCTATCTGGCCTCGGTCTGCGCGCTCGTCTGGTTTGCCGACATCTTTGCCTACTTCGGCGGCCGCGCGCTCGGCAAGCGCAAGCTCGCGCCGAGCATCAGTCCGGGCAAGAGCTGGGAGGGCGCGATCAGCGGCCTGCTGGCGGTGATCGTGCTCGCCGTCATCGTCGTGGTGGTCTCGGTGCACCCGCACGGCAACCTGTTCGCGTTGCTGCACGACCGCTTCGGCATCGCCGGCATGATCCTGGCGTGCGCCGCGCTGGTGGCGCTGGCCATCGTCGGCGACCTGGTGGAGTCGCTCGTCAAGCGCGCCGCCGGCGCCAAGGATTCCAGCGGCCTGCTGCCCGGCCATGGCGGCGTGCTCGATCGCATCGATGCGCTGCTGCCCGTCTTTCCCGCGGCGCTCGCGCTGGTGATGAACCTGTGATGACTTCTTCCACGGCCAGCGGTCGCCGCCAACGCGTCTGCATCCTCGGCTCCACCGGCTCGATCGGCACCAGCACGCTGGACGTGCTCGCGCTGCATCCCGACACCTTCGAGGTATTCGCGCTCACCGGCCAGCGTCGCGTGGACGACCTGTTCGCTCAGATCGTGCGCTGGCGTCCGCGCTTCGCCGCGCTGCCCGACGCCGCCGCCGCCAACGAGCTCGGCGCACGCGTGAAGGCCGCCGGCATCGCGACCGAAGTGCTCGCCGGCGCGCAGGCGCTGGAGGAACTCGCCGCCCATCCCGACGTCGACCAGGTGATGGCCGCCATCGTCGGCGCCGCCGGCCTGCCGGCGTGCCTGGCCGCGGCCCGTGCCGGCAAGCGCCTGCTGCTCGCCAACAAGGAGGCGCTGGTCGTCGGCGGGCAGCTGTTCATCGACGCCGTGCGCGAGGGCGGCGCCACGCTGATCCCGATCGACAGCGAGCACTCGGCCATCTTCCAGTGCCTGCCCACCGATCCGTCGGCCTGGGATGCGGCGGTCGACCACATCGTGCTCACTGCCTCCGGTGGCCCGTTCCGCACGCGCGACCCGGGCACGCTCGCCTCCGTGACACCCGACCAGGCGTGCGCACATCCGAACTGGGTGATGGGCCGCAAGATCTCCGTGGACTCGGCCACGATGATGAACAAGGCGCTCGAGGTCATCGAGGCACGCTGGCTGTTCGGCCTGGCCCCCGAGTGCATCAAGGTGGTCATCCACCCGCAAAGCATCATCCACTCGATGGTCGTCGCGCGCGACGGCGCGGTGCTGGCGCAGCTCGGCACGCCCGACATGAAGGGCCCGATCAGCTTCGGGCTGTCGTGGCCTTCGCGCATGACCTCGGGCTGCGACGCGCTCGACTTCACGAAGATGGCGGCTCTCACGTTCGAAGAGGCCGACGCCACCCGGTTCCCCGGCCTGCACCTGTCGTGGGCCGCGCTGCGCGCCGCGCCGGGCTCGACGGCCGTGCTCAACGCCGCCAACGAGATCGCCGTGGAGGCCTTCCTCGACGGCAGGCTGCGCTTCGACGGCATCCACCGGGTCAATGCGCAGGCGCTCGAACGCGTGCTGCCCGCGGCCAGCGACGCGGGCTCGATCGACGCGTTGATCGCGCTCGACGTGCGCGCGCGCGACGCGGCGCGCGCGCACGTCGCGCAACTGGCGGGGCAGCACTGATGCTGACGCTGCTGTCCTACCTGGTCACGCTGGGTGTCCTGATCTCGGTGCACGAGTACGGCCACTATCGCGTGGCCGTCGCCTGCAACATCCGGATCTACCGTTTCTCGCTCGGTTTCGGCCCGGTGCTGTGGCGGCGTGCGTTCGGCGAACCGGGTTGCGAATTCACGCTCAGCGCGATCCCGTTGGGCGGCTACGTGATGATGCTCGAGAAGCCGGACGAGGACACGCCGGCGGCCGACGTCGAGCGTTCGCTCAGCCGCCGGCCGTTGTGGCAGCGTGCGGCGGTCATCCTGGCCGGCCCGGCCGCCAACCTGATCCTGGGCGTCGTGCTGTACGCGGCCGCGCAGTTCGTCGGCATCCAGCAACTCGTGCCGGCCGTCAGCCAGCCGCCCGCGGGCAGCATGCTGGCCAACGCCGGCGTGCGTTCCGGCGACCGGATCGTCGCGTCCAGCGAAGACGAGCTGGACGGGCAAGGCGGCGCGCACTGGCGCGACGTGCGCTCGTTCGACGACCTGTTCGAAGGCGTGGCCGTCGCGCTGATGGACCAGAAGCCCCTGAGCCTGCAGGTGCGCCATCGCGGCCAGGAGACCACGCAGACGGTGACATTGCCGCTGGAGTCGCTGGGCAAGAACGAGCTGGATCTCGATGCGGTCACACGCATCGGATTGACGGCGCCGTACTCGCCGCCGTTGATCAGCGAGGTCAAGGCCGACGGGCCCGCGGCCAAGGCGGGCATCCTCGCCGGCGACGTCGTCGAGACGGTGGACGGCCAGCCCATGGTCGATGCACAGAGCTTGCGCGACTACATCCGCGCCAACGCCGCCAGCGGCACGGCAACGGCCATGCAATGGCATCTGCGTCGCGCCGGCAACCCGTTGACGATCGTCGTGATGCCGCGCGTGATCGTCGAGGACGGCCACTCGTTCGGCCGCGTGGACGCAGGCATCGGCGGCGCCTTTGCGCAGGAACTGGTGCACGACGGACTGGTCGACTCGATGATCTACGGCGCCGAGCAGACCTGGCATCGTTCGGTGCTGAGCCTGCGCATGTTCGGTCGCATGCTCACCGGCAAGGCTTCTGTCAAGAACCTGAGCGGCCCCATCACCATCGCCGACGCCGCAGGCAAGTCCGCCAGCCGGGGCCTGGCCGACTTCCTGGCCTTCCTCGCACAGGTCAGCGTCGGCATCGGCGTGCTCAACCTGCTGCCTATCCCGGTGCTCGATGGCGGTCGGCTGCTGTATTATCTCTTCGAGGGTGCGACCGGTCGTCCGGTCTCGACGCCGTGGCAGACGTGGCTGCGGTATGGCGGGGTTTTCGCGATCCTGCTGTTGATGTCTCTCGCCCTTTCCAATGACTTGGCCCGCTTGCTGGGCCGGTAAAAAACTCCCGATGTCTTCACTCATTCCGAGCTTGATGCGCCCTGTTGCTGCCTGCGTGATCTTCGCAGGCGCTGTGCTGCCCTTTGCCGCACAGGCAATCGAACCTTTCCAGATCCGCGATATCCGCGTCGAAGGCCTTCAACGGACCGACCCGGGCAGCGTCTTCTCCGTGATGCCGTTCCGCGTCGGTGACGGCTACACCGACGAGAAGGCGGCCGCGGCGCTGCGTGCCCTGTTCGCCACCGGCCTGTTCAAGGACGTGCGCATCGATGTCGAAGGCGACGTGGTCGTCGTGATCGTCGACGAACGCGCCACCATCGCCTCGGTGAACTTCCTCGGCACCAAGGAGTTCGACAAGGACACGCTGGTCAAGGCCCTGAAGGACGCCGGCATCGGCGAGGGCCTGCCGTTCGACAAGGCCATCGTCGACCGCGCCGAGCAGGAAATCAAGCGCCAGTACCTGGGCAAGAGCCTGTACGCGGCCGAAGTCGTCACCACGGTCACGCCGCTGGAACGCAATCGCGTCAACGTCACGTTCAAGGTGTCCGAAGGCGACGTCGCGCACATCCGCGACATCCGCATCATCGGCAGCAAGGCGTTCTCCGAGTCCAAGCTGCTCGGCCAGATGGACCTGACCACGGGCGGCTGGCTCACGTGGTACACCAAGTCCGACCGCTATTCGCGCACCAAGCTCAACGCCGACCTCGAGAAGCTGCGCGCGTTCTACCTGAACAAGGGCTACCTGGAGTTCGACATCACGTCGACCCAGGTCACGATCTCGCCAGACAAGCAGACGATCAGCGTCTCGATCACGGTCAGCGAAGGCCAGCCCTACATCGTGACCGCCGTGCGCCTCGAAGGCAACTACCTGGGGCGCGAAGCCGCGTTCAAGAACCTGGTGCTGCTGAAGCCGGGCGCCGAGTACCACGGTGACGACGTCACGGCCACCACGCGCGCGTTCACCGACCTGTTCGGCACCTATGGCTACGCGTTCGCGCACATCGAGCCGCGTCCGGAAATCGATCACAAGACGGGCCAGGTCGTGGTCGTGCTCGCGGCCGATCCGGGCCGCCGCGCCTACGTTCGCCGCGTCAACCTGTCGGGCAACACCATCACGCGCGACGAAGTGATCCGGCGCGAGTTCCGCCAGTTCGAGTCGGCGTGGTACGACGGCTCCAAGATCAAGCTGTCGCGCGATCGCGTCGACCGCCTGGGCTTCTTCAGCAGTGTCGATGTCGACACCAACGACGTGCCGGGCGCCCCCGACCAGGTGGACCTGACCGTCAACGTGGTCGAGAAGCCCACCGGCAACCTGACGCTGGCCGCCGGCTATTCGCAGGCCGACAAGATCTCGCTGACCGGTTCGATCAAGAAGGAAAACGTGTTCGGTTCGGGCAACTACATCGCGCTCGACGTGAGCACGGCCCACACCAACAAGAACCTGTCGATCAGCGAGACCGATCCGTACTTCACGGACGAAGGCATCTCGCGCACGTTCGACATCTACTACCGCACGTCGCGTCCGCTCAACAGCTCGGGCAGCGCCTACGCGGTGTCGACGCCGGGCGCGGACATCCGCTTCGGCCTGCCGTACTCGGAGTTCGACACGGTGTTCGTCGGCTTCGGCGCGGAGCAGACCCACATCGGCTCGCTGGAAGGCGTGCCCAACAGCTACTTCGATTTCGTCGGCCAGTTCGGCTCGTGGGCCAACTCGTTTCCGATCACTGCGGGCTGGGCGCGCGACGAGCGCGACAGCGGCATCTCGCCCACCTCGGGCCGCTACATCCGCGCCAACACCGACTTCTCGCTGTGGGGCGACGTGCAGTACGCGCGCCTGAACGGGCAGGTGACGCAGTACTTCGACCTGGGCAACCACTTCTCGCTGGGTGTCAACGCCGAAGTGGGCTACGGTACCGGCCTCAACGGCAAGGAATTCCCGGTCTTCAAGAACTTCTACGGCGGCGGCCTGGGCTCGGTGCGCGTCTTCGAGCAGGGCTCGCTCGGCAAGGGCACGGTGGACGTCACCGGTGCCTTCATCGGCGGCGCCAAGAAGATGAACATCAACAACGAGCTGTACATCCCCGTGCCGGGCGCGGCCAACGACAAGAGCCTGCGCATCTTCGCGTTCCTGGACGCCGGCAACGTGTGGACGGAGCAACAGCACATGGATATGACCACGCTTCGCGCGTCGGCAGGCCTGGGCTTGAGCTGGACTTCGCCGGTGGGTCCGTTCAAGCTGAGCTATGGCATTCCGATTCGTGCCGAGCCAAACGATAGAATTCAACGGTTCCAGTTCCAAGTCGGTACCGCGTTTTGATGAAAGCCCGCTCCATGAAATTGTTTTTCGCCCTGCTGCTGGCCTGTGCCTCGTCGTTCTCGGTCTCGGCCCAGGAATTGAAGATCGGCTACGTCAACAGCGAACGCGTGCTGCGCGAAGCCGAACCGGCCAAGCGCGCCCAGGCCAAGCTGGAAGCCGAATTCGGCAAGCGAGAGAAGGACCTGAACGACCAGAACGCGGCGTTGCGCGCCCAGGCCGAGAAGCTCGACAAGGATTCTCCGACGTTGTCGGAGGCCGAAAAGACGCGCCGCCAGCGCGAGCTGGTCGAACTCGACCGCGACCTGCAGCGCAAGCACCGCGAGTTCCAGGAAGACCTGACGCAGCGCAAGAACGAAGAGCTGTCGAGCGTTGCCGAACGTGCCAACCGCACGATCAAGGCGATCGGCGACGCGCAGCACTACGACATCATCCTGCAGGACCAGCTGGTGATCTATTTCAGCAACCGCGTCGACCTGACCCAGAAGGTCATCGACGCGCTGAACGCCAGCAAGTAATTCTCGCGAGCACCGCAACATGAACTCAGTTCGCCTGGGTGAGATCGTTGCGGCGCTGGGCGGAGAACTGCGGGGAGATCCCGAGCACCTGATCACCCGCATCGGCCCGCTGGACACGGCAGGCGTCGATGCGATCACGTTCGTGGCCCAGGCCAAGATGCGCCCTCTGCTCGAGGCCAGCCTGGCCGGGGCGATCGTGCTCGCTCCCTCGCTGATCACCGCTGCGCCCGACGGCCGCCAACTCGTCGTCACCGACGACCCCTACCTGTACTTCGCCCGCCTGACGCAGTGGTGGGCGAAGCGGCTGCGTCCCGCGCCGGCCGCCGACATCCACCCGTCCGCCTTCGTCGATCGCCAGGCCACCGTCTCGCCGAGCGCGGTCGTGGGCCCGTTCGTGGTCATCGAGCGCGGCGCGGTGATCGGAGACCGTGCGCAGCTGGGCGCACACAGCGTCATCGGCGCCGATTCGCACGTGGGTGCCGATACCTTGCTGCATCCGCGCGTGACGATCGCGCCCGGCTGCCGCGTGGGCGAGCGCTGCGTCATCCAGAGCGGCGCCGTGATAGGTGCCGACGGGTTCGGTATCGCGCCGACGCAAGGGCGCTGGGAACGCATCGAGCAGCTCGGCGGCGTGCGTATCGGCAATGACGTCGACATCGGTGCCAACACCTGCGTCGACCGCGGCGCGCTCGAGGACACTGTGCTCGAGGACGGCGTCAAGCTCGACAACCAGATCCAGATCGGGCACAACGTGCACGTGGGCGCGCACACGGTGATGGCGGCATGCGTCGGCGTGGCCGGCAGCACGAAGATCGGCCAGCACGTGATGGTCGGCGGGGCCGCGATGATCAACGGCCACATCGAGATCTCCGATGGCGTCACGGTGTCCGCCGCGACGATGGTGATGCATTCGCTGCGCAAGAAGGGCATCTACACCGCCGTCTTCCCGATCGACGAACACAACAGCTGGGAAAAGAACGCGGCCACGTTGCGCAATCTGTACGCATTGCGGGAGCGCGTGCGGACCTTGGAAAAAGCGCTGGAAAAAGCGCCCGAAATGAAAGAATGAGACTGCCATGCTGATGGACATCCACCAGATCATCAAGAAGCTGCCGCACCGCTATCCGTTCCTGCTCGTCGACCGCGTCCTCGAGCTCGAGAAGGACGTGCGCATCAAGGCGCTGAAGAACGTCACGCTCAACGAGCCGTTCTTCACCGGCCACTTCCCCAATCGGCCGGTGATGCCGGGCGTGCTGATGCTGGAGGCGCTGGCCCAGGCGTCGGCGCTGCTGTCGTTCTCGTCCGAGGGCGAAGTGTCCAACGGCGAGCGCCTGTACTACTTCGTGGGCATCGACGGCGCGCGCTTCAAGCGCGTGGTGGAGCCGGGCGACCAGCTGATCCTCGAGTCGCGCATCGAGCGCAAGAAGTCGGGCATCTACAAGTACTCCGCGCGCGCCACCGTGGGCGACGAGCTCGCCGTCGAGGCGACGCTGATGTGCACGGTGCGCGACGTTGCCGCTTCCTGAGCGTTCACCGCGCAGCGCAAGCCGGCATGACGAACATCCATTCCACGGCGCTGGTCGATCCCGCGGCCGAACTCGATTCCACGGTCACGATCGGCGCGTACACGGTCATCGGACCGCACGTGCGCATCGCCGCCGGCACCAAGGTGGGCCCGCACTGCGTCATCGAAGGCCGCACCACGATCGGCCGCGACAACACGTTCTACCAGTTCGGCTCCATCGGCGCGATGCCGCAGGACATGAGCCACAAGGGCGAGCTCACCGAGCTGCGCATCGGCGACCGCAACACCGTGCGCGAGTTCTGCACGCTCAACACGGGCACGCACAAGGAAGAGGGCGTCACCCGGGTCGGCAGCGACAACTGGATCATGGCCTACGTGCACATCGCGCACGACGTGCGCCTGGGCGACCGCACCGTGCTGGCCAACGGCGTCACGCTGGCCGGCCATGTGCATGTGGGCGACTGGGCCGTGATCGGCGGCCTGTCGGGCGTGCACCAGTTCGTGCACGTCGGCGCGCACGCGATGGTCGGCTTCCAGGCCCACGTGGCGCAAGACGTGCCGCCGTTCATGGTGGCCGAAGGCAATCCGATGGCGCTGCGCGCCGTCAATCTCACCGGCTTGAAGCGGCGCGACTTCAGCGCGGAGCGCATCGCCACGATCCGCAACATGCACAAGTCGCTGTATCGCAAGAGCCTCGCGCTGGACCAGGCCAGGGGCGAGATCGAAGCGATGCGCGGCGAGGACGCGGGCGTGAACGGCGACATCGATACGATGCTGGACTTCATCGCGTCCGGCACGCGCGGGCTCGTCCGCTGAACGCGCCGGCCATGAGCCCCGACCCCGCGCGAACGATCCTGCCTGATCCGGACATTTTCCGCATGGGCATGGTGGCCGGCGAGACCTCCGGCGACCTGCTGGCCAGCCTGCTGCTGCAAGGCCTGAAGTCGCGCTGGCCCGCGCTCACGGCCAGCGGCATCGGCGGCCCGCGCATGACCGCGCTCGGCTTCGACGCGTGGTGGCCGGCCGAGAAGCTGTCGCTGTTCGGCTATGTCGACGTGCTGATGAACTACCGCGAGCTGGTGGCCATCCGCACCGCCCTGGGCGATCGCCTGATCGCCGAGCGGCCGGACGTGTTCGTCGGCGTCGACGCGCCCGACTTCAACTTCGGCCTCGAGAAGCGCCTGCGCGAGGCCGGCATCAAGACCGTGCACTTCGTGTGCCCGTCGATCTGGGCCTGGCGCGGCGACCGCGTGAAGACGCTGGCGGCGGCCGCCGATCACGTGCTGTGCCTGTTCCCGTTCGAGCCCGAGCTGCTGCGCGCACACGGCATCAAGGCCACCTACGTGGGCCATCCGCTGGCGCAGGTCATTCCGCTCGAGCCTGACCGCGCGGCCGCGCGGTCGGCGCTGAAGCTGCCCGATACGGCGCAGGTCGTGGCCTTGCTGCCGGGCAGCCGGCGCAGCGAGATCAAGCTGATCGCGCCGCGTATCCTTGGCGCCGCGGCGATCCTGCATCGCCAGCGTCCGGGCCTGCGTTTCGTGCTGCCGATGGCGCCGGGCATGCGCTCGTTGGTCGAGCCCTTGCTGCTGCGCCACGCGCCGGGCGTGCCGGTG
>Ga0302313_10003092_pt1 | contig 11152 bp, 10 predicted proteins | sample III_Palsa_N2_2_FD_200454 | JGI IMG/M metagenome (GOLD analysis project Ga0302313, IMG submission 200454) | Peat permafrost microbial communities from Stordalen Mire near Abisko, Sweden - III_Palsa_N2_2 | ecosystem: Environmental > Terrestrial > Soil > Palsa > Peat permafrost | place: Sweden...
AGGCGTTACGCTGGAGCGCCGGATGACACAACATGGGCTGCAGCTGGGCCAGGCCACGACGGTCGTGCGCGCAGCAGCGCTCAGCTTCTTGCTGACACGCGAGCGGGCGGTCGACGTGGCCATTGCCCGTGGTGGCAGCGGTCAACCAATGGGGCCCAACGAAAGATGCCGACACGCTCGCGGCGGTAAGTATCAACAATGTCGTGTCTGCGCTGCTTGAACAGGATGATGAAACGCTGGCGCACCTCGAGGTTCGAGAAGCGATGACCGAAGGAGCATCTGCCGTGCGGGAGCTTTGGAATCGCGCGGGGACGTGGGTTAATCACGAGCGGGCGGACTATCTTTGCGCGCTGGTGTTCAATCGTCTTGGCGAATTCGCAAAGGCACTTGAAGCGGCGGAACGCGGCAGGCTGCTGATTGAAACCCATGGCAGCGAAGATGTCGATCATGCCTTCCTGATGCTTGAGTCGGTGCAAGCGCTGTTCGGTCTTGAGCGGCGAGAGGAGGGTGCCAGCTGGCTTCGGCAAGCGGCCGCCATTGCCGAAGGCTGGGACGACCAGTCGCTAAAGGACTGGTTCGCCGGCAAAGCTAAACCGCTGTACGGCATGCTCGGATGAGCGCAAGCGCATCGGTCAGCTACAAAGTCTCAATGCGACCAAACTGAAGAACTGTCAAAAGCATTTCGAGCGGTTATGGGTTTGACGCCACCCACTCGCGAGGCGCATTATTCGCAACCTGAGCGGCCGCAAGCGGCTTAACTGATCGGGAAAACTATGAGAGTGTCCATCGTTCGACTGGCCGTCGTAGCCGCCGGCAGCATCCTCGCTAGTGTTGCGCTAGCCCAGAGCAACAACGGTGCCATCATACGTGTTGATACGCCCGTAGCGGTGACCGCCGGCACAGCCGCAGATAAATCGGAAGCGCGCCAGCCTGGCAAGTTTTCGGGCATTGACTTGCGTGCGCCCGTGGACGTGACCGTCTCCATTGGCGCGAATACGTCCGTTACGGTTTCCGGGCCAGCCGATATCCTGCCGCTGTTGCTCACAACCGTGAAGGACAATGTATTGACCATCAAGCTCACGGATTCGGTGATGCTGAGGAAGCCGGTCAAGGTGGCGATTACCAGTCCGTCGCTGCTTGCGGTGAGTCTGTCGGGTTCGGGATCGCTGAATGCGTCCGGCATCAGCGGAGATTCTCTAAACCTCGACGTCTCCGGTTCTGGCTCGATCATGGCATCAGGCCAGGTCACTACGGTCAATGTCTCGATCAAGGGCTCGGGTGGGGTAGACGTTCGCTCGATCCATGCAAAAGTGTTAAATGCGAGTATGAAAGGCTCCGGCGATCTGCGCGCATATGCTTCGAACACGGCAATTGTCGGTTTGACCGGATCAGGCGATGTTCGGATTCTTGGCAATCCGCCAATGAAAGTGGTGAACCGGACCGGCTCCGGGGATGTGCGTTTCGAATAGTTGTCAGGCAATGCGTGGGTCGTCGCTGGATTGACGACCTGTGCACATCATTCACGTTGAAGGCTTCCAGAAAGCAATGTTAAATAAATGTCGGATTCCTTATTAATTAGAGGAATTCGACATTGAAATAACACGTCTCTCGCTTTACACGCGATTTATAGTCATGCAGTATCTACCGGCGTGGCGGGTAAACCGAGGGCGCAAAACTCCCGCCCGCTTGCAGTAATTCTACAAATTAACAATTAACAAATCGAACTAATGCATAAGATTATCCCGGCACTAATCGCCGCCTGGGTCGCGACCAGCCCATGCGCTAACGCTCAAGCTGCGGAATTCCAGCCTAACTTCACGGTACTTTCGGACGACATCGTCTATAACGTTAACGCCGACGCCACGTCTACGACGGACGAGACGGAGGTCATCCGGCTCAATACCGATCAGGCCGTCAAGCAGCGCGGCCAGATTCCTCTACGCTACAGCACGTCTCTGGAAGGGCTCACGGTGAAGGAGGCCTACACCACCACCAAAGACGGCAAGCGCATCGACGTGGCGCCGGACAAGATCATGGAGCAACAGAGCGCGGCAAGTGCGGGCGCGCCGATGTTCGACGACAGCAAGGTCAAGACGGTGATTTTCCCCGCGGTGGAGATTGGTTCGACCGTGACGCTGCATACGCTCAGAACCCAGCACAAGCCGATCTTCCCCGGGCAATTCTCGTTGGTCGAATACTTTAATGACCAGGAGGAGATCCGCTCTGCCGCCGTCACCCTGCACGCTCCTGCTTCGCTCAAACTTTATATGGATGCGCCAGGCATGAGCGGCGGCCAGGTTGGTTCGGACAAGCCCGACACGCAAACGTGGCACTGGACGCTGGAGAATCAACCGGCACACGCACCGGAGCTTGGTTCCGTCGCCTCAAACGATCATAGCCCGCACGTTATCGTCACCACGTTCCCCAGCTTCGCGGCAGTCGGCACCGCGTACCAAGACCGCGCCGCACCCAAAGCCGCGGTGACGCCGGCGGTTCAAACGCTAGCCGATCAGTTGACCAAGGGCATTAGCGATCCGCGAGCGCAAGCGGAGACCCTCTATAACTGGGTCAGTACGCACATCCGCTACGTCGCTATCATGCTCAAGTACGGTGGCATCGTGCCTCATGATGCCGATTCGATCCTCAAGTCGGAATACGGCGATTGCAAGGATCATGTAACGCTTTTGCAGGCGCTGCTTGCGGCCAAGGGGATCAAGAGCACGCCGGTGCTGGTGAATAGCGGAGATTTCTATTCACTGCCCAACGTGGCCGCACCGCTCGGCGTCTTCGATCACGTCATTACGTATTTGCCGGATTTAAAGCTGTACGCGGATTCGACCGCGGGCCTCGCACGCTTTGGAACGTTGCCCGCGAACGAGATGGGTAAGTCCGCTCTGATGGTGGACGACGGCAGCGGCAGCGGGAAAATTGTTGTGCTGCCAATGGGTAGCCCGGACAGCACGCGTGAGCAGATCACGACTCACCTCACGCTGGACGGCGACGGCGATGTAAAGGGGACGAGCGAGGTCAACACTAGCGGCATGTTCGACTGGCTCTCGCGTGGACTGTTTGCTTCACTCGCGCCCGGCCTCGAATCGCAGGTCGCGGGCCGGATTATTGCCTTGACCGGTCAGAACGGCACGGGCAACTATCAACACGGCGATGTACACGATCTGACCCAGCCGCTGGTTTATAGGACTGAATTTCAGTTGCCCGGTTATGCGCAATTTCCGGGACCGGGCGCCATCCAGGTGCCGTTGGGTCTGGACGGCTTTAGCAATATCGCCTCGACGTTCGAGGAATTCGCGCCGGAAAGTCGCGACTTCGCGATGCCGTTCCTAAGCCGCCGCGTAACCCAGACTACGATCATCACGCTGCCGGATAGCGTCAAGGTGGCGAATCTGCCCAAGCCGGTCAAGATCGTTTCGCCGTATGGCACGTACGCGTCTAGCTATGTAGCCGACGGTCACTCGATTACCGTGACTCGTGACCTCACCATCTCGATGCAAAGCGTGTTGGTGCAACCCGATCAGTATCTCGAACTGAGGAAGCTGGCGCTAGCAGTGACGCGCGATATGCGCACTCAACTCGTGTACTAGCGGGCGCAGGACGCACACATCATGACCATCCGAAGCCGGAATCCTGAAGACAACGTAGTGCTTGTCGAAGTCTGGCTTCGTTCGGTGCGAGCGACGCACACCTTCCTGCGCGAGCACGATATCGAGGACCTTTATCCGCAGGTCAGAGACCAGTATCTACCGGCGGTGGAAGTATCGGTCTATGAAACCGTCGATGGCCTCATCGTCGGTTTTATCGGCGTGCATGAAGCAAGTCGAGATGCTGTTTGTCGATCCCAGTCACTTTGGCTGTGGCGTTGGCACGAGCCTGCTAGATCACGTGAAACGGCAACACCCGAATCTGACTGTAGACGTCAACGAACAAAATCCGCAGGCTCACGCGTTCTATCTCCGCTACGGATTCAAGGATATCGGACGCTCGCCGACGGATTCGGCAGGCAGACCGTTTCCGCTCCTGCATATGGCCTTACAGGCGTAAGGTGCTTGCCGATGAGGCTGCGGTGGCACGACCAGGCCAAGTCGAACCGCCGTCTACGCCCCCATCTTCTGAATAGCGTGCTCCAACACGTTCATTTCCTCCCATCGCGTTCGCCTCAATTGCCTTAACCTGCGTTTGGGGCGTTCCGTTCGCCGTGGGCGCATCCGCACGACACGTGCGCATTGAACCCGCTGCTAGCAAATCGCTTTCCCTGACCTTACAGACGCTGACATCGGCAACCACTATTCATGACTCCGGCATCGACGCTCGCGCCCTCCCAAGCAGAAACCGTACAGTCGGCGGCTATGCTCTGTTCTACCGGGAAATTCGCCGAGGCGCTGGTATTGGTGCAGCCCGTGCTCGAGGCGCGTGCCAACGTCGCCGTACCCGTGCTCGTCGGAACACTTAGCGTCGCCGCAATCGCGGTGCACGGCCTGAACCGGTTGACGGAGGCGGAGAATTACTGGCGCGAGTCGATCGCGCTAAAGCCCGATTTCGCAGATGGCTACAACAACCTCGGGATGCTGCTGAAGGGGCTTGGCCGCTTGCCCGAAGCGGAGGCAATGTTCCGCAGCGTCGTGGCGATCCGCCCCGATCAGGCCGAGGCGTACAACAATCTCGGTGCTGTGCTATGTGGCCTTAAGCGTCTGCCAGACGCAGAGGCAGCCTACCGGCAGGCGCTCGCCGTACGTCCCGATTACGCAGAGGCGCACTACAACCTGGGCATCGTCCTCTACGAACTGCGCCGTTTGCATGAGGCCGAGGCCGCTTACCGGCAATCGTTGGCGTTGCGGCCTGGTTCTGCCGAGACGCACAACAACCTGGGCAACGTGCTCAAGGAACTGGACCGCTTGCCCGAAGCGGATCAGGCTTACCGGCAGGCGCTGACGATCCGCCCTCAGTATCCCGAAGCGCTCAATAACCTGGGCAGCGTGCTGAAGATGCTCACGCGGCTACCCGAAGCGGAACTCGCGTGCCGGCTGGCGGTGACGATCCGTCCCGGCTACGCCGAGGCGCACAACAATCTCGGCACCGTAATGGCCGACCTCAAAAAGCTGCCCGAAGCCGAGGCCTGCTACCGGCAGGCGTTAGCGCTGCGTCCCGATTACGCGGAGGCTTGCTACAACCTTGGCATCGTGCTGCACGGGATGAATCGGCTCGCCGATGCGGAGGCGGTTTATCGCGAGGCGCTACGCATCAATCCGAACGGTGTCGAAGCGCATAACAACCTGGGCGGTGTCCTCCAGGCACTCGAGCGCTGGGCGGAAGCTGTTGCTGCATACCAGCAGGCGATCGCGCTGCGCCCCAACGTCGTCGAGGCTCATTACAACCTTGGCAACGTCCGCAAGGAACTCAACCGGTTAGATGAGGCCGAGGCAGCCTACCGGCAGGCTATCGCGATCCGCGCGGACTATGCCGATGCGAAATTCGCCCTCTCGACACTTCTGCTCAGTACCGGTGCGTTCGAAGAAGGCTGGCGGCTTTATGAGTCCCGCTATCAGAAGCCGGACTATATCCATCCCAAGACTGTCGCGATGTTGCCCTGTCAGCACTGGCGTGGAGATGATCTCGCTGGCAAGTCGCTGCTGATCTGGCAAGAGGATGGCCTCGGCGATGTGCTGCAGTTTAGCCGCTACCTGCCGCTCCTCAAGGCACGGGGCGCGGCCACGATTACGGTTGTCTGTGTGACCCCGCTGCACGGCCTGATGGCCACAGTGGAGGGCGTTGATGCGGTGCTCGACCATCAAGGCGCGTTGCGGCTGGCGTCCGGATTCGATCGCTGGACCAGCTTGCTCAGTGCGCCGCTGCATCTGCATACGACCCTGGACACGATTCCGGCCGCCGGTCACCTGAAGATCGCCGAGCCACTTCTCGATCAGTGGCGCTCGCGGCTCGCGGCGCTGCCTGCAGGGCGCAAGGTCGGGCTGGTGTGGAAAGGCAACCCGCGACATCACAATGACGCCAACCGGTCGCTGCCGTCGTTGACTACGCTGGCGCCGCTGTGGAGTGTGCCGGATGTCCAGTTCGTGAGCCTGCAGAAAGGACAGGCCGAAGACGAGGCGCAGTGTCCTCCAGATGGGCAACCACTGCTACATCTCGGCTCGGAAGTAGCGGATCTGGCCGATAGCGCGGCGATCATCGCGCAGCTCGATCTGGTGATCTGCGTCGATACTTCGATTGGTCACCTGGCGGCTTCGATGGGCAAGCCATGCTGGATCATGCTGCCTGGGCACGGTATCGACTGGCGCTGGATGCATGAACGCAGCGATTCGCCGTGGTATCCGCACACGGTGCGACTGTTCCGGCAAGCGGCGGACGAAAGCTGGCCCGCGGTGGTCGAGAGGGTTCGTGAGGCGTGTATGGTGGAATTCGCGGCGCCGCTTGCTTTGGAGAGCTGAGGATCACTTCAGGCCGGAAAGCTTGCCGTAATGTCGCGTTAAACCACGTCAAGACATTACGGCGCCGCACACGCTACGTCCCGCTCGCTTACAGCACCGCGAGCCAACCCCCGTCGACGTAAATGATCTGGCCATTCACGTAGCTCGATGCCGCTGATGAGAGATACACCGCGGTGCCGACGAGTTCGTCGGGCATGCCCCAGCGTTGCGATGGGTTGCTGCTTTTGACCCACGCGTCAAAGGCTGCATTTTCCACGAGCGGCTTGTTCATGTCGGTCAGAATATAGCCGGGGCCAATCGCGTTGGCCTGGATGTTCGCTGACGCCCACTCGGCGCTCATGGCCCGGGTGAGCATCTTGATGCCGCCTTTCGCCGCCGCGTACGCGCCCACGGTGGCCCGCGCGTTCTCGCTGATGATCGAACCGATGTTGACGATCTTGCCTCCGGAGCCACGCGCAATCATCCGTTTGGCGGCCTGCTTGGCGACGATGAAGGCGCTAGTGAGGTTGGTGTCGATCACGCGCTGCCAGTCGCTCAGCTCGAGCTCCACGAGTGGTTTGCGAAACTGGATGCCGGCATTATTGATAAGGATATCTATATTTATACTGTCTGTGTCCCACTGCGCGAACGCCTCGTCCACAGCCTGTTCGTCAGTCACATCGAAGGCGCGGCCCTGGACGTCGAGCCCCTTGTCCTTGAGTCGTGCTACAGCTTCAGCGACCGTATCGGCGCGCGTGCCGTTCAACACCACGCGAGCGCTCGCGGCGGCGAGCCCTTCGGCGAGCGCGAAACCGATACCACGCGCCGAGCCGGTAATGAGGGCAGTGCGGCCGCTCAAATCAAATAGCTGAGTCATCTGGGGTTCCTTTTTGACGGGTGTTCATGAGTGAGCCGATGCAAATGTCCCACACGTGGTATTTTTTCACGAGTGGTACCTGGCTGGCGCTGCCGATGCAACCTTTGGCGGGCTGCTCACCTCAACCTGATGATGCACCAACTCACTTTCGACGATCATGAGCTTCTCAATAGACAGCATCGACCACATCGTTCTGAATGTAGCGGACGTGGAGGCCAGTGCCGAATGGTACGTCCGCGTACTGGGCATGCAGCGCACCGATTTCGACTCGCGCACCGGTGTGCGGGTTGCCGTCCACTTCGGCTCACATAAGATCAATCTGCGGCCCAAAGATGCGGATACGGTGGCATGGTTTACGGGCGTCGCGCCAGTAGCCGGCAGCGCCGATCTGTGCTTCGTGACGCAGGCTAGTCCGGAGGCGGTCAAGGCGCATTGGTTGGCGAACGGCATCCAGATCGAGGCAGGCCCTGTAGCGCGATCCGGCGCGCGTGGTCCGATGACCTCGGTGTATTGCCGCGACCCGGATGGCAACCTGATTGAAGTGGCCACGTATCCTTGATCGAGCTCAATTGCGCCGGCGCAACTCCTGGCCCTTCTCGGTGATGATCGAATCGAAATCGTCGACCTGCGAGAACCGGACCGCTTTAACCGCGCCGAACTTGCTTGTATCGACCACCAGATGCCGTTCCACCGCACTTGCCATGGCCGCCTGCTTGAGCGCGACCTCATGAAAATTCCAGCAGGTGACGCCGCGTGCCGGATCCACGCCGCCTGCAGAAATGAACGCTTTGTTGATGCCCATGCGGCGCAGCATCTCGATGCTTTCTTCGCCGGCGAACGAGTCCGACGACGGCACATACACGCCGCCCAGCAGGATCATCCGCACGTTGGGTTTGCGCCGTAAAATTTCTGCGACGTTCAGCGAGTAGCAAACCACGGTGACGTGCCGCTCGGCAGGAATCAGCCGGGCCAGCGTGGTGAGGGTGGTGCCGCAATCGATGAAGAGCGTTTCGTTGTCGGCGATCAGCTTCGCGGCGAACGCCGAGGCCTCGGCTTTAGCTTGTGCGAAGTGGTCCTTCTCCTGCTCCAGCGAATACCCGGCGGTGTTGGGTACGTCCGTCGCGCTGACGATATAGCCGCCCAGATAAGTGAATTGTCCCGGACTTGCGGCGACGTCGCGGCGCACCGTCATTTCCGACACGCCGAGCAGTGCGGCAGCATCGCGCAGACGCATCACGTTTTGTCTGCCCAGCGCGTCAGCGAGCGCGCGCAGGCGGTCAGTTTTCAGCATGGAAGTCCCGGCCCTGACGCAATGGGTTCGTTATATTTCGTTCGGAATCGTGAAAGGATTATAACAAGACCAGACGTGCGCGGCGAGCAATCCGGAGCGCAATCTGACGCTTTTTGAAGGGGGAAATTCTCCTTATCAGCGCCCGACGTGAAGCATTTCCGCTTGGCGAAGCGAGTCAATGCACATATTCTGACATGCACCTTCCGGGAACTGACAGCGCATCGCCCGGTCTTTTGCTTATCTGTTCACAGGAGTCCTTTCTCATGACGCGACCCGTCGATTCCGGCGTAATCCTCATTGCACGTCTTGCCCTTGCCGTTTTGTTCCTCTGGGGCGGCGTGATGAAACTGTTGGGTTACGCGGGTTTCGTTGGCTATCTGCATTCGAAAGGCGTGCCATTCGTGCAGATTGCTGCACCGCTCGCGACTGCGGTCGAGGCGCTCGGCGGCCTGTTTCTCGTGCTCGGTTTCAAGATTCGCCCGCTGGCGCTCATCATGGCGGTGTACACGGTAGCGACAGCCGTCCTCGGGCACGATTTCTGGAATATGACAGATGCCGTGGTGCAGCATGACATGGTGATTCACTTCTGGAAAAACATCGGCATTGCGGGTGGCTTCCTGCTGCTGTTCGTGACCGGTGCGGGCCGTATCAGTATCGACGGCGCCCGCGCGCCGCGCAGCGGTCTGGGGCGCTGAGGAAGCGCGTGCCCCGCGCGCGAGCGTGAGCAAAGCGGCGGTAGCTGGGCCCGGTACGGAGGTTGCTGCTGAAATGGCTACATCAGGACCGTTTGCGCAGGGCATGTTCCAACATGCCGTTCCGATTCAGGGTGTCTTCAAGGGAGTCGACAATGATTCAAAATTTTGAGCAAACGATCGGTGGCAACGTCATGCATTTTTGCGCGAGCCTTGGCGAAGGGCCAACGCCGCATCGTGTGATCATCAGCCTGGCCGATTCCGCGAAAACGCTGGTGGTCCTCGACGCGTCGGGTTTTATCAGCACGATCAAGGCTGAGATTGAAGAACCGGCCAAGCTGATTGCCGATGCGATCAGCAAGGTGGAGAGCGAGGGCCTGATTGCGCGCGCGCTCGAATCCGGGGAGATTCAGGAAACCTCGTTGTAGCTGTAGCGCAATAAGCGGACGCGGTTCCACTGCTGCCTGGTGCGCCGCAACGCACAACGCCCACGCTGGGTTCAGCGTGGGCGTTGTGCTTTCCGGAGGATGGACTCGAGTTGTGCGCTAGCGGTGTTAACGGCGATCAATAGCTCGCAAACGACGTCCCGGTGATGCCTTGCTGCTATCGTCTTCCGGTTGCTGTTCATGCGGTTCCGGATGCACGAGGCAGCCGAGCACCAGGGCAGCGAGCAACAAGCCCGTCGAGATCGCGGTGGCGAGTTGCATGCCGAACACGATATGCGCCGCGCCCGCACCGCTCACCAGCGCGCCGAACGCCGCGACCCCCACGGCACCGCCCGCTTGCCGCGCGGTGTTCAATACTGCCGACGCCGTGCCGGCGCGCTGCCGTTCCACTGACGCGAGCACGGCGGTCGTCATGGCCGGCACCGCGAGGCCCATGCCCGACGGAATCAGCAGGAACGGCACCAACAGCCCGATCAACGGCGTCGTCGCGCCGACGAGATGCAGCAGGCCATAGCCGAGCGCAGCGGTCAGCGCACCGCAGATCATCGGCACGCGCACGCCATAGTGCCCGACCACCCAGCCGCTGAGCACGTTCGAGGCGAGGAACCCGCCAGTCAGCGGCAGGAACGCGAGTCCAGCCTCGAGCGGCGTGTAGCCCCGCACGCGTTGCAGATACAGACTCAGCACGAACACCATGCCGTAATACGTCAGGTTCACGCAGATGCCGAACAGCACAGCGGCACTGAAGGTGCGCTTGCGGAACAGCGAGAGCGGCAACATCGGGGTGGCCACACGCGCCTCCACCGTCACAAACGCGATGACCGCGATCACAGCGAGGATAAAGCCGCCCGCGACCAGCGGATGGCTCAGGCCGAGGGGCCGTCCTTCGATGACCGCGCCGGTGAACGCCGTTAGCGCGACGATCGCCAGTAACTGGCCGGGCAGGTCGACGCTGCGCGGCTGCGGGGCAGCCTGTGCGGTGGATTGTGCATTACCTGGGACCGTTGTGTTCGGGCCGGCGGCCGCGTCCGGACGCGGCACCCAGGCGAAGGTCGCAAACAGGCCGGCCGCACAAATCGGCAGATTGACGAGGAAGATGCTGCGCCAGCCGAAGCCCGCAATCAGCAGACCACCGATCACCGGGCCCGCCGCGATCGAGACCGCGCCTGCAGCGGTCCACAGACCCACAGCCCGTGCCCGCAACTTCGGATCGTGTCCGCAGGCCTGGTTAAGCAGCGCGAGCGAGTTGGGCAGCATCGCGGCGGCGCCGATGCCCTGCAGCGCCCGCGCTGCCACGAGCATGCTGGCGTCGAACGCGAGCCCGCAGGCGAGCGACGCGAGGGCAAAGAGCACGATGCCGACCGCATACATGCGGCGCGCGCCGAGCCGGTCACCGAGCACGCCGGCAGACA
>Ga0302313_10003093_pt1 | contig 11151 bp, 7 predicted proteins | sample III_Palsa_N2_2_FD_200454 | JGI IMG/M metagenome (GOLD analysis project Ga0302313, IMG submission 200454) | Peat permafrost microbial communities from Stordalen Mire near Abisko, Sweden - III_Palsa_N2_2 | ecosystem: Environmental > Terrestrial > Soil > Palsa > Peat permafrost | place: Sweden...
GCGTAGACCTCAGAAATCTCCGCCGCCCCACGCAAAATCTCCTGCGGCCCACCAGTCTTATCCCGATACTGCACCAGCGTCACGCCCGCATCGCGCAACTCCCGTGCAAACGACCCCACGGTGACCCCACGCGCATCCAGCGTGCCCTTGTCCACAATGCAATAAAGCCTCGGCAACGCCACCAGAACCCCAATCACTGCAGCAGAGAAACAGCCATTGCTGTCATCGAAGTTACGCCCGTGCGAATCGCCGGCCCATACACCGGCGCAAACAATGCCGAGTGCAAAGACGGCAGCGGCTTGCCCGTCTTCTCAGCCTCTGCCAGCTTCGCCGGATCAGACGCGCCCAGCCGATAAATCAGAAACGGAATCTTCCCGTCCAGCGAAAAATTCCCGACATCCTCGCTTCCCATCACCGCATTTGCCGGCAACACATGGTCCGCTCCCAGTGCTTCCACCACAACCTTATGCATCCGCTCTTCCAGCGCAGCGTCCGATATCGTCGGCGGCGTCTGCTCAGGAATCGTGATCGTCGGCATCTTGTCCGCGGCGACGCCATAACCCATCGCAACGGCATTTGCCGTCCGCTTCACGCCTTCCACCAGCCTCGCCATCACCTCGCTGTCGTAGCTCCGCAGCGTCAATCCAAGCACGGCATCATCCGGAATAATGTTGTTCTTCGTTCCCGCGTGGAATGTCCCCACAGTGACCACCGCCGGAGACTGCGCCGAGTTCTGCCGGCTCACCAGCGTCTGCGCCAGCATCACAAACTCCGCGCCCATCACAATCGGATCTTTCCCCAGCTGCGGCGCAGACCCGTGCGACCCAATGCCATGGAAGGTCACATACATACTCGTCGCACCCGACAACATCGGCCCCGGCGCCATCCCAATCGACCCGGTCGGATACGCATTGTCATCATGCTCATCCAGAATGAAATCCGGCTTGGGAAACCGTTTGTAGAAACCGTCGGCAAGCATCGCCTTTGCACCCGCAATAATCTCTTCCGAAGGCTGCCCCACCAGCACCAGCGTCCCATGCCACTTGCTCTTGTCCTCGGCCATGAGCCGCGCCGTTCCCAGAAATACAGTCATGTGCAGATCGTGCCCGCACGCATGCATCACGCCGACATCCTGATGCTCGGCGTTTTGCGACCGCACCCTGCTCGCATACGGCAACCCTGTAGCCTCGGTGACGGGCAGCGCATCCATGTCCGTGCGTATCAGCACCGTCGGCCCGGCACCGTTCTTCAGCACCCCCACGATGCCGAACGCCCGTACCCCATCTTCATACACGCCAACGTGGTCCGTAACCTCATAGCCAAGCCCACGCAACTCCCCGGCCAGAAACGCCGAGGTCTTCTCCTCATGCCGCGACAACTCCGGCGCCTGGTGAAGCGCAAGATACGTCGTCTCCAGTTGAGGAAGCTGCTGGCCGACCTGCGAATGCAGCTCCGCGGTCTGGATCTGGGCCAGCAAAGGAGGCGCGCTTAAAAACGCAAGCACTGCAAGGCGATTCCGCATGAGACGAGTATAACGAGAAACTAGACCACCGCCTTCAGGCGTTCCTTCTCGCGCTCCAGGAACCGCTCCATAAACTTCGTATCGAACTCCCCGGACCGGAACTCCTCGTCCGCAAAAATCCGCTGATGCAGCGGAATCGACGTATGAATCCCCTCCACCACAAACTGCGACAACGCCCGCTGCATCTTGTTCATCGCCTCTTCGCGATCCTTGCCATGGCAGATCAGCTTCGCAATCAGCGAGTCGTAATACTGCGGCACCACACCCTCGGCATACTGCGCAGTATCCACACGAACTCCGTTGCCGCCGGGCACATTGAACACCGTAATCTTACCCGGGCTAGGCGTAAATTTCTCCGGATGCTCCGCATTGATCCGGCACTCAATCGCATGCCCAACAATCTTCGGCACCTCCGGCACAATGTCATGCAGCTTCTCGCCTGATGCAATCCGCAACTGCGCCTTCACCAGGTCGACACCCGTCACCATCTCGGTCACGCAGTGCTCCACCTGGATACGCGTATTCATCTCGATGAAGTAGATCTTCCCATCTTCATCCATCAGAAACTCAATCGTCCCGGCGTTCCAGTACCCAATATCCTTCAGCGACTTCTTGATGACCTTGGCCATCTCCTCGCGCTGCTTCGGAGTGATCTGCAAACTCGGCGCTTCTTCAATCAGCTTCTGATGCCGCCGCTGAATCGAGCACTCACGCTCACCCAGCGACATCACATTGCCATGCTCATCGGCCAGCACCTGGAACTCGATATGCCGTGGCCGCTCAATAAATTTCTCCATGTACAGATCGCCGTTGCTGAACGCATTCAGCGCTTCAGTCGAAGCCGATTGAAACATCCCCGGCAACTCTTCCTTCGACCGAACGATCCGCATCCCGCGCCCGCCGCCGCCGGCCACAGCCTTCAGGATCACCGGATACCCAACGCTCTGTGCCCACTCCAGCGCCGCGCCTTCATTCTCGATCACACCGTCAGAACCCGGCAGGATCGGCACCTTGGCCTTCTTCATCGTCTGCCGCGCCGTGGACTTCTCGCCCATCATCCGCGTCACTTCCGGCGGCGGCCCAATGAACTTGATATTCGACGCCCGGCAAACCTCCGCAAACGCCGCATTCTCACTCAGCAGCCCATACCCCGGATGCACCGCATCCGCGCCTGCAATCTCCGCCGCCGAGATCACCGCCGGCACATTCAGATAGCTATCCCGCGAAGGCGGCGGCCCAATACAAATCGCCTCATCCGCAAACTTCACATGCAAACTATTCCGGTCCGCCTCCGAGTACACAGCCACCGTCCGAATGCCCATCTCCTGGCAAGCGCTAATCACCCGCAGCGCAATCTCACCCCGGTTTGCAATCAATACCTTACGAATCATTCCCCAACCTTTACCGTGATGTCCCTCAACTGCCGTCATCCTGAGCGCAGCGAAGGACCCCTGTATTTGCTTTTGTTGTTGCCGTTGCTTTTCTTTCTTTCATTCCGCAGCGCAGCGGAGGAATCTGCAGTTTGCCAGCAGCCGCACAACCGTCGTTGTTACCACTACTTAATCGCAAACAGCGGCTGCCCATACTCCACCGGCTGCCCCGGCTTAACCAGCACGGCCACAATCTCACCGCTGGCATCGGACTCAATCTCATTCATCAGCTTCATAGCTTCCACAATGCAAAGCACCTTGCCAACCTCAACCCGGTCACCAACCGCCACAAACGCATCGGCATCCGGCGACGGCGAAGCATAAAAAGTCCCCACAATCGGCGACTTCACAATATGCGCGCCTGCATAAGGATCAACAACCGCAGGTGCCGCCGCAGCCGCAGGAGCAGCCGCAACCGGCGCTGCCGCCACAGGGGCAGCAACAGCTGCCGCCGGACGCGCCGCCAGTAGCTGCGCCAACTGCGCCATATCCACACCGCCGCCCGTCGGAGCAACGCCCTCAAATGTCAGCGCAATCTTCAAATCTTCCTGCTCCATCTCAAACTGAGCAATACCATTGGCCTTCAAAAACTCGACCAACTCCTTCAACTCCAACAATTTTTTCCCGTCCATCAGTCCCAACTCCTAATCGTTTTCTGAACCCTGGGCCCTAAGCCCTGGACCCTTGTCTTACAGCTCCATCCAAACCTTCGGACTACCCGCGGTCAAAACTTCCCCGCCATCATCCGTCACCAGCACCATATCTTCGATGCGAATTCCAAACTCACCCGGCAGATAAACTCCCGGCTCAATCGTAATCACTATCCCCGGCTCCAGCACCTGTTTCTGGTCCTTCGCCAGTCGTGGCCCTTCATGAATCTCCAACCCAACGCCATGCCCTGTCGAGTGGCTAAAGTACTTATCCAGCTTAGCCTTCCGCAGCACCGACCTCGCCGCTTCATCGACCTCGCCGCACGTCAATCCCGGCCTCACAATCGCAACCGCCGCCATCTGTGCTTCCAGCACCGAATGATACACGTCCCACTCCCTCTGGCTCCCCTTGCCCAGGTGAACCGTCCGCGTCATATCCGAGCAATACCCCTCCAGAACCACCCCAAAATCCATCGTGCAGAAGCCCCTTCGCGGCAGCTTCGCCCCACTCGCCTTCCCATGCGGCAACGCCGACCGCGCCCCACTGGCCACAATCGTCTCAAAGCTCATCGCTTCAGCTCCACCCAGCCGCGCCTGGTACTCCAACTCCGCCGCCACCGAAGCCTCCGTAACCCCCGCAACCACATGCTCCAGCACGCCCTCAAACAACCTGCAGCCCAAATCCGCCGCCCGCCGCATCCTGCCAATCTCGTCCTCGTCCTTCACCTCGCGAAGCCTCGCCACCAGCCCCTCGACACCCACAAAAAATCCTCGCCGCTTTCCCGCGGGCAACGCCTGCCGCAACCGCTCCCACCCCGCCACACTCGTATGCGCCGAATCGAACCCGCACCGCACCACTCCCTGCTCGACCAGCCACTCCACCGCCAGCACCGTCGCCGGTTTCTGCTCCACCACCACCCGCAACCCCTTGGCCTCATCCTTCGCCTGCGACCTGTACCGGCCATCGGTAAACAGCACCGCCTTGCCACCGGCCAGCGCCAGCGCCGCGCTCGATCCCGTAAACCCACTCAGATACCGCACATCCGCCGGATGGGTCACCAGTAGCGCATTCACCCCCGCCGCTATAGCAGCCTTCATCGCTTCCCGGCGTCGTCTTGCTTCATTCATAACCTATTGATTCTACCTTCTATGGCCCTATCTTGCCCTCTCCCGTTATCATGGACTATGTCTCTTCGACCGGGCCCTCCCGATCACCCACATCTCTCCACCTTCACCCGCCGAGCCTTCATCGCCGGCGCCACCTCCGCTGGCCTCGGAATGGCCGCTTACGGCGGCATGTTCGCCCGCCACGACCTACAGGTCGTCCCCCGCACCTTCTCCATCAAAAATCTCCCCGACGCCTTCGATGGCTTCCGCATCGCCCAGCTCTCCGACATCCATCTCGAGGAGTACACCGAACCCTACTTCCTCCAGGAAGCCGTCGAGCGCATCAACGCCCTCCAGCCCGATCTCGTCGTCCTCACTGGCGACTTCATCAGCCGCGGCCCGCGCCCCACAGCCTTCGCCATCAAGACCGCCGGCCTCTGCGCCGAGATCCTCTCCACCCTCACCGCGCCCCAGCGTTACGCCATCCTCGGCAATCACGACGTCGCCGTAGGCTCCCAACCCATCATCAGCGTCCTCGAAGCCCACGGCACCCCCGTCCTCGTCGATAGCTACACCCCCATCGAACGCGGCAACGCCCACATCTGGCTCGCCGGCGCCAACGATCCCGGCGTCTCCACCTGCTACCTAGACCTCGCCATCCCGCCCTACCCCAACGCCCCCGTCATCTTCCTCTGCCACGAGCCCGACTTCGTAGACACCGTAGTCCAGCACCCCCGCTTCCCGCTCATCGACCTCATGCTCTCCGGCCACACCCACGGCGGCCAGGTCCGACTCCCCTTCGTCGGCCCGCTCCTGCTCCCGCCCATGGGCCAGAAGTATGTCACCGGTCTCTTCCACTTCGGCCACCTACAGCTCTACGTCAATCGCGGCCTGGGCACAGTAGGCCTTCCCGTTCGCCTCAACTGCCCCCCCGAAATCACCGACATCACCCTCGTCCGCACACCCGAGCCCCCACACATCCCTGTCGCACCGCCAGAAAATGAGTTGAGGCATCACAAGAAGCACCATGCAGAAAGGCCCAAGCCACCCGCTTCCGACCAGTAGAGCAACATTCTTCCACTATCGAAACTGCCCGAAGTAACTCGGGCGCCTTTGGCGGAGGGTAAGGGAGGCAATGGCCTTCAGAGGCTGCTGAAATACTCCATCCTCGAAGGGGCATGGCTTCAGCCATGCCATAAAATCCAGCAAACGCAAGGGGCTTTAGAAGTTGCTGAAGAACTCCCGTATTTTGTTTTGTCGGATTAGCGTGGGGCTTCAGCCCTGGGCCTTCGCTTGCTGCCCCACATTCCCTTTTTCAGCACCCTCTTTAGCCCCAGGCTCTTACAAACTTTGCCCAGCCGGTCGCGAATATGGCACATCCACTCCACAACCCCACCCCACGACCTGCCGTCTAATCAGGTCCAAATGAAATTCACAAAAGTTCTTGCCTGCCTTCTCGCCGCCTCCATCCCAGCCGCGCTCCACGCCGATGACGGGGCTCGTTTTGACCTTGTCGGGCCCAAAATACAGGTTCGCATCACACGCGGAAGCACCACGCTTCCCATCGCCCAGGTTCCTAACCTGCAGCCGGGCGACAAGATCTGGGTCAAGGCCGATCTTCCCTCCACCCAGTCCAACCATCTATTGCTCATCGTCGCCTTCCTTCGCGGAACCACAAACGAACCTCCCGACAACTGGTTCACCGAGATCGACACCTGGGACAAGAAGACGACCGAAGGCACCACCATTACCGTCCCAAAAGACGCCGAGCAAGCGCTTCTCTTTGTCGCGCCTGAAACTGGTGGCGATTTCAAAACGCTTCGTTCCGCCGTCAAGGGCAAGCCAGGTCTCTTCATTCGCGCCGATGCCGACCTCAATGAAGCCTCCTTCGAGCAGCAGCGCATCGAGCGCTATCTTGCCGCCATGAAGACCGTTCCACAGGATGATCCAAAGGCCATCCAGGATCACTCCGCCAAGCTGGCCGCGACCCTTGCTCTCAAGCCGAATGCGGCTTGCTTCAAGCAGCCCGTCGCCCAGCAGGTCACCTGCCTCACCCAGTCCAGCGCTCCCGTCCTTCTCGCCGACGGCCACGGCCAGAGCATCGCCGATGCGCTCTCCTCCGGCGCGTCGTCTGACTTCATCACGGCTGCCTCTACCACTCCCGTCGCAATCGCCAGTGTTTACTCAGCCTATGTCGGCGCCGTGGTCGATCTGGTCCACCTCGCCAGCCTGCTCGGCACCGCGCAGTACCAATACATTCCCGGCCTCAGCTTTCCGCAGGATGCCACGCTCAACCTGAAGCTCAACGCGCCACCCTCCTTCCACAATCCCAAATCCGTAATCGTCATCGGTCTGCCCGCAATCCAGAAGGCCAAGCTGCCGCCGCTGCATCCCCACGATCCCAAACAGGTCGCATGCCTCCTGCAACCGAAGATGGCGCTACAGCTAGAAGGCGCGCCGCTCGTATTCTCCACCGACTTCGCACACAATATCGTGCTGCACCTCAACCGCACATCTGGCGCACCCGCCGACCTTCCGCTCAAACCCGACGCCTACGAAGGCGGACTCATCCTCGCAAAAGAGGAGGCGCACAAGCCGTTGCCCGAAGGCAAACCTCAGGAGGACAGCACACCTTCCGCAAAACCCGACACAAAGACCGCAGCCGGCGCAGATCTCACCGTCACCGGCACTATCCGTGGTTATTGGGGCTTCGATACCTTTGAAGGCCCCACCCTTACCCTCCAGCAGGTCGATGGCAAGGACTGGAAGATCGTCGGCGACAGCCAACTCCTCGCCGGCAAGGACAATCACCTCACGCTCCAGGGAGACGGCACCGCCTGCGTCCAGCACATCGCTCTCACAAGCGACAAGGAAAAGCCCGTAGACGTCACCGTCAAGCCTGACGCCGGGAAAGACGGCAAAGCCTCCAAAAATACACTCGCTTTGGACGTCTCGCTCAAGACGGTTCAACCCGGCGGCTACGCCCTCGCCATCCAGCAATATGGCGAGGCGAATCAGGACAAAGTTCCTCTTACGGCTTATACCAGCGACATCCACCCAACCGACATCAAGATTCATGCTGGCGATAACACGGCTACGCTCACGGGTCAGGGGCTCAAGGATATCGTCTCCGTCCAGATCGCCGACCAGACATTCACTCCAACAGACAGCGGCAATGACGACAAGACCATCCATCTTCAAGCCAAGTCAGGGGTCTCCCCCACCGATGGCTCCAGCGCAACGGTAAAGCTTAAAGACGGCCGCACGATGAACGCCAAAGTCTCCACGGAAGCCGCACGCCCGTCTCTGAAACTTCTCTCCTTCAAGGCCACGCCCGCGCAGCGGGAGGGTGCAATCCCCGTCACCCTTGGGGCCAAAGACGATATCCCTCTCGAGGGCAAACTCACGTTCGTCGTGCAAACCAAAGAGGTCTTCCCCCACACGCAGACCATCGAAGTCGCCACTGCCAATGGCTCAGTTCACACCAGCCTTTCCTTCACAGCCAACGACCTCGTCTTGCAGGACGAACACACCGCCATCGCCACGCTCGACCCGATGAAGGCCTTCGGTCAGTCCGCCTTCGGCAAGCTGCAGATGCGTCCCGTTGCGAAAGACGGGACACCCGGCGACTGGACGCCTCTCGGCACTCTTGTCCGCACGCCGGAGATCACCGCCATCCAATGCACCACCGCGGATGCCCCCACTTGTGCTGCCAATGGGAAGAACTTCTTCCTCGTTCAGTCCTTCAGCGCAGCGAAGGACTTCTCCAAACCAACGGACGTGCCCACCGGTTTCGCTGAGAATACCTTCGCCATACCGACACCGGCCGATGGAACCACGCTCTACCTCAAGCTCCGCGACAATTCCGCCGCCATCGCCACCGTAAAGCTACCCACACCGATCCAGAAATCCCCATCCGCAGCGGCAACACCCCCAGCACCCAATACCTCCAGCCCGCAGGGTCCCCATTAAGATTTCTCCAAACGGGGGTTGATAAAGAGAAACACACTTCTGAAGGGTCGCCAATCCGGAAACAGCTTTGCCCAAAATCTTCTCAAGCCGAGTCTTAGCTTTTGCCGTTACTTTTGACGAGGGTAAGGGAGGCAATGGCCTTCAGAAGCTGCTAAAAAAGTTCGTCTTTAGCTTTACCGGCTTATTCGTGGGGCTTCAGCCCCACGAATAAGCCCATACCTTAGCGGCTGGAAGAACCTGAATGCACAACAAAGCCTGCTCCGAGTGTCAGATTGTTTTGAACATTCAACGATGAGTTTGGAAACTGTGTACGAAGCCAGCTCGCTTCCACGAGACGCACGGAGAAGTGCCTGGAAATTTCCAGGTCGGCGCCGCCACCGGCTTCCGATGCGAAACTGAGCGCATGGGTCGATGGCCCCGTCAAACCTGGGAAGACACTTCCGAAACCGTGTGCCTCTCCAATGAGGCCTTCAGCAAAAATAGAAACGCCGCGCTTCGCCGAGCGATGCAGGTTCCAGGTATAACGCGGACCGAAGGTGGTGGTTACGAGGTTGAGCGGGACCCCGGTGCCGGTGTTATCGGTATGAAGACCCATAATGTGCATAGAGACGCCGAGGCCATGGAAAGCGGTTGCCGAAAGCTCAGCTCCTCCTCCACCGCTCAGCCAGAAGGGACGGTTGCCCTGCACCAGGCCTGCATACGCCGCGTTGTATGTGATGGCCAGGTCCACCCTTCCCGGAGCATTCATGGTTTGTTGCGCGAAAGCTCCGATGCCAAGGAACGATGCGGCAAGAAGAAGGACACTACGGGACCAACTGAGCATGAAACGTCTCTCTTTCATGGCTATTGCACCTGCATCGTGACGGTTACCGTATGTTGGACCGTTCCGCTGGTGGCCGTAACGGCAATGGAATAGTTTTGGACCGGCTCACTAAGAAAACCTTTGCCGGCGCCGCAACCGCTGAGTCCAACGGTCACACCGAGAGACAGGAGCAGTAGAAGTAACAATCGGGTTCTTCCGCCGGCACGCTGAAGCAGCTTCCGCTTGCTGCCCAGGAATGGCAACACAAGGCAAGCCAGGACAATCGTCGTATCCTGCGGCCATGACGGAGTTTCGCGGCTTGCGAGAGCAGGCGTCTGGACGGTCAGGCTCACCGTTTGCGCGCCGCCGTTCGCTGCAACGGAAGTTGGTGTGAATGTGAGAGTCGCGTTCGCCGGCGCTCCGCTGGCAGAGAATGCCACTGTGCCCGGATACACCCCGTATTGCGGTGAAAGAGCGAAGCTGTAAACAGCGGAGCCACCCGGGACTACTGTGCTAAATTGCGAAGCGCCGCTGAAGTTGAAATCCTGCGGCACGACTGTGATCGTTGTCGGAACGCTGGCAGTCGCGAGCGCGGGAAGAAAGTTCATGTCGCCGCCATAGCTGAAAGTAATGACATTCGCCTGTCCGGGAGTAAGTGCCGTCGTCTGCAGTTGCGCCACGCCGCCGTTTAGATTCGTCGCCGCTCCAATCTGGGTTCCGTTGTCGTAGAACGTCACCGTTCCGGTCGGCTGTCCGATCTTTACCGCGGCCACAGCAGCCGTGAGTGTGACGCTCTGAAAAGGGGCCGCCGTGCTGGACGATGCGCTCGCCATATCAACTGTCGCTTGTCGAAGCACGCTGAAACTCGTGGAGGCGGATGTACTGTTATAGCCTGCGCTCGCAGCCTGGCTCGCGCCCAGCATCACGCTGCCTCCTCCAATAAGTGTGACGGTATTACCGCTGATGGTCGCCGGCCCCGAGGTCACGCTATAGGTCACCGCGCCGCTGGAGGCCGATGTTGCGCTCACAGCGAAAGGAGCGTCGCCATAGGTATGCTGCGGAATCGTTGCAAAGACCAATGTAGGCGTCTCCGAGTTGACGACGAAGCTCGTGTCCGCCGTGGCGACACCATAATTCCCCGCTGCAGCCTGGCTGGCATGTAGATACACTGTGCCGCTTCCGGTAAGCGTGACGGTGTTGCCGTTGATTGTCGCCGGTCCCGAGGTCACGCTATAGGTCACTGTGCCGCTGGAGGCCGATGTTGCACTCACAGGAAACGGAGCATCGCCATAGTTGTGCGTTGGAATCGCCGCGAAGGTAAGCGTGGGCGTGACGGCCGTGACGGTATACATGGCCGTGGCAGAAGCCGGGCCATAGTTGGTGTTCGTCGGCGTAATGGTTGCCGTAATGGTGTAGGTGGCGGCAGGCAGCACAGTAACGCCGGCGGTCACCGCCTGGTTGGGCGTGGAGTTGATAGTGGTCGTATAGCTGAATGGTCCGGCGATAGGACCGCCACCGTAGGATGCAGTCGCGTCGAGAGAGCCAGCGGCGATGGCTGTACCGTAAACCTGGCTCGCCGGGTTCGGTACAAAGGAGACCGTAGGTGTAAGTGGCGTGATGTTGAAAGGGTTACTGACAGCAGTGAGACCACCTACAGTCGCGGTAAGC
>Ga0302313_10003094_pt1 | contig 11148 bp, 7 predicted proteins | sample III_Palsa_N2_2_FD_200454 | JGI IMG/M metagenome (GOLD analysis project Ga0302313, IMG submission 200454) | Peat permafrost microbial communities from Stordalen Mire near Abisko, Sweden - III_Palsa_N2_2 | ecosystem: Environmental > Terrestrial > Soil > Palsa > Peat permafrost | place: Sweden...
TATGCGCTTGACAGGGGTACTCTGACGCTGCTAAAAATTCGACCGTTGCACAATCGTTTGCGCTAAGTGTGCAAACGATTGTGCAAGGTTCAGTTATCAGAAACTTACCGCAACACTTTCGGAGGCACTATGCCGCACGCACGTCCATACTCATCCAGTCCGAGCGCGACCATCCAAGGAGTTTTCAGGCTCCGCGGCTGGGTTCGCACCACCGTTTTCTCGGCGCTGGTTCTTCTCCTGGCGATGTTTACTACGAACTTCGCTCATGCCCAGTTCCGTACGTCTGTTCAGGGCGTCGTCACCGATTCCACGGGTGCCGTGATTCCGGGCGCCACGCTGACCCTTAAGAACAACACCAACAATGAAACGGTTGTGCGGACGAGCGACAGTTCGGGCATATTCAACTTCAATGCATTGCCGGCTGACACATTCACGCTGACGGTGGACCATGCAGGGTTTCAGCAGAAGGTGCTCGCGGATCTGACATTCATTCCTGAGCAGGCGAACTCGCTGACGGTGCAGTTGTCGGTCGCGGGTACCACGCAGGAGGTGACCGTGAATGCTTCCACGGTTTCGGCCATGGATACCGAGACGCCAAACATTGGCGGCACGATCACGGATAACCAGATTCAGCACATGCCGTCGTTCAACCGGGATCCGTTCACTCTGAGCCAATTGACTCCGGGAGCGATCAGCGATGGATCGCAGAGTCAGGGCGGCGGTGTATTCAGCACGCCGGGAACGCAGGGACCAGGTGGCTCGGGCAATGGCGGCCAGGCACCGACGGAGAATGGACCGCAGGTCAATTCGAATGGTGGCCAGTATGAAACCAATGGCATCACGATCGATGGAATCAGCACGGTCAGCGCAGTGTGGGGCGGAACCACCGTCATCACGCCGGACCCCGACTCGATCGCCAATATCAGAATCGTGACCAACGACTATGACGCTGAGCAGGGTCGCTTCAGCGGCGCGCAGACGATGGTTACTTCCAAGAGCGGTACCAACCAGATCCACGGCAGCCTGTTCTTCGGACTGCATCGTCCTGGGCTGAACGCGTACCAGCGTTACAGTGGCGGCGGCTCTCCGCAGAGAGACAATGCCCGGTTCAACCAGTACGGTGGCAGCGTGGGAGGTCCTCTCTGGAAGAATCGGGTGTTTGCCTTCTTCGACTATGAGACCTCACCGCAGAGCACGACAACGACTGGAACCGGATGGTACGACACGACGGCGTTTGATGCGCTTGGACCCGCGGGCAGCATCTCCGCCCAGTACCTCACGTTCCCGGGTGCAGGCGTCGTTTCGACGGGCATTGTGACGGCCAACGAATCGTGCGTGAATATCGGATTAGTGGAAGGCGTAAATTGCAGAACGATCGCGGGGCAGGGCCTGAATATCGGTTCGCCACTCACGACGCCGCTGGGTACACAGGATCCAACTGCTACGGGAACGACCGCTAATCCCGGAGTCGGTAACGGTTTGAGCAATGTTGCGGACATCGCAGACTTCATCACGGCGAGCCCGTACTCGTCCTACTACCATCAATACAACGGACGCCTCGATGCAGACGTGACGAAGAAAGATCACATCTCGTTCGCGATCTACTGGGTGCCGCAGGGCAATACGTCCTACAACGGCGGCTCGCGCGCTTATAACCTGTTCCATCACAACCAGGTAAACGACGCGTTTTCTGTGATCTGGAACCGCACCTTTACCCCAAGCCTGCTGAATGAAGCGCGCGCCAATGCAGCGGGCTGGCGTTGGAATGAGATCACGGACAATCCGCAGCAGCCGGTTGGATTGCCGCAGGATCAGGTTAACCAGATTGGCTCGATTACCATCAACCAATTCGGTTCCTCGCTGGGCAGTCATCTGGATCAATGGACGTACGGCTACCAGGATGTAATGACGAAAGTGATCAGCCAGCACACCATCAAGTTTGGTGGCGAATTCACCAATCTGCATTACCTCAACGATCCCATTGGGCGTCCGAACTACAACTTCTACAACGTCTGGGATTTCCTGAACGATGCTCCGAGTACGGAAGCTGGAAACTTTAATACGGTGACCGGATACCCTGGCGGCACGCGGCAGGATAATCGCGAAAACCTGTTTGGCGCGTTCGTCCAGGATGACTGGAAGATCCGTCCAAACCTGACCCTCCATGCAGGCTTGCGGTACTCCTGGTTCGGAGGGCTTTACACCACGCAGAACAACCTGAGCAGGGTTGTGTTCGGTGCAGGCGGGGCTGAGCTCACAGGGCTTGCCATCCACAAGGGTGGGAATTTGTGGAGTCCACAGAAGGGCAACTTTGGTCCCCAGTTTGGATTGAACTGGAGCCCGGAGATGTTCCACAGCAAACTCGTGGTTCGCGGTGGTTATGGATTGAACTTCAACCAGGAGGAGATCGCGATCTCGGCAAACACCGACTACAATCCTCCGGTCCAGGGCTACTACAACTTCAGCAGCGCTTCACCCAGCGACATCAATCCGAATATTATCTATGGTATTTCGAGCAGCCCGACATCGTTGACAGGGTTTGCTTCGAATCCCGCTACCATCACGTCTTACAACGCCAACAACCTTCCCTCCGCGGGCAACGGCAATGTAACCGCCGTTGGGAATACCAGCGGCGGACTTCCTACGGCCTATACCGAACACTATTCTCTCGACACCGAATATGACTTCGGTCACCAGATTGTAGGTTCGCTTGGATACCAGGGAAGCTCGTCTCACCACATGATCACGCAGCTCAACGAAAATGCAGACGCTCTGGTTAAAGGGATAGCGTTGAATCCGCTGCTCACAGGAGTGGACTTCTATCCGAACACGGGCTCCTCGAACAACAACGCCCTGTTGGCCGAATTGAAGCATCCGATGGCACATCACTTCCAGGCCGATGTGCAGTTCATGTGGGCCAAGAGCATGGACAGTGATTCGGGACCGTACGAAGAGGATCCGTACTATCCATTGAATCCGTCGTACACATGGGGCCGCTCTGACTTCAACGTCGGAAAGTCGTTCAAGGCGTTTGGTCTGTGGCAGCCGGTTATCTTCAAGGGCAACAATGGATGGATGGAGAAGGTGTTGGGCGGCTGGTCGCTCAGCGGCATCTACAACTTCCACACGGGCTTCCCGTGGACTCCGAACTACGGTACCGCGCAATCGCTGTATTGCTCCAACTGCGGTTACTACAACCTTCGTCCGCAGTATCTCGGCGGCGCTGGAACCTCTACCAGCAACGCGCAGTTCGAGAAGGGCACCAACTACGGCAACTACGCAGCGGTCATCGCTGGGCAGAGTGTGACGACAGCAACGGTGAACGGCAACAAGAACACTGTTGTCGCTTATTCGAACAAGTTCTTCAACGTGCCCAACTTCCAGGAAGCGATGACGGGTTCGTTCCCGTCGGTTGCTGCTGCACTTCCGCCGCCGCCGGGGATGTCTCGTAACTCGTTCAATGGTCCGCATTACCAGGATGTGGATGCTTCGATAACCAAGTCATTTGGTTTCCCGAAGGCGCGGATCATTGGGGACGACGCGAAGCTCGAAATTCGTGCCGATTTCTTCAACTTGTTCAACAACCTCAATTTGAACCCGACGCAAGTCTCGAATAACATCAACTCCGCTAACTTCGGACAGGACACGGCTGCATTGGGAGCGCGCACGATCAGCTTCCAAGGGCGCTTCTCGTTCTAAACCAACGCTTGACCAACGGCAGAGGGCGCGCTACGGCGCGCCCTTCGCGTTACAGCTACTGACCATGCATTACAGTTGAACTGGATACGCATCGGATTCGCTTCGTGAGACCCCTGGTCGATTTGACGCTATGACTGAAGAACGCAAGATTAATGCAATCAAGCACATGGGTTCCGGGCGCAGCCTGAAGGAATTGGCGAAGCACCTTGGTCTTTCGCAGACCACGGTTTCGCGGGTGATCAACAACTCTGGAAACGCGCACCGTATTTCGGAGACGACGCAGAAGCGTGTGCTCGCGGCTGCGGCCGAGATGAACTACAAGGCCAGCCCGCTGGCGAGAGGGTTGCGCAGCCGGCGATCGCAGACGATTGGCGTGATGGTGCCGGAAATTAGCGGCGGCTATTCGGCAGCGGTGCTGAGCGGGATTGAAGATGTGCTGTTGATCAGCGGCTTCTTCTACTTCGTGGTGAGCCACCATCATCGCGAGGAGCTGCTGCGCGACTATCCTGCGTTGCTGCTTTCGCGGGCCGTTGAAGGCATCATCGCGGTTGACTCCGCGCTGGATGTTGAGCTGCCGGTGCCGATTGTGGCGGTGTCGGGACACCTCCGCACGCCGTCGATTCTGAACATTGAGTTGGACCATAACCTGGCGGCGCGGTATGCGCTCGGGCATCTGCAGCGGCTGGGTCATCGGAAGATTGCGTTCATCAAGGGGCAGAGCTTCAGTTCGGACACCGAGATTCGCTGGCAGGCGATTACGAGGATTGCGGCTGAGCTGAAGATCCCGATCGAGCCGCAGCTCGTGGTCGCGTTGGAGGGCGATGATCCGACGCCGGAGCCGGGGCGCGTGGCGACGCACAAGCTGCTGGCTGCGGGTGTCCCGTTCACCGCTATCTTCGCGTTCAACGATCTCTCCGCGATGGGGGCGATTGTGGCGCTGCGCGAAGCCGGGGTGGACGTGCCATCGGGTGTGTCGGTGCTGGGCTTCGATGACGTGGTTGGAGCAGCGACGAATAATCCCCCGCTGACGACCGTGCGGCAGCCGCTGCAGGAGATGGGGAGAGCAGCTGCGACGGCACTTCTGCAACGAATACGCCATCCCAAGGCGAGCGACGGGACGGCGCATGGGTCCGAGTCTATCCTTGTACTGCCGACGCTCGTGGAGCGCAAATCGACGGCGACGGCGCGGAGCTAATTGCTTTGTCTTGTGAATGATGTGAATGATGCCGATTGCAACATTGACCCTTGAACTTGCGATTGAACATGCACAGTCGCTGAAGGACCGTCGCCAGGTGGTGCGGTCGCTGAAGGACAAGTTGCGGCACGGGTTTAATATCTCCATCGCAGAACTGGATGATGCGCTGCTTTGGAACCGGGCGACTCTGGGGGTGGTGGCCATTTCGAGTTCGGCAGCTTACCTGAGCGGCCAGTTGCGCGAGGTAGAAGCGGCGGCTCGCCGTCTGGCCGTGGGGTTGGGTTGCGAGATTGTGGACAGCTATGTGGAAAGTGACGTGCCGCTAGAGGAATAAAGCAAAGATGTCCGGTTTTGCCGGCTAAGGGATGCTAACCTGTAGAGTCAGCCATGCCCGAGCAACGAGCCAGAACGTATCATCGCGGTCGCGTCGTCAACACCTTCGCCGAAGAGATAACAGCCATGCTGGAAGGCGAATTATCTGATCCGCGCATTGCGCCTTGTCATGTTACCGAGGTGGTTTTAGCGCCGGGCGGAAAGAGCTGTCGTGTCTTTATCGCGGTTGTGGGAACGGAGCAGGAGGAGTTGGCGACGCTGGAAGGCTTGATGAAGGCACGCGGCTTTATACGCACCGAGATTCGGCAACGTATGAACGTGCGCCACGTTCCCGAGATCACGTTCGCAATCGACCGCTCCGAAAAGATCAATTCACGGATGGACGAGCTGCTGGGGCGCATGGAAAAACGCCGGAGCAAGCTTGCCGGCAAGGGAGCGAAGGAGCCCTCGAAACCAACCGGGCCAGCTCACTGAGCTGTTCCGAGTGTTTTGTCTGCTATGAAAAATCAGGCCTCGATCGCCGCCTTGCTTGAGCTTATCCGCGAACGCAGCAGTTTCGTGATCAGCTCGCACCTCCGTCCGGATGGGGACGCGGTCGGCTCTGCGCTGGGACTAATGCACCTGTTGGAGGCGATGGGTAAGCAAGCCACGGTGTGCTTTATAGATCCAATTCCAGTGAATTTTCAGTTTCTTGATGGAAGGGATCGAATTGCGTCCACGTTTCCTCCTGTGGATGCGGCCATCTTTCTGGAGTGCGATTCGCTGGAGCGCAGCAGCATGGATCGGCAGCAGTTTGAGGCGGCATCGCCGGCGCTGACGATCAACATTGATCATCACCGCAGCGGCCGCGAGTTTGCCGGCTTCAACTGGATTGACCCGGAGGCGGCCGCGGTCGGCTGCATGATCTACGATCTGGCGCTGGCGGCGGGAGTACCGATCAACCGTTCGATGGCGGAATGTCTATACGCGGCGATACTGACCGACACAGGGTCCTTCAACTATCCGAGTACGAGTGCTTCTACGTTCGCGATGGCGGAACACCTGGTGCGGAGTGGCGCGAATCCAAATCGGATCGCTGCGGACGTTTATTTTTCCAACCCGCCAAGCAAGGTGCGATTGCTGGGGATAGCGCTCAGCAACATTCAGATTGAGGATGCGGTGTCGTGGAGCCATGTGACTGTGGAGGAGATGGAGCGTGTGGGTGCGAGCGTGGAGGACTGCGAGGGAGTAGCAAATCATCTGATTGGCATTGTGGGCGTGGAGGCGGCTGCGTTTCTCCGCGAATTGCCTGAGCCGAATCAATTTCGGCTGAGTTTGCGAAGCCGGCATGCGCTGGACGTGTCGGTAATTGCCGAGAATTTTGGCGGCGGTGGGCATCGCAATGCGAGCGGATGCAGTATGGAAGGGACGCTTGCGGAAGTGACTCGTCGTATTGTTGCGGAGATGCGTGAGGCCTGTTTACCCCTGCGGAACGAAGGTGCATCGATCGAGCCTCCAACGCTGCCGTCGATTCTGTTAGCCTAAGTTTCGCTTCGCGAATATACAGCAGGCAATTCACAGACCTGCAAGGGCTTCGGCTAGAAAGAGTTCGCGCGGTGCAGCTGATTTCTCTGATATCACTTTGACGGACCTCCCCCAATCCGCGCCCGCGCCTTCGGACTCAACCGCCGCCGCATCGTCAGCGATGCGCCCGGGCGGTGCGAAGGGCATCGTGCACTGGATGCGCCACACGCATCTTGGCTATACCGCAACTGAGTTCGTTATTCTCCTGCTGTTCGTTGGATACTTTCTGTTCTACGGCCTGATTCCGATCTTTGGTGGTGATCAACTGGGGCTGGTGGGAGCGGATGAGCCGCGCTATGCGCAGATTGCGCGCGAGATGCTTGCTGCCCATACCGAGACGTGCGATGCGGTGCACGCGAGCATTGTGCCGAGCAGTTTGCGGAGCGCTGCGCTGAAGGCGTCGTATCAGTGCCTGATGGGCGGCACGGTGACGCCGATACTGTATGGCAAGCCGTGGCTGGAGAAGCCGGCGCTGTATTACTGGCGGGCGATGGGCTATTATCGCGAGCTTGGTGTCTACGACTGGACGGCGCGTTTGGCTTCGGCTACAGGAGCGCTGGCCCTGATCATCCTGGCTTTCCTGCATCTGAAGCGCTTCCGTCCGGGGGGACATCTGGACGCCGCACTGATTATGGTGTCGGCGGTTGCGATGTTTGCGTTCTCGCGCGGGGCTTCGACGGACATGCAGCTGGCCGCGCCATTTGGTATCGGGATGCTGGGCTGGTATGCGTGGTATGAGACGGGCAAGAAGTTCTGGCTGTTCGATCTGTATTTTTTTGGCGCTGCGGCGACGCTGGCAAAGGGCCCGGTCGCGCCATTTCTTGCGCTGTCGATTATCTGCCTGTTTCTGGGTCTACGGCGCGAGTGGTCGGCCTTGCGACGGACGATTTGGATTCCGGGCATTGTGCTCTACCTGGTGATGGTGTTGCCCTGGTATATCGCGGTGCAGCGGCGCAATCCCACGTTTTTGAACGAGTTTTTCTGGAAGCACAATCTCGAGCGCTATACGACCAATCTCTACCATCATCGCCAGCCGTTTTACTACTATGTGATCGTGCTGATCCTGGGCATGATGCCGTGGACGGCGCTGTCGATTCGCGCGTTGGTGGATGGCATGGCCACGTCGTTCGCAGAGTGGAAGGTCCGGTTCAAGCCGCAGCGGTACGTGGGCCACGTTCGTGCCGGGGACGCATTCCCTGAGTTCCTGGTGTTGTGGGCGCTGTTTCCGATCATTTTCTTCTCGTTCTCCGATTCCAAACTTCCCGGGTACATTCTTCCTTCGATTCCGCCGCTGGCGATTCTTACGGGGGATTATCTGTATCGGAATCGAAGGCCGGGCATTTCGAATTGGTTGTTGTACACACACGGGGTGCTGACTGGATTTCTTACGTTCGTACTGATTCTTTGTCCGCAGTACATGGTGTACCAGCGGCTGATTCCAGCGAAGGGCATACTCACGCTGGCCATCGTGCTGGGAATCGCGTCCGCGTTGCTGGTGATCGTGGCGACGCGTCGGTTTGGCATCCAACTGCTGCGATTGGTTACGATGCTGCCGCTGGTTATCCTGCTGTATTTTCTGCTGGGTAGAAACGGGCGGCTGCTGGATCTTAACTACTCGGCTCGTCCTTTGGCGCGGGAGATTCAGCAAGCTGACCCGAACGCAGTGGTGGTGGCAGAGTTCAACGTGCGCCGCGATCTGGTGTACGGGCTGGCTTTTTATCGCGATCAGCAAATTGTGAGCTATACCGATGGGGGTGTTCCGGAAGGTGAACACCTGGTGGTTTTTCCCACGCGTGATGAGCCGTTGTTAGAGAATTATCTGAAGGGAAGATTTACACAGCCACTGCTGCTCTATGAGGCGCAGGGGCTATCGGTCTATAAGGTCTATCCTCGAATTTAGAAGTTAGGAAGTTAGAGGTCGAGCGCTGTTGAGCCAATCGCTGAACCACTTCGCCCAACTCGAGATCCTAGACCTTCGCCACTTCTCTGCGGCGCAGCTGAGGCCATTGCTGCGCGACGAGGCTGAGCGCTGGCAGCGGCGTTTGCACTGGGATTATGGCCGCGCCTCGAACATGTTGCTGGAGTACCTGGACAGCCGAATTCTTCCGGGCTTTGTTGCGCTGCAGGCGGGGCACATCGTGGGGTATGCGTTCTGCGTTTGCGAGGGAGCGAAGGCGGTGATTGGGGACGTCTACGCGTTTGGCGAGACTGAGTCCATGGTGAACCCGATCTGTGACACGCTGCTGCATCATCTGCTGGAGCTGGTGGAGGCTACGCCAGGGGTCGATCGGATTGAATCGCAGCTGCTGATGTTCCCTGACGGGGCGCTGAGCGAGCCGTTTGAGGCGCGAGGATTTGTGAGCTTTCCGCGGTGCTTTATGCTGCGCGATCTCGAAGCTCATCCCTCACGCATGGACACCGATCCGAGTTCGCTGCATCCGGGCAGAAGCTTGATTTTGCAAGCCTGGCAGCCGGAATTCTACGAGGGGGCCGCGCAGCTGATCCATCGTTGCTATGCCAACCACATGGATGCTGGCATTAACGATCAGTATCGGACGCTGCATGGGGCGCAGCGGTTTCTGCACAACATCATCCGATTTCCGGGCTGTGGTGTGTTCGACCCGGAGAACTCGTGGGTGTTGCGGGACGCGGCAGTTCCAGCGCACAGCAATGGCGCAGGCGATGCTGCGCAGAGGTCGCCTGCCATCGAGGCGGTGCTGCTTTGTTCCAAGGTGCGCAGCGATGTCGACCACATCACGCAAATCTGTATTACGCCGTCGGTGCGCGGTCATGGCCTTGGGCAGATGATGCTGGAGCACTGTGCGCGCGAGGGTGCGAAGCGCGGGGTGCGTCAGCTTTCGCTTACGGTGACGGAGGCGAACCTACCGGCGCGGCATTTGTATGAGCGAAACGGATTTACGACCCTGCATCGCTTCGAAGCGATGGTCCGCGACACGAATGTGCCGGAGGGATCGTCTCGCTCGGAGTTCTCCAGTTTTAACGCCCGCTAGGTCTCACTCATAACCTCAACTCGAGGCGAGCGCCGGAATAGGCGCTCGCCTAGTTCGCTTTCTTCCACGCGACACCCGGTCGAGCGACCGCATACATCTCGGTTGCAATCTGATCGAAGAGGCCGTAGTGATCCTTTCCTACGACATAGAGGTCCATGTGGGTGCGGTCGGGGATGTAGGTGAAATGGGCATCGGCGCCGAGCTTGGCGAGTCGTGCGTCGAAGAGGTGGGCTGAGCTATCCAGATAGAAGGTGTCGGCAGTGCCGACGAAGAGATGGATGCGGCCCTTGAGGAGCGCCGATTGCGTGGGCCATTTTTCTTCGACGAGGTGCGCGAGGTCGTAGTGGTCATGCCAATAGGTGACGACGGTGGGGTCCACGTCGCCGGTGACGCGGTTGAACATGGGCTTCGGAGCGCCGCTGTTTGAGCGCGGCGAGAAGACCCAGTCGAAGGAGGTGATCTGGCCGCCGTAAGGACCGAGGACTTCCTCGATCTTGCTGAACTGCTGCATGGTCGCGACGACTTTGCCGTCCATGCGCATGATCGGGTAGGAGGTTCCGTCGGGCCGATGGTAGACGTTCGCATGGGGAGCGTAGAGATCCGGGCCGGTGAAATTGTGGAAGTCGCTGGGGTCGGGTGAGGTGGACCATGTTCCGCCGAAGACTTGAGGAAAGTTGATTTGCAGCTGCAGCGTGGCCCAGCCTCCGCTGGAGTGGCCGTTGAGGAAACGGCCGTTGGGCTTGGCGTCCATGCGATATTTCGATTCCAGCATGGGGATGAATTCGGTGGTGAGCGCGGTGCCCCAGGGGCCGTTGTTCACGGAGTCGGCGAACTCGTGGGTGCCTTGGGGGCAGGATTCATCGAGCATGACCCATACCATCGGCGGCATGGTGCCTGCTTCCATGCGGGTGCGGAGCATGACGGCCTGCATGAGGTTACCATCCAGGCTGCCGCCGAAACCGTGGGTGTAGTAGACGGTGGGATAGTGCTGGGTTGCGTTCTTTTCGTAGTCCGGGGGCAGGACGACCCAGGCTTTGATGGAGGTCGGGTTTCCGGAGAAGCGGGTGAGCAGCGGACTGAGCATGTCCTGCTCTTCGATCACGCCGGGTTTTACGTGCTCGTGAGCCTTGGCCAAGGCCGGGGCACGCATGGGATTGGGTGCAGGGTGACCATCGAGGGTGAGGGTTGGTTCGGAGCTGCCGGGGGACCAGTTCGCCAGAGTGACTACGGGGGTAACCCAGTCGGATGGGGTGCGACCTGAGTAGTTGTAGGTGTGGTCGGTGTCGAGGACGGCCTGGACTTCGTAGTCGCCGGCGGGGAGGGTGGAGAATGCGGCGGGATAGGCGG
>Ga0302313_10003098_pt1 | contig 11143 bp, 8 predicted proteins | sample III_Palsa_N2_2_FD_200454 | JGI IMG/M metagenome (GOLD analysis project Ga0302313, IMG submission 200454) | Peat permafrost microbial communities from Stordalen Mire near Abisko, Sweden - III_Palsa_N2_2 | ecosystem: Environmental > Terrestrial > Soil > Palsa > Peat permafrost | place: Sweden...
CAATCGTGCAAACCGACACCGTCCATATATGCGAGAAATTTTTGTGCTATCTCGATCAGTGTTTTATCAAGACGACAATAAACGGCCCTCGCATTCTTGTAAAGGTCTTTTAAACCCGCGTCTCGCAAAGTAGCCAATGGACCATCAACAAATACTTCGAGCGGTTAGGGAAGGGTCGCGTGCTACTAGGCGTGACGTGACCTGCCCCCAAAAAACACTCCCAAGTGAAGCTGGAGTTCTCTCGTAATCTAAGCGAGGGAGCTAGCGATGAAGAAGAGCCGGCATACGGAAGAGCAGATCGTCGGGATACCCAAGCGGAGCGAGGCTGGGGTGAAGAGGGCGGATCTGTGCCGTGAGCGCGGGATCAGCGTGCGACGTTCTATGGCTGGAAGCAGAAGTTCGGCGGGATGGACATGAGCGAGGCGCAGCGGCTGAAGGCGCTGAAGGGCTAGAACCGTCGGTTGAAGTTGCTTGTTGCGGAGCTGACGATGCTCAGTCCCTAGACACTTGGTGACGCTCGCGCCGACACTCAAGAGCCCACAAGAGGATTTGGTTATCGGCGTCATCACGAATCTGAAACAGCACTCCAAGGATGCCGTCCTTGGATGGTCGTTACCCGGAATGTGCCGACCCGGATGGGGCCGAATACAAGGCGATACTTACCTCACCCCTTGCATCTGTACGGAAGAGCGCAGTAGCGATTGTGCGTTCTGCATGTCGATGGGGGCAATGGGTTCGCAGAGTCCCAGGCAAGTCCGTATCCGCTTTCGCCGTTACGGAAACAATCGGGCCAATACGGATTGGACTCGCCTTCAACGCCCCTCTCTGCTGGTCCGCGAACAGGCGATATATGGACTCAACTCTTTGTATAGGGGGACCAAGACGTACCTCTCAATGGCTTCGATTTAGTGGATACAACCTATCTAAGAACGTGGTGGGCGAAGCACCAGTCTGACCAAGCCGCCTTCGCACTTGTCGCATACGCAGAGGGTTCAGGAGATCCACGGCGCGTTCGATATGACGAGGTCGGTCTGTATGACGAAGCAGAGCGAGAAGCAAAAGTATAGCCGCGCAATCAAGCTTTACTTGAACAGCTACGCGACCAAATGCGAACGTATTCTGCAACACCACGACTATCACCTCCGGACTTGGCAAAAGAGGTGGGTAGGGGCTGCACTGATGTACAGAAAAACCTATCTATCCGGCTGACTCGCTTTACTAAGCAGCCAGAGCAAGGGATGGCTGATGGTTATGGCTTGTTGGAACTGCAATTCCTGATGGCAAGCTGTACCGTGAGCGCAGACGGCCTGATGCAGGTAGCCGAATACGGCGTTGCGACACGTAGCCCTGGCAGTCGCTACGCAGTAGTAAGGATCGTCAACAAGTCCAGCGAAGCATCGCTCGACCCTTATCAGTCCAAAGCATTAGAGGATTGGATCAGAAGTTACAAGAGCAGCTAGGCAATAGATGCGTATTCGGGATGTTCGTCTGCAAACTGACCTCAGAGATCGATCGGATTAGTACCGATATGTCGGCTTGTGGCTAGCAATCCGGGCGGCCTCGATTGGCGCATCCAGGCCAAGTCACTCATCGACTCCCGAGCCGATACATTTTTCAATGATAGCAAACGAGAAACCCTCTTCTGTTGATTGATATGCAGCCTGTGCGCCCAAGTTCTCAAAAGGTCGGGTGGCAAGTTCACCGGTCAATGAGTTCAACTTGTCGCGCTCGCGATAAAACAAGACGGCAGGGGACATCACCGAATGAGAGAGATTGGTCTAACCGTATCCGAGCAACTAATCACGGTTCTGCACTGTCTCTTCAGGAAATTAACTAGGGAAGAGGTTGTCGGCAATATCATTCCTCGCTAAGTGGCCGAGCATAAATTGCAACCCAAAGTTGCTGTACAACTGCTGTACAAACGGCTCCCCTAATGTCCTGAAACACCTCGGAATTACCTCGTCTGCTCTATATCTCACAACAACATACACAAGACCTGGTCGTTTCGTAATCAGCAGGTCAACGGTTCAAGTCCGTTCGTCGGCTCCATGAATTTCGGTGGTGAGAGGTGCGGCCTGTGGTCGCATTTTTCGTTTAATGGCGGAAGACGATGCCGCGGCCGAGGATGAGGATATAGGCGAGGCCGATGAGGATGGCGGCAGTCCACCAGGCGGGGGATTGCGATACGGTGAGTGGGGATGCGTCTGAGTGCTCGGGGAGGAGGGAGTCTGCCCACATGAAGCCGGAGTTGCCGCCGAAGGCTGCGGGGATGGTGGAGATGAGGAGCAGCTTGATGCCGAGAGGGTCGAAGGCTCCGGCGAGACAGTAGAAGGCGCAGGCGGCGTAGTAGGGGAGCCGGCCAACGGTGTTGTAGAGGCTGCGGTGCTGGGTGCGGTCGGGGCAGAAGGGTTGGAGGACGCGCATCATGAGCTTGACGACGAGGAAGTAGAGCGCGGCGCCGAAGAGCGTCATGGCGATACGGAGGGCGAGGTCGTGAGGGAGGCCGGCGATGACGGCTTCCCAGTCGCCTACGCCGATGATGCCGGAGAAGAGGAAGTAGCCGGCGCCGTCCATGAGATTGAAGCTGCCGAGGAGCCAAAGGAAATAGCGGAGGTTGGGGCGGCGGGTGGAGAGCGCGGCGGCGGCCATGGCGAGGGCGCCGGCGATGAGGTTGACGAGGGTGCCGGCGGCGTCGACGAGGCGATCGGGGCGGATGTCAGAGAGGTGATTGCTGGTGAGGGCGGTGGGGATGTCGCCGCGGAGATAGGCGGTGAGGCCGTGGCCGAGGCCTTCGTGGAGGAGGGAGGAAGCGGCGATGGCGAGGACCGCCATGCTGATGATGGTGAGGTTGCTGTTGTGCGCGTGGGTTGGGATCGCTTCTGGCATCAGGCTGCCAGTGTAGCCGACTGGTTGGTGATACGAGGGCGGGCGGGCGCGGTGGTTAGGGACGCGAATGGCGTTGACCCTTGATTATGAGCGAGGAGGAATTGCCTGTCGCTGGCGTTTCTGGGTAAGCTTACGCAGCAGGATCAAATTCGCAAGGAATTCGGAAGGATGAGGAGAGATATGACGCGTAATGGGATTGCATGTGCGGCGTTCGGTTTGATGGTTTCTTCCGTGCTGTGCTTGGCGCAGGCACCTGCTGCGGCTCCGGCGCCGGTTGGGCCTGCGGCTGAGGTGCAGGCTGCGTATAACCGGTTGAAGCCGAATGTTTTGAAGGCGGCGGAGAAGATGCCGGAGGCGGACTTTCAGTACAAGCCGACTGCGGATATACGGACGTTTGCGCGGATTGTGAATCATGTGACCGAGGCGCAGTTTCATGTGTGCTCGGCGTTGAATGGGACGACGGCCGATCCTAAGGCGGTGCCGAGTGATACGGCGGATAAGGCGACGGTGATTGCGGGGCTGAAGGCTTCGTTCGCTGCTTGCGATACGGCGTATGGCGCGCTCACCGATGCGACGATTACGGAGACGCTGACGCTGGGCCCGGTGAAGCGTTCGCGCATTGGGTTGGCTTGGGGGAATGTGTCGCATGACAACGAACAGTATGCGGAGCTGTCGACGTACCTGCGGCTTAAGGGGATTGTGCCTCCTACCGCTGAGAAGTAGGTTGAGCTAGCCGAGGGTCGGCATGGTGGTGTCTACGCCGGCGCGAATGCCGGTGGGCCAGCGCGCGGTTACGGTTTTCAGGCGGGTGTAGAAGCGGACGCCTTCGGGGCCGTAGATGGCGTGGTCGCCGAAGAGGGAGCGCTTCCATCCGCCGAAGCTGTGGAAGGCCATGGGCACGGGGATGGGGACGTTGATGCCGACCATGCCGGCCTGGACGCGGCGGGCGAAGTCGCGGGCGGTGTCGCCGTCGCGGGTGAAGATGCTGGTGCCGTTGCCGAACTCGTGGTCGTTGATGAGCTGGAGGGCGGTCTCGAAGTTGTTGGCGCGGACTACGCCCAGGACGGGTCCGAAGATTTCTTCTTTGTAGATACGCATGGTGGGCTTGACGTGGTCGAAGAGGGTTGCGCCGAGGAAGAAGCCTTCGCCTTTTGGAAGCGCGGTGGTGCGGCCGTCGACTACGAGGTCTGCGCCTTCTTCGGTGCCTAGCTGGATGTAGCCGGTGACTTTGTCGAGGTGGGTTTTGGTGATGAGGGGGCCTAGATCGGACTCGCCGTTGGGGGCGTCGGCTGCGCCGTCGCCTACGCGGAGGTCGGCGATGCGGGATTCTAGTTTGTGGATGAGGGCGTCGGCGGTAGTGCTGCCTACTGTGACGGCGACAGAGATGGCCATGCAGCGTTCGCCGGCGGAGCCGTAGGCGGCGCCGACGAGAGCGTCGGCTGCCTGGTCGAGGTCGGCGTCAGGCATGACGATCATGTGATTTTTTGCGCCGCCTAAGGCCTGGATGCGTTTGCCGGTGGCGGTGCCGGTGCGATAGACGTATTCGGCGATGGGCGTGGAGCCTACGAAGCTGACGGCAGAGATGCCGGGGTGGGCCAAGATGGCGTCGACGGCGACTTTGTCACCGTGGACTACGTTGAAGACGCCGTCGGGGAGGCCGGCTTCCTTCAGCATTTCGGCGAGGAGATTGGAGGAGCTCGGGTCGCGCTCCGAGGGTTTGAGGACGAAGGTGTTGCCGCAGGCGAGCGCGATGGGGAACATCCACATGGGAACCATGGCGGGGAAGTTGAAGGGAGTGATGCCGGCGACGACGCCGAGGGGTTGACGCATGGAGTAGCTGTCGACGCCTGCGCCTACTTGTTCGGTGAGCTCGCCTTTGAGGAGGTGAGGGATGCCTGTGGCGAACTCGATGTTCTCGAGGCCGCGGGTGGCTTCGCCGCGGGCGTCGGAGAAGACTTTGCCGTGCTCGCGGTTGATGAGGGCGGCGACTTCGTCGAGGCGGCGCTCGAAGATTTCACGGAAGCGAAAGAGGACGCGGGCGCGGCGGAGGGGCGGCTGGACAGACCAGTCGGGGAAGGCTGCTGTGGCTGCGGAAACGGCGGCGTCGACTTCGGCGGCGGTGGCGAGGGGGACTCGAGATTGGATGCGGCCGGAGGCGGGATGGTAGACGTCGGCGAAACGAGCGGAGGTTCCGGCTACGGGGGCGTTGTTGATCCAGTGGTTGAGCTCGGTGATGGCGGGGATGGTGGCGGCGGGGGTCGTTGCGGTTGCGGACATGGGTCGCTCCTTCGGGGAGGAAAGAATCATGTTAACAAATCGGGGAAGACTATTGATTGTGAAGGGGCGAAGGCCTGCGCGGACGCCAGCGGGAAGAGGTTTGAAGGCGCATCGTCTATTGTGGAGGTAGCCGACATGATGCCTTCGTTCGCGCTGCTCAGTGCTTTGGTGACCCTCGGGGCGCTGTTCAGCTTTCTCAGTTATCGCGTGCTTCGCTTGCCTAGCAGCATTGGCACGATGTTGCTGTCGTTGGTCGCAGCCTGCGTGTTGATCGTGGGCGGGCATGCTGTGCCCGAAATTCGGGCGAGCGCTCAGCTGGTGGTGGCCGGAATTGATTTCAACCAGGTGGTGTTGCATGGGATGCTGGCATTCCTGCTCTTTGCTGGAGCGTTGCAGCTTGACCTCAAGGAACTGGGCCGCGAGCGCGTTTCTGTGCTGAGTCTGTCGATTTTCGCGACCGCGCTTTCGACGGTGCTGGTTGGATTTCTATTTAAGGGCGGATTGCATTTGGTTGGCATTCCGATCAGCTTGATGGAAGCGCTGCTGTTTGGCGCATTGATTTCTCCCACCGATCCGATTGCGGTGTTGGATATGCTGCAGCGTGTGGGTGCGCCGGCCGAGTTGAAGGTTCAGCTTGCGGGCGAGTCGCTGTTCAATGATGGGGTGGGCGCGGTGATTTTCGTGGCGCTGCTGGGCGCGTCGGCGAAGGGGTCGGCGCATGGAGGGCTGCCGTCGCCGGCGGCGTTCGGTGGGTTGCTGCTGGTGGAGGCGGGCGGTGGGATCGCGCTGGGGATGGCGCTGGGTTATCTGACGTATCGCCTGATCCGGATGGTGGACAGCTATCGGGTGGAGGTGATGCTGACGCTTGCCTTGGCGATGGGCGGGTATGTGCTGGCGGACAGGCTTCATCTTTCGGCTCCGCTGGAGGCTGTGGCGGCAGGGCTGATGGTGAGCGGGACGGCGCGGCGGTTCGCCATGTCGCCGACCACGCGGGACCACCTGGAAAGCTTCTGGGAACTGATCGACGACATCATGAACGTTGTTCTGTTCCTACTGCTGGGGCTGGAGTTGCTGGTACTTCCGCTCAGCTACTCGTTGCTGACGGCGGGATTGATTGCGATTCCCGTGGTGCTGATTGCGCGCTACGCGAGTGTGACGGCCGTGGTGCGGACGCTCGCGGTTTGTCGCCAAAGAGTGACGGGCAACGTGACGGTGTTGACGTGGGGAGGATTGCGCGGGGCGCTGGCGGTGGCTCTTGCGCTCTCGCTGCCCACTGAACCAGCAGGTGCGCGCAATCTGCTGCTGGCAGCAACGTACGTGACGGTGGTGTTCTCCATCGTGGTGCAGGGGTTGACGATCGCACCGCTGCTGCGCCGGATGGAGGGGCGGCTGGGCGACATTCCCTGCTGACCCGGTGGGGCTAGAGGACCGCGAATTGCCTGGGGTTGAGTTGCTGGTGGGTGGTGAGGAGGCTCTTCCAGGGGTCGGCGCGGAGCTTGGCGTGGTTGGCGGCTACGTCGTAGACAGTGAGGGCGGGGTGGATGTCGCGGGTGAGGGCCGTCCAGGGGAGAGGGAGCGAGATGGTGGCGCCGACGCGGGCGCGCGGGGAGTAAGGGGCGACTGCGGTGGCGCCGCGCTGGTTGCGGAGGTAGTCGAGGAAGATGCGGCCGACGCGCGAAGACTTGGTCATCTTGGTGAGATAAAGGTCGGGATTCTGGCGCTCCATGGAGAGGACGAAGTTGTGGGCGGCGGTCTTGAGCTCGGGCCAGGTGAGGGTGGGCTGGATGGGCGCGACGATGTGCAGGCCTTTGCCGCCGGTGAGTTTGAGGAAGCTTTCGAGGCCGAGGTTTCTGAGGCGCTGGCGGACTTCGGCGGCGGCGGCGGCGACGGTGAGCCAGGGAAGGTCGGCGTCGGGATCGAGGTCGAAGATGAGGCGGTCGGGGTGCTCGAGGTCGTCGTTGGTGGAGCCCCAGGGATGGATCTCGAGGACGTTCATCTGGGCGAGGGAGATGATGGCGTCGGTGGTGTCGAGGGTGATGTAGGGCTCAGGCTGGGCATTGGCCTTGTCCTGGATGTCGATGGTCTTGATGCCGGGCGGGAGGTAGTTGTTGACGTGCTTCTGGAAGAAGCAGGGCTTGCCGGCGCCTTGCGGGCAGCGAACGAGGGAGAGCGGGCGGTTGGCGATATAAGGGAGCATGCGTTCGGCGGCAATGGCGTAGTAGTCGGCTAGTAGCTGCTTGGTGAGGCCGGAGGCGGGGTCGAGGATCTTGTCGGGGTGGGTCAGGCGGAGGTCGAGTTGCGCTGCGCGGACGGCGGGAGTGGGCTTCGGTGGCGCAGACTTTGACTTTGCGGGAGCGGATTTTGTGGCGGCGGATTTTGCGCTAGTGGATTTGGTGGGGTTGGTTTTTGCGGATGCTGACTTGACGGGCACGATTGACTTCGATCTGGGAGACTTGGGTTTGGTGGCGGGCAGGGCAAAATGCTGCAAGGCGTCGGAGCGATGGGTGGCGTGGGTGCGGGGCTTGGCGGTCTTGGCGCTGGCGCGTTTGGGTTGAGGAGCGATGGTGGCGGCTTCGCGAATGACTTCGGTGGCGGGCTTGTCTTCGCGGAGGCCGAGGAAGGCGGCCTGGCGGACGAGGTTGTCGGATGTCCAGGTGGCGAAGCGGACCTGTGCGACGAGGGTGGGGCGAACCCAGTAGACGTCGCGGGTGGCGTCGTGGGGGATGCGCTGGAATGTCGACTCGGGTACGCGGAGTTTGACGAGCTGGGTGAGGAGGTCGCGGCGCATCTGCTGAGTGAAGCCGGTGCCGGTGCGGCCGGCGTAGATGAGGTGGCGGGGAGTTTTGGGGCCACGCTTTACGGGAGGGTAATAGCCAAGGAGGAGGGCGCCGACGCGGTCGGGGCCTTCGCTGGAGAGGGTGAAGCCGGCGATGACGAGTTCCTGCTCGTGGAGGCATTTGGACTTGAGCCAGTCAGAGGAGCGGGTGCTGCGATAGGGGGCGTCGGCGCGCTTGGAGATGATGCCTTCGGCGTGGAGGGCACAGGCTTTGCGGAAGACGGTTTCTCCGCTGCCGGGGATGTCTTCGGAGTAGCGGATGGTCTCGTCGTCGGGTGGGAGGATGGGGGCGAGGAGCTCCTTGCGTTCGCGGAGGGCAAGGTCGCGGGGATCGTGGCCATCGATGTGGAGGAGGTCGAAGACGAAGTAGGTGAGGGGGTGGGTTTCGGCGTTCTGGAAGGAGGCCTGGAGGAGGGCGAAGCTGGAGTTGCCGTCGGTGGAGAGGACGACAACTTCGCCGTCGAGGGTGCAGTCGTGGACGTGGAGGGCGGCGACGGCCTTAGCGACGTCGGGCATGCGGTGCGTCCAGTCAATGCCTTTGCGGGTGAGGAGCTGAACTTTGGAGCCGGACTTGCGGGCCTGGATGCGGTAACCGTCGAGCTTGAGCTCGTGGATCCAGTCGTCGGTGTTGGGTGTGGAGGTGGCTTCGAGGGCGAGCTGCGGGGAGATGAAGACAGGCTGGCGCTCGTGGGGAAGCTCGTCCAGGTCGATGGAGGGCGGCGGTGGTGCAGGCTTTTTGGTTGGCGCGGGCGCGGTCTTTTTTGCTGCGGCTTTGGGGGCGGTGCCTGGGGTGGACTGAAGAGGGTTTGCGCGGTTGGAATTCCAGACGTGGTCGGAGGCTTGGGCAATCTGGTCGATGGAGCGGCCGGTGACGGAGGAGTTGGGGCGCTCGTCGGTGATGGATGGGTCGCCGGGCCCGCGCTCGTACTTGTCGTGCTCCTTAATGAGGAGCCACTGGGGTTTGTCTTTGGGGCCGTGGGCGGCGTGGTTCATGCGGATGAGGGCCCACTTGCCCTTCATCTTGGAACCATTCATCTCGAATTTGAGGTGCCCGGCGCGGAGACAGGCGTCGACGTTTTCGCTGCCGAGCTGCGGCCACCAGCTTCCCTGGTCCCAGATCATGACGGTGCCGCCGCCGTACTGGCCTTCGGGGATGATGCCTTCGAAGCCACCGTACTCGAGCGGATGGTCTTCGACTTCGACAGCGAGGCGGCGCTCGGTGGGGTTATAGCTGGGACCCTTGGCGACGGCCCAGCTTTTAAGAACGCCTCCCCAGCTTAGGCGGAAGTCGTAGTGGAGATGAGAGGCAGCGTGTTTCTGGATGACGAACGGGAGGCCGCGCGAGGTGGTGGGCTTGCGCATGGCGAAGGTGTTGGTGTGGACGCCGGCGCCGGAGGGTTCGGCGGTGGTGCTGAAATCGCGCATGGAGCGATAGCGCTCGAGCTGGGCGTCGACGGCTGAGGCTGCGGCAGTGGAGTGGGGGTCGCGCTTGCGGACGGTACTTTTGGTGACGGATTTTTTGGTGGCCATGGGGGAGTCCTACGCGGTCTTTCGCTTTGGAGATGTCCGGGTTGGCTTGGCTACGCGGCTGGGATGCGACTTGGATGCGGAATGGGAAGTGGACTTGATGAGCGTGGGTCCTTTGCGCGAGGCGGATTTAGCGGTGTCGGTGGCCTTGGCTGCGGAAGTTTTAGTGTCTGTGGACTTTGTATCATTGACGGACTTGCGAAGGGCGTCCATGAGGTGGATGACTTTGCCGCGAGTGCGGGGGGCGGGCTCTTCGCGGGGGATGGGAGCGTGCTTGAGCTTGGCGTCGACGAGCTCTTTGACGGCGGCTTCGTAGCCGTCGGTGAACTGGGTGGGGTCGAAGGCGGCGGTCTTGCGCTGGATGAGTTCCTTGGCTAAGGAGAGGGAGTCTGCGTTGATGGCGTGATGCTTGATGGATTCGAAATAGGCAGTAGGGTCGCGGAGTTCGGCGGCGTAGCGGAGAGTGTAGGCCATCAGGCCGAGGGGTGCGGCGGCGTCGGACTTGGTGGATTTTGACTTTGCTGGCTTGCTGGATTTTGTGGGCTTGGCGGATTTTTCAGAGAGGGGCGCGGGGGCAGGGGCGATGGCGATGACGTGCTCGCGGCCTCCAAAAGCTATGCGTGACAGGGCGATTTTTCCGGTGTCGATAAGCGCCTGACGGATGGTGAGGAAGGCTTCGGCCTGGGAGTCGTCTTCGGGGACGACGAAGTAGGGCTTCTCGAAGAAGGCGGGGTCGATGGAGTCGATGTCGACGAACTGGGCGACGTCCATGGTGCGCTTGGAGGGGATGCGCAGGTGCGCGAGTTCGTCGGGCTCGATGGTGATGTAGCGGCCGTGGGAGTACTCGTAGCCTTTGACGATGTCGGATTTGTGGACGGGGTCGGCGGCTTCGTCGGGGTTGCGCTCGATTGCGCTGGAGGCGACGTTCTGGTGGCGGACGCGCTCGCCGGTGCGGCGGTCGATCTGGTGAAAGTGGATATCGCTGGCGGCCTCGGTGGCGACGAAGAGTTTGACGCCGAAGGAGACGAGCGAAATCTGGATTTTACCGCTCCAGTAGGGACGGGCCATGGGGAGTCCTCACGCGGGCATGGTTTGCCATGAAGGTGAGAGTGTAGCCCGCGGGATTGGGATGTACGAGGGGGAGTGCCGCGGTGGTAATCGGCGGGATGGCGAGGTCAGAGTGGGGCGTGATGCCGCTGTCCAGAAGATTGGGTTGGTGAATGGGGTAAAGGAAGCAGCAGATTCCCATAGGGAATGACAGAAAGACAATGTTAAAAGCACAAACAAGCTGTGGGGTCAGTCGAGATTGCTGGGCTATGCTTTGTAGCCTTCTTCTTTGAGGATGGTGGTGTACGCGGGGAGGGTTAGGAAGGATTCGAAGGCGGGGGCGTCGATGAGGTTGCGGATGAGGGTGGCGGCAAGGTGGTAGGCGGCGACGCGGGCTGGCGGTGCGTCCTCGATGTTGCGCGCGACTTCCGCGTCGAGGAGTTGGTTGCAGAGGTCGGCGGTGATGGGCTGGCCGGCGTGTTCCTCATCTTGCAAAACGGCGTGGTGGTGGACCCATTGCCATAGCTGGGCGCGGGAAATTTCTGCGGTCGCGGCGTCTTCCATGAGGTT
>Ga0302313_10003101_pt1 | contig 11132 bp, 11 predicted proteins | sample III_Palsa_N2_2_FD_200454 | JGI IMG/M metagenome (GOLD analysis project Ga0302313, IMG submission 200454) | Peat permafrost microbial communities from Stordalen Mire near Abisko, Sweden - III_Palsa_N2_2 | ecosystem: Environmental > Terrestrial > Soil > Palsa > Peat permafrost | place: Sweden...
AAGGGCGCGGCGGATTGCGGCAGGATGTAGGCAAACAGCCTCTCGGACTGGTACCAGGTCATGCCGGTGAAGTAGCGTAAGGACGCGCCGGTGGTAATTAGGATGGCGTCCATGCCGTAGGTTTTCATCAGCTCGCGGGCCAGGTCTAGCCGGGTCTGGCGCTCGTCCTTGGTGATGGGGACGATGTCCTTTGTGCGGTCAGTGAGGGTGAGTATGGGCGCTGGGAGTGCGGGCTCCTCGCAGGCGGGCGCTGGAGGGGGTGTGGCGGCGTCGGCGGCTTTGGCGGGGGGCTGCGGAGCGTCTTGCGCGTTCTGGCCGTGCAGGGCTAATGTGGGGGCCGTGGCGGCGGCTGTGAGCAGGAAGCGACGGCGTGTAACCATAGAAGAATTGTAGGGCTTAGGGGCGGGCGGATATCTGCGCGATTAACGAGTGTTTGGCCTTGGCTAGGTGGGTTCGCGGATGCTATGGTCTTGGCCTGAGCAGGCTGCCCGAACGGCGGACAGGAGCGTAACGGATGATCACGACGGTAGAACAGCATCTGCTGAAGCAGCAACGCGGCCTCAGCGATGCGACCGGAACGTTCAGCTGGCTGATTAACGGTATTACGCTGGCGACCAAGATGGTCGAAGCGAAGATTCGCATGGGTGGGTTGGGGGATGGCCTGGGAGCCTACGGCGCGGTGAACGTGCAGGGTGAAAACCAGCAAAAGCTGGATGTTTTTGCCAATGAAGCCCTGTTGCACACGCTAGGGTTGAGAGACAGTGTGGCGGCATTGGTCAGCGAGGAAGACGAGCTGCCGATGATGATGAATCTTGACCCGGAACGGGGCAAATACATCGTCATTTTTGACCCGCTGGATGGCTCGTCGAATATTGACGTAAATGTGAATGTGGGGACGATTTTCAGCATTCACAGGCGGGTTGTTTCGGCCAAAGACGACCTGGAAGAGTCGATTTTGCAGCCGGGATACAAGCAGGTGGCGGCGGGATATGTGGTGTATGGGCCCTCGACCGTGCTGGTGTATACGGCGGGAAGCGGTGTGCATGGGTTCACGCTCGATCCGACGATTGGGGCGTACGTGCTGAGCAATGAGTCGATGAAGATGCCCGAGCAGGGGACGTATTACTCGACTAATGATGCGAATGCGGACACTTGGCCGCCGGCTTACCGGGAGTACCTGGCGATGCTGCGCCGGGGTGAATTAGGTGGCAAGGCTTATAGCGCGCGGTATATCGGAAGCCTGGTGGCGGATTTCCACCGGACGCTGCTCAAGGGTGGGGTGTTTCTCTATCCGCCGAACGTCAAGACCAGGAAGGGCAAGCTGCGGCTGATGTATGAGGCCAATCCACTGGCTTTCATCGCCGAGCAGGCAGGCGGCATGGCGGTGAACGGGTTGGAGAGGATTCTCGACCTGCAGCCGACGCACATTCATGAGAGGACACCTTTCGTCGTGGGAAGCAAGCGCGAGGTTGAGGCGCTGCAGAAGGTGCTCGCGGAGGCGAAGTAGTGGTAGCGAGTGCAGTTGCGGAGAGACTTTACTACGATTCGGCGGCGCTCGAGTTTGAGGCGACGGTGACGGATATTCGTCTGGATTCGCGCGAGGGAAGCGATTCGCTCTGGCAGGTAGCGCTGGACCGAACGGCGTTTTATCCCGAAGGCGGTGGGCAGCCGTGGGATACGGGCATGCTGGTGGCGACGGCGAAGAGCGGCGCGACGCTTGAGGTGCCTGTTGAGCGTGTCGAAGAGGACGAGGCCGGCGAGGTCTGGCACTTTGTGCGCAAGCCGCTGGTGGCGGGGACTTCGGTGACGGGGTATGTGGATGCGGCTCGGCGGCAGGACCATGAGCAGCAGCATTCGGGGCAGCATCTGCTGAGTGCGATGTTTTTGCGCGAGATTGGAGCGGCAACGGTGTCGTTCCACCTGGGGGCTGAATCGTGCACGATTGACCTGGCCCTGCGCGAGGGTGCGGAGCGGCTGAGCGAGCAGGAGCTGCGGCAGGTGGAGGATGCGGCGAACGTGGTGGTGAGCGAAGGAAGGCCGGTGATGTCGCACTGGATCGAGCGCGAGATGGCGGAGCTGATGCTGTCTCGCGGCGATCTGCGAAAGCTGCCGCCACGCGAAGGCCGTATGCGGATTGTGCAGATGCAGGGGATCGAGTTCAATGCATGCGGGGGGACGCATGTGTCGAATACGGGGGCGATTGGGGCGGTGACGTTGCGGCGTGTCGAGAAGGTAAAGAAGGGCTGGCGGGTGGAGTTTTGCTGCGGCCTGCGGGCGGTGAGGACGGCTCGGCGGGATTTTGAGTTGTTGGATGGGATCGCGCGGACACTAAGTGTGGGGGCAAGGGATGTGCCGGGGCGGGTGGAGAAGTTGATCGAAGATAAGAAGGCGGCTGCGAAAGAGCTGAAGGCGCTTCAAAAACAGCAGGCATCTTCACAGAGTTAGCCAGAACTGGCTTACTCTGGTGGCATGAAATTTGCACTCACCGAGTTTTTGTCGAAGCTCCCTCTGCCAGCTACGAAGGTCTGGCCAGAAGGGGTTTGGGATCTGGAAGCGTTTGCTCATGGCTCCATGTCCCTTATCGTTTTCGCGCCTCGCGGCACGGACTATCAGACGACCCACAAGCAGGATGAAATCTACATCGTTCATCGCGGGACAGGAGTGCTGCAGGTGGGTGAGGAGCGGTTTCCGTTTGTGACTGGGGATGCGCTGTTTGTGCCGGCGAATGTGTTGCATCGCTTTGTGGAGTTTTCCGACGACTTCGTGACGTGGGCGATCTTCTGGGGTCCGGAAGGTGGGGAATCTCCACATGGTGGTGACAAGTAAGCTGGAGGGGTGAGCCAGTTTTGCGATGTTGCGTTGCCGGTGCCTTTGGACCAGGCGTTTACCTATGAGCTTGGGGTGCTCGAGGCAGAGGTGGGAGCGCGGGTGATGGTGCCGTTTGCGGGGCAGCGGCTGGTGGGAGTAGTGGTCGGGCTGCATGATGTGGCTCCGGGCGATGGCGTCAAGGTAAAGCGCGTGGAGCGCGTGCTGGATGAGGTAGCGCTGCTCTCAGATGAGCTGATGGAGTTGGGGAAGTGGATTGCTTCGTACTATTGCGCGCCGCTCGGTGAAGTGCTGCGGGGGATGATGCCGCTGACGGCGGAGGTGAAGCGGCAGTGGGTTTATCGGATTGGAGATGCGGGCAGGCGGGTGTTGTTTGAAGGGGCTAAGGGGTCATCGCGACGGTCGAAGCTGAGTGTAGAGGACCAGAATCGCGAGTATGCGGTGCTGAATTATTTGGAGTCGGGTGAGGCGGGGAAGACGGCTACGATACGCAGCGCGACGGGAGCGAATAAGGCTCTGCTGGACGCAATGGTGAAGAAGAAGTGGCTGGTGCGGGAGGCGCTGGCGGAGGTCAGGGATGCGAGAAGGGTAGAGAGTGTTGCGGTGTTGGTGGAAGAAGCTGAGCCTGTAGAGGCACCCGGGTCCGAGAATCCGGACCCGGAGCACCCCGTTTCTTCTCTGCCCGTTTCTCGGAGGTTGCCGAAGTTGAATGAGAATCAGCTGGCAGTGATGGCGGAACTGGCTGGATGTGGCGGGCGGGAGTTGATGCGAGAGCTGAAGCTCAGGCTGGCGCGGGCGGGCGTGCCGGAATCTTCTTTGGGGACGCTGGTGAAGCGTGGGCTGGTGCGGTTGGAGGAGATTGCACAGGCGTTTCATGTGTCGGGATTGAGCCATGACGGTGGCAAGAAATTTGCGCATGAGCACTCGCTGAATGAGGCGCAGATGGAAGCGTTAGGGACCATCGTTGCGGCGATGGACAAGGGTGGGTTCAAACCGCATTTGCTGTATGGAATTACAGGGTCGGGTAAGACGGCGGTGTATGTGGCGGCGATGCAGCGGGCATTGGCCGTGGGTAAGAGTGCTCTGCTGCTGGTGCCGGAGATTGGGTTGACGCCGGGTGTTGCGGCGCAGATGGTGGCGGCGTTTGGGGGCGAGGTTGCGCTGATGCACTCGCAGTTGACGCCGGATGAGCGGGCCGAGCAGTGGCATCGGATTCGACGGGGCGAGGCGCGGGTCGTAGTGGGGACGCGGTCGGCGGTCTTTGCGCCGATGCCCGATCTGGGCCTGATCGTAGTGGATGAAGAGCATGACCAGAGCTATAAGCAGGAAGAAACGCCACGCTATCACGGACGCGATGTGGCTGTTATGCGCGCGAAGCTGCTGGGTTGTGCGGTCGTGCTGGGGTCGGCGACGCCTTCGCTTGAAAGCTGGAACAATGCTGAGCGCGGACGGTATGCGCGGGTGGAATTGCTGCGGCGTGTGGAAGAGCGGCCCCTGCCTGCCGTCGAAATGGTAGATATGCGCGAGGAGTTTCGTGAGACCGGCGCGGAGCAGATGTTCTCGCGTCGCCTGATTGAGGAAACCCAGAAAACCTTGGACCGCGGCGAGCAGGCTTTAATCCTGCTGAACCGTCGCGGGTACAGCTTCGTCGTCATGTGCCGAAGTTGCGGGGAGAAGATCGAGTGCGAGAACTGCGCGATTTCGCTGACGTATCACAAGGGCTCGAACGACGACGCGAACAACGGCGAAGCGCGCGTGGGGCAGCGGCTGGAGTGCCATTACTGTGGGTTTCGGCGGGGTGTTCCTAAGACCTGCGAGAAGTGCGGTAGCGAGCATTTGTACTACATGGGGGCAGGTTCGCAGCAGGGTGAGGAGCGGTTGCAGGAGCTGTTTCCGGGCGCGCGGATTGGGCGCATGGATCGCGATACAGTGCGCACGCGCGGCGATATGGAGCGGCTGCTGAACCGGCTGCATTCGGGTGAGATCAATCTGCTCGTCGGCACGCAGATGATTGCCAAAGGTCACGACATTCATGGCGTGACGCTGGTTGGAGTGGTCGGCGCGGATTTCGCGTTAGGGCTACCGGATTTTCGTGCTGCCGAGCGGGTGTTTCAGTTGATCACGCAGGTAAGCGGCCGCGCGGGACGGGGCGAACTGCCCGGTAAGGTGCTGGTGCAGACCTACCAGCCGGAACATTATGTGAACAAATTTGCGCGAGAGCACGACTACACGGGTTTCGCGGCTCGGGAGATGTTTTTCCGGCGGGCGATGCGGTATCCGCCGTTGAGCGTGCTGGCGAACGTGATTGTGCAGAGCGAGAAACTGGAGGAAGCGCTCGATTGGTCGGCGCGGCTGGGTCGTTGGTTCGAAAAACGGAAGTTTGAAGGCGTGCGTGTGCTCGGGCCGGCAGCAGCCCCATTAAGCCGGTTGAAGCGGATCTACCGGTATCACTTTGTGTTGAAGTCTGAGAGGCGGGATGTACTGGGCGCAGCGTTGCAGGAGATGCTGGCGGTGGTTGAACGTGAGGAGATTCCGAGGCGGTCAGTGGTGGTCGATGTTGACGCCGTGCACTTGATGTAGAAACCGATTGTGATGCATCTGGGTGATCCGATCGATGAGGCTTGGCCTGCTGAATGGGTTTGGCGTTGCGGAGAGCACAAAAATCACCAGGGTGACCGGAATGAGCGTCAACATCCCTTTAGGAATTGGAGATGTGTCGCGGACGGGAGGGTGACGCATGCCGGGCAGGCAAAGGATGGCGGCCCAGAGAAGCCATCCCGGCCAATGCGTAATGCCGAGGTAGACCAGCAGCGCCATCATTACGTAGGAAACGATGCGATGGATGCGAGGCGAAAGCGCATAAAGGATGTGTCCGCCATCGAGTTGGCCGGCGGGCACCAGGTTTAGCGACGTGATCAGGATACCGACCCAACTGGCGATAAGAATGGGATGCCACAGCAACGGTGCGCCGAGACGAACATGCACGATGGGACCCAGCAGGGCTGAGAGAAGTTTAAAGAGTAGCGGCGACTGGAAGCTCACCAGTTTTACTGGTTCTACAGCGACCTGCCTGGACATTGCCAGACCTATGCTGGCCATTACAGCGGCAACCAAAAAGCCGGCGGTCGGGCCGATAGCGCCAATAGCAAGAAGCGCGGCACGGGATTGGACTGAGGTTTTGAGTCGAATCACGGCCCCGGCTGTTCCGCTCAGTGAGGGAGCGGGCACCAGATACGGCATGCTGGCGCGAATGCCGTATTGGCGGCAGGAAAAATAGTGACCGAACTCATGTGTCAGGAGGATGCCGAGGAGGGTCAACGAAAAAGGCAGGCCGAGGGCAAAGTGCGACAGATTTGCAAAGGCCCAACGGAATGGGAGCACATCAGCGTCGGAAGCGAGGGGAAATTTTCCCTGCCGGAAGTTGACCATGTAACGCATGCCGACCATGGTCGTGGAAAAGAATGTAACAAGTAGAAGAGTGGCCTGTATCCAGAGACGTCGGGGTGCAATTTCCTTTAACGGTGCTGCATTGGCCCGAATATTGTTTTGCAACGCCGCAGAGGGTGCCATCGCGCGAGGAGGGGCCTTGTTGGAACGAAAAATTTGGCTGCGTAAAAGTGATTCAACGAATATCAAGAACGACCGACAATACGCAAGTGCATTCTGAAGCGTGGAACCACACCAGCACCGTCTGCTGCGCGCTTTGGGACGATTACCAGCCTGATTAGCTAATTGGAATTGCTAATCAAGCAGATGAAGCTCTTTGCCGGGCTTGAAACGGACAGCTTTGCCGGGTGCTATCGAGACCTCCGCGCCGGTACGTGGGTTCCGTCCCACGCCCGTCTTCCGGGGCTTAACCGTAAAGACGCCAAAACCACGCAGCTCAATCCGATCCCCTCCGCCGAGAGCGGTCTTCATAGCCTGGAAGATCACATCGACGGCGGCTTCCGCTTTAGTGCGCGGTAAACCGGTACGCTCGACAACTCGTTGAATGAGGTCCTGCTTGATCATGGCGCGTACCTTTACCTTTCCCCAAGCCCAGCCGGGTGCCAATGTTCCGGCCCCGGAGAATGCCTGTTTCCGATGGTAGAAAGGCAGATTTCCGTTGTCAATGTTTCAAAGCGCCTGGTTTCCTATTTCAAAGTCCCCAGTTCGCGGTTTCACCGCATCCGTTCACAGTACTTTACGATAGGCTCAATGGAACACACAGCAGCGAGCTAAGACTAGCATCTGCGCAATTTCCCGTAGGACTCGACGAGGAGCATGATGGCAATTAAGAGCGATAAATGGATTCGGCGGCAGGCAACGGAAAACAAGATGATTGAGCCTTTCAGCGAAAAGCAGGTTCGCGAAGGCGTAATTTCCTATGGATTGTCTTCGTATGGTTACGATCTTCGAGTTTCCGACGAGTTCAAGATTTTTACCAATGTAAACAGTGCCATTATTGACCCCAAGAACTTTGATGAGCGGTCATTTGTGAGCGTACAGGCGCCCAGCATCATCGTTCCGCCGAACTCTTTTGCTTTGGCGCGGTCAGTGGAATACTTCCGGATTCCCCGCGATGTGCTCACGATCTGCGTAGGCAAAAGCACGTATGCGCGTTGCGGCATCATCGTGAATGTGACGCCGTTCGAGCCGGAATGGGAAGGTTTTGTGACTCTGGAAATCTCCAATACGACACCGCTGCCGGCGCGCATCTATGCCAATGAGGGGCTGTGCCAGATTTTGTTTTTCCAGAGCGACGAGGTTTGCGAAGTGAGCTACGGCGACCGCAATGGAAAATATCAGCGCCAGCAGGGGATTGTGCTCCCTAAACTTTAGGCCAACAGAGCCAGGGCAAAGTGCCTTCAGAATAGAGAGTGCAAGCACGCATTGCGGTCCCCAAACAGCCGGGTCTGCAAAAGAATTGCGCGGGGGCGGCCCGGCAGGACAGTCTTTTTGCGGAGTTTTTGATGAAGATTGACGGCAGGGTGAGGGTTGGTGTGGTTGCTGCCGATCCTCTGCGCCAACTCGGGCTGGTGACTATTCTCCAGGAGACGGTAGGACTCACCGCGGTCGCCCTGGAGCTGGTGGAGGTTGCCGGAGACAAAAAGCTGGGCGGGCTGCTGATCGATGTTCGTTCCTGCGGAGCGGCGCTGACCGACATCATTTCCCGTCTGCGCACGGATCGCAGCGAGATGAAAATTGTGGTGGTGGGGGAGTCGCTCGATCCGGAGCTGATTCAGGCGGTAATTGGGGCTGGAGCGAAGGGATATTTGCTCGAAACTTCCGACGAACGCGAGATCTGCATGGCGATGGAAGTTGTTTTGGATGGCTCGGTTTGGGCACCGAGAAAGGTGCTTGCGCGACTGATTGACGCATCCGGGATAGGAGCGCCCGCAGGTGGAGGCAGCAGCAGCGAAAGCGTTGTGGACAAGATGACGCCCCGGGAGCAGGAAGTGCTGGAGTTGCTGATGGGCGGCGGCACAAACCGGCAGATTGCCAAGGCGATGGGCATCGATGAAGTTACGGTGAAAGCCCATCTGGGTCGAATGTTGCGCAAAACGGGCTCCAGCAACCGGATCGAACTGACGCTGCGCGCCATGGAAGAGCAATCGGCCCAGTCTGAGGATGAACCGGCGAAGCGTTAAGCCGGGCGCTTTGACACGTTACCGGTACCCAAAGGTCTACATTCCTTCGTACTCTTGCGGGTTGTGCGAGACTGCGTCACAGTTGAGAGGTATCACAGACCTGGGAGAAGCGGGGTTGCGAGCAGTGGCTGGAAACGGCGACTTCTTCGCAACCCCCATTTTTTTGTGCAACCCCAACGGAAAGCCTTCCATCTGACTGTCCTGTAGCGGTGAAATTAATGATGTCTGCCGCAAGTCAGCTTTGAAAGGTTCGATGATGAAAAAAGTTACTGGAATTCTTTGTGCCATGGCGATGTCAGCTGGATTGATCCCCGCGCATGCGCAGGATGCGAAGCTCACGGATCGCTTAAACAGCGCTGCCGCAGTGTTGGAAGAAGTAATGGCAAGCCCTGATAAGGGCATTCCCCAGTCGATTCTGGCGGGCGCGTACTGCGTTGTTGTCGTGCCGCACTACAAGAAGGGCGCGTTTGTGATCGGCGCTCAGTATGGACAGGGCGCTGCTACCTGCCGCACACCGCGTGGCTGGTCAGCTCCCGTGTTTGTTCGCCTCGAAGGCGGCAGCTTTGGCTGGCAGATTGGCGGTCAGTCGACTGACTTGATCCTGGTTGCGATGAATGAGCACGGTTTGCAGCATATGCTTGCCAGCAAGTTCAAGCTCGGCGCCGATGCCGCGGCTTCGGCTGGCCCAGTGGGCCGCAATGCTCAGGCTTCGACGGATGCCAGCATGCACGCTGAGTTCCTGACCTATTCGCGCAGCCGTGGGCTGTTTGCGGGTCTGGATCTGGATGGCACGGTGCTTTCGCAGAACGGTGACGATACGCGTGCTGAGTATGGCGCGGACGTTCCTTTTGAGGGAGTCCTGCACGGCTCGCAGCCGACCCCCGAGAATGCCAGGCACTTCGTCCACACCGTGGCGCGGTACTTTGTTGTCTCGTCGGAAAACCACTAAAGCGTAACCTGCCGGCGGAGGTTGGCCGGTGAATTTGAAGGGCGGCTTCGGCCGCCCTTCTGCTCGTTTGGAGCGTGCGGCCCCATGGGCTGCTTGCGTACACTGGAAGTCTTGAACGATTCTGCACAGAGTTCGTCGCTCGAATTGCCTGTCCATAAAGAGACGGCTAGAGAGACATTGGAATACTGGTCCGTTCGCGGGCTTGTTGCCTGCGTTGGAGCGCTGCCGCGGCCGGTTGCTCGCGCTGCGGGTGCGGCGCTCGGCGGGGTGTGCTGGCGGGTGCTTGGCGGGCTGCGGAAGACAGGGATGCGCAACCTTGCGCTGGCGTTTCCGGAGAAGACTGAGGCTGAGCGAAGCGAGATCCTGCGCACGCTGTATAAGACGCTGGGCTGGCAGATTGCTGAGTTCTGCAAGATGCGTGGTTACACGCTAGAAGAAGCGTCCCGGTTTGTGCGGTATGACGGACTGGAGCACTATCTTGCAGCTCGCGACAAGGGCCGCGGCGTTCTGGTGCTTACAGGCCATCTGGGTGCGTGGGAGCTGTCGAGCTTTTACCACTCGTTGCGCGGGTATCCGATGTCGCTGGTGATTCGGCGGCTGGACAATGCGCGTGTGGATGCCTTCGTAAACGGGATCAGATGCCTGCATGGCAACCGCGTCATCCATAAGGACGACTTCGCGCGCGGTTTGCTGACGGCGATGCATCGGGGTGAGACGGTCGGCATCCTGATGGACACGAATATGACGCCGCCTCAGGGTGTGTTTGTGCCGTTCTTCGGCGTCGAGGCTTGCACGGCTTCCGGATTGGCGCGCGTAGCAGTGAGGACTGGAGCGGCTGTGCTTCCGGGCTTCCTCCTGTGGGAAGAAAGCGAGAAGCGATATGTGCTGCGATTTGGCGAGGAGCTGAAGCTGGTGAAGACCGGCAATGCACAGGCGGATATTCTGGCGAACACGGCGCTGTTTGCAGCTACGACGGAGAGTTATATTCGACGGTATCCGGAGCAGTGGCTTTGGGTACACCGGCGGTGGAAGACGCGGCCTGAGGGTGAAGAAAGGATCTATCCGTGAGCAATCCTACAATCACCGTGAAGAATATTCATGAGTTGCTCAAATTGGAGCCAAGCGACGACGAGCGATTTTTCTCGCGGCTTTCCAATTATGAGGAAGCTGGACTCGATTCCATTGTGTTTGCGCAGGATCAGGAGTCTTTCGGCAATGCGTTGGAAAGTGGAGCGGGACTGATTATTGCGCCGCTTGGTGTTTCTGCGCCCGATTCGCGGGTTATTCGGGTTAAGCATCCCAAACATGCTTTTGCTGTCTGCGGGCATTGGTTGAATGGGTATCCGAATGGTGATATCCATCCGTCCGCGGTGATCGATACGAAGGCTTCGGTGGGTTATGGAACTTCCGTTGGAGCAGGTTGCGTGATTGAGGCAGGGGCTGAAGTTGGGGAGTGCTGCTCGATTGCCGGTAACGTGACGATCTATGGAAGCGTAGTGATGGGCGACTATGTGGTGGTGCAGGCCGGAGCTGTTTTAGGCAGTATGGGATTTGGGTATGTACGGGGTGAGGATGGAAGCTATGTCCGCTTTCCGCAGCAAGGCAAACTGGTTGTTGAGGACGATGTTGAGATTGGTGCGAATACGACCATCGATCGTGGGGCTCTTGGAGAAACGCGGATTGGGCGAGGAACGAAGATCGATAACCAGGTGCATATTGCGCATAAC
>Ga0302313_10003115_pt1 | contig 11109 bp, 11 predicted proteins | sample III_Palsa_N2_2_FD_200454 | JGI IMG/M metagenome (GOLD analysis project Ga0302313, IMG submission 200454) | Peat permafrost microbial communities from Stordalen Mire near Abisko, Sweden - III_Palsa_N2_2 | ecosystem: Environmental > Terrestrial > Soil > Palsa > Peat permafrost | place: Sweden...
CGTCGCCACCGGCCTCGTCTGGCAATGGATGCTCAACCCCGAGCTGGGGCTGCAGTCCACGGTTCGCGGCTGGGGCTTCGCCGGCTTTACCTTCGACTGGATCGTGCGCCAGGACATGGTGATGGTCGCGATCACCATCGCCGCCGTCTGGCAGGCCTGCGGCCTCGTGATGGCGCTGATGCTGGCCGGGTTGCGCGGCATCGACGAGAGCCTGTGGATGGCGGCGCGCATCGACGGCATTCCGCCGTGGCGCGTCTACGCCAGCATCGTGCTGCCGATGATGGGGCCGTCGTTCGGCACCGCGTTCGTGCTGCTGGCGGTGGGCGTGGTCAAGGTCTTCGACGTGGTCGTCGCGATGACGCAGGGCGGCCCCGGCCTGGCCAGCGAGGTGCCGGCCAAGTTCATCATCGACAACCTGCTGGTGCGCGCCAACATCGCGCTGGCCTCGGCCGCCTCGACGGTGCTGCTGTTGACGGTGCTGGCACTGCTGGCACCGTGGTTCTACGCCCGTGCGCACGCGTCACGCCGCGACGAGCGCGTGGCGCGCGCGCTGCGCGCGGGCGAGCCGGCGGCAGGAGCGGCCGCATGAGCACCGTGTTCGAACCCGCACCGCACGTGCCGAGCCACGGCCTCGGCTTCGAAGCCATCGCGGAGCGCCGCGCGGGCCCACGCCGGCGCCCGGACAGCCGCATGCCGCGGCCCGCTCGCATCGGCCTGGTCGTGTTCCTGGTCACCGCGGCGGCGGCCTTCCTGTTGCCGCTGTACGTGATGATCGTCACGTCGATCAAGCCGATGGAGGAGATCCGCCTCGGCAACCTGTTCTCGCTGCCGGTCAAGGTCACGCTGGCGCCGTGGGCGCAGGCCTGGATGTCTGCCTGCACCGGCCTGCAGTGCGACGGCATCCGCGCCGGCTTCATGAACTCGGTGGCCATCGTCGTGCCCAGCACGGTGCTGTCCATCCTGCTGGGCGCGCTCAACGGCTACGCGCTGTCGTTCTGGCGGCCGCGCGGGGCGCAGGCCTTCTTCGTCGTCCTGCTCACCGGCGCCTTCATCCCCTACCAGGTGATGCTGTTTCCGCTGATCCGCTCGCTGGCCGCGCTGGGGCTGTTCGGCACCCTGCCCGGCATCGTGCTGATCCACACGCTGTTCGGCATGCCGATGATGACCCTGCTGTTCCGCAACTACTACGCCGGCGTGCCGCGCGAGCTGTTCATGGCCGCGCGCATCGACGGCGGCGGGTTCTGGCGCATCTTCGTGCAGCTGATGCTGCCGATGTCGCTGCCCATCGTCGTGGTGGCCATGATCATGCAGGTGACCGCGATCTGGAACGACTTCCTGCTGGGCCTCGTGTTCGCGGGCCGCGAGTGGCTGCCGATGACCGTGCAGCTCAACAACATCATCAACACCACCACCGGCGAGCGCCTCTACAACGTCAACATGGCGGCCACGCTGCTGACGTCGCTGGTGCCGCTGACGGTGTATCTCGTCTCCGGACGCTGGTTCGTGCGCGGCATCGCCGCCGGCGCCGTGAAGGGCTGACATGACGACCTGGGCTCGCTCCGCTCCCCGCCCCCGAGGGGCTCAGGCCCGCTCCCTCCGGAGCGGCCGCGCGTACGCGGGCCAGGAAAAATCATCGAGCCGCGGGCGGCCCTGCGAATCTGCCGGATCGCGGAACGCCATACAGTTCAGAAAGTGACATGAACGTCTCCATCAAGCAACTCGGGGTCCGCATGGGCACGGCGCCCGTGCTCGAACACCTGGACCTCGACGTCGTCGAAGGCGAATTCCTGGTGCTGCTGGGCCCGTCGGGCTGCGGCAAGTCCACGCTGCTGCACGCCGTCGCGGGCCTGATCGACGTCGAGGCCGGCAGCGTCCACATCGGCGGCCGCGACGTGACCTGGGCCGATCCGAAGGATCGCGCGATCGGCATGGTGTTCCAGTCCTACGCGCTCTATCCGACGATGAACGTGGAGCGCAACATGTCGTTCGGGCTGCGGGTGGCCGGACTGCCGAAAGCCGAGATTGCAAGGCGCGTCGCTCGCGCGTCGAAGATGCTGCAGCTCGACGCGCTGCTCACGCGCAAGCCGGCGCAGCTCTCGGGCGGACAGCGCCAACGCGTCGCGATCGGACGCGCGTTGGTGCGCGAGGCGCAGGTGTTCCTGTTCGACGAGCCGCTGTCCAACCTCGACGCCAAGCTGCGCACCGAGTTGCGCCGCGAGCTGAAGGCGCTGCACCGCGAGCTGGGCGCCACGATGATCTACGTCACGCACGACCAGGTCGAGGCGATGACGCTCGCCACGCGCGTGGCCGTGATGCGCAGCGGCCGCATCCAGCAGATCGGCACGCCGGGCGAGGTCTATGCGCGGCCGGCCAACATGTTCGTCGCCGGCTTCCTGGGCTCGCCCAGCATGAACTTCATGGCCGGCATGGTCGTCGCCGCCAAAGGCGAGCCGGCCGTCGCCGCGGTGCTGGGCGTGCGGCCCGAGCACCTCGCGCTGCACCCGAAGGGCGATGCCTGGACCAGCGCCGAAGTGACGCTGGTGGAGGCCATGGGCGCGCACGAGGTGGTGTGGCTGGACATGCAGGGCCACACTCTGTCGGCCATCGTGCCGTCGACAGGGCAACACCAGATCGGCGACGTCGTGGGCGTGCAGATGGATCTGGACCGGGCCAGCGTGTTCGACCCGACGACGCAGGAACGCCTCGAATTGCACGCGTCCGCGTTCTACCATCGTCCCCACTGATGGCAACAATCAAGGACGTCGCCAAGCTGGCTGGTGTCGGCGTGGGCACCGCCTCGCGCGTGATCAGCGGCAAGGGCTCGTTTTCGCAAGCCGCGGCGGAGCGCGTGGGAACAGCCGCGCGCCAGCTCGGATTCCGCCCAAGCGCGATCGCGCGCGCGCTGTCGCTGCAAAGCACCGGCACCATCGGCGTGTTCGTGCCCGACTTCAAAGGCCCGTTCTACGGCCCGCTGCTGGACGCGATCGACGCCGAGCTGCGCCTGCACGACCGCCACATGGTGGCCGCCAACGGCTGCGGCGACGAGGACACGCGCCAGCAATCGCTGGACGGCGCCCGCTTCCTGATCGAGCGCGAGTGCGACGGCATCATCCTGTGCAGCAACGCGCTGCGCGATGCCGACTTCGCCCAGTTGCGCGACGACTTCCCCAACATCGCGATCGTCAACCGCGACGTCAAGGGCATGAAGACGCACTGCTTCACCGTCGACCACCGCGCCGCCGGCCGCGCCGCCGCCGACGCGCTGATCGCGCACGGCCACCGCCGCGTCGCCGTGATCTCCGGGCCGGCCGCCGTCGGCGACAACAAGCAACGCCTGCAAGGCCTGTTCGACCGCTTCGGCGAAGCCGGCATCGCGATGGACTCGGTCCTGGTGGAAGAAGGCGACTTCAGCGCGCCTTCGGGCTGGGCCGCCTGCGAACGCCTGGTCGCACGCAAACCCAGGATCACGGCGCTGTTCTGCGCCAACGACCAGATGGCCATGGGCGCCCTCAGCTACCTCGGCCACCATGGCATCCGCGTGCCGCAGCAATGGTCCGTGATGGGCTACGACGACTCCGACGTCGCCGCCTTCCTCTCGCCCCGCCTGACCAGCGTGCGCATCCCGATCGCCGAGATGGCGCTCAACGCCTGCCGCATGCTACTCAACACGCGCTTCGGTTCGGAACTCGCCGTCTCACGCAAGTTCGTGCCGACGGTGGTGATGCGGGATTCGCTGGCGCGAGCGCCTTAGAAGGCGACGCGGGGTCAACGCGTTGGAAGGAAGGGTCGCAAACGACCCAGAACCGACATCCGCTGCGCGAAATTGGGCTCTCGAAACTTGACGTTCGTGCCGTCGATAAACGGAAGTCAGGACTCGGTAGAGTCGAGATGTGGCGCGGTAGCAGTAGGTTCGGTTTGTCTGTTGCCGCCCCTTTCGTCTGGCGGTGCCCGAGTAACCTCGCCGTAGCTCCGTTTCCACATCCCGCTCATCGAACTGGACATGCAGATTTCCCGCATCCGGCTCTCGGACAAGGCATCACGCCTTCGCCCACGACCCGCCATGCCGCAAGTTGGTCAGCCGCACGAGCCCGAAGTGCTCGTAGAGGTGCTGGAGTGGATAGCTCCCGCCCCGGCGTCGTCTGACTTTGTACTTGTTGCGCAGCCACCGGCGCAACCGCGGTGCGGTGTAGTTGTCGAGCGCGCGATAGGCTTGGTTGGTGGTTCCTACTTGGAAGTAATTCGCCCAGCCACGCAACGCGCGATTCAACTTCGCCACTTTCACCGTGGTCTCTTGCCAACCCGTCTTCAAGTCGGTCAGGTCATGAACCTTCTCGACCATGTGGCGGATGCTCTTCTTCGACGGCCACAGGCCCAGGCGGGCCTTGCCGGTCGTCTTCGAATACAGCCGCCCGAACGTGTAGCCCAGGAAGTCGAACTGCTCGTCCGGTATCTTGCAGATTCGTGTCTTCTCCTCGTTGACCGTCAGCTTCAGCTTGCCCATGATCTCGCGCAGTCGCAGCAGGGCCTCTTCAGCCTTGCCCTTTCTGCACAGGATCACGAGATCGTCGGCGTAGGTCACGATTCGACTGCCAAGGCTGCGCTCCAGCCCGAGCTGCTTCCATCCCAACACAAACCGGCGCATGTACAGATTGGCCAGTAGCGGTGAGATGGGCGAGCCCTGCGGGATACCTCGTCGTTGATCCTTGGCCTCGGTCGTGCGCCTCTTGCGACCTCGATCGTCGGTTTCCTCGACGGCGCATTCCAGCCACATCTTGATCAGATGCAGCACACGCGCGTCCACGATGCGCCGCGCGAGCGACAGCATCAGTTCGGCGTGCGGGATGCTCCCGAAGTAGTCCGCGAGGTCGGCATCGACGACGTCCGGATGACCATGGAACAGCTGGTCTTCCACGTCCAGCACCGCCTGCTGGGCATTGCGGCCCGGCCGGTAGGCGTACTGCTCGGGTGGAAGGTCGGCTTCGAAGATCGGCCCCAGCACCAGCATCGCTGCTGTCATGCAGACCCGGTCTCGCAACGTCGAAATACCCAGCGGCCTGAGCTTGCCGTTGGCTTTCGGGATGAACACTCTTCTGATCGGTTCCGGTCGGTAGGTCTCCTGCCTGAGCGCAAGCGCCAGTTCGCCGAGCCACCGCTGCACGCCGTACGCCTCGACATCCGCGAAGTCCTGGCCGTCCACGCCCGGTGCGCCCTTGTTGGAGCGGCACTGGGCCCAGGCATGAGCCAGGATGTCCTCGCGGCTGATCTTGTCGTACAGCGCGTAGAAGCGGTAGCCGGCTTCAGCCTTCGCTTTCGCGTGTAACGCCATCTGCAGTTTCTGAACACTTGGGGGAGTTGATAGGTTGCCCAATCTCCAGGTCCCTCACTACTTGCTGCGTCCGTCTTGAACTGAGGCTCCTTTCCTCCACCGGCATTACCCGGCTTCGTCGGTACTACGAGCCTCTCCGCCACCCTGCAGCGCCCGGCCATGCCGTCACCGGCCTCCGGTTGGTCGTCCCCGACCACGCCACAGGGCTTCCCGTGTTGCGCGCGCTTTCCTTGTGTACGTGCTGTCGCCACTACCCCGGCACAGCCACTGGCGGTACTGCTTCGCTCATCCGTCCAGTGATGTCAGCCTTCCCCGAAAGGGTCGTCGGGTCGGCCTGTGCATCGTCAATTTCGAGGCTTGCTCAGCGTTCACTCGCGTTACGGCCCGCACACTCGCGCTGCCACCTATGCGTGGCACGCTACCCGAAGGCTTCAGACATTTCGTCACCTCCATGCCTGCTCCGGTGCTTCCGGCTGGAGCATTTGCCGGGTGGGGCTTTCACCCACTGGAAAGCGCCGCCTTATCACGGCGCACACCCATCAGCGACATTCAGCTTTGCGAATTCGAAGCCTGGGAGCAGCCATCCGGCGCCAGCTCTTCTAAAGGTTCTGCCTCGCACGCGTTCATCGGCAAGACGGTTCACGACAGTTCAGCATCCATTGCACGCCGAAGCGATCCGTCAGTTTTCCGTGGTAATCGCCCCATGGCTGCATGCCGAGTGCAGTCGTTACGAGACCTCCCGAACTCAACGCACTGAACAGCCGATCGGTTGCTTGCCTGTTGTCCATCGCCAGATGGTGCGCGGACCCTCGCATCGGCTCGGCGTCATCGTTGTCCGAGGCGTAGAAGACGACGCCATCTCCTTCGAACTTGGCGTGCATGACCTTCCCGCGCATCGCCTCGCTCTTGGCGGGCATCCCGTCCGCGTCGTACCGCAGCATCTCGACAATCCGGCCCAGGCCGCATGCCTCGTAGAAACGCAGAGCCTCCTCGCAGGCGTCGGTAAAGAACAGGTAGTTTGAAAGCAGCATCAAGCGCTCCTGGTAGAAGGCATGGAGGCGCGATAGGTCTTCCTCGCAAAAACTTTGTCGCAAGCTCGCCCAGTCAGCCCACGAGTTGCGCGTTGGTCAACGCCACACCGCCAATTCCCCAGGCGCCGTCCACCGCGTGAACCACGTTCACCCAGATGCGTTCCCTGGGCTGCTTCTTGCCCGACATCGAGTGGATGATCTCGGTGGCCTCTTCGATGTACCCCGATTGAATCTCGCGGGTGTTGAATGCGAACGCCGGAACTTTCCACTCGATGAATGCAACGGCCGCCTCCTTCGACCCGGAGAACGTGTGCTCCTTTGGCACGACGTTGATCGAGCCAACAATGTTCGGCGTAATGGCTGCGTTCCCAGTCAGTCCGTGCCACTTGAGCATGGCATCGGAGAGCCGGGCGAAAGCTAGCGTTTCTTGGCCCTTGAGGAGAACGCCTTCGGTGAGAGTGAGAGTGAGTGGCATGAGATTTCTCGAGTCAGAGGGTTGCGGCGTCAGACGCGGCTTCGCCCGCCAATCGAGCTTCGCGTAACGACCGTGATGTGATCATAGATAACGAACGTTATTCGGTCAACTACAATGTGGCCTGGCTGACGGAGAGGATTTCAATGTCACGAGCTGAACAGAAGGCGAACACGCGTCAGCGCATTCTTGAGGGATCAGGACGCGCGTTTCGCAAGGGCGGATACGCGGGAACAGGAGTCGACGCTCTGGCCAAGGAGGCGGGCGTCACGTCTGGTGCCTTCTACGTTCACTTCGACTCCAAGGGCGACGCCTTCCGTGAGTCGCTGAGACAAGGAATGGAAGATTTGCGCGGAGGCATCCTCTACTTCCAAGCAGAGCATAGGCGCACCTGGTGGCCGGAGTTCGTGCGGTTCTATCTCAGCGCAAAGCGAACCTGTGACCTGTCAGAAGGCTGCACGCTGCAGACAATGCCGACTGAGGTGGCACGCTCCGACCAGGAGTCGCGCACTGCCTTCGAAGTGGCATTGCGCGGAGTTGCACAGGCTGTCGTAGATGGCCCTGCCTCGCCACGCGCACCCAGGAACCTTGAAGCAGCGTGTTCAGCTTTGGCTTCCCTAGTAGGCGCGGTGACGCTCGCACGTGCTGTTGGAAGCCCGACCTTTGCAGATCAGATTGCGAATGCGGCCGAGGCGGCGCTGCTTGGCCCGGTTCGATGAAGGTAACTTCGCTTCCCGAAAGCTGCCTCCCGTGAGTGCCTGCAACTGGCCGACTCCAGCCTACGAGTGTCCCATCGTCAGTCGTCCATTTTCCATTGCTCGAGGTCGTCGACCGGTCGAGGAAGGCGCCCCTCGAGCCACTCGGCGACAGTGCCGGGCTTGAATGCCGCGTCGGAACACTCGATGACCCAAGATAGAAACTCGCCGGGGCCACCGTTCAAGTAGGGAGGCGGGGAGACGGGCTTGAATATCGTGGGCAAACGTTCATTCACCGACAGGTAGTTCAGTACGTAGGCAAGCTCTTGAACCACTCGCCATGCCAGGTCGTGCTTGGTGTCGATGGAGAACTTCACCCACCACGTGCCGTCCTCTTCAAACCCACGTCCCAACGGCAATTGCAACGCAGGAACCGAATGGAGGAAAGCCTCCAGGGAGAGAAAATCGCGGGCGTCTGTCATGGAGGCAGACTATAGAGCCGAGCGGGGTGATCCGCGGGCATACCGGCGAAGATCCACTCTTCGTCGCGCTCCCCGAAAGCAGCCCTTCGTCGACGCCCGCTTCTGGCCGATGTGCGACTTCGCTGCATGTTCGGCGGCATCAACTCTGATCGTCGGGGCCGGTAAGAGCGCCGCCGAACCTACGCAGTTCGTCCTTTGGCTTCGAGCCAGCCAAGAGACGCCAGGCGCAGACCGCACTGGCTAATGTCATGAGGACGATGGCAATCCAGAACTCCAGGTCTGATGACGCCGTGAGGCGAAACCCCTGCCATGGGTGAAGAATGTTCACTCCGGTCAGGTATGCCCCGATCGCGATGGCAAGAGTAACGCCGATGCCGTTGAAGAGCTTCATCGTTTTCGAGGCAGCGCGCCTCGGCCAGGTTGGTTCCGGCCCGAAGTGTGTCACCTTAACGCGGGCATTCGGCGATTCAGGCGCCCGAAAGCGGTCGACCGCGAACGACTGCACGTGGCGGACAAGCGCCTTCCCATCCCTCGTCGTGCGCGGCGACTGGTCTGAGCGAACTCTGGGTGGCGGCCTCCGTCAGCGCTGGACAAGTCACTTCAGCGATCGCTGTGCGCTTCTGATCTGCTCATAGACAATCTTGGCGCCATCGATCAAATCAAAGCGCGGTGATTGTTGTTGCGCTCCGGGCCAAGAAGACGTTCCACCGAACATTGATCCGAACGGGCTTTGCGGGCCAAACGTGATTGATCCCTTGCCGCTGCGGCCCTCGGTCAATGTGACGTCGGACAACGTGTTCAGCGATAGCGATTTGATCGTACGCGAAAAGACTCCAGAGACGATCAGCACGCGATCTGAGGTCAGCGCGTAGTAGGTCTTCGACCTCTGCAATGCTTCTGCGAAGAATCTTCCGATCACCATGTAGAGGCCGATCGCTACGAACGGTATGCCCCAGAGCACGAAGAATCCTGGGGCCTTGCCGGAGCTGGCAACGCCTGCCTCCCAGAAGATGGCAAATCCGCACCACAGGAGGCTGAATGGAATCATGAAGGCATCCGAACCGCGTAGAACAACTCCTTGACGCGGTCGCCCCCACCAGAGGGCGTGCTCTCCAGGGCCTATCGCCCCACGAATTTCTTCAGGCAGTGCTGTCATGGGATTTCACTCTACACGAGTCGGGACGCCGAGTGCCCCCCGCCCGGCGGGCCGAGGCAAGCCTACCCCGAAGCCGTCGTTCGCGAACTGCTGCAAGTGGCCCGACATCAGAAGCCCGAGGTAGCACACGTTCGCTGGTGCAGGAGTTGACGCCAACTCATGGAGCGGGAAGCAGGTTTCGAAGCTGCGCCTCAGCCTTGGAGGGCCGCGCTCTACCAACTGAGCTATTCCCGCGCGTTCGCCAGTCTAGCAGCGTGATTTCTCGTCGGGGCGGCCCTTGAAGCTGACCTTCGTCGGCGCCCGCTCCTGGCCGACATGTGTGCTCGGAGGCCGGATGCGGTCCGGTCGGCAGCCCTTCGAAGAGACCCATTGCGTGGCGTCGACTTCCGCCGCGGCTCCGTGCACCTCGGTCTGGCGTTGCTGACCCCGCGGCCTTGGCGCCGGGCGTTAATATGAAAGTCTCGGGGGCGGCCGGCCCGTCGAGACATACAACCATGCGTCGAGCATCGATCGATGCGACGCCATTTCCCGGGGAACGGCATGCCACTGAAGTTGGGCCTGGTGGGGATCGGCAAGATCGCCCGCGATCAACACATTCCGGCGCTCGCCGCCGACCCGCGCTTCGAGCTCGTGGCCTGCGCCAGCCGAAATGCGCGCGTGGACGGAGTAGCGAACTTCGTCGATATAGAGACTCTGCTGGCGGGTGTGAAGGATCTCGATGCCATCTCCATCTGCACGCCTCCCCAGGCGCACTTCGGGGCCGCACTCGCCGCGCTGCGGGCCGGCAAGCACGTCATGCTCGAGAAGCCGCCGGCGACGACGACTCGGCAAATTGCCTTGCTGCAGGCCGAGGCGGCGCGGCATGGCCGCACCCTGTTCCAGACCTGGCACTCGCGCTTCGCTGCCGGCGTGGACGCGGCACGCGACTGGCTGCGCGGGCGAACCCTCACCGGCGGCACCATCACCTGGAAGGAGGACGTGCATCACTGGCACCCCGGCCAGCAATGGATCTGGGAACCTGGCGGTCTGGGCGTCTTCGACCCTGGCATCAACGCCTTGTCGGTGCTGACCGAAGTGCTGACCGATGAAACCTTCGTGCACGAAGCGGTTCTGGAGTTCCCTGAGAACCAGCAGGCTCCCATCGCCGCCCGCCTGGCACTGTGCACAGTAGCCGGCGTCACAGTGAACGCGGCATTCGACTTCCGCCAGAAGGGCGAGCAGACCTGGGATATCGAGCTCGTCACCACGTCCGGACGCCTCAAGCTCTCTCGCGGCGGAGGCGCGCTGGAGATCGACGGCCGCCCGCTGGGGGACGACGCCGCGCTGGCCGGCGAATATCCTCGGCTGTACGCGCGCTTCGCCGAGCTGTGCGGGTCCGGGGAGTCCGAGGTGGACTGGCGCCCGTTCCAACTGGTCGCCGATGCCTTCCTGGTCGGAGAGCGGCGAATCGTGGAGGCCCACCAGGTCTGACCAAGCCGGCGCCATCACAAGGTCGTTCGGCTACCCGAAAGCAGCCCCTGGCCGACGGCTGCTCCTGGCCGATTTGAGCCCTCAGACGCCACCGCCGAACGTCATGAAGACGAGCAGCAGCGCGAAAAAACTGATGCCCATGCCAATGCCCCTCGCCCAACTGGGCAACCTCTTCGCGAAGCCGAGTATCGCGCCACTGCCAGCCAATCCGATCAGGGGTACGACGACGTAGAGTCGAAGCTGTCCGTCGTTTGGGTAGCCTGGCACATGTTGGTCGCGAATCCCTTCGATTCCGGAGATTCCAATCAGGGCCATGAACAGCCAGAGCACGGTAGACACGGCTGCGGCGAGCCGACCAGCTGGCCAAGCCTTAACGGGCGCCGGTTCATTTGGCAGACTCTCGGTGGGGTTCGTCATCTTAGGGCGACTGTAGCTCTGGATTGATCACTCGGAAGCGGCCATTCGCCACCGTCAGCT
>Ga0302313_10003120_pt1 | contig 11094 bp, 9 predicted proteins | sample III_Palsa_N2_2_FD_200454 | JGI IMG/M metagenome (GOLD analysis project Ga0302313, IMG submission 200454) | Peat permafrost microbial communities from Stordalen Mire near Abisko, Sweden - III_Palsa_N2_2 | ecosystem: Environmental > Terrestrial > Soil > Palsa > Peat permafrost | place: Sweden...
TATCTCGTGATGGTTTGTTGAAGGTGGCTAACACCAACGGATATCGACGATGGCAGCGCCGGGAGATTCGTGGTGTTGCGCGCCGACTGAACAAGAAGATCATCAAGAACGAACGGCACCTCAGTTGGGCGATTATGCACTTCTTGACTTTTGATCTGGTTCATGAAAAACTAGCCTCACGCTCTGGGGAAAGATCATGGCCACGAAGCAAAAGCATCAGCCCATCCATCAGCTTACGCTGAGCCAGTTCGAGGAGATGTTCCCCGACGACGACGCTTGCAAGGCGTACCTTGTAGCGAGCCGCTGGCCGACCGGTGTGTGCTGCCCGAAGTGCGGCAGCCTCGGTGTAAAGCCGCACGGCACGATGGCGTATCACTGGCTTTGCAATGACTGCGCGGGCGATGCCACGAACTACCGCTTTTCGGTAACTGTCGGGACGATCTTCGAGAACACCAACAAAGGTCTGCGCCAGTGGTTCCAAGTGATCCACTTGATGCTCGTCAGCAAGAAAGGCGTCAGCGCCTTGCAGATTCATCGCTTGCTCGGTTTCGGCTCCTACCGCACCGCATGGAGCATGTGCCATCGCATCCGTGCCGGTATGGCTGACGAAGATTTCCAGCAACTCATGGGCATCGTCGAAGTCGACGAGACCTACGTGGGCGGCAAAGCCAAGAATCGGCATAAGGACAAGCGTGGTGGCCCCGGCGGTACGGGTTCCGCTGGCGGCACGGGCGGGACTGGCAAAGCCATTGTCATCGGCGCCGTGAAGCGCAAAGGCAACGTCGTTGCTCGCGTGATCCAGAAGGCCAGCGGTGAAGCTCTGACCAACTTTGTCCGTGCCGCTGTATCCAACAAAGTCAGTCTGCTCTGCACCGACACGCACCGTGGCTATGCGCCGCTGGGTATGGATTACCCGCACGGTGTTGTCAACCACACCGCAGGGCAGTACGTGGTGGGCGCGATTCATACCAACACCATCGAAGGTTTTTGGTCGTTGTTCAAGCGCGGCATTATGGGTTCCTATCACAAGGTCAGTGCTAAATATCTTCCGCTGTACGTGGCCGAGTTTCAGTTCCGCTACAACAACCGCAAGAATCCTGAGATTTTCCAAGCGGCTATTCAGGGGTGCTGAGTATGAAAATTACGGCCTTCATTGCGGGCTTATTGTTTGTCGTATTTTTGGTTGTCTCGCTTGCCCTTATTCCACATTACAAACAATACAAAGATTGCATAACTGAACAGCAATCCAAGGCAACAAAGGCACCACTCGAAAAATCGCCCCCCATCTTCATCACTTGTGAGGCGTCTTTCATCGATAGGCATAACGGAGTCGTTGCGGCCAGCGCGACGATCGTTATTGCCTTCTTTACTTTGGCGTTGTGGATCGCAACCATTCTTTTGTGGGAAACCGGAGAGAGACAACTTAGGCTCGCTAAAGATAGTAGCGAGCGGCAACTGCGAGCTTACGTTTTTCCATCCGGCATCCCGACGAGCCTTTCTTTGCAGGACGTAACCAACTTTATAATTGAGTACAAATTTTGGTTCAGGTGGGAAAATTCTGGCCTTACCCCAGCCACAGAGTGCGCTATGTGGACGGCATGCATGCCGGTCCCTATATCGAATCCCAAGCCGATAGCTTTTACGAAAGCCGGACGTCCAGCGATCAAAATGCCTCTGGGCCCAAAACAAGGCATTGACTCCACTCAAATCGCTATAACGGCCGCTGATCTTGTCGATATTTTCGATAAAAAAGCCCGATACTATATTTGGGGGTTGGCTGAATATAGAGATGTTTTTTCTGGAGCTAATGCTCCTCTGAAGCACACTGAAGTGTGTTTGGAAGTTTTCATAGATTTCGATCCGAGAAAGCCCGTATATGCCGCCTCGCCCAAAAGCCTTCGTTTCCAAGGCGTAACCGAACATAACTCCAGCAGTTAGCCAGAGCAGTAGTCCAACCGAAGCAAAGCCGGCCTGTCGCCTTGAGCGTACGCGAGTCCGTTTCTCAAAGTCAAGAAGTGCATAATCGCCCTTGTTAGCTTTCGCTGATCGAACGCAACGTTCGGTACAGGGGCAACACGGATGACCGACTACGCGCAGGGATGCCGCAAGGCGTTCTTTCCTTTTGCATCGCCACGAGCAGCTATCGCTGATCCCGCTCGGCGTCGCGTGCATGGGCTGGGGCAGGCCATCGCACCCCTCTCCCATCCCCACCCTCTGCAACAACGCCTCCACGCGCGTCGCCGCGTCGTCGATTTCATTGTTCGGGACATGTCATGAAGAAGCTTTGTCATCTGCTGTGGCTGGGAATGTTGCTGGGAGCAACTGCGCTGCCGTCGCATGCTCAAGTTGAGCCCTATGAGGAATTCGGCAAGCACTTGCGTGAAGCTCAGGAGGTGACGCCGCTGACTTCGACGCTGTTCGGCGACAAGGTGAGCCTGTACAACGGCGCTACCGAATTCGACGTGACCGATATCGACCTTCCGGGCAATAGCAGTTTGCCTGTTCGTTTCGGGCGGCAATTTGTGGTCGAAGACCGGCGTTTGCCCACCGGCCATATTGCCGGTATGGGCGACTGGGATTTGGATGTGCCGTACCTCGATGGCGTTTTCACGCAAGAGAACGGCTGGGAAGTCCAAGGTTATAACAATACAGGTACCTATTCGCGCTGCAGCTTCACCACAGGGCCCTATAACTATCTTCCCGATGTTGAGGTCTACGCCCCCGTCGTCTCTATCTGGGATGGCAATCTCATGCATATTCCGGGTAAGGCCGATGAGGACTTGCTGGCCACGCCAGGCTCGCAGCTCCCCGCCGTTGCGGACGGAAATAGCTATCCATGGATCACCAAGAGTTTCTATCGTGCCATGTGCGGCGCCAGTACCGCCAACGGCTACCCGGGCGAATCGTTCATCGTGGTCTCGCCCGATGGCGTGCGTTACACCTTCAACTGGGCGCTGGTTAACCCGACGTCTGGCGTGATAGTTCAGATCCCGGCCCCACAAGGGACGGGTACGGTCAAAACGGGCTTTTCCCGTTCACGCGTTTTTCTGTTGGCTACGCAGGTCACGGATCGTTTTGGCAACTGGGTCAACTACACCTACAACGCCGCGTCCCAGCTGACCAAGATCGCTGCCAACGATGGTCGTGAAATTGATATCACCTGGTCGGGAAACTCGGTCCAGACAGCGACGGCAGGCACAAGAACGTGGACGTACGGCTATGGCGCCAATGGTTCACTTGCAAGCGTTACCCGCCCCGACGGTTCTCAATGGATCTACACCATTACCGCCGGCTCGCTCGCCACGGTGAAGGCGCAACCCGATACGGAGCCGCCGCCGTCGTATCACTGCCAGATCGATCCCGAACAGAATACGGGCAGCTTCACCTACTCCATCGTCGCGCCGTCCGGGGCACAGGGGACATTCAATTTTGTCTATAACCGGAACTACCACAGCTTTGTCCCTGAATCATGCACGGATGCCAACCCGGACACGATGTATCCGCTGGAATACGACTTCTTCGACAATTTTCAGCTCATGTCGAAACAGATCACCGGAGCGGGACTGCAGACGCTGACCTGGACGTACGATTACGGTGCCAACACGGGCGGTTACTTCCTGTCGACGGTGCCTGGTTCCGTAGCCATCGCAGAGACCACTTACATCCCACAGACCACGGTGGCGACCAAGGTAGTGACAGTGACCGAACCCGGTGACGTCGCCCGCTACACATTCGGCGTGAGCTATGGACTGGATGAGGGGCGAATGCTGCAGGAGGAGACGGATTCGCTGTCCGGGCAAGTCATGAAAACGGTCACCCACACCTATCTGGACGATAGCCAGATCGCGAATGAACCTTTTCCCGACAATGTCGGGCAATCGGTGCAGGCGCTCTACAAGAATCCGATGGTCGGTCGCCTGCGTCCGGAGATCTCGACGGTCTCGGTGCAGGACGGCGATACCTATACGCACCAGAACGTGGCCTTCGATGTCTTCGCACGGCCGACCCAGGTCAACAAATACAACGGCATCTCCGGCCAGACGGCGCTGGAGGAGCAGACCACCTATTACGATAACTTGGCGTACTGGGTGCTGGGCCAGACCCAGCAGGTCTCCAACATGGGGAACGGTGAAATCGAGACGCAGCGGGTCTACGATCCCACCACTGCGCTGATGCAGTCGCAGGCACGCTTCGGCGAAACCTTGTACAGCTATACCTACAACGCGGCCGGCCAGCTGGCCAGTTTCGAGGACGGCAACAGCCAGACCACGACCTTGGGCAACTACTACCGCGGCATTCCGCAGTTGGTGAGCTACCCGGACACCACCAGCCAGAGCGCGACGGTGGACAACTATGGCGAGATCACTGCTGTCACCGATCAAGCGGGTCACACCACCAACTACCAATACGACCCGTCGGGCTGGCCGAAGGAAATCGATTACCCCACCGGCGACGCAGTGGCGTGGCTGCCCGAAACCTACACTTTCACTTACGTGACAAGTGCCGAGCGAGGCATTCCTGCTGGCCATTGGCGGCGCACGGTGAGTACCGGCAACAACACTGCGGTGACGTACTTCGATGCCATGCTGCGCCCGATACTCAGTGATACCTCGATCCCCGGTACCGACATCAGCACGGGCAACGCGTACGACTGGCAGGGGAAGACGACGTTTGCGTCGTATCCCGTCAGTGGCGCCGCTAGTCTGTCCACCCTCCTGGCCGATCCCGGCACGCATAACACCTACGACGCGCTGGAGCGCGTGACCCAGGTTCAGAAAGATTCCGAACTGGGCACTCTAACCACCCTCACGGCATATCTGGCGGGTGCTGGCACGCAGGTTACCGACCCCAATGGCAACGTCACCACCACCAATTACCAGGTGTTCGATGAGCCGTCGTACAGCGCCCCGATCAAGGTGCAAGTGGCCAGTGCGTCCAACCCGAACCTTACGACCCAAGTCATCAATCGTGATGTCTACGGCAAGCCCTTGTCGATCACCCAGTCCGGTCTTTACAACGGTACGGAAAACGACAGTGTTACCAAGACATTTGTTTACGACATCTATGAGCGGCTCTGCCGCACCACCGAACCGGAAAGCGGCGATACGGTGATCGCTTACGACGGTGCCAACAACATTCGCTTCAGCGCCGCCGGCCTGTCCATCACCGGCACCGGTTGTGGCCGAGAGCAAGTGTCCACGGCGGCCATGACCAATTTCACCTACTACCCGACGAACCTCGTGCAGACGATCTTGCCGCCAGCCGGGACGCAGAGCACGACGTATACCTATGACCCCGTGGGTCGCCTTGCCAGCACCACCTCGGGCATCAGCTACTGGTGGGCCGGCTATGACTCGCGAGGCAACCTGACCGGGGAGGCCCTATGGCTGAATGGCCAGAATGCCTGGGGTATTGGTTACACCTACGACGCCAACGGCCATCTCGCGGCCATGGGCTATCCGGGCGGAAACAGTAGTGGCGGCAGTGAAGGCGTGGCCTATGCGCCCGATGCGCTCGGTCGCCCCACCCAGGTCGGCAGCTATGCCAGCGGCATCACCTACTGGCCTAACGGTCAGGTGGCGGGCTTCACCTACGGCAACGGCACAGTGTATGCAGCCAGTGAGAACACGCGGCAGCTTCTCAATGGGTTCAGTTACGGGACGGGGGGCACGCCAAATCTCAGCGAGATTTTCAGTTATGACGGCGACGCCAACATGGGCACCGTTCAGGACATGGTCAACGGTCAGCGTAGCAAGATATTTCATTATGACGGTCTTAACCGCCTGACCAGCGCGGTCGCTCCCGGATTGTCGATCAATGAGAGCTACACCTATGACGCGCTTAATAACCTGCGCAGCCGAGTCACCGGTGGCCAGACGCTCACCTACAACTACAACGTGCTCAATCAACTGGGCAGCATCACCAACGGCGCCAGCACGCTCGACACCTTCGGCTACGACAGTCGTGGCAACCAGACCACCAAGAACGGCAACACGCTGCTCTTCGATCAGAAGGATCAGCTGACCCAGATCCTCAACTTCGACAGCTACGCCTACGACGCAGCGGGTCGGCGTGTACTGAAGACGCCCGTCGGAGGTACGCCGACGGCTTCCTTCTACGACCACGGCGGCCAGCTGATGTATCAGTTCGTGCCCGGTTCTTCCCAGGCCACCAACTTCATCTATCTGGGCACCAAGCTCATCGCCCGCAACGCGTATACGCAATTCGTAGCGCCGGGGCCGATCACGTTTGACAGCAATCCCAACAACGGCAACTACACGGTGAGCTGGGGGGCCGTGCCCGCTGCCGTGACGTATACCTTGCAGGAAAGCTTCAACGGAGGCGCTTGGACCACGACTAACGTAAGTGGCACCAGCTATGCGTTTACCAAAAGGGATGGCGGCAACTACGTCTATCAGGTGCAGGCTTGCAGCGGCGCCAACTGTGGTCCATGGACGATCTCGGCCACGCTGGGGGTGACGCCGGCGCTGCCAACCCTCACGGTGCCCAGTAGTTTGACCTTCGCCCCCTTCACCGTAAGTTGGACTGCGCCCATCGGTGCCACCAGTTACACCGTGCAGCAGAGCTTCAACGGTGGGGCCTGGACAACGATCGCCAGCGCCATCACCACACCCTCGTTCAGTGTGACCAGTGCTCCCGGAGGCACGTACACCTTCCAGGTCTCGGCCAGTAATGCCTATGGCACCCGTGGGTGGGCGGTATCCGCACCGGTATCTGTAACGCAGGTGCCGGCTACACCGACGAACTTTGTCTTCGGCACTAACAGCAGTGGCCAAACGATCCTGACCTGGGATGCCATGACGTGGGCGACGAGCTACCAGCTGACCGTCTACGGCACCAATGGAAATCTGGGAACGTACATCTACCACGTCGGTGATCCCAGCTTCACGGTGCCTTCCAACAAGTACACGGTGGGACAGCTGGCCGCTTGCAGCATCGCTGGCTGCAGTGCACAGGCGCAGGTCAATAACACCTTCTTGGGCGCGACGATGAAAGCGCCGACGGGAGCGAGTGCAGCGATGACGAAGGTCAAGCAGATGCTGGGTGAGGATACCGACTCAGGGAGCGGATGCACTGCCACGGCCTGTATGGTCACGGTGGGAGGCAGCCCATGAGCACGTTCATGAGCAGGTTGCGTGGGAAGCTCTTGGGCCTCGGTGGTGGCGTGTTGCTGCTGATGGCGGCTGGCGTGGTGCATGCGGGCACGGTGACGTATGTCTACACCGATCTGCAGGGCACGCCGCTGGCGGAGGCTGATGTCAGCGGCAATATCACGGCGACGTTTGACTACGCGCCGTATGGGAGCCAGGCACTCGGGTCACCACCGAATGGGCCTGGGTATACGGGGCATGTGAACGACCCGGACACCGGGTTGGTGTATATGCAGGCGCGCTATTACGATCCGAGTGTGGGGCGGTTCCTCAGCACGGATCCAGTGGGGCCGAGTACGGGCAACCCGTTCAACTTCAATCGGTACAACTACGCGAACAACAATCCGATTGTGAATATGGATCCGGATGGACGGTTGACTGGGTCGCTTTTGCATCAGGATGAAGAGGGTACCGCAGGGCCTGGTTATACGACGTTTGTGAATCCTGTAGAAGGGTCTGGTGGTGGTTCAAGTAAACAGCGAACACCCCAGTCCAATTCCGCTAGCGGTAGCAATGCTCCAGCAGTGGCGGGAGCGGTCGGGGTGCTTGGTCAAATCGAACAAGCTGGCGGCACGGCTTGGAGTGCGCTGAGTACCGCAGCCGCGCGCGCGCTAGGAGTAGTGGGATCTACACTGTTGCTAAGCGGCGACACTCCAGCAACTCAATTTGTTGTCCGAGGTGGAATGTGCTTGGCCTGCCAATTCGCCGGTGGATCTGGCGTCTATACTGATGCAGCGGGAAATCTTCAAAACATATCTGTCCAAACGTTCCCAGCTACGACCATTCAGCAATTAAGCCAGCGGCAGTGGGTGCCACAGAATCAAATCGGCGTTACAACTGTCCAAAAGCTTTTAGGCCAAGGAGCGGTTATCATTCCAACTCCCAGCGATAAAAACCCCTATCACGCTACCTTGGGGGGTATTACAGCACAGCAGGCACAGTTATCTTTTGGCGTGATGCTCAATCCCAATCCTAAACCGTAGTTTTCGACGAAATATTAAACGTGCTCACTAAAACCTATATTCGCGAAATTATAGATCGCCTAGAAAAAGCGACACCTGGGCCATGGATATCTTTCCTTGAAAAAAGGGATAAATTCAGTGGCTCAAATTTCATACGTACTGGTGGTGAAGACATCTATCTCTTAGGTGCAACCGAAGAAGACCAAGAGTTTGTAGCGCATGCCAGACAGGATATTCAAAGTCTTGTTAGTGAGGTGCTACGGTTACAGCTTTTAATCCCGAATGATAAAGGACTCGAATAGAAACAAAGGGGTCACCATTTCGCCGCTGGGGTCAATAGGCATGCACTTGCTCTTCCCCGGCCGCGCCGAAGAGTATGTGCCCGTCTTGCCGCTGACCACCCGCCGTCACCTCAGGGTCAGAGTGCACTTTTAGATGGTGAGGTTTGCTTGCTGGGCCGGCCGATCTTGGCAGGGCCGACACGGCGAGCCAGCTGAGCCTCAATGATGGCGCGAAAGCGCTCTGAGCCATAGGCATGCTGCCGTTGCAGATGTCCGCGAAGATCTTCGAGTTCTTCTGGCGCGACTTGCTCCATGACCAAGCGATGATAGGCATGACAGCGCTCGGGTGGTGTGGCGCCGAGGTCAACTACCTCGGGGTCAGAGTGCACTTTTAGAGGGTGAGGTTTGCTTGCTGGGCCGGCCGATCTTGGCAGGGCCGACACGGCGAGCCAGCTGAGCCTCGATGGTGGCGCGAAAGCGCTCTGAGCCATAGGCATGCTGCCGTTGCAGATGTCCGCGAAGATCTTCGAGTTCTTCTGGCGCGACTTGCTCCATGACCAAGCGATGATAGGCATGACAGCGCTCGGGTGGTGTGGCGCCGAGGTCCAGGTATGAGCGATGCGGGTGAATCAATGGATCGGGTTGGCCCAGCGCATTGCACGCGAAGCTGGACCAGCGGTAGTGGCTAACCTCTGCAACCATTCGTGCCCGCAACGGATTCAGTTCGATGTAACGGTAACAGCGCAAAAGATAGCTTGCGCTGTCGACCAGGCACGCTTTGTAGCGTCCTTCCCATAGTGTATCGGTGCGATGGTAGCGGTCATTGACGTGGCGTACGTAGCGCCGTCCCAACGCCTGCATGACGTGCGCGATCTGACCGGCTTGGGCAGGAGTTGCCAGTAGATGCACGTGATTGGTCATGAGGACATATGCATGGATCGCGCAACCCTCGCGTAGGGTGATCTCGCGTAGCTCATCCAAGTAGCGAATGCGGTCGATATCGGTGAAGAAGCAGGGCCGTCGATCGTTACCGCGTTGGACGATATGTTGAGGGATGCCGGCCAGATCAACTCGAGGTAAACGTGGCATGGTGCTGTGTTCGCAGTCTTGGATAGATTCTGCAAGCGTGCCGTTGTGTTGGCGGGTTGTATGTCGGGAAAGCGTGTTTTCAGACGCCGGAAAAGTGCACTCTGACCCTGAGGTAATTGCTCAAGTGGCTTCACCGAGTGTTTCGCACCAAAACAAAGAATCCAGCGGATCATCGGGAGTGAAGCCTACGGCGTCTGTGGATTCCACAGGAACGCCAGCGAAAGCGAAAATCGCTTCACAATGGGACGATCGGTTTGGCTATTTCACAACCTACCAATATCAAATTCAGGATAAGGATGGAAACTCTTTGCAGGGCGATGGCTACACGGCAAAAGAGAATGTGATACTGCTATTTCATAGTGGCGACGAAACGATGCCAACGCCTGAGCCACACTATGTGCGTGCGCCAAGCGGGATAATTACTGATGTAGTTGGCCTAGATGGATATAATTCTGCACTTCCCAAAAATTCTATAGATATATTTCGGCAAACGATAGACGTGAAATATCAGGGTCATGCTTATCCCCTGAGTACCACTATTTTACATACGATTGTAGTAAAAAATAGTGAAGTTATTCAGAAAGATGCCCAAATTATCAATCCTTAGGAAATTTACAATGATTATTAAGCGTGGATTGAAAATGTATTTTGCATGCTTAGTGACTTTTTTTCAGCCCTCTTTATTGTGTGCTCAAGTGGGTGGCGCGCAAAACGGAGATGTCATTTTGGTGAAAAATCTTCGTGAAATTTATCCGAGTAATCCAGTTTTAGTTGAATCATACGGAGTGTGTGATAGTCAATCTACAATAATTAACTTGCCTTCGGTAGTTTGGCGAGTACCAAGCTATGGTTACGATAAAATGTCGCAGCTAAAATATGCGCTTGGCGAAAACAAAGATTTGATGATTTATAAAGATGCTTCTGGTGTTGCCGTAATAAGACGACGCGGTCTTGCTTCCAAATTGTTGCCTATTAAGATTGATAATTTAAAATTTGATGAAAATCAGCAGTACTCGGTCGAATTGGCAATGATCGCGCTACTAAAATCTGCGCCAGTCAAAAAAACTATGAGTGATCTGGATATGAAGTCTATGCCGAAATTTGGAGGGCTCATTTCAGGCCCTGATCCCGGGCAGCCTCATTTAGTTGGGGCGCTAAATGGACAAACATTTGAGAGTGTTATTCTTTCTATTGTAAGTAAATTTCAAGGTATTATGGTTTATAAAGAATGTTCATTGAAAAATGGTAGCAAGAGATTTAGTTATGATTATTATTATCCACAATAAGTCAATATTCCATCGAAAACAAAGAGAAACATAAAACAAAGGGGTCACCATTTCGCCACCATTTCGCCACCAGAGTCAATTCGCCCGGACTTGTTCTTCCCCGGCCGCGCCGAAGAGTATGTACCCGTCTTGTCGCTGACCACTCGCCGCTGTATTTCATGCGGCGCCAAGATGGGATCGTAAGCTCCCCCGCTAGGTAGACGCCACAGAAGTAGAACTTTCTGGCATGTTTCGGCCAGGAGGTTTCCCATGAAGAAGTCGCGGTTCACCGAGACCCAGATCGTCTCGATTCTCAAACAAGCAG
>Ga0302313_10003121_pt1 | contig 11092 bp, 15 predicted proteins | sample III_Palsa_N2_2_FD_200454 | JGI IMG/M metagenome (GOLD analysis project Ga0302313, IMG submission 200454) | Peat permafrost microbial communities from Stordalen Mire near Abisko, Sweden - III_Palsa_N2_2 | ecosystem: Environmental > Terrestrial > Soil > Palsa > Peat permafrost | place: Sweden...
GTGGCATAGGCCTTTACGACCTCGCCGCCACGCCGGCCAACAATGCGCTCGTAGCTCAGCTGGATAGAGTACCGCCCTCCGAAGGCGGTGGTCGTGGGTTCGAATCCCGCCGAGCGCACCAATTTCAAGTCTAGTGTTGTCCAAGATAGTCCAAAAAACCTCGGCTGGAGCCGGGTTTTCGCTATATCGCGTCCACAGCCGTCCAAAGGGATCTATTGAAATCCAGCCTATTTCGGGGCATATATGGGGGCACCGAAACACTCGTGAAGTTGAGATGCCCCCATGCCTTTGAGCGATGCAGCAATACGGAGAGTCAAGCCTTTGGGCAAGCCTCAACGCCTATTTGATGGTGGAGGTTTGTACTTGGAAGTTGCCCCTTCGGGTGGAAAGCTCTGGCGCTGGAAATATCGCTACGCTGGGAAGGAAAAGCGGCTGGCGCTCGGCATCTATCCTGAGGTCAGTTTGGCAGAGGCGCGAATCAAACACGTTGAGGCCCGCAAGGTGCTGAGCTCTGGCATCGACCCGGGCGAACAGCGCAAAGTCGAGAAACTCACGCGGATGGGGCGTTCGGAGAATAGCTTCGGCGCAATCGCGCTGGAGATGTTGGCGATGCGGGCTAAGAAAAACGCCAAGTCCACTGCTCTACGGAACGGTCGGATTGTTGAGAAGGATCTGAATCCTTACATTGGCGACAGACCAGTTGCAGAAGTATCGGCGGCTGAACTCCTGGCCGTGCTGCGCAAGATGGAGAAACGTGATGCCGTGGAAACCGCGCATCGTGCTCGTGGCATTGCTGGGATGGTTTTCCGCTATGCCATCGCCACCGGCAGGGCTGAGCGCAATCCGGCCGCGGACCTAATCGGCGCGCTGGAGCCGCCACAGACGGAACACTTCGCCAGTCTCACCGAACCCGCGCAAGTCGCCCCACTATTGCGAGCCTTGTGGGGATATGACGGTAGTGCCGTTGTTTGCGCTGCGTTGAAGCTGGCCCCCATGCTATTTGCTCGCCCGGGTGAACTGCGGGCAGCGCGCTGGGAGGACATGGACTTGGATTCAAGGGAGTGGCGCTACACCGCGACCAAGACCGGAACCCCGCACATCGTTCCTTTGGCTAACCAAGCGGTTGAAGTGCTACGCGAGTTGCAGCCACTGACGGGTCGCGGCGGGTACGTTTTTCCTAGCCTCCAAGGTAAGGGTCGTCCGATGAGCGAGAACACCATCAATGCAGCTATGCGGCGGATGGGCTTCGATTCCAAGACTATGACTGGACATGGCTTTCGGGCTATGGCGCGTACAATTTTGGATGAGGTCCTCGGCTTCCGGCCTGATTATATCGAGCATCAATTGGCACATGCGGTGCGCGACCCGAATGGTCGTGCTTACAATCGCACCGCTCACTTGGCTGAGCGGCGGAAGATGATGCAGGCATGGGCAGACTACCTGGACGGCCTGCGGGTTGGCGGCAAGGTAGTGGCGTTCAAGAGCAATGCCGGCTGAGCTTATTGCCGAACGGGTAGGAACGCATCGCCGTAGCTATAGACGTGGGTCACGGCTATAGCCATATGGCTCGTACGATGCTGGGTGAGTTGGGCTGGAATCCTGAAGCGCTGGAGCGCCAGCTAGCCCATAAAGAGCCAAGTGTTTCCGGTGTATACAACAAGGCGCAGCACCTGCCCGAACGTCGGAAAATTATGCAGGAGTGGGCGGACTATCTGGACACTTGGCGATTGGCTTCTGGCCGCACCAATCAGGCTGCCCTTACATAAGTTCCGGTCACTCTACAGCCGCGTCAAGTACCATCGATCCTCTAGAACGATCAATCTACGCCAGATGCCCAAATCCATCTTCACCCATGAAAATCAGCCCAGCCTAGCGCACCTCATACAGCAAGGAATGCGTCTTTGGCACGAGGAAGTGGAGTTTAGGCCAGGAAAAAATCTAGAGAGGCTATGGCTTATGGCCTCCGAACTGATGGACAAAGAGCTGCACCGGCAACGCTCTGCAGCTTTCCAGCGTTACGTGAAAGATCACAAGGACGAACTACCTGATATGAGAAGCGCCATTGCGAGTCAATCAGAAATTATGTCTGCGAACTCTGCAAGGTATCTCATCGTCGGCGGATCGCTTGCACCGAGGTGGTGGGATTCCACAGAGCCGTATCCTTATCAGGGGCTTTTCGTTTCGGCTTTCTACTTTCTTGAAGCCAAGAACCAACTCGAAGAAGCAAACGACGAAGCTTCATGGGTATCGCTGACACAGGCCTACTATTACTTGGGAATGAACTCGTCGACGCTTACCGCTCACGAGTCTGCCGCTGATGCAGTCAAGAGTAGGCACGCGAACAACAGCAAGGCAATCAGGAAGGTCATAGTTGCGATACTTAATAAGATTCGCGGGGACACTTCGATTAAAAGCGGGGCGGCAGCAAGCAGGCGTGTCATTGCTGTGATCGAAGGAAATTCAGCCTACATGGCTGTGTTAAACGAATTCGATAGCAAGAGTTCCGAAAAGACAAAGACCTCTAAATCCAAACCACCTAAAAGCTCGCTTGCGCGCCTCTACGATCGGTTAGAGGAATGGTCTGTTGCTGACAGACCTGACAGACCTGGTAGCCCATACCCGGATATTGTCGAAGCCGTGGAACCGTTCAAGCGCGGACAGAGATTTGTCGCCTCGAAAACGAACAGGTGATCGAGCAAAGCAAGCCAAAAGAGAGTGAGCTTTTAAGTCCATCCAAATACCCCATCTACGCGTAGACCCTAGTGTCGTGCCGAGAAAGAGTGAATACATTGCTTGACGCTGCAATCGGCAGCTCAAACAAGTGACACGTCAATGATGAGTAACACGCACGCACTACCCGAGAAGCAGCAGCTTCTCGCTGAAGCAATCCAGTTTCCTGCACGGGCAACAGAGTGGAAGGAACTGCATCGCGCAATCCATCTGCCGGAAGCTGGCTTCCTTCGACTTAACGCCATTGTCGGAAAGGCCGCGACAAAGACCTCTCCAGGCATTCCAGCCATCATTCCGGTCAGCAAATCGACCTGGTGGGCGGGTGTTCGCACCGGTCGCTTTCCGCAGCCGACTCGCGAGCTCGGTGGACGCATTACCGCTTGGAGTATCGAGAGCATCCGCGCGTTGATCGAGAAAACGTCCGCTAAGGAAGGATCATGAACGAGTACATTGATACCTCGATGGCAGTCGAGTCCGGCTCGGAACTCGTGACCCAGATCTCGCTCGCGCTACGCGAGCTTCAGCCCAATCAACGTCAGCGCAAAGAGAAGGAGTTCGCGGCGCATTTCAATGAGATCAAGACTGTGATCGAGCAAGGTGTTTCACACAAGGATGTCCGCTTAGCCCTCGCCAAGGGCGGGCTTTCCATGTCGTCGCCCACCTTCAGGAAGTTGCTAGAAGCCGAATGGACGCGACGTGATGCTAATAGTGATCAGGAGGACACTCGTCCCCTCTTCAACGCGTCTCACGTGGAGAAGGCCCATGGCTGAAGCATTTGCCGGTGCCTCTGACACCCTAATCGAAGATATTGTCCTTGAGTTGGACATTCTTCAGCCCGACGAAGAGACGTTGCTTCGTTGGAAGTACAGCCGCATTCACCAAGCAGTGGCGGCCGCGGTGGCGCGCGGCACCTCCCAGCGCCAAATCCTGGAACTGCTGAAGCTAAAGGGTCTGGAACTTCACCATGCAACGCTAACCAAGTTGTTCAAGGCAGAGCTCGCTGCACGCGACGAAAGTGGGGCACGCATGTGCTGCGTGACGTGCGGGCAGTCGTTGAAGCCGACGGAGACATCTCATGCCGGAGCATTCACCCATGAGGGGGATGCCAGCGACACCAGCAAGGAGGCCGCCGCATGAGCTACATCGCTCCCAACTATCGCTCGGCTTTGTCGGGGAACACATATAGCCCTACGATGGGCCGTTACCCGCAATCTGGATGTCATCTTCTGGGCGCCATCCCCGAGAACCTTGCGTGTCCCGATTACGCACTTCCGGAAATTGCCTACAAGGTCTTCCAGGAACTGCGCTTGATTATCCACGCTCCCGATGAAGTGATCATGGCGGCTATTCTGGCCGCCATGTCCGCCTCCTGCCAGCAGTGGATTCGTGTCAAACCGCCGCATAGGGACAAGGCACACGTCACCACACTTGCTCTCTATACCGCCGCTGAAACCAGTGCGGGTAAGTCCCCAGTAATAGACTTTGTCTTCGCGGCGCTCCACTCGATTGACTTTGCTCGCGCCGAAAAGCACAGGCATGGTGAAAAGCGGCGCAACGACGATCGTCTGCTGTTCCGTGCCAAACGCCGCGCTCTGCTTGCAAAGGTCAGCAAGCTCTACGGCCGCGACATAGACGCTGATCACGAAGAACTGGCACAGGCTGAACAGGCCATCCGGGATCTGATGGACATCGAGTCCTTAGGCATGCAGCCCCGCTATATGGTCAAAGGCGATATCTCGCCTTCGAAGTTATTGGACGAGCTTCATGGCACCAACGTTTCTATCCTGATGACCACCCCCGAAGGCCGCAATTTCTTCGGCAAGATGACCGATGCAGACTTGGAAATGCACAACCAACTGTGGGACGGTGCCACCGTGACTTACGAGCGCCGCTATCACACGGTCATCGCACGCAACCCGCTGGTCACCTACTGCGCCATGACCCACCATGATGAACTTCGCCGTTTCATCAAACGGATCGGTGAACAAGCGCGTACTTCAGGTTGGCTTGGTCGCGGCTTGCTGTCCAAGGCATCTTCGCGAGGCCGCGATCTCGCTCCTACCGTTCTCCACCCGAAGTTGCCGATGACGGACATCTTTAATGCCCGATCAATGGCTTTGCTGGAAGGTCTTGAACAGCTCGCTGCCGATAGCTCATTCGAGCCCATCACGCTCGAATTCGACGAGGAAGCCACGATGGAGTTCATGGAGATGCTCCGCAGGAACAACCAGCGCATGGCGTTCCGTGATGACTGGGGCTTAGTGCAGGACTTCGGTCGCAAGCATCCGTCCAACGTCGCCCGTATCGCGGCCATCCTCCATTACTTCTCCGAACAACCCGGCACCCTTATCTCAAAGGACATTCTCATGAAAGCCATCCGCATTGCCGATTGGTACGTCGAGCAGGCTAAGCAGATCCTGGTCACCGAACCCATGTTGCTCAAGCTTAAGAAGCTCGTCAGCTTTTTGCATGACAAGTGCTACATCCACCGCAAGCATGTGGAGTATGCCGATCGTGGCGAAGAGACGTTGATTCCGCTGCGCTGGGTCATGCAGTTCCACAACATCGAACGTGAGGAGCTTGACCCGCTCCTCGACCTTCTGGCCGAGCAGGGCTCCATTGAGCATCATCGCTCGCACTTAGGCAAGCGATGCATCTGGCTCAACCCGACACTCTTCGACACCTTGTAGTGGCCCACCGTTCTGGTCGCGAACCCGCTCTGTTCGCGGCCAGAACCCGTTGCCCCACCTTGCTCGGCCTCGAGCGTATTGAAAGCGACGATGGCGACAGGCCACACGATCAAGCTTCAGCCGATTCACCACACTCTCGCGCAAAACAGCCCTATGCCCATTGGATCAGATCTCGCGTTGATCTGACCTTCCCGAGCCCTGGAACTGCGCGCAATACACTTCTTTGGCAATCTGAAAGCTACTACACGCTCTACAGTAGTGCGTGTAGTAGCTTTCGGAATCCACTATGTGCGTATTTTTCAAGTGAGCACGCGCTCAGGCACACACTTGATGTGCAGCTCGCACCGGGCTTGCTAGTCCCGATAGCACCTCGGCCCGATCTTCGGCATGCCATGTAGGTTCGCCCTATGGACTGCCTGCCCAGGCTACAAGGGGACCCTACGATGATGCGCGGGATTGCGGCCGGAACGGTCATGCTATTCAGCCACGCCACGGTTCCGGCGACATCCACGAAGCGCCACTTTCCGGATGCCGCTTCCCGTTACGGGTGCATTCCATCTGGCTTTCCCGCATTTCACGGATATGAGAGGCCTTCAAATAGGGAACCGGTTCCCTGGTAATCCCTTGCTCGCAAAGGGTGCGATGGTCAACCCGATCATCGAAGCCACATGCGCGAAGTTCGTTGTTGATCGTTTCGGCGATGATGCGGCGCATCTCGATGGTGGAGTTCTTGATCTCGGCTGGCCGTATCCCGCAGCCTATCTTCTTGCATCCACCCCTTTGGGGGTACTTACCGTTATAACGCCGGAAGGTCTGCTCCGGTGAGCGGTCAATGCCGTCATCCACTCTACCGGACATCATCCCATGCACATGAGGATGTTGAACACCCGATTGGAACGCCATCAGTTCGTGAACCGCGAACATGTAGGGCATCCCTCTCGCGATGGCCTCCATGATCTTGGATGCCAGATGCACGTTTTGCTCCGTGCTCAAGCAATTGGGCAGACTGATGGTCACAGCGATGAATGGAGGACTGTTCGCCCGCTCGTACTTTTCCGAGGCCACGAAGAATGCTTCCGGATCATCCCTTGCCCAATTCGGCATGTTGCCGTAATCCCATCCAACAAAGTCATCCCACCCAGCGAAAGCACCTTTTCGCATGATGTACCTGATGTAGTCGGTCGTAGTGCCGCGTGCTTTTGACACAATCTCGAAGTGCAACTGTTCCATGGTCTTGTCCTTCTCGTGCGCAATAAAAAGCCAGTGAGGCACGTACCTCACTGGCTGCGTAGCTGGCCAAGTTATTTTCAATTCACCGCTTCAAACTGGAAACGTATAGTGGACCCCCCGGATGCTTTTATGTCCGCGAGCAGGCCGAACTGTTAGAGATCGTCTACCTACCACGACGCATCCAACGCACCAGCTTAGTCTTGGCCATATATTTACGAACGTGTGCGTAGAAAATTAATGAGCATGACGTGTTATGGAACGTTAATCCGCAATGCCTTTATTCCTTGGAAGCGCTGGAGAACTCGATTGCTCGTATGCCGCGATCAGGAGTGTTGGCTGCAGATGACGTGACTGTCCAACCGGGCCAAGTGGAGCAGCACGCCGGCAAGACTCTTCAGGTCTTGCGTGTTGTGCGTCAGCACCCGTCTCAGGTTCAGTGCCGACCCTCCACTCCACGCAGGTAGCTGAGCCAAGCGGCCAGCGCTTCCGACCTCGGTAGGTCGTCTTCGCGTACGACACCGAGCAGCTCGCGCTCGACGGTGGCTAGACGGCACGAAAAATAAAGAAGGCTACTACATGAAGATCGTGCGTCCTCAGGGGTAAACGATCTTCATGGCTGCTACGTCAAATGCCTTACGGTCATCACGGTTGGACTTAGTCGTTAGCCTTTCGCAACTTTCTTTCGAGTGGGCTTTTTGGCCATCCTTTTAGAAACCTTTGCGGATGGGGTAGCCTTCGACGCACCACCGATCAGTAAGCTTTCTGTCGTTACACCCCGTTTCTTAATGGCCTCAGCAAACCAAAGTGGTTGCCGGCCGCGGCCAGACCAGATCTCTGAAAGATTAGAGGGGTTGCGGTATTTCGGTGCAACCGAGCCTATCCCTTTCTTGCCGGAAGTTTTCTTGCCACTAAGGGTTGGATAGACCTCGACTAGGGTCAAGCCACTGAGGTTTAGCAAAGCATCAATCTTCTTTCGAACATCTTGAATCATATTGCCGCGTGCTTCCTGCATCTGGGCGTGAGCGACCGCAATGAGGGCTTGGAGTTCTTTCGGCGACAGCGACTTTAGATCGATTGCCATCAATAGTCCTTTCTGGGTTTAGAGCAAAAAATGCGGTATTTCAGTCTAGGCCGTCACTACGCAGGAGCCCACGTGGAATCCATCGAATAACTCGATCGAGCAGCACGATATCTAGGACGGAGGCGAGATACGTTGAAACGTTCTCAACGCATCACGACAGCGACTGTTATGGAAACGTGGTTGGCGCGATAATTCTGCTTCCAGATGATCAAGACGCGCTCAGGCGAACGGTTCGAGAAACGACAAGCTTAGGGTGGCGGAAGGGGTCTATCCCACTGCTTTGCCAGTAAATTGTGTAAGTAATTGATTTAATTTAATTTATGTGCGCGACAGGACGGCTGGCGCCATTGGGTATGCCAGCGGCTGTTTGTGTTGCTGATCGGGCGCTTAGGTGGCTGCCGACCCAGAATGTCTGGTGGAACCGACGAGCAATGCACCGCAGTAACAAAATAAAGAAGGCCACTCATGAAGAGCGTGCGCCCATTAGGGCGCACGCTCTTCGTTGCTGCTACTTCAAATGCCCATAGTGCTGCCTAATGTGTTTTAGCGAGATAAGGACGCATCGCTGGCGCAACCGAGCCGACCACGTTGCCTTGGGAATCAATGCAGACTGAATCCGGGCAGCTATAACGCAACGCGTCAGCATTACGTACCGGAGTGATGGTATCGGCGACCTGCGTAGCGCTACCGATCGACTGGCCGGTCTCACCGACACACTGATGCGACCCGACATTACATTCGATCAGATAGATCGGATAGCCGTCCTTGGACTTGGCGCCTGAACTCGTGGCAAAGGGAAAGATGTCGAGATTGACAGCACCACCATCGGGACCTGCTGCTCCCGCGTTCTGAAGTGCCCAGAGGGCCTTAGGATCATCAGGCGGCAGAGCATTGGGCGGTGCCGCAGAAGCCACTGTGGTTTGGTTGGAAGTGTCTTGAGTGACGTCGCTCGAAGATGGAGCAGCAGCTTGTACCGGTGCTTGTGCGGTTGGAGAGAGCTGAGCTGATGGTGACGACGTGGTACCGCCACCAAGGGCTTGTGACGCGGCTTGCGCAGCCGCATCGCCCTCAGGATCGGGCTGGGCTGACTCATAAACCACGCCATATAGGTAGAGGCGAAAGAGCGCCCAGGCAACAAGACCCAGGGTGGCTCCGATTGCGACACGTTTCTTGGTCGGTTTGTAAAAGAGTTTCATGATGACCTTGTATGCACCGAATAAAGGGATTGAGAAACGAGCACGCCCGTACGGCCCGTCTAAAAAGATGGGCCGTACGGGCGCTTAGTCCAAGCCGTTCTTACAGCCCGTGCAGAGCAAGGGTGTACTGCTGGTCATACTCCGGGAACGTTGTGACGGTATCTCTCAGGATGACCTGCATTACTGCGTCGCCGTTAGCGGGCGCATCCTTGACGTCACCATTCTGACGCGTCAGCTCCCACCCCACATAAGCGAGAGTGGGGGTGTCGTTGGCATCTACGCTCCATTGGAAGACTTCGGCGATCTTGGCGATGGGATCGGTTCCCGGAGTTGAAACAACTCCCTTGAATGTGCACCGATATTCCACGAGATTGCGGCTGCGCTCGTCCACGAGTGTGTCCCATTTCACGGACTCGCAGACCTTGCGATGGCCGAAGGCTTGGTCGATGGTGTAGGTGGGGTTAGCGTCAAACTTCATGGCCTTTACTTTCGAAATATCGCTGTTTCCGCAGCCCGCTAAGGCCATCGAAGCGAGAGCCGCCAATGTCATAAATGAACAGATTTTCATAGGTTTCAAGTCCCTGTGGTGATGTACGAATCATCGATAACGCGGCGTGAGCACGCATCTCGAAAAAGTCAAAGCAGTGCGACATGGTTGGGGCGACCGAAGGTCGGCTGGCCTTGGACTATCTTGACCAGGTCAGTCCTTTCTTGTCGAATATATCCCGTGGATTGATGGTCCCGCAACCGGCACCTTGCCTGTATGGCAAGGGATCTCGAGCAGGTGCGCCAGGTGTTGGCGTTCAATATCCGAACGCTGAGGGCTGCTATGCAGCTCTCACAGGAGCAATTGGCCCTTGACGCTGACGTTGATCGAACTTACGTCAGCCAAATAGAACGTGGGATTGGCAACCCGTCTTTGCTTGTGCTTTGCAAGCTCGGACTGGTGCTCAATACCGATATTGGCGATTTGCTGAAAGGCAAAGTACCGCCATCGAGTCGCCGCAAGTGACCGTTGGTGTAGGCAATTCCTCTTGAGCGTGGTTACCAAAACTAACGAGACTGCACATCGGACTAGCGTGCGAGCCTTCCGACTCGCACGCTTACTCAGTCCCTATGCGACTAGCTTCAACGCCTCGCTCCATACCCTCTGTTCCAGCGTCACGCCTTGCCCAACCTTAAAGCCCAGCGAAGGGTAGAGCGGCAGTGAGCGTCTGCATTAAAGAAGCCCTCGACCTGCCATGCTGACGCAATTAGCGCCCACGATGATGTGGTCCAGAATCCGCACCCCAATCAAACTCAAGGCGTCACGCAGTTCGTTGGTGATGGTTCGATCGGCGACGCTGGGTTCCGCGACCCCGCTGGGATGGTTGTGCGCAAAAATCGCAGCGCATGCATTGATGTTCAACGCCGCCCGCACGACCTCTCGGGGGTAGATGCTGGCGCCATCGATGGTCCCGGTGAAGAGTTTCTGACAATCAAGAATGCGGTGGCGGTTGTCTAACCACAGCACGTGAAACTCTTCGTGTAACAGCGCACCCAAACGCATCCGTAGGAAGTCAGAGGCATCGGTTGGATTCCCGAGGCTACCTTGTCGTTCAAGCTTTCCTTTTAGGATGTTCTCGGCGGCGGCGAGCACATCTTGCTCCGTCGTTTCACCGGTGAGTTTGTAGCGGGTGTAAGCCATAGATCGCATGAGATGCATAAAGACTCCTTGATTGGACGGCATAAACGCACAAGGCCCGGCGAAAGCCGGGCCTTGTGCGTGTGAGCAGGGGTTTGGAAGGAAAGATTGAGAGAGCAGGCGATGGCCTACGAGGGTTTGTCGCTGAAGGTATAACCGCACGAACGGCAGTGATGGTTGTGTAGGATGTTCTGGTCAATGGCAGCGCCCAGACGCGAACCTGCGGCACAGCCCGTCGCACCACCGATGATGCCGTCGATGACCACGCCCGCGGCTGCACCGAACATGGCCCCGACCGGACCCGCCAATAAGCCGATTTCAGCGCCCGTCAGTGCTAACGCCACACCGCTCGTCGTGCCAGCTATGGCGCCGATAGCACCCCCAAACCGTCGAGCCAGGTTGCGCGTCTCGATGCTGGCTGATCGACATTTGGGGCAGCGCGGCGTCACATCGACGAGATCGCCGTTCCACTCGTTGCCGA
>Ga0302313_10003124_pt1 | contig 11084 bp, 10 predicted proteins | sample III_Palsa_N2_2_FD_200454 | JGI IMG/M metagenome (GOLD analysis project Ga0302313, IMG submission 200454) | Peat permafrost microbial communities from Stordalen Mire near Abisko, Sweden - III_Palsa_N2_2 | ecosystem: Environmental > Terrestrial > Soil > Palsa > Peat permafrost | place: Sweden...
GCGCCGTCGCCCGGTTACTCGGCATTCCGCTGCATCGGGCGAATTTCGCCGCTGACTATCGCACGCGGGTATTTGAATATTTCCTGGCCGAGCACCGCGCCGGCCGCACGCCCAATCCTGATGTGCTGTGCAACCGCGAAGTGAAATTTGGCGTCGCGCTGCGCTACGCGCAACGGCTCGGCGGCAGCGCGTTGGCCACCGGGCACTATGCGCGCCTGCATCACAAACGCGACGGCGTGCAGCTGCTGAAGTCCGCGGACGCGGGCAAGGACCAGACCTACTTCCTGCACGCGGTGCACCGTCGCGATCTCGAACACGCGCTGATGCCGCTGGGGGAGTACACCAAGCCCCAGGTGCGCGAGCGGGCGCGGGCCGCCGGACTGCCGGTGTTCGACAAGCCGGACAGCACCGGCATCTGTTTCATCGGCGAACGACCGTTCCGCGAGTTCCTGCGCCAGTACATCGAGGAGCGCCCGGGGCCGATCGAAACCCCCGCGGGCGAACACCTAGGCACGCACTGCGGTCTGGCGTTCTACACCCTCGGGCAGCGCGGCGGCATGGGGCTGGGCGGACGCCGCGACAGCGAGGCCTCGCCCTGGTTCGTGGCCGCCAAGGATCCGGCACGCAACGTGCTGATTGCCGTGCAGGGCCATGAGCATCCGCTGCTGTGTGCACGTGAGCTTGAATGCGAGAACCTGCACTGGCTGGTCGAACCACCGCTGCGCCCGCTACGCTGCACGGTGCGGGTGCGCCACCGCCATACGGACCAGCCCGCCGTGCTCTACCCCGGCCCGAACGGCAGCGCCCGGGTGCTGTTCGATGAACCGCAGCGGGCCCTGACGCCGGGACAGTTCGCGGTCGCCTATGACGGCGATCTGTGCCTCGGCGGCGGCACCATCTGCGCCGTTACGTCAGGACTGATGTCGGGAGCCGCGGGTTTTGAAGCGCGCGCGGCGCGCCAGCAGTAACTCGTAGAGGTTGTGTGCCGCCGGTGACAGCACGGCGCCCTTGCGCGTGAGCAGGTTGAAGGTCCGGGACACCACCGGCGCGACCAGATCGACCACCCGCAGATCAGGATAGGCGCCATCCTGCATGGCCAGCCGTGGCACCACCGCGATTCCCACGCCCTGCGCCACCAGCCCGACGGCGGTCGAGCTGCGCTGCACCTCGTAGAAAATGTCGAGTGCCTGGTGTTCGACGCCCAGCGCCTGTTCCAGCAGCGGCTCGTTGCTGCTGCTCGCGCCCGGAAAGATGAGGCGATGGCCTTTCAGCTGCTGCCATGACACCCGCCGATGCTGCGCCAGCGGATGATCGTGGCGGCACACCAGCACGAAGCTGTCCTGCAGCAGCGGCGTACTGTCCAGGTCCGCGTGCCGCAACCGGGCAACGTTGATGCCGAATTCGGCCTCACGGCTCAAGACCGCCTCGGCCACCGCGGAGGAGGAGTGATCGAGCAGCCGGATGCGGTTGTTCGGGAAGTCGTTGGCGTATTCGCGCAGCACTTCGGGCAGATAGTGCACTCCCATGGTCGGTACACAGGCCAGGGTCACATCGCCGCGCATGGCGTTGCCGGTCTCGCGGATTTCATTCAACGAAGCCGCAAGCTCGGCGAGCAGCCGACGCGCCTGGGGCAGGAAGCCTTCGCCGGAACGGGAGAGGGCCACCGTGCGGGTCGTGCGCTCGATGAGGCGCACGCCCAAGTCGGTTTCCAGGCCCCGCAGGCGACGGCTCAGAGCGCTTTGCGTAATGCTGAGTGCCGCGGCGGCGCGATTGAAGGCGCCGGCTTCCGCAATGGCGACGAAGGCCTGCACCCCGAGGGTATCGATTTTCATGCGGAATATGCATCAATGGCGGCGTTAAAGTCATTTTACTCCTTACCGGCGATCGCGCAAAATGCGCGCCATACCGCATCCGGAGACCGTCATGACCGACAGCTTCAAGTCGCGCACCTCCCTTCAGGTTGGCACCCGCTCCTATGAGATCTTCAACCTCAAGGCCCTGCCCCCGGAGCAGCTGGCGCGCCTGCCGTACTCGCTGAAGATCCTGCTCGAGAACCTGCTGCGGTTCGAGGACGGGGTCAATGTCACGCGCAGCGACATCGAAGCCATTCTCAACTGGGATCCGAAGGCAACGCCCTCCCATGAAATCGCGTTCACGCCGGCGCGCGTGATTCTGCAGGACTTCACCGGCGTGCCGTGCGTGGTGGACCTGGCCGCGATGCGCGAGGCGGTGGTGAAACTCGGGGGCCAGGCCGAAAGCGTGAATCCGCTGGCGCCGGTGGAACTGGTGATCGACCACTCGGTGCAGGTCGACGAATACGGAACCAAGCAGGCGCTCGCCGACAACAACAGGATCGAGTTCCAGCGCAACGGTGAGCGCTACTCGTTCCTGCGCTGGGGTCAGACCGCTTTCGATAATTTCAAAGTGGTGCCGCCCAACACCGGCATCGTGCACCAGGTCAACCTCGAGTACCTCGGGCGCGTGGTGTTCGATCGTGCCACGGGCAAGACCCGTCAGGCCTATCCGGATACGCTGGTCGGCACCGATTCGCACACCACCATGATCAACGGCCTGGGCGTACTGGGCTGGGGCGTGGGCGGCATCGAGGCGGAGGCGGCCATGCTGGGCCAGCCAATCACCATGCTCATTCCGCAGGTCATCGGCGTGAAACTCACCGGCAGCCTGCCCACCGGCGCCACCGCCACCGACCTGGTGCTCACGCTCACCGAGATGCTGCGCAAGAAAGGCGTGGTGGAGAAGTTCGTCGAATACTTCGGCGATGGCCTGGCCGGTCTGCCGCTGGCCGATCGCGCGACCATTGCCAACATGGCGCCCGAGTACGGCAGCACCTGCGGCATCTTCCCGATCGACGAGGAGACCATCCGCTACCTCGAGCTGACGGGCCGCCCACCGGAGGATGTCGAGCTGGTGGCGGCGTATGCCAAGGCGCAGGGGCTGTGGCGCGTGCCGGGTGCGGCGGCCGCGAACTACACCGATGTACTGGAACTGGATCTGTCGACGGTCGAGCCCAGCCTGGCCGGCCCGAAGCGCCCCCAGGACCGCGTGCCGCTCAAGAACGCGAAGACCGTGTACCGCAAGAGCCTGGTCGCGATGGCCGAGGAGCGCAGCAAGCGCAACCCCGGTGCAACCGGCGCAGCAGCGCTGAGCACTGGCGGCAAGGCCGTGGAACTGAAGGACGGCGCGGTCCTGATCGCCGCCATCACCAGCTGCACCAATACCTCCAATCCCTTCGTCATGATCGGCGCCGGCCTGCTCGCCCGGAACGCGCACAAGCTCGGGCTGACCGCGAAGCCGTGGGTAAAGACCTCACTGGCGCCCGGCTCACGCGTGGTCACCGATTACTACCGCAAGGCGGGGCTGCTGGAGCCTCTGGCCGCCGTCGGTTTCGACCTGGTCGGCTACGGCTGTACCACCTGCATCGGCAACTCCGGGCCGCTGCGGCCGGAGATCTCGAATGCGGTCAAGGCCGGCGATGTCATCGCCTGCTCGGTGCTCTCGGGCAACCGCAACTTCGAAGGCCGCGTGCATGCCGAAGTGCGCATGAACTTCCTGGCCTCCCCACCCCTGGTGGTGGCCTACGCGCTGGCCGGCACGCTGGATCTGGATCTGGCAACCGAAGCACTCGGCACCAGCGCCGATGGCAAGCCGGTGTTCCTCAAGGACATCTGGCCCAGCCCCCAGGAAGTCCAGGAAACGGTGCTGCGCGCCATCGATTCGAAGATGTTCCGCGACAGTTACGCCACGGTTTTCAAAGGCGATCAGAACTGGTCGGACATCAAGATCCCGCAGGGCAATGTCTACGCCTGGGACAAGAGTTCGACCTACGTGAAGAACCCGCCCTACTTCGACGGCATGACCATGACGCCGTCCAAGGTCGGGGATGTCCACGGCGCCCGGGCGCTGGCGGTACTGGGTGATTCGGTCACGACCGATCACATCTCACCGGCCGGCAACATCTCCAAGACCAGCCCCGCGGCCCGCTACCTCGTCGAACAGGGCGTGCAGCCGGTGGACTTCAACTCCTACGGCGCGCGACGCGGCAACCATGAAGTGATGATGCGCGGCACGTTCGCCAATATCCGCCTGCGCAACCTGCTGGCGCCGGGGACCGAGGGGGGCGTCACCGTGCATGTGCCCAGCGGCGAACAGATGTCGATCTACGACGCGGCCATGCGCTACAAGGCCGACGGCACGCCGCTGGTGATCCTGGCCGGTCGGGAATACGGCACCGGCTCCTCACGCGACTGGGCGGCCAAGGGCACCATGCTGCTGGGCGTGAAGGCCGTGATCACCGAAAGCTTCGAGCGCATCCATCGCTCGAATCTCATCGGCATGGGCGTCCTGCCGCTGCAGTTCCAGGAGGGCCAGAATGCCCAGAGCCTGGGTCTCACCGGCAAGGAGACCTTCGACATCACCGGCCTCACCCAAGCGGGCGCCAAGAGCGTCACCGTGACGGCGACGCCACCGGGGGGCGGCAAGCCGCTGACGTTCGAGGCGCGGCTGCGCATCGATACGCCCAAGGAACACGAGTACTTCCAGCACGGCGGCATCCTGCAGTACGTGCTGCGCCAGCTCGTGAACGCCCGCGCGGCCTAAAGACGCGACGGGCCGCAGCAATCATGCGGCTCGTCGTCTTCGACCTCGACGGTACGATCACGTACCGCGACACGCTGCTGCCCTATGTGACCGGCTACCTGGCGCGCGCGCGCCGCAGCCGGCTGCGCATGCTGGGCGTGCTCCCGACCCTGCTCGCCTTCGCCATCGGCGTGCACGACCATGGCGCCGTCAAGTCAGCCTTCATCCGCAGCACCCTGGGCGGCGCAACGCGCCCGGACCTTGCCGCCTGGACGGCGGATTTCGTGCCCTGGGTCGTGCAGCACGGCAGCAGCCGCGGCGCCCTGGAGATGATCCGGACTCATCGCGAAGCCGGGGATCAGCTGGTGCTGATGAGCGCCAGCACCGACCTGTACGTGCCCCAGGTCGGCGCAGCGTTGGGGTTCCAGGAGGTGCTCTGTACCGGTGTCGCCTACGATGCGGCCGGCAGGCTGGACGGCGCGTTGACCACTGCCAACCGGCGCGGCGCGGAAAAAGTGCGTTGCTTTGAGGCCCTGCGGCAGGCGCATCCGGGCCTGCAGACCGTGGCCTACGGCAACGCCGGAAGTGATCTGGCCCACCTGAAGCTTGCGGACGTGCCGCGGCTGGTGAACGCCTCGGCGCGCACCGTGCGCCAGGCAGCGGCCCTGGGGATTGCGCCCTACGCCGCCTGGAACGCTACATAGACGTGCGCACCTGCCACAGCTCCGGAAAGAACCGCAGTTCCAGCGCCTTGGCCAGGTAGGGCACGCCGCTGGTGCCGCCGGTACCGCGCTTGAAGCCGATGATGCGCTCCACGGCCTTCAGATGATGGAAGCGCCAGATCTGGAACTGGTGATCCAGATTGATGAGCCGCTCGGCCAGTTCGTACAGGTCCCACTCCTTTTCGGAGTTGTGGTACACGCCGAGCCAGGCACCGGCGACCTGCTTGCTGGCCTGATAGGGCTCGCTGAAGTCGCGTGACAGATAGTCATCCGGAATCCCATAGCCGCGGCGGCTGAGCAGCCGCAGGACCTCGTCGTACAGCGAGGGCGCAGCCAGTACCTGCTGCAACTTCGCAAAACTCACCGGGTCGTTGCGATGGACGTTAATCACCTCGGCGTTCTTGTTGCCGATAGTGAACTCCAGAATCCGGTACTGCACGGACTGGAACCCGGAGGAGCGTCCGAGCACATTGCGGAACGCGGAGTAGTCCGCTGGGGTCATGGTGGCGAGTACGTCCCAGATCGCCGTGAGCTGCGTCTGCACCCGCGCGATGCGCTCGAGCATGCGAAAGGTCGGGCCCAGGTTGTCACGCCGCACGCAGTCCAGCACCGCATCGAGCTCGTGCAGGAACAGCCGCATCCACAGTTCGGAATTCTGATGGACGATGATGAACATCATCTCGTCGTGCTCGTACGACAGCGGCCGCTGGGCGCTGAGGATCTGGTCCAGCCGCAGGTAGCCGCCGTAGCTGAGCGAGGCGCCCAGGTCCCAGTGGACCGGCTCATCGGACAGATCGACGCGTTCGGACTTGTCGTAGGGGCGGTTGGTCAAGATAACCACGATGGTACACGCCGCCAGCCGTCGAGCAATTGACGATCCAGTGCGCGGTAATCCGGGCAGCAGCGGGCCACGCAGTCCCAAAACGCCCGGGAATGGTTCATGTGGCGGGTATGGGAGAGCTCGTGAATCAGCAGGTAGCGCAGCACCTCGGGGGGCTGGAACAGAATGCAGCAGTTCAGGCTGATGGTGCCCTTGACCGAACAGCTGCCCCAGCGCGTGCGCTGGCGGCGGATGCTCAAACGCTGGTACGTGAAGCCGAACTCACGGGCGCAGTCGGCCAAATGGTCGGCCAGGACGACTTGCGCCCGGCCCATCAGCCAGCGCCGCAGCGAAGTCTTGACCTGCTGCGGCTCACCGGTATCTCCAGCGATGACCAGTAGTTCGTCCGCCGACTCGCGGATCCGCAGCCGGCCGGTGCCGCCGGCCAGGTGCACCCGCCAGGTCTCATAGACCGCCGCGAAGCGGATCTCCCCGGGCGGGAACGGCACTTCGGGCGGCTTCTGGCGCAGCGCCGCCTCGCGCCGGGTCTCGATCCAGGTGCGATGCTGGGCCAGGAAGGCACTCACTGCCGCCCGGGAAGTGCGCGGCGGCACGACCACCTCCACCCGTCCGGTCCGGTGCACCCGGACCGCCAGGCGCCGCGCGCGACGGCTTTCGCGCACCACCCAGGGTTGCGAGTCAGTGTCGGACCAAAGGAAAAGCTGGTTCAATTCACTCCATGATAATCGACTCACCCGCCATCGAGCACCCGGTTGCCACGGACACGGCGCTAGTGCGCGTGGAGCACCTCGTAAAACGCTATACGGACAACACCGCCGTCGATGGCGTGTCCTTCGAAGTGCGCGAGGGCACCTGTTTTGGTCTCCTGGGCCCGAATGGCGCCGGCAAGACAACGACCATCGAGATCATGGAGGGCATTCTGGCGCCGACCTCCGGGCAGGTGCGCTACCGGGGTGGGCCGCTGGGCGAACGCTTTCGCGCCGAGGCCGGTATCCTCTTCCAGAAGACCGCCCTGCAGGACTTCCTGACGGTGCAGCAGACGCTGAACCTGTTCCGTGGATTGTATGATCATGGCCTGCCGGTGGCCGAAGTCATCCGCCTGTGCGCCCTCGAGAAACTCCTCACCCGCGACAACAAGAAGCTCTCGGGCGGGCAGCTGCAGCGGCTGCTGCTGGGGGTCGCGCTGGTGAACGACCCGGCGATCCTGTTCCTGGATGAGCCCACGACCGGGCTTGATCCGCAGGCCCGGCGGCTGTTCTGGGACCTGGTGCAGTCGATCAAGGCGCAGCGCAAGACCATTATCCTGACCACCCACTACATGGAGGAAGCGCAGCTGCTGTGCGATGAGATCGTGATCATGGATCACGGCCGCATCATTGCCCAGGGCGCCCCGCAGACTCTGTTGCGCGAGCATTTCAAGGCGGTGCTGCTGGAGCTGCCGGCCGAGGACTGGACCCCCGCGGCGCGTGAGCTCGGCGTGACCTTTTTCGAGGCGGCCGGCCGCGTGGAACTGACGACGAACGATCTGGAGGGAACCTTGCGCACGCTGATGCAGGCGGGCATCTGCCTGGCACACCTGACCATCAGGCCCCCCAACCTCGAGGATCTGTTTCTGGAACTCACAGGCAAGGATCTGCGAGCATGAGCGTGATGATCAACCTGCGCCGCGGCTGGAAGCGCCTGCTGGCCGTGTGGCATGCGCGCAATCTGGAATTCGTGCGCGATCGCACCTCCCTGGTCTTCACGCTGGGGATGCCGGTGGCGATCGTCGTTGCCATGGCGCTCATTTTCGGCGGTCCGCCACGGCCCCTGCTCAAGGTCGGCGTGCTCGGACCGACGCCGACGCCGCTGAGCGCCTATCCGTTCCTCATCGAACGCTACATCCAGTTCGTCCCCGAAACGCGGCAGGAGACCGGCATCCACTATGTGTCGCGCAATGACCTGGCGTTGTTGCTGGACCTGCGCCAGCGGCCGGTGCGCTACTGGGCGATCGCGGATTCGCCGACCGGTTACGTCGCCGAGAAGCTGTTGCTGCAGGCGGATCCCACGGCGCAGCGCCAGCCGATGGCGGCCGCCGTCACTCGCTACATCGACTGGCTGTTCCCGGGCGTGCTCGGCATGAACATGATGTTCACCTGCCTGATGGGCGCCGGCTACGTGGTCGTGCGGTACCGCAAGAACGGGTTCCTGAAACGGCTGTCCGCGACTCCCGTGTCCGCGTTCGAGTTCCTGAGCGCGCAGGTCCTGAGTCGCCTCGGACTGGCGCTGCTGGTGAGCATTATCCTGTATGCGGGAATCGGTACGGTCATCCACTTCCACAACGTGGGCAGCACCGCCCTGCTGCTGCTGATCGCGGTGCTGGGTTCGTTGAGCCTGATCGCCTTCGGACTGATCGTGGCCGCGCGCTTCGCCAGCGAGGAAGTGGTGGGCGGACTGCTGAACCTGCTGACCTGGCCCATGATGCTGCTGTCGGGCATCTGGTTCTCACTGGAGGGCTCGCCGCGCTGGCTGCAGTGGCTGGCGCAGCTGTTTCCGCTCACCCACATCCTGCAGGCAGCCCGGGCGGTCACGCTGGATGGCGCCGGGATTGGCGCCGTGGGCGTCGACCTGGCCTACCTCGCCGGCACCACGCTGGTGTTCCTGGGCGTCGGCGCCCTGTCGTTCCGGTGGCGGCCAGAATGAGCACCGAGTCTTTCAAGCACGCGTTCTACAGCGACAACACCGCAAGTGTCGCACCCGAACTGCTGGCGGCCATCGCCGCCGTCAATTCCGGGCCCCAGCCCTCTTACGGTGATGATCCGTGGACCCTCAGGCTGGATGCCGCCTTCAGCCACTTCTTCGGTGCACCCGTGCGCGCCTTTGTGGTGACCACGGGGACGGCGGCCAATGCCTTGAGTCTCGCGACCGCCTCGCCCCCCTACGGAAATATCTTTGCCCATACCGGTTCGCATGTGGTCGAAGATGAATGCGGCGCCGTGGAATTCTATTCTGGTGGTGCGCGCCTGACGCTGGTGTCCGGGTCTCATGGACGCCTGGATCCGGGCGCACTGGAACAGGCGATCAATGCCCATCCGGCCAACGTCCACACCGTGCAGCCCGCTGCCATCACCCTCACCCAGGCAACCGAACTCGGGACCACCTACCGACCCGATGCCATCGCCGCCTTGAGCGCGGTGGCCCATCGCCACGGCCTGCGGGTGCACATGGACGGCGCGCGCCTCGCCAATGCCATCGACTTCCTGGACTGCGAACCCGCCGATGTGACCTGGCGCGCCGGCATCGATGTGCTGTCCTTTGGTGCCACCAAGAATGGCGCGCTGGCAGCCGAGGCGGTGGTGTTCTTCGATCCGCTGCTGGTGCGCGATTTCGAACTGCGACGCAAGCGTGCCGGACACCTTCTGTCCAAATCCCGCTACGCCGCCGCCCAACTCCTGACCTATGTCGAGAGCGGTCTGTGGCGAACCCATGCCGCCCGCGCCAACCGCCTGGCGCAGCAGCTCGCCGCCGCCGCGGGCGAGCGCCTGACGCACCCGGTCGAAGCCAATGAACTGTTCGTGGAATTGGGCGAGCCGGGCAAGCGGGCACTGCGCGCCCAGGGCTTCGGCTTTTACGACTGGGGGCCCGCAGCCGGCCCGGAAGCGCGCTTCGTGGTCTCCTGGGATCAGACCCAGGAGAGCATCGCCGCGCTGGACGGTGCGCTCAGGGCGCTTCGATCGGCGTAAAGACCCGCCACGCCTGCGTTGGATGCATCAGTGCCCAGGGAATCGCCTGAAACTGACTGTGGGGCACCGGCAGCAGATACTTCTCGCCTTTGACGTTGACCTCCTGGGCATCGTCGGCGTCGGAGCTATCAATGGCCATGATGTACTGCAGCTGCTCGCGGGGATAAATGTGGCTGAGCGGCGGCGCCTGCAGGTCCAGCGTGGAGCGCTGCGGCGCACTCGGCTTCCTGGCGACATGCGTTGCCACCTTCGCGGGCGCCGAGGCTCCGGCCGGTGCAGCGCTCGGGGTCGCGGTCGCGGTTTGTGCCGTAACGTAGGGCGCCTGCGTGAGTGCGGCGGTGAGCAGCACGGCGGTGTAGAGGGGTGAGCGGAAATGGTGCTGGGTCATGGGGGCATCCTCAGTCTCACGGGGCTAGGGTCCGATCCGGCCACGGGGCAAACGGAAAGGGCGGCTTATCGGTTACGAATGTTAGAAATTCAATGACCTGCGAGCAGTATCTCGAAAGCCCATTACCAAACCTGAGTAGCTCCGGATTGGGCGCCCCGCCCAGCAGCGTGAGGACCAGCTGCGCAATCACGGTAACCGCCAGGATCCAGGTGAGGATCCAGAAGGTCAGTGCAAACACCACCATGTACAGCAGGCGTATCGCGATGGGCATGCGTGCGTCCACGAAGCTACCCCGTCAGAATATGGTTGAGCAGCCGGTGCGCCGCGGTGTAATCGGGCACCAGCAGCAGAGCGTGCTCCAGCGCGGCGCGGGCCGCAATAGCATCGCCGCGGTCCAGTTCGATCTGTGCCACTGCCTCCCACGCCTCGGCACCGCCCCACGATGGCACCCGCTCCAACCCCTGCCGCTCCAGCTCGAACGCATCGACCGCGCTCTGGAACGGAGCGAGGAGTCCGGCGCGCTCCTGGCTGGAGCGGGCCGCGGCGTAGGACAGCTGCGCCGCCAGCAGGCGCACCCGCGGATTGCGCGGCGCGAGCTGCAATGCCCGTTCCATCTGCGCATGGCTGCGCGAGCCGGCAAAGGGCACGTCCAGCGCTCGCGCGCGACTGCGTAATTCCATGCACAACGATTGCAGCGCAAGCACCTCCGCATCTGTCGGTCGGGCCGCCAAGGCATCGTCAGCTGAACTGATACAGGCGCCCGCCGCCTGCCCTGCGGCGGGCAGCCGGGCCGCGCCGTCGGTCACGGCGGCCGC
>Ga0302313_10003125_pt1 | contig 11082 bp, 11 predicted proteins | sample III_Palsa_N2_2_FD_200454 | JGI IMG/M metagenome (GOLD analysis project Ga0302313, IMG submission 200454) | Peat permafrost microbial communities from Stordalen Mire near Abisko, Sweden - III_Palsa_N2_2 | ecosystem: Environmental > Terrestrial > Soil > Palsa > Peat permafrost | place: Sweden...
GTCTTCCACCAATGACGAGCTGAAGACGCAGCTGATCGACCTTGTAAAAACGCGCGGCCTCGACTACGGATACATTCTGCGCAAGCTTGCCGGAAACAAGGCCACCATAGCCATTCGCGTCTATCCAGACGGCCACGAAGACCAGGTGCGCGACGCCCGCACCGCTGAGATCACAGTAAACTCGTTCAAGGACATCCTCGCCGTCTCCAAGGAGCGCACGATCTACAGCGAGCAGGCCGCGATCACTTCGCTGCTGAATTTTTCCGCAGCCGAAGGCGACCTCGTCAGCTACGCGGTGCCGTCGATGCTGTTTGAAGACATGACCATCGAGCATGTGCCGAACGATTCGCCAAAGCCGCCGGTCGTAGGCAGTCCACTGGCCTCGCAATAACACATTCCCCATGCTTCGTTCCGCAACCGCCGCGATGTATCATCGCGACTTCAGCGCAGAAAGGAGCAACACGATTAACCCTCGCCTTATTGCCATCGACATGGACGGAACGCTGCTCGGCTCCAACGGCCGCGTCAGCGCGCGCAACACCGCTGCGCTCCATGAGGCAGAAGCTGCCGGCATCGAGATCGTCATCGCTACAGGCCGCCGCCACTGCTACGCCATGCACATTCTGCGCGACCTGAAGCTGAACGACGCCAATGCTCTGGTCAGCTCGAACGGCACCGTCATCCGCACCATCGGCGCGGAGCTGCTGCACCGGAATCACATGCCGCTCTCCACCGCACGCTGGCTTTGCGAGCATGTCGCTGAGTTCCGCAGTGGGCTCGTCATGACCTTCGACACCGTCGGCGATCACGGCGAAGATACGCGCGGAGCACTCGTCATCGAAGACCCTGCCGAACTGCACGGCAACATCGCTGCCTGGATGAAAGCCAACGAGCCTTACATCGCGCACATCAAGCCGCTTGAAAACGCGCTCAACGGCGACTCGCCCATCCAGATGATGCTCTGCGGCCCGGTCGACCGCATGCGCGAGGCAGAAGCGCTGTTGATGAAGCATCCGCTTGTCACCCCTGTCGGTGTTGAAGCAGCCGACGGCGCTGAAATTACCCTCCACCGCACCGAGTATCCCGGGCGCGATCTCTGCATCCTGGACATTCTCCCCGCCGGCTGCTCGAAGGCCTCCGCACTGCTGCATCTGGCCGAGTTGCGCGGAATTTCCATGCAGGAAGTGCTCGCCATTGGCGATAACTGGAATGACCTTCCGATGCTCGAAGCCGCCGGGCAGGCTGTGTTGATGTCGAACGCACCTAACGAGCTGAAAGAGCTGGGTTTAACGCGTGGCTGGACTGTCGGCCGCTCGAACGACGAAGACGGAGTCGCCATCGCGATCGAGCAGGTCTTGGAAGCTATCCGAAACCCCGAAATGGTAGTCTGATACCTAGTGTTTCTCACATTTACAAGCCGATTCCGCGCCGTGCTGCCGGGCGTGGTCTTGATCGCGCTAAACCCCTGCGCGCATGCGATGGAGCACATCACGCTGACCAACGGCTTCTCCTACGACTGCTCCCACCACGAGCCCGTAGACAGCGCGCACACTCGCCTTTTTCTCCTGTCCAGCGACGGAAGCCGGAGCGAGAATTACGTCGACCGCCCAAACGGCGAGATCGGCAGCATCGAAGTAATGCCCGATCCCCCGAAGCCGCCTGCTCCAGCCACCGCTGCAACAAAGCAGCCAACCGAGGCCAGCATCCCGGAGCTTCTCGCCGGCGCGGGCGCGGAACACCACATCAACGTTGAGCTGCTCGCCAGCGTCATCAAGGCCGAAAGCAACTTCCACGTCGATGCCATCTCCCGCGCAGGTGCTCGTGGCCTGATGCAGCTTATGCCCGGAACCGCGCAGGATCTCGGCGTAAAAGACATCACGCGCGCCGATCAAAACATCGCCGGCGGCACCGCTTATCTCGATTCCCTGCTGAAGCTGTATAAGGACGATCTCCGCCTTGCGCTTGCCGCGTACAACGCCGGACCGGCAGCCGTTGCGCGTTACCACGGCGTGCCGCCTTATCGCGAAACGCGCGCGTATGTGAACCGTGTCATCAACGAATTCAACAGACGCATGGCAGCATCCACCGCGACCACGGTCGCCTCTCGATGAGCCTCGAATCCACCACAAACCCGGCGAAACCTTCGCGCCGCTACATTCTCTGGATCGTCGTCGCCATCATCGCCGCAGCCTTACTCTGGTGGCTGCACGCACACGTCGCCTTCGACTGGCACGCACTCGGCCGTCAGCTTCGCTCCGTTTCGCTGCGCTATGTACTTGCCGCCATCGCGGTCATCTATTTCTCCTACTGGCTGCGCGCGGTACGCTGGGCGGTCCTGCTGTCGCCGGTGCGCCGTGTTCCAGCTACGCAACTGATCGCCTCGCAGCTTATCGGTTTCACCGCGGTCGCGCTCATCGGCAGAATCGCCGATCTCTCGCGGCCGTACCTGATCGCCCGCAAGTTCAAGCTGCCTGTCGCCTCACAGCTCGCCATTTACTCAGTCGAGCGCGCGTTTGACCTCGGTGCGGCGGCCATTCTTTTCTCGGTGACACTGGCGTTTGCTCCGCACGATCTTCCGCATCACTCGGCATACGTGCATGCCGGAGAAATCTCACTCGCCGCGACTCTCGGCATCGCCATCTTCGCCATCGCGCTCAGACTGGCAGGCGAGCTCGTCGCCCGCATCGTCCGTGCCATGCTGTCACCACTATCGAAGAATGTCGCCGCCACTTTATCCGAGCGAGTCCTCGACTTCCGCGAAGGCTTGCAGACTGTCTCGACCCTGCGCGAGTTCCTCATCGCACTGGCTATCTCACTGATCATGTGGGGCGGCATCGCCGCGTGCTATCTACTCTCCGCGCGTGCCTTCGTCGCCGAACCCACACTCGCGCATCTCAGCTTCACCGCGATGATGCTTGTGCTCGCCACCAGCCTCGGAGGCTCGCTTGTCCAACTTCCCGTGATCGGCTGGTTCACGCAGATCGCCATCAACGCTGCTGCGCTGCACGGCTTCTTCAACGTGCCACTTGAAACCGCAACCGCCTGCGCCGCGGTGATCCTCTTCTGCTCCATGCTCGACATCATCCCTGCCGGCCTTATCGCAGCAAAGCTCGAAGGAACCTCGCTGCGCCAGGCCGTGAAAGAAAGTGAAGCTCTTGACGCAACGCCGCCCGCACAGGGCGCGCTGCCATCGCTGCTAGAATCCGATTGAAATGAAATGCCCGTTTTGCGCCTTCACACAAGACAAAGTCATCGACAGCCGCGAGAGCAAGGACGCCGACTCCATCCGCCGCCGCCGCGAGTGTGAGCGCTGCAACAAGCGCTTCACCACCTACGAACGTCTCGACGAAATCCCCTACATGGTCGTAAAAAAGGACGGCCGCCGCGAGAAATTCGACCGCCAGAAAGTTCTCACCGGCTTGCTGCACTCCTGCCAGAAGCGCAAAGTTTCCGTCACGCAGATGCAGGAGATCGTCGACGCCGTAGAGGGCTTCGTCATCGACTCTCCCGAACGCGAGCGCCCCACATCTTCCCTCGGCGAGCTCATCATGAACCGCCTCAAAGACATCGACACGGTCGCATACATCCGCTTCGCCAGCGTCTACCGCGACTTCAAGGACGTCCGTGAGTTCAAGCAGGAGCTCGAAGACCTGCTCGGCGGCAAAGATGTAAAAGCGAAGCGTCCGCGCTAGGGTTGGTACTGCCAAAAGTCGTTCATCATGCCGGAAACCGTCTGGCCCGCGCAGGGTAAGTTGCTGCACCCGTTACCGCCAAATAGCCAGAAGGAACCGTTGCTGTCGGTCCAACTACTTGGCGCAAATCGCGCTCCCGGAGAATTGCCAGCAGCGGGGACACCGAGCATTCCGTAAACGCCGTCTTGAAGGACGAGGTCGCTTCCAGTGACCCACGTCCATTCCTTTGTGGACGGGTTGAACTCCCACAGATCGCTCATAGGGTCGTCATAGGGTTCAAAAGGGTTATATCCCACGCCACCGAAAACCCAGAGATTGCCGCTGCTATCTATCCAGCCCGCGAACCCGTAACGAGAGCCCATCACGTTGCTGCTGGACGGAACATCTACCGTTCCGTAGGTGCTGGCCCGATTGATTAGCGAACTTCCTCCAATCCATGCCCACACTTTTGTTGTCGGATTGAGTTCCCATAAGTCGTTGAGCTCAGAGAATGTGCCCGCTGAGTCGTAACCCATTCCCGCGAAGATCCAGATGTTCCCCTGACTGTCGGCCCAGCCGAACCCCCTCATGCGGCCTCCAGGAACGTTTGTAGCGGACGGCGTGCCAAGCGTCCCGTAGTTACCTGGTTGCGCCACGAGATTGCTGCCACTCACCCACGTCCACATCCTCGTCGAGGGGTTGAATTTCCATAGGTCGTTCAGCCAGCCCGTTGTCCCGTTGACATCGATTCCACCACCGCCGAAAAGCCAGAAGCTTCCGGTAGAGTCTACCCAGGTCATGGAAAATCCACGGATTCCAGGTGAGTTGCTGGCGGCAGCAACGCCCTGGGTTCCATATACAGCCCCGATGGCCTGACCGTCACCGCCATTGACCCAGACCCACTCCCCAAGTGCTGGGATGAACTCCCACAAGTCGTTGAAGTCACCCACACTGAAGCTTGTCCCAGCTCCTCCGAAAAGCCAGAAGTTTCCACTGCTGTCCGTCCAATGGGACGCTGCAAAACGGGCGCCCGGGAAGTTGCTGGGCGAGGCGACGCCCTGAGCAGCATAGGAGCCGGGAGCTCCGGGAGTATTGCTTCCACCTACCCAGGTCCACTCGCTGGTAGAAGGATTGAACTTCCAGAGATCGTTGAAATCAATATTCGCGATACTGGCGGATTGGCCTGCACCTCCGAACAGCCAGAGGTTGCCACTTGAATCCGTCCACGTGCTCGCTTCCTGCCGTGGCCCGGGAGTATTCCCAGCGGCAGCAACCCCTTGCGTGCCATATACGGCGCTCGGATAAGCCATACTGCTGCCGCTCATCCATGTCCATTCTCCCGCGGTAACGGGGATAGCAGACGAGATCGTATACGTTGCAGTCGCTACGGCACTATTCGTATACCCACTTGCTACAGCGATTGCTTCAATCGTCTCCGTGGACGAAACCAGAATTCCACCCGTGTAGAGGCTAGAAGCTGCCGTAGGCGTCATCCCGTTCGTCGTGTAGTAGATCGATGCCCCAGAAGTAATATCCGAAATCGTAACCGTCTGCGCAGAGCTATAACTGCCCGCAACAGGACTGAAAACGGGAGTCGCCGCGGCAGGCAGTGTCACGGAAATACTATAGACCGCGCTAGCTACCGCACTGTTCGTATATCCGCTCGCCACCGCAATCGCTTCAAGCGTCTCGCTCGAAGTCACCGCAATCGGCGAGCTGTACACCGTCGAACTCGGTGTAGGAGTAGTGCCATTCGTCGTGTAATAAATCACAGCTCCCGGCGTGGCGTCCGATAGCGTCACCTGCTGTGCGCTTGCATAACTCCCGCCAACAGGCGTAAAGACAGGGGTCGCTGCCGCGGTTACAGGGGGCGTCACTACCGATCTAGTCGGTGTGTCTACCCACGGCCCGCAGCCAACTCCTGCAAGCGCAAAGAGCATAGTACTGCACCGAAATAAACGGCTGACTCTGAGCCTAATCACGAAAGCCCTTCAGAAGAGTGATTGCCATCGACTATACACTGCCCGAAATGGCAGCCCTTTCGGCAAAAGATCAAAGCGAAACGCCCACGGTAAGATAGAGAGGTCGCCTTCTGGCTGAACACTAAACCCTCCGTAAAGGATCCAGCTTGTCCATCCGCACGCACAAAATCACCCTTATTCCCGGCGACGGCATTGGCCCGGAAGTGACCGCAGCCACCGTAAACATCCTCGAAGTCGCCGGGAAACAGACCGGCTGCAGCTTCGACTGGCATCGCTATGACGCCGGAGCAGACGCTTTCGCCAAGACCGGTGAGTACATCCCAAAAGCACTTTATGACTCCATCGAGCAGAACCGCGTCGCGCTCAAAGGACCCGTAACTACGCCTATCGGCGGCGGTTTCTCGTCCATCAATGTCACGCTGCGCAAGAAGTTCGATCTCTACTCGAACTTCCGCCCGGTAAAGTCCTTGCCTGGCATCAAGACCCACTACCCCGGCATCGATCTCGTCATCTTCCGCGAGAACACTGAGGATCTGTACATCGGCGTCGAAGTCATGATCACTCCCGACATCGCACAGTCCATGAAGATCATCACGCGCCGCGGCTCGACGCGCATCGCCAAGTCCGCCTTCGACTTCGCCAGAAAGCACGGCCGCAAAAAGATTCACGCCATCCACAAGGCAAACATCATGAAGATGTCCGACGGTCTCTTCATCAAGTGCTGCAAGGAAGTCTCTGCCGACTATCCTGAAGTCACCTACGCGGAACACATCGTCGACAACGCCTGCATGCAGCTGGTCATGCATCCCTATCAGTACGACGTCATCCTCACGGAAAACCTCTACGGCGACATCCTTTCGGACCTCTGCTCGGGTCTGGTCGGCGGTCTCGGCCTTGTTCCAGGCGCGAACATCGGCGCTGAGTGTGCGATCTTCGAAGCCGTGCACGGCTCTGCACCGGACATCGCCGGACAGGACAAAGCCAACCCCACCGCGGTGCTGCAATCCGCCGTTCTGATGCTGCACCACATCAACGAAGACGAAACCGCGCAGATGGTCCAAACGGCGCTCGAGAAGGTCTATGCGGAAGGCAAATCCACGACGCGCGACGTCGGCGGAACGGTCGGCACGCGGGCCTTCAGCGAAGCCGTCATCGCTGCGCTATAACGCCACAAGCTATCCGAGAGCGAGGCATGGCCCAACCCGTCCTGGATTTTTACGAATCGCTCGCCAGCCACTACCACCTGATCTTCGAAAATTGGGATAAGGCTATTGAACGCCAGGCAGCAGTTCTAGGACCTCTGATTGACCCGACGCAGTCCACGCACCCACTCCGAATATTGGACTGCGCATGTGGAATCGGCACGCAGGCGATCGGGTTTGCGAGGCTGGGGCACCATGTCGTCGCCTCGGATATAAGTCCAGCCGAGGTTGCAAGGGCGCAACGCGAAGCCGCGCTTCGATCGCTGGACATACGCGCTCGCGTCTCAGACATGACGTCGCTTCAGGAGATCACGGAATCGGACTTCGATGTCGTCGCAGCCCTGGACAATGCATTGCCTCACCTCGATGCCACGCAACTGCAATCGGCTTTGCAGGCCATCGCCTCCAAGCTGGGCAGCAATGGTCTATTCCTCGCAAGCATCCGTGATTACAACAAAATCATCGGCGAAGAACCCGCGATCCAGCCTCCAGCTTTCTTTGGCAAAGAGGGAAATCGACGCATCGTGCATCAAGTGTGGGACTGGGTCGACGAGACCTCCTATGCCTTACATCTCTACATCACCACGCAAACGCCTGACGGCTGGGAAACACGTCACTTCACTTCGCGGTATAACCGCCTGCTTCGCGAGGATCTATCGGCTCTTCTGAAATCCGCGGGCTTTCGCGATGTACAGTGGCTTATGCCCGCGGAGAGCGGCTATTACCAACCCCTTGTTCTCGCGCGAAAACAATCCTGAATTCGTCGCTAACCCTCGCACATAGGAAAAGCATCCAATGTACCTTGTGAACGTCCCTCGCTCCACCACGCTGCTCCTTCTCGCCATCGCTCTCACGCTCTCCGGCTGCAAGCCTGATACTGCGCTCAAGCAGGGCGAGGTCATCGACAAAGCTACTGGCCCGGCCACGCCAGCCAGCGCGCCAGTGGGTACGCCCGTCGATCTTACGCAGGCCGGCAGCATCAAGGGCGTTGTGCACTTCAAAGGCACGGCGCCCGCGCGCGTGAAGATTGATATGTCGATGGACCCGGCCTGCGCCATGGCAGACGACAACCTCACCGAGCAGTACATCGTCAGTGGCGGCAAGCTGGCCAACGTCTACCTCTACATCAAGTCCGGCATTACGCCCTCGATAGAAACCGCGAGCGCCACGCCCGTCGTGCTCGATCAAAAAGGCTGCCGCTACACGCCGCACGTTATCGCACTGCAGCAGGGCGGTACGGTCGTCTTCAAGAACTCCGACCCGACGATGCACAACATCCACATCACTTCCCCCACCGAAAGCGGAGCCATCGATATTTCGCAGGGCCCCATGGGTCAGCCGCAGACACAGGTTTTCAGCTCGCCGCAAGTGATGCTGCCCGTCCGCTGCAACAACCACCCCTGGATGAACGCCTTCATCAACGTCGCGCCGTCGCCTTACTTCGCCGTCACCGGCGCCGACGGCAGCTTCACCATCTCGGGCCTGCCGCCCGGCACCTACACCCTGGCCGCCGTGCATGAAAAGCTCGGTGAGCAGGACGTACAGGTCACCGTCCCGGCAAAATCCATCGCAAAAGCAGATTTCACCTTCGCTGCAAAGTAGTTCCTGCATCTCAATATGACGGAGTAAGAACGCTGTCGTTGAAAGGCTGCTCATGAACTTCTCTCTGACTTTTCCGATCCACGCAATTCCGCTGTGGTTCCTCGTCCTCTCGCTGTTCCTTCCGCGCATCTGCATGCTCATCGCCTGGCTGCAGCACGGCATGCCGCCGTTCATTCCAGCGAGCGTAAATCTGCTTCAGGTCATCGTGGCGCTGCTCATCCCGCGCATCCTGATCCTCTTCTGGATCTACCAGGACCAGGGCATCACCATCTGGTTCCTGCTGCACGCGGTTGCGCTGGTCGTAGCGTGGAGCGGCGGCGGCCATACCGTCTATCGCCGGCGGCGAGTCGTCGAAGTCGACTAAGCATAAATTCCCATTGACAGCTTCTTCCGCTAAGCGTAAAACCGCGCCATGCGGAAGAAGCTGGCCTTGTTTCTCGCTGCAGTTAGCCTCGCAATGTCGGCACAAGTTGCCGACATTGCGCAGCCCTTTACAAGTGACGAAGTCGCAATCTATCGCGATTTCCTGCTTCACTATCCGGATCAGCTAAGTAACATCATCGGAATGCAGGACACCACTGTGGCCTTCACGACGCCCGTTTCCTCTAGGAGCGAACCGGTTCCGCCAAATTTAAATGTTCCGGCGTACAGTGGACGCAAGCTACCGCCTGAAATCATGGCGTTGACCGACGAAAAAGAAGTGACTGCACGAATTGCAGTCGCAGGTAAGCTGATCGATCCGAATAAGAGAGCACCTTATCAAGGCCCTGATGGGTATGTGAGAACCCACCTGACGCTCAGCGAGATCGCTTTTGATCCTGAACATAAGCATGCCGCTTTCATTTATTCCGCCACCTGTAGCTGCCTGGGCGGCCAGGGAGGCATGGTTCTCTATGAGGTGAAGCACGGCCACTGGAGATTCCAGACCATTGAAAACAACTGGGTAGGTTAATTCCGAACCTTTTACGCGGTCGTGGAAATCTGTTGCGCTTGCGATATCCTAGATAGATGGAACGGCGTAACGTAGGCATTCTCGGCGCGACCGGAGCGGTCGGCCAAAGGTTTATCCAACTTCTCGCAAACCACCCGTGGTTCAACATCACCTGGCTCGCTGCCTCTGACCGCAGCGCCGGTAAAACCTACGCCGAGGCCTGCGCCTGGCGGCTCGACACCCCATTGCCTGCGCATATTGCCGGCATGGTGCTCCAGCCCAACACGCCCGAGGCCGCAGGCGCTGACCTGCCGCGGATTATCTTTTCGTCTATCGACGCGCCCATCGCCAAGGAGCTCGAACCCCTGTTCGCCGCCGCCGGCTGCGCGGTCATTTCGAACTCTTCGGCCTTCCGCATGGCGCTCGACGTTCCCCTCGTCGTGCCCGAGGTCAACGCGGACCACCTCGAAGTCATCGAATCGCAGCCTACACGCAAGCGATCGGGTGGCTATCTCGTCACGAACCCGAACTGCTGTGCCATCGGCCTCGTCCTTCCGCTTGCTCCCCTGCAGGAGCGCTTCGGCATCGAAAAGCTCTTCGTCTCAACCATGCAAGCCGTCTCCGGCGCAGGCTATCCCGGCGTCGCTTCACTCGACATCCTCGGCAACATCATTCCCTACATCAAGAACGAAGAAGAAAAGCTGCAGGAAGAGATTGGCAAGCTGCTCGGCGGCGCAAACGCGACCAGCTTCCAGCCCCTTGACGCGACGGTTTCCGCCATGTGCAACCGCGTGCCGGTGCTCGAAGGCCACACCGAGTGCGTCAGCGTGAAGCTCCGCAAGCCCGCCACCTACGAGCAGATTCTCGCTGCCTGGGAAGAGTTCCAACCGCTGCACGGCAAGGGACTCGACGGCCTGCACCTGCCGTCGGCACCTACCTCTCCCGTTGCGTACGAACCGGGAGAAACCCGTCCGCAGCCACGCCTCGACCTGATGCGGGACAACGGCATGGCCACTACGGTCGGCCGCCTGCGCCCCTGCTCGCTCTTCGACTGGAAGTTCACGCTGCTCTCGCACAACACCATCCGCGGAGCCGCCGGCGCTGCCATTCTCAATGCAGAAATCCTCGCCGTACTCGGCAAATTCGACTTCCGCAAGTTCCCGCCCGTAAACGCCGGTGCAGAAAGCCTGGTGACAGCATGAGCACACCGCGCCAGGACATCGTCGTCATGAAGTTCGGCGGAACCTCCGTCGAAGACTCCGCCGCCATGCTGCGCACCGCCGCCATTGTTGCAGGCCGCGTCCGCAAAGGTCTCAAGCCCATCGTCGTTGTTTCGGCGATGTCGAAGGTCACCGACACGCTGCTCGCCGCCGCTGCTGCCGCCGGACGCAACGCCCGCGAAGAAGCCCTCAAGCTTTCCGACGGCCTGCGCACACGGCATCTCAAAACCGCCAGCGAACTAACCACCGGCGACCGCCTCACGTCGCTGCAGCTCAACATCCACCACGACTTCGACACCCTCGACGACCTGCTCCGCGGCATCTCCGCCGTCGGCGAGCTTACGCCACGCACCTCCGATCACGTCGTCAGCTTCGGCGAGCGCCTGTCCTCGCAAATGGTCGCCGCCGCCTTCGCCGAGCAGGGCATGAATGGCGCGCACGTCGACGCCCGTAACGTCATCCTCACCGACGCGC
>Ga0302313_10003129_pt1 | contig 11073 bp, 7 predicted proteins | sample III_Palsa_N2_2_FD_200454 | JGI IMG/M metagenome (GOLD analysis project Ga0302313, IMG submission 200454) | Peat permafrost microbial communities from Stordalen Mire near Abisko, Sweden - III_Palsa_N2_2 | ecosystem: Environmental > Terrestrial > Soil > Palsa > Peat permafrost | place: Sweden...
AGGCAACGGTACTTAAGCGCTTCCTGTTCAAAAACCTGTATCGGCACTATCGCGTGATGCGCATGGCAAACAAGGCGCGCCGCGTGGTGATCGGTCTGTTCGACGCGTTCACCGACGATCCGCGGTTGCTGCCACCGTCCTATCAATCGCCGGATCCGGCGAATCAGCCGCGTCTGGTTGCCCATTACATCGCGGGCATGACCGACCGGTACGCGCTCAAGGAGTACCAGCGGCTGTTCGTCATTGCGGACAACTAAGGCGCTCGGCGGCAATCGCCAGCCCCTCTGTCAACAAAGGGGCGGCGGGCGATCAATCGTGCGCTGAGCGAGCTCCTCAGCGCGACCGCGCAACCAGCGCGCCGGCAATCAGGGCAATGCCGCCCACAATCGCAATGGTTTGCCACGGGTTCTCGTGGACGTAGTCGTCGGCGTCCGACATCGCGGTTTCGGCGCGTTGGCGCACGGCATCGCGGGTTTCGTTCAGGCGCTCGCGCGCGACGTCCAGCCGTTTGCGCAACTGGGCGCGCAGCGCGACGGCATCGGCTTGAGTGCCGTCAGCCAGCGTATCTTCGAGCTCCGACATCAGTGAGCGCAGTTCAGTGGCGATGTCTTCGGCCGCATGGCGGCTGTGGCGTGCGATGCGGCGCGCGCGGCGGCTCGTCGACGTCCAGGATTCGCCAAGGGCGTCTCGCGTATTCGGTAGTGCAGTCATGGTCGCTCCGTCGTTGGTCAGTCAAAGGGGGCCCGCATAAACCGCGCGGGAAACACCATGCCACGCAACTTCGGTGCCACACGCCGGACGGTGTTGCACCCACCCAATCCGCGCTTTGCGACTGCACAATTTGCAGTGGAGGCGCCGCCATGCTGGTCAAACTTACAAAACAACGTGTAGCGACGCCATGCGAAGGGGCCGTTGTGCGCCATATAAATGAAAATGCCGCCATGAATGCATGGCGGCATTGTTCAAGCCCCGAAAACTCGTCTAACCTTAGTCTTGGCGTCAGAAGCGATAGCCGATGCTGACGTAGCTGACGATCGGGTTCAGCCTGATTTTCGTCTGCGACTGGACGTTGAGCGTGCCGACCGGCGTGGAGGCAGCGGTGTTCAGCTTCGCGGTGGTGCTGAGCGGCAGGTACGAGAGCGAGAAACCGGCGAACCAGTGCTGGTCGATTGCGAACGTGAAGCCCCCATTAAACACCGGCTCCCACGAACTATCCGTGGAGACGGTGGTCGGACCATGCAGGACCTGCGCTTCGAACACGCTGTTGGTGATCTCCGCGTCGGTGAACGAAACATGGGTGACACCCACGCCCAGGTAAGGACGGAAGCGCGCTTGAGCGTCCCTGAAGTAGTACTTGAACAGCAGAGTGGGGCTCCACTGTTTGGCGTCACCGAGCTTGCCGTATGACGAGAAGGCACCCGAGCCGTCCAGATTGAACTTCGGCGGGATGCCAATCACGAATTCGGTTGCGATGTGGTCGGTGACGAAGTAGCCAGCGGTGAAGCCGAGGGTGTCGGCGCTATCGAGGCTGGCTCCTGTGTTGGGTAGTGTGACATTGACGGGTGAGCCGCCAACGCTGGTCTCCTTCAACGGATCGCTAGCGGACTGAGGTGCAAGATGCAACCAGCCTGTTGTGACGTAGAAGGTTCCGGCCGATTGAGCGTGGGCTGCCGTCATGCAGGCAAGCGCCGCGATCCCCGTCATGGCCTGTTTTAATTTCATATGTGTGCTCCTCCAGAAAAGGCCCGCTCATTATGACCAGAACGTTTGAAACAAACCATACGCGGCGGTTAGAGCTTTCTCCCTAAGCTCCGCGCGGTTTTCGGCTCAGCCGTTACGCACCGAATCGTACGGGCGTTCGGCTACTTTGGACCTTCGGGTATATACCAACGCGACTATTGGATACTCCAGCATGGCACGGCTCGCACGTCTTTATGTCCCTGACCAGCCGCAGCACGTTATCCTGCGCGGGCTCGATCAGCAGCCCGCATTTGTCGACGAACAGGATTACGAGCTCTTCATCGATTGTCTGAAGGCGGCTTCCCGCGACCATCACCTGTCCATCCACGCGTACGCGTTGATGCCAGGCGCGGTGCAACTGCTCGTCACTCCCACGGAGGAGTCGAGCTTGCCCAAAGCAATGCAGGCGGTCGGTCGCCGCTACGTCGCCCACTTCAACCGGCGCTATTCGCGGCGCGGCACCTTGTGGGAGGGACGCTACCGGGCAACGGTCATCGAAGGCGAGCGCTATTTCCTGCTGGCAAGCCGGGTGGTCGAAATGTGTCCGGTGCGAGGGCAACTGGTTAGTGCACCAGAAGATTACCGGTGGTCGAGCTATCGGCACCATATTGGGCTGACACTCGACAGCCTGATTACGGATCACCCGTTGTACTGGTCGCTCGGCAATACGCCGTTCGAGCGCCAGCGCGCCTACCGCGAACTGTGCGAACAGCCGCTGGATGAGCGCGAAGCCAGCCAGTTGCAACAGGCCACGCTAAAAGGCTGGGTGCTGGGAAGCGACACGTACCGCGAGTGGGCTGCGCGAGCGGCCAACCGCCGGGTGTCGCCGTTGCCGCGTGGACGGCCGCGTAAGGTTCGGGAAACGCCGCAGACCCAATAAGTGTTTCGCTTCAAGGGGCTGCACAAGAAACGGCATCTTCGGATGCCGTTTTATTGCACTGTTTTGATGTGGAACCAATAAAAATGCTGTGCGATGCACCAATCTGATAATCGGTGCCACATCATCACATTTTATTTGCTATTCCCTTGATTCGTCGCGTATATTCCGAATTCCGGCTGTTTCGATGCGCGCCGCGTCGAAGCAGCCTGCGCAGTTGCAGCGCGATTGCGGGCAATAAAAAATGGTTCAACGGCCTTCCCCGGCCCTCTTTCAGACGGTGTCCCCATGAACGATCACCAGCAACCGGTCTCCTCGGTTCCCGCCGCGCAAGGTCTCTATGACCCGCAAAACGAGCACGACGCCTGCGGTGTCGGCTTCGTTGCACACATCAAAGGCAAGAAAAGCCACGAGATCATCGAGCAGGGCCTGAAGATTCTCGAGAACCTCGATCACCGGGGCGCCGTCGGCGCAGATCCGTTGATGGGCGACGGCGCCGGGATCCTGATCCAGATCCCGGACGGCTTCTATCGCGAGGAAATGGCCAAGCAGGGTGTGACGCTGCCGCCGAACGGCGAATACGGCGTCGGCATGATCTTCCTGCCGAAGGAACATGCCTCGCGTCTCGCCTGCGAACAGGAACTCGAACGCACAGTGAAGGCCGAGGGCCAGGTGGTGTTGGGCTGGCGCGACGTGCCGGTCGACCACTCCATGCCGATTTCGCCCACCGTCAAGGCGAGCGAGCCGCTGATCCGTCAGATCTTTATCGGCCGCGGCAAGGACATCATGGTGACCGACGCGCTCGAGCGGAAGCTGTATGTGATCCGCAAGACCGCGAGCCACCGCATCCAGGCGCTCAAGCTCAAGCATGGCAAGGAGTACTTCGTGCCGTCCATGTCGGCGCGCACGGTGGTCTACAAGGGCCTGCTGCTGGCTGGCCAGGTTGGCGTGTACTACCGCGACCTGCAGGACGACCGCACCGTCTCGGCGCTGGCGCTGGTGCACCAACGCTTTTCCACGAACACGTTCCCGGCGTGGGAGCTGGCTCACCCGTACCGGATGATTGCCCACAACGGCGAAATCAACACGGTGAAGGGCAACGTCAACTGGCTGAACGCGCGTACCGGCGCGATCGCGTCGCACGTGCTCGGCGACGATCTGCCGAAGCTGTGGCCGCTGATCTACCCGGGCCAATCGGACACCGCCTCGTTCGACAACTGTCTCGAACTGCTGGTGATGGCCGGCTATCCGCTTGTCCACGCGATGATGATGATGATCCCGGAAGCCTGGGAACAGCACACGCTGATGGACGACAACCGCCGCGCGTTTTACGAATACCACGCCGCGATGATGGAGCCGTGGGACGGCCCCGCTGCGATCGCGTTCACCGATGGCCGTCAGATCGGCGCCACACTCGACCGCAACGGCCTGCGTCCGGCACGCTATATCGTCACGGACGACGACCTCGTCATCATGGCGTCGGAAGCGGGCACGCTGCCAATTCCCGAGTCGAAGATCGTCAAGAAGTGGCGTCTGCAGCCGGGCAAGATGTTCCTGATCGATATGGAACACGGCCGCATCATCGACGACAAGGAACTCAAGGACAACCTCGCCAACGCGAAGCCATACAAGAGCTGGATCGACGCGGTGCGCATCAAGCTCGACGAAATCGAGCCGAGCGCGGAAGACGTCGTGACGGAGCGTCGCGAGCCCGCAGCCTTGCTGGATCGTCAGCAGGCCTTCGGCTACACGCAGGAAGACCTCAAGTTCCTGATGGCGCCGATGGCGCAAGCCGGTGAGGAAGCCGTCGGTTCGATGGGCAACGACTCGCCGCTGGCGGTCATGTCCAACAAGAACAAGACGCTCTATCACTACTTCAAGCAGCTGTTCGCGCAAGTCACGAACCCGCCGATCGACCCGATCCGTGAAAACATGGTGATGTCGCTGGTGTCGTTCGTCGGTCCGAAGCCGAACCTGCTGGATACGAACAACATCAACCCGCCGATGCGTCTCGAAGTGTCGCAGCCGGTGCTCGACTTCCGTGACATCGCGAAGATTCGCGCGATCGATCAGTACACCGGCGGCAAGTTCAGTTCATATGAACTGAACATCTGCTATCCGGTGGCTTGGGGCAAGGAAGGTATCGAAGCGCGCCTGGCGTCGCTGTGCGCGGAAGCCGTCGATGCGGTGAAGTCCGGCTACAACATGCTGATCGTGTCCGACCGCAAGACCGATCGCGACAACGTCGCGATCCCGGCGCTGCTCGCCACGGCCGCGATTCACACGCATCTCGTGCAGCACGGTCTGCGCACGAGCGCGGGGCTGGTCGTCGAAACCGGCTCGGCGCGTGAGACGCATCACTTCGCGTTGCTCGCGGGCTATGGCGCGGAAGCCGTGCACCCGTACCTCGCGATGGAAACGCTCGCGCAGATGGCTGCCGGCCTGAAGGGCGACCTGTCGGCGGACAAGGCGGTCTACAACTTCACCAAGGCAGTCGGCAAGGGCTTGCAGAAGGTCATGTCGAAGATGGGCATTTCGACTTACATGTCGTACACCGGTGCGCAGATCTTCGAAGCGGTGGGTCTAGCGGAAGACCTGGTGTCGAAGTACTTCAAGGGCACCTCGTCGAAGGTCGGCGGCATCGGCCTGTTCGACGTAGCGGAAGAAGCGATCCGTCTGCACCGCGAAGCCTTCGGCGACAACCCGGTGCTGGCCACGATGCTCGACGCAGGCGGCGAGTACGCCTACCGCGTGCGCGGCGAAGAACATATGTGGACGCCGGATGCGATCGCCAAGCTGCAACACTCGGCGCGCAGCAACTCGTACCAGACGTACAAGGAATACGCGCACCTGATCAACGATCAGACCCGCCGTCACATGACGTTCCGCGGCCTGTTCGAGTTCAAGTTCGATCCGAGCAAAGCGATTCCGCTCGACGAAGTCGAATCGGCGAAGGACATCGTCAAGCGCTTCGCCACAGGCGCGATGTCGCTCGGTTCGATCTCGACCGAAGCGCACGCCACGCTGGCTGTGGCGATGAACCGCATCGGCGGCAAGTCGAACACCGGTGAAGGCGGCGAGGACCCGAACCGTTATCGCAACGAACTGCGCGGCATTCCGATCAAGAACGGCGACACGATGAAGTCGGTGATTGGCGACGAGGTCATCGTCGACATTCCGCTGAAGGACGGCGACTCGTTGCGCTCGAAGATCAAGCAGGTGGCGTCGGGCCGCTTCGGCGTGACGGCGGAGTATCTGTCGTCGGCCGATCAGATCCAGATCAAGATGGCGCAGGGCGCGAAGCCGGGCGAAGGCGGCCAGTTGCCGGGTCACAAGGTGTCCGACTACATCGGCAAGCTGCGTTACTCGGTGCCGGGCGTTGGCCTGATCTCGCCGCCGCCGCACCATGACATTTACTCGATCGAAGATCTGGCACAGCTGATCCACGACCTGAAGAACGCGAACTCGGCCGCCAGCATCTCGGTGAAGCTCGTGTCCGAATCGGGCGTCGGCACAGTTGCAGCCGGTGTGGCCAAGGCGAAGGCCGATCACGTCGTGATCGCGGGTCATGACGGCGGCACGGGTGCCTCGCCCCTGTCGTCGCTCAAGCACGCCGGCACGCCGTGGGAACTCGGCCTCGCGGAAACGCAACAGACCCTCGTGCTGAACCGGTTGCGTGGCCGTATCCGTGTGCAGGCCGACGGTCAGATGAAGACCGGCCGTGACGTCGTGATCGGCGCGCTGCTCGGCGCGGATGAGTTTGGCTTCGCGACGGCGCCGCTTGTCGTGCAGGGCTGCATCATGATGCGCAAGTGCCACCTGAACACCTGCCCGGTTGGCGTCGCGACGCAAGATCCGGTGTTGCGTGCGAAGTTCCAGGGCCAGCCGGAGCATGTCGTCAACTTCTTCTTCTTCGTTGCTGAAGAAGTGCGCGAAATCATGGCGCAACTGGGCATCCGCAAGTTCGACGACCTGATCGGTCATGCCGAACTGCTCGACACGAAGAAGGGCATCGAGCACTGGAAAGCGAAGGGTCTCGACTTCTCGCGCGTGTTTTACCAGCCGTCAGTTCCGGCGGAAGTCGCGCGCAAGCACGTCGATGTCCAGGACCACGGTCTCGAAAAAGCGCTCGATCACACGCTGATCGAGAAGGCGAGGGCAGCGATTGAAAAGGGCGAGCACGTCTCGTTCATCCAGCCGGTGCGTAACGTCAACCGCACGGTTGGCGCAATGCTGTCCGGCATGATCGCCAAGAAGTATGGCCATGAAGGCTTGCCCGACGACTCGATTCACATCCAGTTGAAGGGCACGGCAGGTCAAAGCTTCGGGGCGTTCCTTGCCAGGGGCGTCACGCTGGATCTGGTCGGCGACGGCAACGACTACGTCGGCAAAGGTCTCTCGGGTGGACGCATCATCATTCGTCCGACTAACGATTTCCGCGGCAAGTCGGAGGAAAACATCATCTGCGGCAACACGGTGATGTACGGTGCGATCGAAGGCGAAGCGTTCTTCCGTGGCGTGGCAGGCGAGCGTTTCTGCGTGCGTAACTCGGGTGCGACGGCGGTTGTCGAAGGCACGGGTGACCACGGTTGCGAATACATGACGGGCGGCACGGTGGTCGTGCTCGGCGAAACGGGCCGTAACTTCTCGGCCGGAATGTCGGGCGGTATCGCTTACGTGTACGACCCGGACAACACGTTTGCCGGCAAATGCAACAAGTCGATGGTTGTGCTCGATCCGGTGCTGCAACAGGCCGAACAGGAGCGCACGGTCGACAAGGGCCTGTGGCACGCGAACGAAACCGACGAAGTGCTGCTCAAGGGGCTCATCGAGCGTCACTTCCAGTTCACCGGTTCGCCGCGTGCGAAGGCACTGCTCGAAAACTGGGACGCGTCGCGCCGTCAGTTCGTGAAGGTGTTCCCGACGGAATACAAGCGCGCACTGGGCGAGATGGCTGCGAAGAAGGCGAACAAGGAAGTCCTCGCCGCATAACTGGCAGTCCAAGACGGTAGATACCCTTTAGTTGTGCCCGCCGCCCTCGTGTGCGGCGGGTGCCGATTCCCCCACCTGTACAGATAGATAAGAGAACCACATGGGCAAGGCAACCGGTTTTCTCGAGTTCGAGCGTCGCCATGAGACGTACGAAGCTCCGCTCACGCGTGTGAAGCACTACAAGGAATTCGTCGCGGCGCTGTCCGACGATGAAGCGAAGATTCAAGGCGCACGTTGCATGGACTGCGGCATTCCGTTCTGCAATAACGGGTGCCCGGTGAACAACATCATCCCGGACTTCAACGACCTGGTGTTCCATCAGGACTGGAAGAACGCGATCGAAGTGCTGCACTCCACCAACAACTTCCCGGAGTTCACGGGCCGCATCTGCCCGGCGCCGTGCGAAGCGGCGTGCACGCTTGGCATCAACGACGACCCGGTCGGCATCAAGTCGATCGAGCACGCGATCATCGACAAGGCGTGGACCGAAGGGTGGGTCGCGCCGCTGCCGTCAAAGCACAAGACAGGCAAGAAGGTCGCCGTGGTCGGCTCTGGCCCCGCTGGTCTCGCCGTCGCGCAGCAACTCGCGCGCGCGGGGCACGATGTGACGGTGTTCGAAAAGAACGACCGCATCGGCGGCCTGCTGCGTTATGGCATTCCTGATTTCAAGCTGGAAAAGTGGCTGATCGACCGCCGCATGCGTCAGATGGAAGCCGAAGGTGTGACGTTCCGCGCCAACGTGTTCATCGGCAAGGATCCTTTGGCGTCGCATATCAACAACACGGCGAAGGAAACGATCACGCCGGCCGAACTGAAAGAGCAGTTCGACGCGGTGGTGCTGTCGGGCGGTTCGGAAACACCGCGCGATCTGCCGGTGCCGGGGCGTGAACTGGAAGGCATCCACTACGCGATGGAATTCCTGCCGCAGCAGAACAAGGTCAATGCGGGCGACAAGCTCGCGAGCCAACTGCTTGCCAAGAGCAAGCACGTGGTGGTGATCGGTGGCGGCGATACGGGGTCCGACTGCGTCGGCACCTCGAACCGTCACGGCGCGAAGGACGTTACGCAGTTCGAACTGCTGCCGCAGCCGCCGGAAGAAGAGAACAAACCGCTCGTGTGGCCGTACTGGCCGATCAAGCTGCGCACCTCGTCCTCGCACGATGAGGGATGCGAACGGGATTGGGCGGTGGCGACGAAGCGTTTCGAGGGCAAGAACGGCAAGGTCGAGAAGCTGATCGCCGTGCGAGTCGAATGGAAGGACGGCAAGATGCAGGAAGTGCCGGGTTCCGAATTCGAAATGAAGGCCGACCTGGTGTTGCTGGCGATGGGCTTCACGCAGCCTGTCTCACCGGTGCTGGAAGCATTCGGCGTCGACAAGGACGCACGTGGCAACGTGCGGTCATCGACGGAAGGCGACAAGGCGTACTACACGTCGGTGGACAAGGTGTTCACGGCTGGCGACATGCGGCGTGGTCAATCGCTGGTGGTATGGGCGATCCGCGAAGGACGCCAATGCGCGCGTTCGGTGGACGCATTCCTGATGGGGCACTCGGAGCTGCCGCGCTAAGTCCTCAGCCGGTCCCGCGCGACGACACGTGGAACCGGCGACGATTTGCAGGAAGAGGTGGAGACGACAAGCTGTGCCCAAAGCCGGGCGCCCGCAAGGGCGACCCGGCTTTTCAATTGGGGGATGGGGGCTACTTCCGATACCTGCTCAAAGTAAGCCCTTCAACGTCAATCTCCGGCACGCGCAACGTAACAAGATCAGCAACAACCTTCCCGGACCCCATCGCCATGGCCCAGCCGGTGGACCCGTGACCCAGATTGACCCAAAGCCCATCAATCCCCGAAGGACCAAGAAGAGGCGCCCCATCCGGCATCATCGGCCTCCGTCCAACCCAAAAGTGAGCAGAACTAGGTTTCCCAGCACGAGGAAACCAGTCGTCAAGAACCTTAAGCAGCGTCTGCAGCGCCTGTTCACGAAGAGTGGACCTCCGATCCCCAAGCTCAGCCGTCCCAGCAACCCGCAGATTCCGTCCAAACCGGGTAATAGCGGTCTTAAAAGCCTCATCCATCAAGGCACCGCGCGGCGCCTTCTCATCATCGATGACGGGCAACGTAGCCGAATACCCCTTCACGGGATAAAGCGGCACCTTAAGCCCCAGCGGCGCGAGCAACCGTACACTATCCGTACCGAGAGCCACCACAACCGCATCCGCCCGAAGCACCTCCCCACCACGCTCACTATCAACCCGCACCCCCCGCACCACGCCGCCCTGAACATCAAGCCCAGTCACCCGCGTATCGAGCCGAAACCGCACCCCATTGTTCTCGCAGATCGATCGCAATTCCCGCGTAAACCGAGCACAGTCCCCAGCCTCGTCATCCGGCAGATAAAGTCCGGACAAAGGCGTTTCACGCGCCCACCGTAACCCGGGCTCAATCTCGACGCACTGCGCCGCACTAACCTCCCGATGTGCGATCCCAGCATCACGAAGCACTGCCAGCGCAGGCTGCGCCAACTCCACGTCATACGCGCTGCGAAACAGTTGCAGATACCCTTGACTGCGCCCGTAGTCAAACGGATAGCGACCACGAAATTCCTGCAGACACGCACGACTGTAATAAGCAATCCTCTGCATGCGCTGCTTGTTTACGCGAAACCGCTCGAGGTCGCACTCGCGCAGCCAGCGTGCAATCCAACGCCATTGTGCAGGATCGAGCGTCGGCCGGAAGATCAGCGGCGACGTCGGTTTGAACAGGTATTTGAGCATCTTCGCCGGCATTCCCGGCGCGGCCCACGGCGTCACATAGCCGGGCGCAATCACGCCGGCATTGCCGAAACTGGTGGCGAGCGCCACATCGGGCTCGCGCTCGATCACCGTGACTTCGCACCCATGACCTGCCAGATAAAAAGCGGTAGCGACGCCAATCACGCCTCCGCCGAGAACAATCGTTTTCATGTTTGTGGAATGCACATCAGGATGCGGCACCCGGACCCGCGGCGGCAGCGGCGAGCGCCTTACCCTTGGTCTCAGGCAGACACAGAGCCGCAGCAATCACGAGCAGATAGCCCGAGCCGGCAACAAGGCCCATCGCATTGACGAGCGTCATCGATTGCGAAAGCATGCCGACGAGAATCGGGAAGAACGAGCCGACGCCGCGTCCGAGGTTGTAGCAAAAGCCCTGGCCCGAGCCGCGAATCTCGTTCGGATACAGCTCGGACAGATACGCGCCCACGCCCGCGAAAATCCCTTGCACCACCACACCGAGCGGAAAGCCGAGCAGCAGCATCGTGCTATTGGTGATGGGCAACATCGTATAGACCATGCCGAGCACGAACGAGCCGATCGCAAACAGGATGAACGACGCGCGCCGGCCGATCCTGTCGCACAGGATGGCCCCGACGATATAGCCGGTGAACGAGCCGACGATCAGTACGATCAGATAGCCGCTGGTGTTGA
>Ga0302313_10003135_pt1 | contig 11052 bp, 10 predicted proteins | sample III_Palsa_N2_2_FD_200454 | JGI IMG/M metagenome (GOLD analysis project Ga0302313, IMG submission 200454) | Peat permafrost microbial communities from Stordalen Mire near Abisko, Sweden - III_Palsa_N2_2 | ecosystem: Environmental > Terrestrial > Soil > Palsa > Peat permafrost | place: Sweden...
GGCCGGTGGAAGTCGGCTGGCGTTTGAGCTTGCGCATGATGAGCTGGAGGAACAGCAGCGCGGTTTCCCCCGTCTGGCGGTCTTCGGGGAAGTTGCCCTGGATGCCCTTCTCCTCCTCCCCGCCGAAAGGCGGGTTTGTAAGGATCACATCGACACGCTCTTTCTCGCCAATTTCGGAGAGCTTGAAGCGCAGGGCGTTGCCGGGGTCGATCTGCGGCGCGTCCAGCCCGTGCAGCAGCAGGTTCATCTGACACAGCAGATACGGCAGGGACTTGGGTTCGCAACCGGTGATGGTGTCATTTTGCAGACGCTTGCGGTCGGCGACGGTCTTCACCTGTTTTTCAAGGTGGTTGTACGTTTCCACCAGAAACCCGCCCGTGCCGCTGGCCGGGTCGAGGACGGTTTCGCCAAGGCGCGGGTCGGTAACTTCGACCATAAAGCGGACGACAGCGCGCGGTGTGTAGAACTCGCCGGAATCGCCGGCCGCGTCGCGCATTTCGCGGAGCATGGATTCATAGAGCGCGCCGAGGGTATGAAGCTCGTTCGACGACGTGAAGTGAATCCCGCCAACCTTGTTGATGATGTCGCGCAGCAGATAGCCGCTCTTCATGCGGTTATCGACGCCCTTGAACACGGTGGCGATCACGTCGCGGCGGTTGTCACCGTTGGAGCTTGAGAGAGAGCGCAGGTAAGCGAACAGGCCGGGGCCTTTCGTCCCATCCGCACGCACGGCCTCGTCGGAATTGATGAATGAAAGCAGTTCATCGCCCGTTATGCCGTGCGGATCGGCGGCCCAATCACGCCAGCGATACGGGGTTTCGATGGCGGCCTTGAATTTCTTGCCGGATAGCGCGGTTTCCTCCTCGCGCTGCTGCTCAAGGTCGTCGAGGAATTTGAGGAACATGATCCAGGTGAGCAGCGGCAGACGGTCGAGGTCGCCGTTCAGCCCCTTGTCCTTGCGCATGATGTCGCGCGCGGATTTCAGAAGGCTTCCAAGCATCTGGGATGTCGTCATCGGTGCGGCGTCTGCGCCGTTCTTCTTTTTAGTTCGCGCCATAGAGCAGTCCTTGCAGGTCGTTTACGGCCCGGCGAAGTTCATCGGGGCCGCCGAACAGCTTGATGATTTCGGCGGGTTGGCCGTGGGTTGAGATGGGCGGAACCTTGAGTACGTCCGGCAGGACAAACTGCGCGTCGCCGTGTTCCGCATATTTTTCCAGAAGCTCGTCGAGCACCTGACGCGCCTCGGGGGAGAACGTCTCGAAATAGTCCTTGCGCTCGGCCTTGAGGCGCTGCGCCCGCTCGCGCCGGGTGCGGAGCGGCGCGTTGAAGGCCAGATGGCAAAGCAGGTCGAAGGGGTCGGCGTCGGTCTGGCCGGTCTGTTCGGCCAGCACGTCGAAGTCGATCCCGCGCTCGGCCAGGGCGGCGATGATCTCGCTACGCTGGTCCGCGTCCGCCCACCGCCTGCGAAGCTCGGCGGAGGTCGGAGCCAATGACCGCACGCTTTCGGCGGCGTAGTCGGTGTATTTGACGACGCGAAGCTGCTTGCCGTTCGGATCAAGCTCGTGGACCAGGTGGGCCACGACTTCGACCTGGCCGCCGTCGAAATAGAATTTGCGCGGCTCGCCGGTCGGCGGTTCGATCACGCCGGGTTCGCCTTCCTCGGGCGGGGCGGGTTCCGGCTCCTGCCCTTCGGGGACGATTTCCGTCGTCGCGGTGGTTTCCCCGGCTTCGTTCACTTCTTCTTCCGTGATCCGGGCCGGATCGCCGTCGAAGTCCGGGTCGGCAAACATGCGGGTGGCCGACCCGGTGTAGTCGAGGATGTTGAACCACAGCTTGCCGTAATCGTCGCGCAGGCGCGTCCCGCGCCCGATGATCTGCTTGAACTCGCTCATGGACCCAACGACGCGCGCCAGAACGACATTCTTGCAGGTGGGCGCATCGACGCCGGTTGTCAGCAGTTGCGACGACGTGAGGATCACCGGCGTTTTGGTTTCGAGGTCTTGGAACTTGGATAGGTGGCCGCGTCCAACGGCGCCCTCGTCGGCGGTGACGCGCGCCACATAATCGGGATACTGCGCCACAAGGTCGGCATTGAGGTTGACCAGCGCCTGCCGCATTTCCGAGGCGTGCTCCTGATCGACGCAGAACACGATGGTCTTGGCGAAGCGGTCGGTCTTTTTGAGGAAGTCAGTCAGGTGGCGGGCGATGGCCTCCGTCCTGGCGCGCAAGGCGATGGCGCGTTCAAAATCCTTGGTCTGGTATTCATCGTCGGGGATCGTGCGGCCAAAACGATCCACCTCGTCCTTGCTAGGCCGCCATCCGGCCGCGTCCCATTGGGTGACGACGCGATGCACGCGGTAGGGCGCGAGAAAGCCGTCGTCGATGCCTTGGCGCAGGCTGTATTCGTAAATCGGGTTGCCGAAATAGAGGTAGGTGTCGCGGTTGTCCTCGCGCAGCGGCGTGGCCGTCATGCCAAGCTGGTAGGCGGGCTTGAAATGCTCAAGGATGACGCGCCATGAACTGTCATCCCGCGCGCTTCCCCGGTGGCATTCATCGACGATGATGAGGTCGAAGAAGTCCGGCGGATAGTCCCGGAAAAGCCCCGCGCGGCGCTCGTCCTCGGCCAGCGCCTGATAGATGGCGAAATACATTTCCCGGCTTTTGACGATCTCGCCGGATTCGATCTTGTGGCGCGCGTCCCCGAAGGGCGTGAAGGTCTTGTCCTTCGGGTCGTCGATGAGGATGTTGCGGTCCGCGAGGAACAGGATGCGCGGCTTGCGATACTCTCCGGTCGTGTTCCAGCGGCTCGACCAGAGCTTCCAGCAAATCTGGAAAGCCACGATGGTCTTGCCCGTTCCCGTCGCCATCGTGAGAAGCAGGCGCTTCTTTCCGGCAAGGATGGCTTCGACCGTCCGGTTGATGGCGATCTGCTGATAGTAGCGGGGCGGCTTGCCGCCGACCGTATTGTAGGGTGCGACCAGGTGCTCCACGCGCTCGGGCGTGTTGATTCCGCTGCCCGCCTGATAGCGCCGCCAAAGGTCATCGGGGGTCGGGAAGTCGGCGACGCGCGTTTCCGTCCCATTGAAATAGTCGATCTCGATGATTTCGGCGCCGTTGGTGGCGTAGGCGTATTTGAGGCCGAGGATTTCCGCATAGTCGCGGGCCTGCTGCACGGCATCGGTCGCTGATTTGTAGCTGGCCTTCGCCTCGACCACGGCGAGCGGAAAATCCCGCGTGTAGCGCAGCAGGTAATCCACCCGCTTGGGCGGCTTGCGGACAAAGCCCTTGCCTACGGGAATGACGCGGCCATCCGTGATGGTGCGCTGCTCGGCGATGGAATGGGGTTCGCTGTCCCAACCGGCGGATTGCAGCTTGGGCACGACGAATTTTCGGCAGGTGTCGGCTTCGTTCGTCATGCGCCCCCGCTGCTCCCCTGCTGTTCCTCAACCTTACGCTTTATCCAGTTTGCGATTTCCTGCCGCTGGAACCGCCACGATCCGCCGACCTTGAAGCCAGGAATCTTGCCTGCCGAGGCGAGCTTGTAGGCGGTCTTCTCATTGATCTTGAGAAGTTCCGCCACCTCCCGGATCGTCAGGATTTCGTCGGTCATGCGCCCGCCGTGACTCGTGGTTGGGGAAGTATATAGAAGATCGGAGAAAATCAGGGAAGATAGCGGTAGCTACCCATCCTGAGGGCGAGCAGCGGCGGCAGGGGCTGGAGTCGCCTCGGCATCATATTGAAAATTCCGCTCGGAAAGCGGATTTTCCAGGACGATCCGGTATGGCCGATCTTCTCATTGATCTTGAGGGCGGTTATCAATTTCATGAAACACGAAGCATAACTTAGCGAATTTCACGAAATCTGAACTCGACATCGGTTTGAAAATCTGCCAAAATGCTAAGCATGGATATGCGTTCTGGCGGCAAGCTAAACCGGCTTCAGCAGGAACTCCCCGAGGGACTCCTGGCCGATGCCGCTTGGATGGAGGCCCACGGCTACTCGTCGGCGCTGCGCAGCCAGTATGTCCGCGCAGGCTGGCTCGATAGCCCGGCCCGGCGTGTTTATCGCCGCTCACGCACGCCGCTCACCTGGCAGCAGGTGGCCGTTTCTCTCCAGACGGTGCTGGACCTTCCGCTGACCGTCGGCGGGCGCACCGCGCTCGAACAGCAGGGTTACGCCCATTACCTTTCGACAGCCATGCGCGAGGTTCATCTTTACGGGCCGAAGCGCCCGCCGACCTGGCTGGCGAGCCTGCCGCTCGACGTGACCTTCCGTTGGCACAACAGCCTGCGGCTGTTTCCCGGCGACGCCGACGCACCGCCCGAGCCAAGCCCCGTCATGGTCAGCGCCGGCGGCCTGACCTTACCCATCCGCTATTCCAGCAAGGAGCGCGCCGTTCTCGAATTGCTCGACGAGCTACCCGAGCATGAGAGCTTCCATCAGGTCGATGCCTTGATGGAAGGGATGAGCGATTTAAGCCCGCGCCGCTTGCAAACCCTGCTGGAGGCTTGCGCCAGCGTGAAGGTGAAGCGGCTCTTTTTCTTCTTCGCCGACCGCCATCGCCATGCGTGGCGTTCCCGGCTCGATGTATCCCGCGTCGATCTGGGTTCGGGCAAGCGCGTCCTCGCCAAAGGCGGCAAGCTCGATCCGCGCTACAACATCACCGTGCCGTCCGACCTTGGAGGCCCGTGAATTTCATGGCCTTCCTGGACACATACCGGCAGCAAGTCGCCCTGCTCATTCGCGTCCTTCCTTTCGTCGCGGAGGAGCGGGCTTTCGCGCTCAAGGGCGGCACCGCGATCAACCTGTTCGTGCGCGACATGCCGCGCCTCTCCGTGGATATCGACCTGACCTATCTGCCGGTCGCAGATCGGGCCACATCGCTCGCGGCAATCAACACCGCCATGCTGCGGATCAAGGAACGGATCGAGCGGGGCATCCCCGCCGCGAGGGTCAATGCTTCGCGTTCCGCCGACGAGAATATCGTCACCAAGCTGATCGTTCGGGCGAGCGGCGTGCAGATCAAGATCGAGGTGACGCCAGTGCTCCGCGGTGCGGTCTATGATCCCGTCGTAATGAGCGTGGTTCCCGTTGTCGAAGACGCCTTCGGCTTCGCCGAAATGCAGGTCGTGTCATTCGCCGACCTTTACGCGGGCAAGATCGTGGCAGCCTTCGACCGCCAGCACCCGCGCGACCTCTTCGACGTGCGCGGCCTCTTGGCAAACGAGGGCGTCGGCGATGAGTTGCGCCGCGCCTTTCTGGTCTACGTCATCAGTCACAACCGTCCGATGGCCGAAGTTCTCGCCCCGACCCGCAAGCCGCTGGGCGAGGAGTTCGCGCGGGGCTTCGCCGGCATGACTCAAGAGCCTGTCGCGCTCGCGGACCTTGATGCCGCGCGGGAGGCGATCATCGCCGCGATGGTGGCCGACATGCCCGAGGACCATCGGCGCTTCCTCGTCGGTTTCAAACGAAGCGAACCGGACTGGACGCTTCTCGGGATACCGGAGGCCCAGCATTTGCCCGCCGTCATGTGGAAACAGCGCAACCTCGCCAAGCTGCCCGATGCCAAACGGCGCGAGCTGGTCGATGCCTTGGAGCGCGTTCTCTTTCCCTGATCGCGACGCCATCGAAGGGGCGTGTCCTTTGGCTGCGCTGATGCTCAGTTATCCTCGAACGCTTGCTTTCCCTTCGCAGCCCACAGCGCTAACGCCTTGTCGCGCTCATCGCTTTTGAGCTTGTCGGCCATCCAGAGCAGCGCGCCGTAGATCATGGCGCGATCATCGCGGGTCAGGTCCACGATCCCGGCCTTGACGACAAGGCCGCCGAGTTCGATCAGATGCCGTGTTCGCTTGCGGCGCTCGACCTGCCAGGTGCGCATGTCATGTCGCGCCCGCGCCGCTTGATGCTGGTTGCGTGCCGCCCGGTTGCGATTGATCGCCGCCAGTGTCGCGATCAGACGTTGATGCAGGTCGCCGCGCCCGGCCCTGAAAGAACGCGGCCCCCCGCTTCGCCCATGCCTCCCTCTTTGCGGCATCCTTGGTTTCGGCCAGCACGATCAGCCCGCCAGCCAGTTCGTCGGCGCTGAGGGCGTCGGCGCCGGTCGAGATGACCAGTTCGCCTAGCTGCTGTACCTTGCGGGCTTTCAGGTCTCGCGCCTTGTCTTCGAGCGACTTCAGTTCCGCGTCGAAGTCCCGTGGCTTACGCATCACGTCCTCCATAAGCTGTTGATGGAGTGATGATAGTTGAGCACCTGTCCCAATGCTGTATGGTTGCCGGGACGGGCTGGAACGGCGCGAGCAGTCCCGAGAAATTCATTTCGAGGGCGCGCTTATACGTCGTTCCGACGTGCGCTTCGCTGTGGTGATGATCCGGTCGCGATGGCGATCTATCATCTTCACGTCAAGGTCATTGGCCGCAAGGCCGGCTCCAGCGCGGTGGCCTCCGCCGCCTACCGCTCGGCCTCGCGCCTGCGCGACGACCGGCTTGAGCGCAGCCACGACTTCTCCAACAAGCGCGGCGTCGTCCATTCCGAGGTGATGCTGCCGGAGGATGCGCCCGAGGCGTGGAGTGACCGCGAACGGCTCTGGAACGACGTCGAAGCCTTCGAGGTCAGGAAGGACGCCCAGCTCGCCCGCGAGGTCGAGTTCGCCCTACCGCGCGAGATTATGCAAGCCCAGGGCATCGAACTCGCCCGCGACTTCGTGCAGGCGGAGTTTGTCGATCAGGGCATGATCGCCGACCTCAATGTGCATTGGGACATGGCCGAGGACGGCAGTCCCAAACCCCACGCCCATGTCATGCTGACCATGCGGTCGGTCGATGAGAACGGCTTCGGCCAAAAGGTGCGAGACTGGAACCGCACCGAGATGGTCGAGTGCTGGCGCGAACGCTGGGCCGAGCTTACCAACGAACGGCTGGCCGAACTCGACATTGACGCGCGCATCGACCACCGCAGCTTTGAGGCGCAGGGCATTTCACTGGAGCCGCAAAGCCAGATCGGCGCGCCCGCGCAGCGCATCGAGAGCGAAGGGTTGGAGGCCGCCGACCGCGCGGAAATGCACCGCGAGATCGCCCGCAACAACGGCGCGCGCATCGTCGCTGATCCCTCCATCGCGCTGGACGCCATCACGCATCAACAATCCACCTTCACGCGGCGCGACATGGCGATGTTCGCGCACCGGCACAGCGATGGCCTCGACCAGTTCAACGCCGTGATGGGCGCGATGAACGGCGCGCCCGATCTGGTCGCATTGGGCAAGGACGGACGCGACGAAGACCGCTTCACCACCCGCCAGATGATCGAGACCGAACAGCGCCTGCACCGCGCCGCCGAACTCATGGCCGAGACGGAACGCCATGGCGTGCGTGATGCGGATCGCGAAGCGGCGCTGGCGCGTGCAGAAGCGCGCGGCCTTGTCCTTTCAGGCGAGCAGGCCGACGCGCTGGAGCATGTCACGGACGGGCGCGACCTCGGCGTCGTCGTCGGCTATGCCGGGACGGGAAAGAGCGCGATGCTGGGCGTTGCGCGCGAAGCCTGGGAAGCGGCGGGCTACGAGGTCCGGGGCGTGGCGCTGTCCGGCATCGCCGCCGAGAATCTGGAAAGCGGATCGGGCATCGCGTCGCGCACCATCGCCAGTATGGAACACGGTTGGGGACAGGGCCGCGACGCGCTCACGTCCCGCGATGTGCTTGTCATCGACGAGGCGGGCATGGTCGGCACGCGCCAGTTGGAGCGCGTGCTGTCCCATGCCGCTGAGGCCGGCGCCAAGGTGGTGCTGGTCGGCGATCCGCAGCAGTTGCAATCCATCGAGGCGGGCGCGGCGTTCCGCTCGATCCATGAGCGCCACGGCGGCGCGGAGATCGGCGAGGTGCGCCGCCAGCGGGAGGATTGGCAGCGCGACGCCACGCGCGATCTGGCGACCGGCCGCACCGGCGATGCTATCCATGCCTATGACGGTCACGGCATGGTCCATGCCGCGCCGACACGCGAGCAGGCGCGCGATGATCTGATCGGCCGCTGGGACCGTGACCGGCAGGCGTCGCCCGACCAGAGCCGCATCATCCTCACCCACACCAATGACGAGGTGCGCGCGCTCAACGAGGCGGCGCGCGAACGGATGCGGGCCGCCGGCGATATCGGCGACGACGTGCGTATCACGGTCGAACGCGGCGAGCGCAGTTTCGCCAGCGGGGATCGCGTCATGTTCCTGCAAAACGAGCGCGGGCTTGGCGTGAAGAACGGCACGCTCGGGACTATTGAGCAGGTCAGCGAACGATCCATGTCCGTGCGCACCGACGACGGGCGCAGCGTCGTGTTCGACCTCAAGGATTACGACCGTATCGACCACGGCTATGCCGCGACCATCCACAAGGCGCAGGGCATGACGGTGGACCGCACCCATGTTCTGGCGACGCCGGGCCTGGACGCCCACGGCAGCTACGTCGCCCTGTCGCGCCACCGCGATGGCATGGACCTGCACTATGGCCGCGATGACTTTGCCGACCAGGACCGGCTCGTCCGCACCCTATCGCGCGACCGGGCCAAGGACATGGCGACCGATTACGAGCCGGCGCAGGACTACGCCGAGCGGCGCGGCATCACCTTCCGCGAGCGGGTGGAGCGGGTGGTCGAGATCGTCAAGCAAGTTCCCGAGAAGGTGCGCGGCATGTTCGACGGCCTGCGCCTGCCCACCGATAGCGGGCAGGAACCGGACCGAGCGGCGCCGGAAAGGGAGAAGGCGGCAGACCCGGAGGAGGCTTTGCGCCGCGCCCGCACCAAGGCGCTCGTGCGTCATGCTCGCGCCGTGGATGCGATCTTCGAGATGCAGGAGCAAGGCGGCAGGGCCACCCCGGAGCAGGTGACGGAATTGCAGGAGTCCCGCGCGGCCTTCGAGGACGTGCGGCCCTATGGTTCGCACGATGCCGAAGCCGCCTACAAGAAGAACCCGGAGCTTGCCTCGGAAGCGGCCACGGGCCAGGTCAATCGCACCATCCGCGCCCTCCAGCTCGAAACCGAACTGCGCACTGATCCGCAGATTCGTGCGGATCGCTTCGTGGAGCGTTGGCGGAGCCTCGACCGCGCCAGCAAGCACCAGTACCAAGCGGGCGACATGTCCGGCTACAAGTCCACACGGTCGGCGATGGGCGACATGGCGAAGAGCCTTGAACGCGATCCGCAGCTTGAATCCATCCTCGAAGGCCGCAAGCGAGACCTCGGCATTTCGTTCGAGTCAGGCCGCCGACTCGGACTGGAACTCGCCTTCACGCACGGCATCGACCTCGGCAGAGGCCGTGGTATCGGACTGTAGAACTATCCTATTTTCCGCCGCCTCTACGCCGCACTACTACGACCTCTAAATATCTATTGCACAACAACAAATCAGCGCTCTGTCTGGTCTCTACAGTCGTCAGAAACACCCAGCAGGAGGCAGGGCAACCATGCTCGTAGCAGACCGTATCGTCCGCCTGAAAACCGTTCTCGCGCGCGCCGGCCTGTCCCGGTCCACCATCTACCGCAAGATCGCCGAGGGCACGTTCCCCGCCCAGGTGAGGATCAGCGTCAATGGTGCGGGCTGGCGTGAATCCGATATCGACCGCTGGATTGCCGATCCCGCTGGCTGGCGAGCCACCAATGAACCGACAAATGGTCGGAAGGGGGATGACAGAATAGACGCGAGCCGCGCATAGTTCAGAGATCGTCGTCCAGTTCGTCGTCGTGGACCTCGGCGGCACGCTGCTTCGCGTCGGCGATCAGGTCTTTCGCGGATTCGCCCTTCGCCCAGGCGTCGAGCATATCAGCCCAGCACTGAAGCATGATCTTCCGCTCGGCGAGGTAGCGGTTCACGTTGTAGACGGCCGCGATCCGGTTGCGGGGCGCGTGGGCCAAGCTCATCTCGATCCAGCGATCATCGAACTTGGCGCGATTGAGCCCGGTCGAAAACGTGCGGCGGAGGTCGTGAACGCCGAAACTCTGAAAGTCCGGATCATCCACACGGATACGCTCCACAACCGTGTCGATCACGCGGTTGAGGGTGGCGTTACTGATCGGCGTATCGCTGTCGTATCGGCCGGGGTGCAGGTATCGGCTGGCGCCGAACATGGTGCGAAACACCGTCAAAATGTCGAGCGCCTGATCGCTCAGCGGGACGACATGCGCCTTGCCGGCCTTCATGCGCTCGGCCGGGATCGTCCAGCGCGCAGCGGCGAAGTCGATTTCCTTCCAAGTGGCGTCGATGAACTCCGACTTGCGGACGCCGGTCATCAGGACAAACTTTACCGCTAAGCGCAGCGTGGGCGCCGCCGACACATGATCCAAGGCCGCTAGAACCGCGCGGACCTCGGATGGCGACAGGGCGCGCTCGCGCGGCTCGAACGTGGCGATGGCGCTGGTGCGGATCGACTCGGCCGGGTTGCTCACGTCCAGCCCGCTTCCCTGGGCGTGGCGGAACACCAGCAACACGACCTCGCGGACATGCACGGCGACGGCCGGTCCGCGCTTCTCTTTGACCTCGTCGCACAGATGTTTGAGGCGTTGCGGCGTTACCTCCCCCAGCTTGAGCTTCGACAACTCTCCTGCAATGGCGCGATCATAGACGGATCGGCGCATCGCCAGGGTGCTGTCGGCCAGTTTCTCGGCCCCAGACTTGGGATCGGCCTTATGCTTGAAGTAGGCTTCCGCCCACCCGCCGAACGTCAGCGCCTCGGCTGACGCGGTGCGCTTCTCCACCTTGGCTTTCGACGGCGACTCGCCCCGCTCGACCTGACGCCGAGCCCGCGCCAGCAGCGACCTTGCCTCCGCAAGCGACACCTCCATGCCGTATTCCAGCGCGTCGGGCGCCCGTGTCAGCTTGCGCGCCGCATCGGCGCTATATCGGCCGATGGTCAAGACCTCCTGTCGCCCGTTCACCCGGTACTGATACCGGAACGAAACGACCCCGGTCGGGGTGACGGCCGCGTACATCCCGTCGCGGTCCGTCACCTTGTAGAGCTTGGCCCTGGGTTTCAGATTTTTCAGTTCTTTATCAGTGAGTTCGCCCATAAATCCGCATCCGG
>Ga0302313_10003139_pt1 | contig 11043 bp, 6 predicted proteins | sample III_Palsa_N2_2_FD_200454 | JGI IMG/M metagenome (GOLD analysis project Ga0302313, IMG submission 200454) | Peat permafrost microbial communities from Stordalen Mire near Abisko, Sweden - III_Palsa_N2_2 | ecosystem: Environmental > Terrestrial > Soil > Palsa > Peat permafrost | place: Sweden...
TCGCTGGTGGAGGAGGTCGGGTTGGTTCCGGTGTAGAGGTAGTTGCGGTTGTCGAAGGGATTGCCGCCGGCGCGCTGCTGCATGTCTGTGATGGTGAAGGTGAAGTAGGCGATGTCGGAGGCGACGCCGGCGTCCGTGTGTAGAGCCATGAGAGCGCGCATGTTGGCGGCGGCGGCCGGGTTGGCGTGCAGGGCGGCGAAGATTTTGTCGCGGATGGTGGGGGTGTTGTCGTAGTCGGGTGGTGACGGGACCAGTGGAGGCATGATGCCGGGGAAGTAGAAGTCGAATGCGGCGCGGATGGCGAAGCGGTGCTCGGAGGCCTCGGAGCTGGGGCCGACGGCTCCGCAGAGATCGAGTCCGCCGAGGTAGGGTTTGGGGTTGAGCTCCAGGGTGACCATGGTGAGCGCACCACCCATGGACTCGCCGGCGACGTAGGTTTCATGCGGTTGACCATAAGCGTGGATGAAGTAGCGGCGAAGCTGTTCGGTCTCCGGATAGGCCTGCGGGAGGGCCCAGCCGGATTGCGAGTAGGCGCTTTGCGCGACGGCGTAGTGTCGCTGGAAGAGCGGAGCCTGAGGCCCCTTTAGCTGTTCGGCGACGTGGAAGGTGACTCCCTGCGTACGGTAGCCGTGGTAGTAGATGACCAGCGAGTGGTTCCAGTCGTTGGGGATGTCGATGCGATAGGGTGCGCCGTCGAGAATGCCGACTTCGGTGGTGCCCACCGGGGTTTGGAGGACGTCGGGTTTGACCTGGGGCTTTTGGGCGTGCAGGTTCGCTGAGCCAGAGAGCCACAGCAGGAGGGCCAATGGTGCGAGTTGTCTTCGTGGGAAGAAGATCATGACGGGGTTGGCACGATTCTAACCCGCCGGGGTGCGAGTGCTCAGAATCTTACAGAGAAACCCTGCGAGATGATCGGGTAAAAGCCGAGCGGCTTGAGATCGGCGTTGACGTTATTTATCTCCTGCTGCAGGTTGGCCTGGGTTGTGGGATCGGTTGCCACAGGGCTGCAGTTGGGTGGGGTGCTGGTGTCGCAGGCGCTTCCGGCGAGGGTCAGATTTAGCTTCGGAGAACCGATGTACTCGAATCCGATCTCGAAGGGAAAGCTGAAGTGGCGGCCACTGCGAGGGATCATATTGCCGAAGCCGATGGTGAAGCGGGGAGCGACGCGCCGACCGAGATAGAGCGAGGCGGTGCCGTGGATGGGATCGGTGAGGGAGGAATAGTAGGTCTGATTGCCGAGGTCGAACTCCGCGCCGGGAGGAACCAGGGTGGTGGCGCTCACGCTGTTGCCGTTGTAGACGGTGATGCCGGGGCTGATACGGAATCCGCCGTGGAAGGGGAACCAATCGAGGATTGTGGAGGCGTTGCGGAGCTTGATGGAGCCGGTGATGGTCTCGCCATCGAGGCCAAAGGTGGCGTTGTAGGTGAAAAAGCCGCCACTGACGCGGAGGTTGAAGTGCTGAACCAGGGGCGTTGCCAGATCGAGGTCAATACCGGTGGTGGAGGCGTTGATCGAGGCCGCGAGGGTGGAGAAGGCGCGAATTGATTTGCGGGCGGCGACTTTGGGCTGCTCTGGCAAGGGCTGTTGTGGGGAGGGGATGGAGGCGTGGAGGGGTGCGGCTTCCGGGAGGGGAACGGGTTGTGATGGGGCAGAGTATGGGGTTGAGGAGCTGCTTGCCGTTGGAGGCTGCGGTGCGGGTACCGGTACAGGAAGAGTTGGAGGTGCGGTGTAGGTATCGGTGCCGGCGAGTGCGGGCTCCGGAGTTGGGGTTGCAGGCTGTGAGGGTTTGGGCAGCGAGGTGATCGGATGAACGGAGTTATCCGGCTGGGCTGGCGGCAGTGGGGCGGTGGTGTCGCCGGGAGCCTTGGGGAGGGAGGTGATGGGTTGCGCTGTCTGGGCTTTTGCGGCGGCCAGAGAAAGGGCACAAAATAGAGGCAGGGCAGTCAGGAAGCTTGGTCGGTGACGTTGCATGATGTCCCTTGCTTTGAAAGTAGGAAAAGGCCCAATGCATGTTACGGGGATTGGAAGATTTCACTGTATACGAATGCGGAAGGTGGAAAATCCAGATGCCCCCACACATTGGGACAAAGCGGTGACAAAGCAATAACAACTCAGGCCCGGCATCTCTTCATACTCGGCTACGACACACTATTCAGAGTGCTGCTCGAAAGGTAGACGATGAAGACCGCTTTGCCATGGATTCGTATTGCTGTAGTGCTTCCAATGCTTTGCTTTGGAGCCCGGATATCTTTGGGCCAGACGCCGGGGACGGGTGCTATCTCGGGTGTTGTGCTCGATCCGGCGAGCCGGGTGGTGGCGAACGCCGAGGTTGTGGCGAAGAATGAAGAGACGCATGCTTCGCGCCGTGTCATGACAACATCTGAGGGTATCTACCATGTGCCGCTGCTGTCGCCAGGCTCCTATACCGTAGCTATTACGGCAGCGGGTTTTGCGACGGGTGTTGCTAAGACGGTACAGGTTACTGCGAGCGAGACGAGCTCCGTGAATGTGACGCTGAAGGTGGCCGGCACGAGCAGCACGGTGCAGGTTGATGGGTCTGCGGTGGCCGAGCTGGAGAGCTCCACGCTGGGCGGGCTTGTGGACCATGCTGCTATTGAAGCGCTTCCACTTTCCACCAGGAACTATACGCAAATTCTTGGACTCTCGCCGGGCGTTGTGGCCGATCTACCGACGCCGACCGGGCTCGGCAATGGGACGCAGAACGTTGCCGCGAATGGAGCGACTCCCACTGCGAACAATATCCAGTTCAATGGCGTGGATGCGAATAATCTGCAAGAGAACTCGGCGGCGCTTTCGCAGAGCTATGAGGTGGGTATTGCCGTGCCGGCGCCGGACACCATCGAAGAGTTTCGCGTGCAGACGGCGAACTTCGATGCAGCCTATGGACGCGGTACGGGTGCGAACATTGACCTGATCAGCCGCGGCGGTACGAACGAGTTTCATGGCAGCGTGTGGGAGTTTGTTCGCAATAATCTCTTCGACGCGAACGATTTCTTTTCGAAGCTCACAGGACAGGCGCGCGCTGATGTGAAACAGAACGAGTTTGGTGCGGCTACCGGCGGGTACCTTCGCAAGGACCGCACATTTTTCTTTGTGGCTTACCAGGGCATTACGCAGGTAAATGGTCTTGGCAGCTTGAAGACGGTTGAACTACCGCAGTTCACCAGTAGTCGCACTGCCGCTGCGTTGGGTGCGCAGTTCTGTCCGGCGAACCATCTCGACAGCCAGGGACAGCCGTCGCTGGGATATGTGACGGCAGCTGGTGGGACGCAGGTGGCGTGCGATGGCTCTAATATCAACCCGGTTGCACTGGCGATTCTGAATGCGAAGCTGCCGAACGGACAGCTGGCGATTCCCAATCCGCAGGTGGCGCTTCCGCCGAGTGCCGGCACTGATCCGACGGACCAACTTCCGCTGGGGCTATCGACTTTCTCGCCGTCTTCTGACTATCGCGAGGACCAGTTCACGGCGAACGGAGATCAGGTGTTGAGCACAAAGAATACGCTCGCTGCGCGGTTCTTTTATTCACGCGCGACCTTCGCGCTGCCCTTTGCTCCCAATGGGGAGAACCTGCCCGGGTGGAATACCGATGCTCTTAACCGCAACACCGATTTCGTTCTTGCGGATACTCATGTGTTCAACGCCGGACTGGTAAACGTTGCACGCTTTGGATACATACGCTTCGATGGCCTGGTGACCCAGGAGAACCCGATCTCTGCGCAGGATGTTGGTATCGGCACGCCGACGGGCGTTGTTGGGCCGAGCTCGAATCTTCCGTTTACAACGGTCGGCGGATTTGTGTTCGGCGATGGGGGGACGCCGACTGACTGGTCGGTGACGAACTCGTTTCACTGGCAGGACACGGTGGCGCTGACGCATGGACGCCACAACGCGCGGTTTGGTGTTGAACTGAAGCGACATGAGGTGGACGAGAACCAGCCGCAGCAGATCGATGGAAATATAACGGCACCGACTATCGATGACTTTTTGCTGGGCGAGAGCGCGGCGCAGAATGGAAGCCCACTGGGGCTGAGCAATCTTTCGGGTAGCGGCGCGGGGGCGGGGATCTTTCGTAGAGATGAGCGCTATACGGACCTGGCGGCTTTTGTGCAGGACGACGTGAAGCTGACGCGGAGACTGACCGTGAATGCAGGACTGCGCTATGAGATTTTCGGTGCGCCGGTTGAGACACATGGCCGACTGGCGAACTTCGATGCCAACACGGCGCAGATCGGTGCTATTCCGGCGACGGGGACGTTCCAGGGTTTCGTGGTGCCGTCGAACTTTCAGGGTCCGTTGCCGCAGGGAGTGGTGAAGGACTCCTTTGCTGGGTTTTACAAGACGCCTTATGGGGATGTCTCTCCGAGGCTTGGGTTTGTGTGGCAGATGTTCGATCGGCCGGTGGTCGTGCTGCGCGGCGGGTTTGGGATCTACTTCGATCGCCACTCGGGCAACGTCCCGGAGCAGACGTTGGGGCAGGCGCCGTTTGCTTTTTCGCAGGGGCAGTTCGGGCCGCAGAATGGGCCAGCGACACTGCAGAATCCTTACTCGCCGCTGTTGCCGTTGATCTCGAGCTTTCCGGTGTTCAGCCCGCTCGTGCCGGGAGGATTTCCTTTCATCGAAGGTACGAATCCACATCTGCAGGATGGGAAGACGTATGAGTACAACCTCAATTTGCAGTATGCGCTGGAGCATGACTACCTGGCGCAGATTGGCTACGTTGGCACGCAATCGACGCACCGGTCCGGGCAGGTTGAGTTCGATCAGTCGCTGCTGGCTAGTCCGCAGAACCCGGTGAATGGAGAGACGACTAATACATCGAACAACGTCGTTGCTCGTATGCCCGTGCAAGGAGTAAGCCCGGGTTCGCTGTTCACGGACTCGGTATTCGAGGCGAACTTCAATGCGCTGGAGGCGAGCCTGACGAAGCGGATGCAGCATGGCTTTCAGTTGCAGGCGAGCTATACGTGGTCGAAAAACCTCGATGAGGTGAATGGCGAAGGCGGTCTCGACGTCTTTGAACTGCAGTTGCCGACGAACAATCAACATACGCTACGGCAGTCTTCCTATGGGCCTGCAAATGATGATCGCGATCAACGCTTTGTGCTGAACTTTGTATGGTCTTCTCCGAAGTTTGCAACGGCGCCGCGGGCGGTGCGCTATGCACTATCCGGCTGGCAGCTTTCCGGAGTTGCGTTGATTCAGTCGGGTGCGGCGCTGAGTGTCTACGACGGCAACGCGGGTTCTGTGTATGGCTTGCTTGGCGGTGAGGTGCGTGCGGAGGTCGCTCCAGGTGTTCGACGTGCGACGACAGGGACACTGTTTTCGCGTGTTGTGAGCGGGCCTTACCTGAATGCGAATGCGTTCCAGCGTGCGCCAGAGGTGGCGAACGGTGTGACGATCGCCGATGAAGACTTCGGTAACAGCGGCGTCGGGATCATTCGAGGGCCGGGTCAGCACAGCCTTGACCTGGCGGTGGAACGGCAGTTTCATGTGCTGAAGGGCAAGAACTTTGTGTTTCGTGCAGAGTCGTTCAACCTGACGAATACACCGCAGTTTGGCAATCCCAATACGTTCCTGGGATACGGCAATCCGCTGCTGCCTGCGGTGGCCAGCCCGGGGTTCGGGTTAATCACAGGGGAGCAGGGTGGACCGCATCCGCGCATTGTTCAGCTCGCGGCGAAGTTTCAGTTCTAACGAAGGAAAGGAATGACGATGACGGTTCTAGAGATCGAGGCGGCGTGCAATCTTGCGGAGCCACCAACGTCTTTGAGGCAGCCACTGCAGCTTCCCGCACTCACATTGGTGAAGACGTTTTATCCGTATGGGTTCCCGATGGAGATCAGGACGAATGCTGTTGAAGTGCTTGATATGGCGGAGCGCCTATGGGGTGGATTCGCACCGCAGCATGCGACGAAGCTCATCGTGTCTGAGGTTCATGTGACGGAGGGTGAGGCCCCGATACTTCCGCATTTGCCGACGTATCGTTTCGTCAGACCACTGTTCACGAGCATCGTGGATGGAGGGAATTATGTGCTCTCTGACCTGGAACGTGGACACTCCTATACCGTGATGACGCGCGGCATGCTGGAGTCGACGCTCTATGTGGAGTACTTCTTTATGATGGTTCCGCTAGGCGCGCTGCCTGTGAAGACTGTCCATGCGGCTTGCGTTGCCCTGGATGATCACGGTGTGATGCTTTGCGGTGACTCGGGTGCGGGGAAATCGACGTTGTCCTATGCGTGTGCTCGCGCGGGGTGGGAGTATGTTTCCGACGATGGAAGTTACCTGCTCGATTGCGAGAGGCGAATTGTTACAGGGAACTCCCATCAGATAAGGCTGCGTCCTTCCGCGGCGGAGTTGTTTCCGGAGATACAAGGGCTGGGTCCGACGCCGCGGGCGGCGGGCAAACCGTCGATCGAGTTCTCGACTGTTCCTATGCAACATGTGAGGCGCAGGACCAGCGTACAGGTGGACCATATTGTTTTTCTAAACCGCAATTCGGGATCGCTGCCGATGTTGATGCCTTATCGAAAAGATGTTGCACGTCTTTATATGAATCAGACGATCTTCGGGACCGAAGAGGCGTCTCTCAGCCACGCAAGATGTATCGACCAGATGCTTGCGGCGGATGTTTATGAACTTCGTTACACGGACCTGGACTGGGCCATTGAGAGGCTTCGCAGGCTCGTGATGGAGCACCAGTGATGGAGATGGCTCCGCTGGCAGAGGAGACCGGCGGGGCCGGCGTCTCCTTTTGGAGACGACCCCTGGGCTGGTTTGCGGAGAACAACTTTCGTAGCGAGTTCTGGGTGTACTTCAGCGCCGTATTTTTCTTTGATGCGGGCTTCTGCATCTTTTTTTTCCTCTTCAACCTCTACCTTCTCGATCTGCACTTCAACGAGCAGACGATGGGCCTTATCGGTGGCGCGACCACCCTGGGTTCGGTTTTGGCTACCTTGCCGGCCGGCGTGCTGGTGAAGAGGATCGGCGTTCGCCCCATGCTTGTCTTCTGCTATGTTGCTGCGCCGTTTCTCTGTGCGGTGCGGGCGATTTGGATGTGGCAGCCCGCGCAATTTGGCATGGGATTTCTATCGGGAGCGGTGCTCTCTGCGGGAGGCGTTTGCTACCTGACGACGGTGGCGCGTTTGACCGATGAGAAGAATCGCACGGCTGCTTTCAGTCTTGTGCTTTCGGCAAGTCTTGTGACGAGTGCGTTGGGCGGCATCATGTGCGGGTATCTGCCGAAGTGGCTGGCTTCGGCCGGTAGCTCGATGCGGCCAGCGGAGATAAAGCAACTCATTCTCCTATTCTCCTGCGGCGTTGCGCTGCTTGGGGTGTTCCCGATCCTACGTTTGAGGATTCCCTCAGTTCGACGCGAAGAAGATACGGAAGCAGCTACAGGAGATGTGCGGTTCTGGCGTTGGCGGCCATCGCCGTTTCTGATGCGATATTTGCCGTTGATGTCCCTATGGTCGTTGGTGCTGGCTTCGTTTACACCGTTTGCTAACGTGTATCTCTCCACGCGGTTGCATATTCCGATGGTGCGAATCGGCGTCATTTTCTCCGTCGCCCAGGTCGTGCAGTTGTGCATGGGCCTTCTGACGCCGCTGGTCTACCGGTGGCTGGGAGTGGTGCGGGGCATTGTGATCATTCAGGCCACTACAGGAGTGGTGCTTGCGGCGCTGGCATTGGCGCATGATGTACGGCTGGCCGTCGGGCTGTATTTGCTCTTTTCCGCAGTGCAGTGGATGAGTTCGCCGGGACTCTACAACCTGCTGATGAGCCGGACGCCGGATGGCGAACGCGGCACTGCGGCGGCGATGACACTTTTCTGCAGCGCAGTCGTGAGCTCCGTTGCGACGGCGGGGTCGGGAGTCTTGCTTACGCGTATCGGTTATCCGCCGGTACTGCTAGGGATCGCGGCCCTGGCGATTGCCGTGGCGCTCGTCATGCGGTTTGTGATTCTACCTCAGCCCAGTGAACTGGCAACGCTTGCACCGATTGAGGAAGCGCAGGCTTAGAAATGGGAGGCATGTTCGATGCGTAAAAATATGGGTATAGCGATAGCTCTATTGGTCGCAGGCGCAGCGCCGGGATATACGATGCAGGCGGAGCGAGTGGAGTTGTTGTGCCATCGCACGGCGAACAAAGATGTGCCGGAGAACGCACTGGAGTCGCTGGAGCAGGCTGCGCTGCTTGGTTGCGATGTCGTCGAGATCGATCTGCGGCGCACGCTTGACGGAAAGATCATTCTTAACCATGATGGTTTCCTTGAGCGGCTAACCGATGGCAGTGGTGAAGTGGAGACTACTTTTTATGATGACCTTCGTATGCGTGATGCCGGCTCCTGGATGGGAGAACGCTTCGCAGGCATGCATGTGGTGCTGTTTGAAGATGCTCTTCACCTCGCGCGCGAGCGAGATATTCGGCTGATCCTCGACATCAAGACGAAGGGCATCGGAACGGATGTGTTGCGGATTCTTGAACGCGAGGGGATGTTGCATCGCGTGCAGTTTAACGGTGAGTGGGACGATGTGAAGAAGCTTTATCCTGCCGCGACCGATGCGGGAGAAGGAAGAGCGTGGGTGCAGCCGGGTGTCTCCGCTGTGCAGGTGGAAGCGTACCACCAGCAGGGAAAGATGGTGATCGCCAATTTCTCTGCGAACGATCACCAGATGGATCTCTTTGGAATGAAGGCCGCAGTAGCCGCAGGTGTGGACGGACTCAACGTCGACTATCCGCGGTTAGGCGCTGACGCGGCCGGAAGGCCTGTTGAGGATAAACTCCGCGCTCTCGAGCATAGCGCGGAGACTGGTGATAACGATGCGCGAATTCGAGCCATTCTTGAGCTGGCGCGCTATCGTGGGTTCCCGCTTGAGGCGCAGTTTGTGCGCTGGTTGATGGATGATAATCCCCAGGTGTCGCGTGCGGCGGCGCTTGCTTTGGTGGAGGCGCGACCACAGACGCAGCTGGCCGTATTTAGCGGGGCGTTGCAGTCGACACATCCCGATGTGCGGGCCAATGCGGCATGGGCCCTTGGGGCAATGCAGGCGCCGTCCAGTCTCCTGGTTCCTATGCTGAAGGAGGGCGATTCCAGTGTGTTGCAAGAGGCCCTCATTGCGTTGTCACACATGCCGGGTAACGTACCTGCGGAGTTGGTTGAACCGTTGTTTGCGAATGCCGATCCTGCTGTGCGTGGTGCGGCGGCGGTTGCGCTGGCTCGACATCAGCCTCAGGCCGCTGAGAAGTTTGTGCCGGAACAGTTGAGTCGCGAGATCACTGCGGAACGCGCGATCTACGCAGAACATGTGCGCGCCGGCGGGGGCAAGTTTTTGCAGCCGGAGATCGATCGAATTGTGGCGTCATATCGCTGCCAGATGGAGATGCTGCGGGCGTTGCAGATGCTGGAGGGAGCAGCGGCGACGCGTGCTCTCGAGGCGCAGACCTTTGGACCGACTGAAGATTATCTGCTGCCAAATGGCGACGTTGCGGCGTTTGATCTATGGGACAGAGTTGGTGCTGAGCCGGCAATCGTTGTGCTGGCTCTCGCTTCAAAGCAGATACAGCAAGCCGATCGTGCGGAGTGGGTGTTGATCCATGCCGGCGCAGGCGTATTACCGCAGGTGCGTGCGGAACTGCATAGCGACGATCCCGGGGTTCGCAGGCGGGCTATGCAGATCGTTGCATGGCAGGGGGATGCTGCTTCGTTGACCGCTCTTCATGCGATACAGGCTGAACAGGGACCGGATGCACAGGTCGCTGCATGGACGATTGAAAAGATAGAGAGCCTGCAGCCGGGACCATAGCGGTTGGCTGCAGACTCTTCTTTGAGTTTGGCGTTCGTTATGGGTTTAAGAAGTGCAACAGTTCTTGTTCGTCATGCTGGCTGAGCGACGCTCGAACACGCATGTGCAGCACGACCGTTCCTGAAATATGCGGGGAGAACCCATCGGGTGCCGTATGACAGCGCGAGCAGTTCTGCGCGAAGATGCGTTCGCCGTCGCTTTGCTTGTGGGCTGAGGTCTTTGGACTTTGTTTCGCCGGCGTAGCTGGCGGAGTTGTTGTCGATGCCTGGGGTTGTAGTGCGAGCAGAGGCGCAGTCAAAGCGCTGAGGAGAAGGGCCGGGATGAGAGATCGCATAGAAGTCGACTGGGGCATAGCTATTTTCCTTTCCATGCTGGGAAGAGAAAGCGATAGACGATGCCCGTCTCCCAGATATTGCGGTTGCCGGTGGAGGAGAACTGTCGCGCGTAGCTGGTAAGAATTCTTGTGTTATGCGGCAGGTTGTAGTCGAGACCAAAGTCGACGCGTTGCGTATTGTGAGAGGACACACCGTCGCTGGCCAGGTTATCGATGCGGAAGGTCTGCTGCATGCGGAATATGGGCTCGAAGCGGCCGACCCAGCTATCGAGTCCACCGAAGGCTTGCGTGCGGTAGTCGGCTTCGGCCCAGTAGCCCTGCGCGTGTTGGCCGCGTGCATACTCGGAGCGCAGGCGGAAAGCGGTATCTTTGGGTTCCCACCAGACGTGGGTTCCGATGAAGTTCTCCTGCGTGCCCTGCAGTAAGCGACCGTAGGACACGCCAACCTCGAGACGGCTGTCCGGGAGATAGAGGCTGGCGCGTCCGCCGGTGGAACGTTCGGAGTTGAACTGCTCGTTGCCGCTTCGTGCGGAGAAATATGCGGTGTAGTCGATCGAGTACTTGCTGCGGGAGATTACGGAGCCGCGTAGTTCGCCGCCTAAACCGCTGGCAGAGGACATCAAGCCAATTCCTGCAATCAAAGGACCGTCCTGCAGATTGTTGATCCAAACAGGGGACAGCCGCTCGTTGTAGGTGCCGAAGGGTATGAGGAAATCTCCGCCTACTACGGTGAGGTGGGGTGATGCGATGTAGTCGCCCTGCAGGTAGGTGAGGCCGATGAAGTGTGTGTGGTTATAGCCAGGTTGGTTGCCACTGTTAGGGGCAAAGGTTTCAACCAGCGCCGCGCGCCCCTCGATGAGGACATGATTGCCTATTGG
>Ga0302313_10003144_pt1 | contig 11027 bp, 10 predicted proteins | sample III_Palsa_N2_2_FD_200454 | JGI IMG/M metagenome (GOLD analysis project Ga0302313, IMG submission 200454) | Peat permafrost microbial communities from Stordalen Mire near Abisko, Sweden - III_Palsa_N2_2 | ecosystem: Environmental > Terrestrial > Soil > Palsa > Peat permafrost | place: Sweden...
CTTCCGTCTCGCGGGTATCAATAATGGCAACGCTCTCCTCCGCGACGAAGAGACCGGAAGCATCTGGCAGCAGAGCACCGGCGAATCCATCTTCGGTACCTTTCGCGGCCGGCATCTGGAGCTAGTCTCTTCCAACGAGTTATCGTTCGCCGCCTGGCGTGCAGAGAATCCCAACGGCCAGGTCCTCCGTCCTGATCCCTCTACCGCGGATCTATACGATTCCGCCGATTGGGAGCAGCACGTCGCCCGCACTCACGTTGTCGTCGACACGAGCGCCTCTGGCATCGATCCACATGAGTTGATGTTCGCTCTCGACCTCAACAACCACCCACGCGTCTATCCGATTCGCACACTACTCTCAGCCGGATTGATTCAGGACAAGATCGCCGGCGACGGAATTCTTCTCGTCCTTGGCGCGGACAACGCATCGATTCGGGCCTTCGATCCCGGCCCGCTTACCTTCGTCCGCAACCCAACCTCCGGCGATACAGCCCTCATGACTGACAGCGATTCGGGCAGCGTCTGGAACTTTTCTGGATGCGCTGTCTCCGGCAAATTCACCGGCCGTTGCCTCCCTGTTCTGGACGGTCACAAGACCTTTTGGTTCGACTGGCTCAACCACCACCGCGACACGACTGTCTATCGTTAGGTCTTGTAAGGGCGTCTTGTAATTTGACCGGTGTTCGTTTATAAACGAGAATAATTTACGTGTTCAAAATTCGCTTCTACATCACCGCTACCGGCAAACGAGTCTTCGCGGAATGGCAGAACGGATTACGTGATGCCAAAGTAAAAGCGGCAATCATCCGAAGGCTGAATCGCATAGAGCAGGCCAACTTCGGCAACCACAAATACCTCAAGGACGGCGTCTCCGAACTGAGAATCGATATCGGCCCAGGCTATCGTGCCTATTATGCTGTCGCAGACCAGGAGATTGTTCTGCTCCTTTGCGGCGGTGACAAGCGAACTCAAACCGCAGATATAGATCGGGCCTGCACCTACTGGAAGGACTGGCAGAATCGAGGGAAGGACATTGACGATGAAAGCTGAAAAGGAATATCCGAGAGATCGCAGCTACGACGAGGCAGTCGTTGAACTCTTTCAGGCTGACCCAGCCGTCGCCGTCGAGCTCCTCAACAGCATCCTCGCCGACGGCGACCAGGCCGAGCTCCTCATCGCACTCCGCCAGATGACCAAAGCCTTCGGCGGCGTCTCTGCCGTTGCCGAGAAGGCGAGCCTCAACCCGACCCAGCTCTATCGCACGCTATCGGAAGATGGCAATCCCGCCCTCACCAGCCTCGCCGCGATTCTGAAGGCCATGGGTCTCCGCCTCGCGGTGCAACCAATCAAAGCCAAGCCTCAGAAAGCAAAAGCCTCCAAAAAAGCGGCGTAGCAGCGCTACACCCCAATCTCCGCCCGAATCGCCCCAGCAATCGCCTCCGCGTGCCGCCGCATCGCCTCTTCGCTCTCCGCCTCAATCATCACCCGCGCCAGCGCCTCGGTCCCCGAGTACCGAATCACCACCCGCCCCGAGTCCCTTAGCTCTTCCTCCGCCGCCGCAATCAACGCCATCACCGCAGGCAGGGAATCGAGCGGCTTCTTCTCCCGCACCTTCACATTCAAAATCACCTGCGGAAAGTTCTTCAGGTCCGCGATCAGTTCACCCAGCGTCTTCCCCGAGCGATGCACCACATCCATCACCAGCAGCGCCGTCAGCAACCCATCGCCGGTCGTAGCCTTCGCCGGAAACAGCACATGCCCCGACTGCTCGCCGCCCAGCGACGCGCCCGACTGCTTCATCTCCTCCAGCACATATTTATCGCCCACCGGCGCCCGCAGCATCGTTATCCCAGACCGCTTGAACGCCGCCTCCAACCCCATGTTCGACATCGTCGTAGCCACCACCAGATCTCCGGCCAACTCACCTTTCGCCTGCAAGTCCCTCGCGCAAGCCAGCATCACGGCATCGCCGTTCACCACATTGCCATGCTCATCGGCAAACAGTGCCCGGTCCGCATCGCCATCGAATGTACACCCCATCGACGCCCCCAGCACCTTCACCGTTGCGGCAACAATCTCCGGATGCAACGCCCCACAACCTTCATTGATGTTCCGTCCATCGGGCGAAGCATGGGTGACTTCAATCGTGCCTCCCAGCGCCTCAAACACCTGCACCGCCACGCTGCTCGCTGCTCCATTAGCACAGTCGATCACCACCGTCCGGTTATCCAGAGAAATCCCCGGCACCGCCTCCAGCAAAAACCGCACATACTCCGTCCGATACCCGTCATTCACCTCCGGCAAAGTATCTTCTGCGCCCTCTGAACCCTGGGCCCTAGGCCCTGAACCCTCGCTCTCCAGCACGCGCTCAATCTCCGCCTCAATCCCCATCTCCACCGCATCCGGCAGCTTGAACCCGTCGCCCCCAAACACCTTGATCCCGTTATCCTGCCACGGATTATGCGACGCCGAGATCACCACCCCGGCGCTGAACCCATGCTTCCTCGCCAGAAACGCAATCGCCGGCGTCGGAATCACCCCAGCGCTCTCCACAGTCGCTCCACCCTCGCGCAGCCCCGCGGCGAGCACGGCGGCAATCCACGGCCCACTCTCCCGCGTGTCCATCCCCATCACCACCCGAGCACCCGCACCAAGCGTCTTCGCCAGCGCCACCCCAACTGCCCTCACCGTCCGCCTATCCAGCGGAGCCACCCCAGCCACAGCCCGAATCCCATCCGTCCCAAACAACTTCCGCATCAATCTCTCCTGCCTCATTTCATTTCTTTGATGCTAGCCGAGATTCCCACGCCACGCTTCTACCCCCAACTCCGTGCAACTCCGTCCTCTCACCCCCGTCTAACCCAACATGCGATACCTGCAACCCCTTGCGCTCACTCTCGCGCTGGCCGCCACCCTCTCCGCGCAGACTCCTGCCCCCACCGGCGCCAACGCCGGCAACACCATCTCCGTCGACGCCAAGCTCGTCATCGTCCCCGCCGTAGTCCGCGATAAAAAGGGAGCGATCCTCAACAACCTCACCCAGGCCGACTTCAATCTCAAAGTCGATACCAAGCCCCAGACCCTCCGCTACTTCGACCACGACACTGACGTCCCCTTTACCATTGGTCTCCTCGTCGACACCAGCCGCAGCCAGACCTCCGTCCTCGACGCCGAGCGCTCCGCCAGCGCCAAGTTCCTCGAAAACATGCTCTCCCCGGCCACTGCCACTCGCGCGTCGGACAAAGCCTTCATCGTTCAGTTCGCCGCTTCCGTCGAGCTCCTCCAGGACGTCACCGACTCCCGCCCCAAGCTCCAGCAGGGCCTCAAGCAACTCGACACCACCTCAACCTCCGCACCCTCCTTCCAGCCCTCCGCGGACTCCAGCGACAACACCGGCAACAGCAGCCACGCTCACGGCGGCACCACCCTTTATGACGCCGTCTTCCTCTCCTCCGACGAGGTTACCGCCAAGTACAAAGGCCGCCGCGCCCTCATCCTCCTCACCGATGGCGTAGACCGCAACAGCAAAGAATCCATCGCCAGCTCCATCGAAGCCGCCCAGCGCGCCGATACCATCATCTACGCCATCTACTACAAGGGCGAAGAGCATCACGACAACAGCAACTACGGCAACCACGGCGGTCATCACGGCGGCGGTGGATACCCCGGTGGTGGCGGCGGTGGCTATCCTGGCGGTGGCGGCGGCGGTTACCCCGGCGGCGGCGGTGGTGGCTATCCCAACGGCGGCAGCCAGGGCGGCGGCAACAACCACCCCACAGGCGCAGACCACACGCCCTTCATCGACGGCCGAAAGGTCCTCGAACGCATGTGCAGTGAAACCGGCGGCCGCGTCTTCGACGTCACCAAAAAGCAGACCGTGGACGAGATCTACGCGCAGATCGCCGAAGAACTCCATTCGCAATACCGCCTCGGCTTCACCCCCACCGTCGACGCCACCAAAGACGGCTACCACCTCGTCGACTTAAGCCTTACCAACAAAGACTACAAAGGCTCCACAGTTCAAACCCGCGACGGCTACTACACAGGAAAATAGCTCGCAGGGAGCTTAGTCCTCGCCAGACCTACTCCGCGAAACTTTGCTTCCTTTGCAACCTCTGTGTTCAAGTTTTTTGGGGTCACCGGCATCACCAACTGCGAAGTCGGATGCTTCGCAAAATGGTGTGGGACCAACCGCTTCCCATCCCAGTCCAACATAAAATAGGCAACTACAAAGATCACAAGAATGACGACGGCGAACAAAGCCACGATCAATCCAAACTTCGGTTCATTCGGCGGTAGCTGTTCAATTTCCATAACAAATAGGATGCCAACTCCTCCATCGGCGTCCTAACTCCAACCCCCTAAACCTAAAACCCGCCACCCTCCATCCACTCATGCACCTGCATCCAGTGCTGTAGCAGCACCGGCCATATCGCCAGTTCCGGCGCCTTAGCCAGATTCTGTCCCATCCCAGTCCCATGTGGCCCTTGCTCGAACACATGCAGTTCCGCCGGAACGCCTGCCCGATGCAGCGCGTCAAAGAACGCCGTAGCATTTCGTGAGTCCACTTTCTCATCGAACTCTGTCGCATAAATAAAGCTCGGCGAGGTAGCCTTCGTCACATACAGCACCGGCGAAATCTTATTCACGAGCGCTTGCGGCGCATCTTTCCCCGTGATCGCCTCCATCCCAAACGTCCCCGGAATGCTCGAATCCAGATCCACCCTTCCATAGCTGATCACCGCAAAGTCCGGATGCGAGCTCGGGTCGCCCTCCGCAGTCGCCAACTCTCCTGCCAGATGTCCGCCCGCCGAAAATCCCCAAACCCCAATCGCATTCGGCCTGATCTTCCATGCCACGGCATGGCTTCGCACAAAGCGCACCGCCTCCAGCCCATCCATCATCGCCCACGGATGCAGGTACCGTGGGCTCAGCCGGTACTGCAAGACATACGCGCTGACCCCATGCTGATTCAGCCATCGAGCCTCCACGGCGCCTTCCTTCTCCATCACCAGGTGTGTATACCCACCTCCCGGCAGCACGATCACCGCCGCATGCGGCCCATCGCCCGTCGCCGGATAGCAATACAGCTTCGGCACATCGTCAAAGTCCTTCCCCACGGCTCCCGGTGCGCCATTCGGCCACAGAACCTCCACCGAAACCGCATCCTTCGGCGGCACCGTCCCCACACCGGAACCCTGCGCAAAAGCCACGCCACCCACCATCGCCAAAATCAACGCCAACCGACCCGCACAAGTCATAAGATCCCTCGCCCGAAGAATACCCCACTCCTCATCCTTCCAACTCTCGCTCCTCGACAATCCCCGCTACAATAAATCCGAGTCGAAAACTCCATCCTCCGCATCACAAGAGTGGTTTCAAACCCCGCGGAGAGGCGTATCTCCGCTCAATCCGCCTTTGCACCCAACCGCACACTTGGCGGATGATGAACGATGCACCTCAAGGAGACGTACATGCGATCGCCGAACTTCATCCGCCAAACCAGTACCGCCATCGCAGTCGTTCTTCTCGCAACCGCACTCTTCGTCTCCGGCTGCAAAAAAACGCCGCCTCCCGCACCCGCTGTCTCGCCCACTCCAGTGCCCATCGCTAATGCCCCCCGCGTTCCCGTGACCATGCCCCCGGCGATCAAGAAAAATCTCTATCCCCCCATCCCCGACGCCGACAAAGACCTCAAAGCCGGCATCGCCGAAGCCCGACGCACTCACAAGCGTGTCCTTGTAGATTTCGGCGGCGACTGGTGCGGCGACTGTCAGGTTCTCGACATCTACTTCCACCAGGAGCCCAACGCCGATCTCCTCGCCAAAAACTTCGTCAAGGTCAACATCAACATCGGCCGCATCGACGCCAACTTCGACGTCGCCAAACGCTGCGGCGTAGACCTCCACGGCGTCCCTGCTCTCGCCGTCCTCGACGACCACGGCAAAGTCATCTTCGCGCAACGCAACCAGTTCTCCGACATGCGATACATGGAGCCCACCTCTGTCACCGAGTTCCTCAACCAGTGGAAGCAATAGCCCCCGTATGAGGTACATAACGGCCGCGGCGCTCAAAGGTACCAGTGCCGGTCGCCGCTCCGCGCACACAACCCTCTATCTCTGTAACGTCCTGCGCCGCGCCCTCAGTTCCGCCTTCGAGCACGACATTCTCACCGTCGGCCAGGCCACGGCATACTCCGCCATGGTCGCTCTCTTTCCCGCGCTCATCGTCGCCGCCGCCTTTGTCGGCCTCCTGCCGGATACCATCCCTCTCCGCTTCCAGATGGCCACCTTCTTCGACCGCGTTCTGCCGCCCAACGTCAGCCCGCTGCTCGACGCCTACTTCGCAACCAGCCATCACAACCCGCAGACCGCCCGCGCGCTGCTCGGCTCCGTCGTCGTCAGCATCACCGGCGCCGCCAGCGTCATGGCCACGCTCATGGAAGGCTTCCGCCGCGCCCACGACCTCCCGTTAGGCAAGCGCTCCTTCTGGCCCCGCCGCGGCCGTGCTCTCGCGCTCGTGCCGCTGTCGCTTATCCCCATGACCCTCGTCAGCGTGCTGGTCGTCTTCGGACACTTCATCACCCTCTGGATCGCCGGCGAAGTCTCTCCCCAGCTCCAGATGCCCGTCTACGTCATTGCCCTCATCCTTCGCTGGACCATGGCGCTCACCGGCAGCGTCGGCATCATCGCCGTTATCTACCACCTCGGTACCGACCTCAGCACCCACATGCGCCAGCACATGGAGCCCTGGCTCGCCCTCCGCATGGACTGGTCCTGGCGCGCCAGCCTCCCCGGCGCCACCGTCGCCACCCTTCTCTGGTTTGTCACCACCCTCGGCTTCGGCTTCTACGTCACCCGCTTTGCCAACTACTCCCGGGTCTACGGCTCACTCGGCGCCGCCATCGCCCTCATGTTCTGGCTCTACATCATCGCCCTCAGCGTCCTCATCGGCTCCGAGTTCAATGCCCAACTGAATATCGAACGCCGAAACGCCCAAAAATCCCCACCAGACCACCCTACCCGGCACACAATCCCGTCCGACAGGTAGAATGACTGACTGACTGGCTAACGCGAAAAAAGCCAAAATAACACTAGCGCTGCGGGCTCCAGATGCCTCCGCTTTGAAGGATTGTGCAAATGAACGTCAATAACGGCGGTTGGGGTCCTGTCTCCTCTGAAAGCATTCGGCGCGCAAAGATCGTCGCCACCCTCGGCCCCGCATCCAGCGATGAAGAGACCTTCCGCAAGCTCGTTCGTGCTGGCCTCGATGTAGCCCGCCTCAACTTCTCGCACGGCTCCCATGAGCAGAAGAGCGAACTCATCGCCATGGTGCGCAAGATCGCCAAGGAAGAAGACAAGCCGATCTGCATCCTCGCCGACCTGCAAGGCCCCAAAATCCGCACCGGCACCCTCGTCGACCACAAGCCGGTCCTGCTCAAGGCCGGCGATAAACTCACCATCACGCCTGAAAAGATCGACGGCACCGCCGAGCGCGTCAGCACAGTCTTCACCACGCTCGCTGAAAACCTCAAGCCCGGCGACCAGGTCCTGCTCTCCGACGGCCTCATCGAGCTCCGCGTCCTCGAGCTCCAGGGTGCCGACGTCGTCACGGAGATCATCAACGGCGGCATGCTCGGAGAAAAGAAGGGAATCAACCTCCCCGGCGTCGCCATCAAGGTCCCCGCGCTCACCGAAAAGGACGAAGAAGACCTCGAGTTCGCCCTCGCCGCCGGCGTCGACACCGTAGCCGTCTCCTTCGTGCAGACAGCCGACGACGTCCGTTACGTAAAGAGCCGCATCGCCGCCCTCGGCTACGACACCTGGGTCATCGCCAAGCTCGAAAAGCCGCAGGCCATCGACCATCTCGACAGCATCCTCGAAGCCTCCGACGCCATCATGGTTGCCCGTGGCGATCTCGGTGTCGAAGTCCCGCCCGAAAAAGTTCCCGCCATCCAGAAGCACATCATCCGCCGTGCCAACGAGTACCTCAAGCCCGTCATCACGGCCACGCAGATGCTTGAATCGATGATCGAAAACCCGCGCCCTACCCGCGCCGAAGCCTCCGACGTCGCCAACGCCATCTACGACGGCACCGACGCCGTCATGCTCTCCGCCGAGTCCGCCGCGGGCAAGTACCCGGTCGAGTCCATCGCCATGATGAACAAGATCATCCTCGAAAGCGAAGCGCAGATGTCACTCGAGCCTCACTTCGCGCCCACCCGCACCCGCAAGTCTCTCACCGTCCCCGAGACCATCTGCGAGTGCATGGCTCACTCCGCGCAGGACCTCGACCTCGCCGCCATCGCCATCTTCACTGAAAGCGGCAACACCGCCCGCCTGCTCTCCAAGTACCGCCCCGAAGCCCCCATCTTCGCGCTCAGTCCCTTCGAGCACGTAGTCCACCGTGCGATGCTTCTCTGGGGCACCTATCCTATCCAGTGTGATCGCTTCAACGGTACAGACACCCTAGTCAACACCGCCGAAGACATCCTCGAATCCCGCGGCTACGTCAAGAAGCGCCAGGTAGTCGGCATCGTAGCCGGCACCGTAACCAAAACCGGCGCCACGAACTTCATGCGCCTGCATCTCGTCGGTGATCGCTAAAGCCAAGAGATCAGAGATGAGAGATCAGATACCATATGCTCCCAAAGGTCGTGTTCGATCATTTCGGGATCTCGTCGTTTGGCAGCGGTCCATGCAGCTCTGTGTGTCAATTTACGAGCTGACCCGGGAATTTCCAAAAGAAGAAACGTATGGTCTAACGAGCCAGATTCGCCGCGCCGCTATATCGATTTCCAGCAACATAGCAGAAGGCCACGGCCGCGGCACCCTACCTCAGCTCATGCACTTCCTTTTGATCGCACGTGGATCGACATTCGAAGTCCAGGCACAACTAATCCTCTCTCGCGAACTAGGTTTCGGCGAAATCGGAATCTTAGACCGCTGTGAAGGTCTCTGTGACGAGATCAGCAAAATGCTCTATGCAACCCTGAAATCTCTCAAAGCGAAACAGTTGCTAATCAAGAGCGTCCCAATCTCTGATCCCGACGCTCTTAATCTCTGATCTCTGATATCTAATCTCTCCTATGGGCCGCATCCACGTTCTCTCCGACCAGGTAGCCAACCAGATCGCCGCGGGCGAGGTGGTTGAGCGTCCCGCCTCCGTAGTCAAGGAACTCCTCGAAAACTCCCTCGACGCAGACGCCACGCGCATCCGCATCGAAATCGAAGCCGGCGGCCGCAAGCTCATCCGCATCGTAGACAACGGCCACGGTATGGGCCGCGACGACGCGCTCCTCGCCTTCGAGCGCCACGCTACCTCCAAGCTCCGCTCCTCCGACGACCTCCTCTCCATCGCCACGCTCGGCTTCCGCGGAGAAGCCCTGCCCTCCATCGCCTCCGTCGCCCGCCTTACGCTCGACACCCGCGCCACCGACGACGAAGTCGGCACCAGCCTCGAGATCGCCGGCGGCAATATCCTCCGCGTCGAAGATGCCGGCCTGCCTCCCGGCACCACCATCGCCGTCCGCGACCTCTTCTTCAACACCCCCGCCCGCCGCAAATTCCTCCGTAGCGAGTCCACCGAGCTCAGCCACGTCGCCGCGCTCGTCACGCACTACGCCCTCGCGCACCCGCAAAAACACTTCGAGCTGCACTCTTCCACGCAAGCTCTCCTCATCGCACCTGCGGTCCTCAACGCCGGCGAGCGCCTCTTCCAGATATTCGGCCGCGAAACCTTTGAGAGCCTCATCCCCGTTGCCGCCGAGCTCGACTTCGCCCACGCCGGTATCCCCGAGCCACCCCCCTGGAAGCGTCCCGCCGACTACGAAAAGCCCGAAGCCGGCTTCATTCGCCTCAGCGGCTTCATCTCCAAGCCCGAGCTGCAAAAGCTCAACCGCAACTCCATCTACGTCTTCGTCAACGGCCGCCTCATCCGCGACCGTCTCATCCTCCACGCCTTCACCGAAGCCTATCGCAACATCATCCCTCCAACATCATTCCCTGTCGTCCTGCTCTTCCTCGAGATGCCCCCGCAGGAGGTCGACGTCAACGTCCACCCCGCCAAGACAGAGGTTCGCTTCCGCCAGAGCAGCTTCATCCACGACTTCGTCCGCGACTCCGTTCGCACCACGCTCATGAACGCCCGTCCCGCCGCCAGCTTCTTCACCGCGCTCACCACCTCCGCCAACGCCAGTTCCTCGCTCATGGTCGACGTAAGCCCGCTCCCGGGCCTCGATCAACCTTTCTACCAACCCAACACCCTCGTCGCCGAGTCTGAACCCCTCATCGACCCCGCCGACACCACTACGTTCGATCTCAGCGCCCCCATCGTCCCCGAATCCCCCGGCCGCCTCACCTTCGAAGGTCCCGGACAGTCCATCGGCTACGACGAAGTCACCCACGAAGCCCAACCCACCCTCAACTCCCTGGCCACCCTCAAACCCCTCGGCCAGCTCCGCGACTCCTTCATCCTCGCCACCAACGAAGAGGGTCTCTGGATCGTCGACCAGCACGTAGCCCACGAGCGTGTCCTTTTTGAAAAGATCCTTCGCGAGCGAAGCGTAGAAAAAGTCCAGCGCCAGCGCCTCCTCATGCCGGTCCTCATTGAGCTCCTTCCCGCCCAGATGGTCACCTTCGCCGCCATCGCCGAAGAGCTCGAACGCAACGGCTTCGAAGCCGAGCCCTTCGGCCCCCGCACGCTCGCCGTAAAAGCCACCCCCGTAGGCCTCGAAGGCCGCGAGCTGGAGTTCGTCCTCGACGAGCTTCTCGGCGCTACCGAAAAGTCCGCGCAGGTTGAAAACGAAGAAACCCGACGCACCCGGATCGCCGCTTCCATCGCCTGCCACGCCGCCATCAAGGTCAATATGCCCCTCGAACCCGCGAAAATCGACTGGTTGCTCGCAGAATTGGGAAAAACCGAGCATCCGACCTCCTGTCCGCACGGCAGACCCATCGCTTTGCGGTATTCTTTAAAAGACATTCAGCGCGCGTTCCAGCGTATCTAGCTTTTTCGCCCATAGTGCT
>Ga0302313_10003151_pt1 | contig 11011 bp, 7 predicted proteins | sample III_Palsa_N2_2_FD_200454 | JGI IMG/M metagenome (GOLD analysis project Ga0302313, IMG submission 200454) | Peat permafrost microbial communities from Stordalen Mire near Abisko, Sweden - III_Palsa_N2_2 | ecosystem: Environmental > Terrestrial > Soil > Palsa > Peat permafrost | place: Sweden...
GATTAAGCAGGTGCCGGAGGGGACGTTGGTTACGGTGAGGTATAACCCAGCGAATCCGGATGAGGTTTGTGTGCTGGCGGGGGATAATGTGGGGGCGTTGGTGGTGGGGGTTTGGGAGGGGTAGCACATCAAGTTTTGTATGCTGTTTGCATGTCAGCGCCCTTTTCTATCGGTTCCATAATCAGGAGAGCTTTAGTTCCTGCTGTTGTACTTGGCGCATTTGCTCTTGCTCGGCGATGGATGCCCGTGTCCTCGCAAGATAAGGTAAAGGCCCAGACGGCGGATACCTCCGTGCCATCGGTTGTCTTGGTTAATATCTGCATGCTCGCGATTGGGTTGATCGTGTTGATGGGATTTCATTTGTTTCTGATCACTGGAAATCGTTTCTTCGCATCATTGGATGGGCCGGGGAATATAACGATTTATCCTTCATCAGCGATCTGGTGGTTTCTGCCGGGGTTTGCGTCCGTTTGCCTCGCATGGGAAATTACCTATGACATTTGGCAGCGTTGGCGACCGGAGCAGGCCAAGGCATATCGCGCGTTCTCGACCGTAAAATCGGGTTTCGATTCGACAAAAGTCTTGCGGTTGATGGCGATATTTATCGTTATACCAATTGGTATTGCCTCACTGCTTGCACTTCCCATACATACAACTCTGACCAATGATTCCATCTTCGATGGACATTTCGCGAAGGTAAAACCGCTAGTATTTCCGCTTTCGGAAGCAACGGATATGACGGAGTTCAAGGGATATCTTAATCGCGATGGTAATTTCGTTCAGCGTGCAGGCATAGTTCTTCGCTTTAAGGACGGAAGAAGCTGGAACTCAGCAAACACAGATGATCCTAAAGCGAGCGTCGATCCGCAACTTAGAAGCTATCTGGTGACCCGGGTGAATGTGCCCTTGCAAGAAGTTGACTTGGAACCCAAATGAACGAGTTGACTATCTGGTGAGATGCGTCGCAAGTTTGACGTAAAGATCGACGCAATCGAGTAGCTCCTGTTTGCTGATCTTTTCGTCGGGCGTGTGCGCTACATGGATCGAGCCAGGGCCTAGAAGGAAGGGTTCGCCCCAGTTGGTCAGCGAGGGGATGTCGGTGGTGAACTTGGCGACCATCGTGTCGAAGCCTTCTACGGCGCGCATCTGGACGAAGGGGAGTTCGAGGGAGAACTCTACGTCGCAACGGCCAGCTGCGGCGGCGACGATGGCGGACTTGGTCTCTTCGGCGGGGCCTACGAGGCGGACGAGGATGTGGGCTTCGGCTTTGTCGGCGATGACGTTGGGAGCGCGGCCGCCGCTGATGATGCCGACGTTTAGGGTGGAGTCGCCGATGCCTTCGATGATGGGGAGCGGGAGAGCCTGGATGTCGTGGAGGGCGGCTAGGAGTTTGTCGATGGCGGAGGAACCTAGTTCGGGGTAGGCGGAGTGGGCCATCTTGCCGTGGGCATAGAGTTCGACGCGGAGGCAGCCTTTGCTGGCGAGCGCGAGGCGGTTGTCGGTGGGTTCGCCGTTGATGAGGAAGCGGGAGCCGCGGGGGTTAGCATTGGCGACTTTGGCGCCGGCGGAGTCGCGCTCTTCGCCAACGACGAAGAGCAGGCCTACTTTGATTCCCTGCTGGCGGAGTTTTTCGGCGGCGGCGATCTGGGCGGCGATGATGCCCTTGGCGTCGCAGGCGCCGCGGCCGTAGAGATGGGTTGCGTCTTCGCGGCAGGGGCCGAGAAAGGGTGGGACGGTGTCCATGTGGGTGGAGAAGACGATGTCCGGCGTGATTCCCTGCTGGAAGGCGTAGACGTTGAAGCGAGGGCCGGTCCCTCCGCCGGGGGTTTTGGCCGGGTCAGGTTGGGGGACGGGTTGGCGTTCGATCTCCCAGCCTAAGGAGGCTAGATAGGTGTGGAGGAACTCGCCCGCGGGGGCTTCGTGGTAGGTGGTCGATTCGATGTCGACTAGCTGCTTCGTTAGTTGGATGGGGTCGATGGCCATGCTGGTGTCAGGATACCCGAGGCTTGTGAGGATTGTGGCGCTGCGAACGTTAGACTTGGGGGATGAGTGAGTTTCGGTCGCATGTGAAGGCGGTGGAGGATTTGCGGGGGCCGGTGGGAAGGCTTGAGGGGATATTGAATACGGGCGCGCCGGATGCGCTGTATGCGGTGGTTGTGGCGCATCCGCATCCGCTGGGGGGTGGGACGATGCATAACAAGGTGGTGTATCACGCGGCAAAGGCGTTTTCCAGCTTTGGGTTGCCGGTGCTGCGGTTCAACTTTCGTGGAACGGGGTTGAGTGAGGGGGTGCATGATGATGGGCGCGGTGAGGTGGAGGATGTTCGGGCGGCGCTGGATTGGCTGGAGCGGGAGTACCGGTTGCCGATTCTGTTTGCGGGGTTTTCGTTTGGGTCGAATGTGGGGTTGCGGGCTTGCTGTGGGGATGCGCGGGTGCAGGGGTTGTGCGGGATTGGACTGCCGGTTCGGGCTGAGGGGCGGGATTACACGTATAACTTTTTGCCAGGATGTGGGGCGGTTCCGAAGTTGTTTGTGATCGGCGACCATGATGCGTTTGCGCCGCGGGTGGTGCTGGAGCAGGCGCTGGTTTCAGCGCCGGAGCCTAAGAGGGTGGTTTGGGTTGAGGGTGCGGATCATTTTTTTGCTGGGGTTCCGGGGTCTCCGGCGCCGAAGCTGGATGTGATGAGTGCGGCGATTCGGGCCTGGGTTGGGGATGAGTTTGGGTTGTGACCGTACGGACCGTGGTGGACGGTTTAATTTGTAGAGGAGTGAGGGCTGGAGGATTGAGGGGTGAGGGTTTTGGGGTGGGAACATGCGGTTTGGCGGGGACGGACCGGGGAACGCAAATTGTTCCACGTGGAACAATTTGAAATCGGCAGGAATGACGAGGGTTTCCGTTGTTTTTGACGGTGAGCAGCACGGTGGAGACGGTCGCTTTTTACGGTGCTGCGGACGTGATTTACGGTGAATTTTCACCGTGACGGTGACTGCGGTGATTCGGCGTCAGAGAGCCAGGTGGTGATGGCGGTGGCGCAGGTTTCGGGGGCCTCTTCGTTGGGGAGATGGCCGGCTCCGGGTAGGGGGATGAGTTTTGCGTCGCGGATGTGGAGCGCGAGGCGGGGGGCTGTTTTGAGGGGGACGATGAAGTCGCGGGTGCCCCATAGCAAAAGCGTGCGCGTGGCTAGTGGGGTGGATTGGAGATCGCCGCCGAGGAGGTACATATCGCTCTGCCAGGTGGTGAGGAGGCGCAGGAGGTGAGGGACGGTGCCCGGAGTGCGCAGGGTGTGGAGATAGGGTTCGAGGTCGCTGAAGCCGAAGGACGCGCGGGATGCTCCGGGCATGGTTTTGAAGACAAACAGCATTACCGGGCGTGGAACAAAGGGAAGGCAGTTTGCGAAGAGGCGTCCGATGGAGCTGAGGTAGAAGCGTACGAGTTTGTACTCGTACCGGGAGAATGGGTGAGCAGGACAGAGCAGGATGAGGCCGCTGAGCAGATTGGGGTTGCTGACGGCTAGTCTTAGGGCAATGGCGCCTCCGTGGGAGTGGCCGAGGAGGATGGGCTTGTGGAGGCCGAGGGTGGTGATGGCTTCCCTTATGACGTTGGCCAGCCCGGCGAAGCTGACGTCGTCTTGTAAGGGGCGTTCTGAGTAGCCTGCGCCGGGAAGATCGAGGGCTATGATCCTGCGGTCGGGTGGGAGCAGTTCTACGAGCTTGCGGAAGGTTTCTCCCTCCGCGACGAGGCCGTGCAGGAGGAGGATTGCGGGTTTTTCGGAGGCGGTACTAGCTGGGCGATCCAGGATGGAGACACGAATGCCGCATAGGGAGAGTTCTTTTCGCTGCCATTCAGAGGTTGGGGGAGGATTGTGCAGGTTCGGGGTCTCTTTCCTTGGTTAAGGATAGATTGGGTGGTTGGTGTTTTGGTCTCTTCTTTTTGGTTTTTCGATTTATTCGGGTCCCGGCATGGTTCTTCGGCTTTGCTCAGGGTCCGGTCGAAATGACAGGGCTGTGGTGTGTTGAGGAGAGCGGTCGCTTCGCGATACCCCACCCTTTGCAAAAGACGCAAAGGGTAGGCCACCCAGAGTGTGCGACGGCGATGGAGTGTCTATGTGTGCGTAATTGCGAGAGATGCGTCAAAATGGATGTAGCGGCTTAAATAGCGGAACTTGAGAATCCAAAATAACGTATTCGCCTATGAAATGGTGCATTTAGGGCGTGAATAACCGCGTAAGTGTGGGCATTTGCGGGATAAACGCAAATGGCCCGCTGGTTGCATGTAAAGCGTCACGACGAAGGTTGTCGATTAAGAGTGTTTCTGTGAAGAGTGGTTCCCAAACTCGTCTGCTGGCTATTCTGCTGGCGGTTGTGACACTAGCCGCCTTTGGGTTGGCGATCGCAAACCTGATGCAGGAAAGTGGGCAAAGCTCTCCTACCGACGGCACACGGCTGACGGAGACCGCGGGTGGGCTGCGGGCTTACATTGTGCCGGAGGATTCGCAGGCCTACCGGGCAGGTATTCGAACAGGCGACCTGATTACAGCGATCAATGGAACTCTGACGAGGCGATTGGCGACGGCCGAGCGCGAGATGGAGCGGACGGGCGTGTGGAACAAGGCGATGTATTCCATACAGCGCCAGATGGGCAATGGGCGAGCGGCGACGCTGGAGATCCAGGTGCTCATCGTGCCGGCGGACCGGACGGATGGCTTCGTGCTGCGGCTGATTGCGCTGGTTTACCTGATGATTGGGCTGTATGTGCTCTTCCGACGCTGGACGGCGCCGAAGTCGACTCACTTTTTCGTGTTCTGCCTGGTTTCATTCGTGTTGTATGCGTTCCGATATACGGGCGTGTTCGATGGGCTGGACAACGTAATCCTGTGGGGCAACATTGTCGCGACCGCGCTGCAGCCGGCGCTGTTTCTGCACTTTGCCGTTAGCTTCTCAGAAGAGCCACTGCACCGGCGTGCGTGGCGGTTGCTGTATCCACTGCTATATCTGCCCGGAATGGTGCTGATTGGGCTGCGCTTCATGGCGTTGATGGTGTGGTCGCCTACGGGGCTGCTGCTGCATCGGCTTGACCAGGCGGACTATGCCTACCTGGCCGTCTATTACGCGATTGCGGCTGGAGTGTTCTGGTTCCAATACCGGAGTGAGCAGCAACCGCTGCAGCGTCAGCAGTTGAAGTGGCTGACGCGCGGGACGCTGCTGACGGTGTTGCCGTTCACGGCGTTCTATGTGATTCCCTTCCTGAGCGATGCGAATGTTTCGAGCACACTGACCAGGATTGCGCTGCTGTCGCTGATTCTGCTGCCGCTGACGTTTAGCTGGGCGATTGTGCGGTACAGGTTGATGGACGTCGACCTGATCTTCAAACGCGGCGTAACGTACACGCTGGCTACGGCGGCACTGGTTGGGCTTTATTTTGGCGTGATCGCGCTGGCTGCGGGACTTGCGCGCGCGAAGTTCCATGACCTTGGGTATGGAGGGCTGGCGATTGCGGTTGTTGTAACCGGGCTGCTGTTCGATCCGCTGAAGCGGGCGATCCAGGCGCGTGTTGATCGCGTGTTCGACCAGAAGCGGTTTGATTATCGCGAGACGCTGGTGAAGTTTGGGCGGGAGTTGAATGCGCAGACTGACCTGGCAGCGCTGGTCGGGTCGATTGTGGAACGGCTGCCGGAGACGCTGCTGCTGACGAGGGTTGCTGTGTTTCTGGCTGATGATGATGCGCCGCGGCATCGGGCGAACTTCCGGCTGATCGCTTCTCATGGACTTTCCAAAAAGATTGCCGATGAGAGCGCCGGGTTTGATCTTGGTTTCCTCGACTTCGACCGCCGGGGTGCGGATAACCACATCTTCTTTGAGAGCCCGCAATCGGTGCTTCGGCTGCCGGAGACCCAGCGCCATACCGCAGCGGCGCTGGATCTGAACTACTACGTGCCGTGTCGCGTGGCCCGGGGTGAAGGCGATGGGTTGAGCACGATTGCTGTGCTCGGGCTTGGGCGTACGGGTGAAGGCGATTTTCTTTCAAGCGAAGATGTGGAGCTGCTGGAGTCGCTGGCCGGGTATATCGGAATTGCGATTCAGAACGCGCAACTGTATCGCCGGCTGGAGCAGAAGATCTTTGACTTCGAACGGCTGCGGGACTTCAACGAGAACATCGTGGAGTCGATCAACATTGGCGTGTTTGCGGTGGACCTGGAAGACAGCATCGAGAGCTGGAATGCGCAGATGGAAGTGATGTATGCCACGCCGCGTGCGGATGCGTTGCGGCGGCCGCTGAGCGAGGTCTTCCCTGCTGACTTTCTGCAGGAGTTCGACCGACTACGCGCTGAGGCGGGTGTTTGTACGCTGTACAAGTTTCGGCTGGCGACGCCGGCGGGTGAGTCTCGGATTGCGAACATTACGATTGCGCCACTGTTGAACCGCGACTTCCATGCGGTGGGGCGGATCATCATCGTCGACGACATTACTGAAGCGATCAATATGGAGAAGCAGTTGACGCAGTCGGAGAAGCTGTCTTCGATTGGGTTGCTGGCGGCGGGCGTGGCGCATGAGGTGAATACGCCGCTGGCTGTGATCTCAAGCTATACGCAGATGCTGCAGAAGCAGCTACGCGGCGATGACGCGAACATGGCTCGGCTGCAGCCGGTGCTGGAGAAGATTACGCAGCAGACGTTCCGCGCTTCTGAGATTGTGAATGGGTTGCTGAACTTTGCGCGGATGGGCAGTGTGGACTTTGCGCGCGTAGACCTGAACACGATGCTGCGCGATACGGCGCTGTTGCTGGAACATCAGTTGCGCTCGGGACGGATTGCTGTGAAGTTGAATCTTGCGGCGGGGCTGCCGCCGGTTTCGGGGAATCTTGGCAAGCTGCAACAGGTGGCCGTAAACCTGATCATGAATGCGAAAGATGCGCTGCAAGACAAGGGTACGGGCAACATACGGATCACTACGGAACGCACGCCGCGTGGGATTGAAGTTAGCGTGGAGGACGATGGGCCGGGTATGCCGCCGGAGGTGCTGGGCAAGATCTACGACCCGTTCTTTACGACGAAGAGCAATCCTAAGGAGGGCCAGCGCAAGGGCACTGGGCTGGGATTGGCGGTAACCTATGGGATTGTGCAGGAGCACGGCGGGACGATCAACGTAGAGAGCACGGTTGGGGCGGGAACGGTGTTTCGGTTGGTGCTTCCGGCAGCAGAGAGCGAACGCTTGAGAACAGAGTCTAAGGGCCAGGATGAGAACGGTGCGGGCGCGGAAGATGCATCCACCGGAGCAGGAAAGGTAGTACATGTCTAACGCAATACTGACGGAGATCGACAGCCCGAAGACGGGCGGCAGTACGCAGCAGCAGCGGATTCTCATCATCGACGATGAGGCGGGGATTCGCGACTCGCTGGAGACGCTGCTGATGCTGGAAGGGTTTTCGGTGGAGACTGCGCCGGATGGCCAGGTGGGACTGGATCTGCTGTCGAGGCATGTGTACGACCTGCTGCTGCTGGACCTTGCGCTGCCGGGTGAGAGTGGGATCGACTTGCTGCCGAGGATTAAATCGCAGGTGCCGGACCTCCCGGTGATCATGATTACGGCTTATGGGACCGTCGGCAATGTGGTCGACGCGATCCATGCGGGCGCTTCGAACTTTGTGCAGAAGCCGTGGGACAACGAGAAGCTGCTGGCGGATATTCGCGCGGCGATTGGGTTGAATCGTGCGGAGCAGGAGGTTGTACAGCTCAAGCGGACGCTGAAGCAGCGGTACTCGTTTGAGAACATCGTGGGCAAGAGCGAGCCGATGCTGCGGCTGTTTGACATGGTGGCGCAGGTGGCGCCGAGCCGGTCTACGGTGCTGATCCAGGGCGAGAGCGGGACGGGAAAAGAGCTGGTGGCGAAGGCTATCCATGCGAGCTCGGCGCGGCGGGATAAGGCGTTTATTCCGGTGAATACGGGGTCGGTACCGTCGGACCTGCTGGAGTCGACGCTGTTTGGTCATGAGCGTGGGGCGTTTACTTCCGCGGTTGTGGCGAAGAAGGGTTTGTTCGAAGTGGCCGATGGGGGAACGCTGTTCCTCGATGAGATTGGCACGATGAGCATGGATATGCAGGCGAAGCTGCTGCGGGTGTTGCAGGACCGCCGGTTTATGCACCTGGGTGGAACGCATGAGATCCAGGTGGATGTGCGGATCGTCGCGGCGACCAATGTGAACCTGGCGCAGGCTGTGAAGGATGGGCGCTTTCGCGAGGACTTGTTCTACCGGCTGAATGTGATTTGTTTGGATCTGCCTCCGCTGCGTAGCCGGAAGGAAGATATACCGCTATTGGCGGCGCACTTCCTAAAATTTTATACGGAGGAAAATGGCTTCCCCATGCGGGCGCTGGCGCCTGATGCGTTGCGGACGATGATGGACTATGAGTGGCCGGGGAATGTTCGCGAGTTGGAAAATGCGATGGAGCGCGGGGTCGTGCTGTCGAATGGGCCGAAGATTACGCCGGAGTTGTTGCCGGCACAGATTCGCGGGAATAGCTATACGACGAATCTGCTGGACCAGCGGCCGGATGCTTCCCTGTTCGATGTGATGGAAGATATCGAGCGGCGCATCATTGCCGACAGGCTGGAACGATGCAACTGGAACCAGACCGAGGCGGCGGAGTACTTCCGCATTCCGCTCTCGACGCTGAACCAGAAGATCAAGCGGCTGAACGTTGAGATGAAGAAGCGCGTGAGAGACTAGCGCAGGTTAGCGCCTGGACTTGGGCTTCGGCTTGGCTGCGGACTTCTTTGCGGCCTTGACCGGAGCCTTTTTCGCTGGCTTGCTCTTGACGACGGGCTTCGACTTTACCGGAGGCTTGGTCTTCTTCGCGACAGGCTTGGGAGCAGGCTTCTTTGCCGCTACCTTGACTGGGACTTTCTTTGCTACAGGCTTCTTGGCAGGAGCCTTCGCAGGCGTAGGCTTCTTCGCGACGGCTTTCTTGGCAGGGGCTGCTTTGACTGGCTTTGCCGCAACCTTCTTGGCGGGAACGGCCTTCTTCGCAGGTACCTTTGCGGGGGGAGCTGCCTTCACAGGTTTTGGAGCCGGCGTTGCTTTGGCTGCTGGCTCCTTTACTGGCGTGGGCTTGGCTGTCTTGACGGGTTTCTCAGCCGGTGCGGGAGCTTCGGCTGCGGGAGCCAGATCGGCGTCCACGGGAGCTTCGGCGGCTGCTGCCTTCTTGCTGCGCGACTTCGTCGGCTTGGCCTCGCGCTTGACGGCGCGGCGGCGCATGTTGACCGGCGGTGGTGGTGCGGGGGGCGAGAAGGGCTCGAGGAAGGCCTTGATGGCTTCGGGGGACTCGAGTTTGCCGTCCATGATGGCGAAGACGAGGTTTTCGATCAGATCGGCGTAGCCGGGGAGATCGGGGGTGATGCGCATCTCCTGCATGATCTGGTAGGGGATGCGCTGGCGGGCTTGTGGCCATTCGTTGAAGAAGGCCTGGAAGCGGGCCTGGACCGGAGCGCTCTTGGTGCTGTGCGCGAGCCACAGAATTTGCTCGGGGATGGCGGTCATGAGCATCTTCCATGCGTCTGAAGGCGCAGCGGCGGCCTTGCTGTTGAACTTTACGGCGAAGTTCTTGGTGTCGGCGTCGAGGGCGGCGATCTGATCGACGAAGCCCTGACGGGCGAAGGTCTTCTTGAGCGCCGTGACTTCCTTGGGCGAGAGCTTCGCCGTGAGCAGCGGGAAGTAGGCGGCGGAGGGATCGGGATGGATGCCCATCGCTTCGAGCTGGCCGACGGTGTCGCGGAGGCGGTTGAGCTCGGTTTCGTTGGCCTTGGCGGCGGTCCAGGCTGGGAAGAGGAACTTGTTCCAGCCCTCGGACTCCAGACGGCGGAGAACGCGGAGCGGGTCTTCTTCGTGGACGATCTCTTCGATCTCGTAGCCGGCCTGGGCGGGGCTCATGGCTGATATGTAACCTTCGGCCTTGCCGGTATCGTAGCGGTGGCGGGTTTTTTCTTCCATGTGCCAGCCGAGGCGGGCGGAGAGGCGGGCGGCGCGGATCATGCGGACTGGATCTTCGATGAAGCCGTAGTTCGAAACGAGCCTAAGCTCCCTGTTTTCAATGTCTGCGACGCCGTTTAGGGGGTCCATCAGGAGGCCGTAGGAGCCTTCATTGAGGGAGATGGCCATGGCGTTGGCGGTGAAGTCGCGGCGGCGGAGGTCGTCGAGGATGTTGGCGGGTTTGACGACGGGTTTGCCGGGTTTTGGGAAGGTGATCGAGAGGGTTGAGCCGACTTCGAGGCGAACTCCGCCCGGAGAGCTGAAATAGAGGACTTGCATCCCCTCTGATTCGCCGACGAGATGCAGACCGGCGTGCTGTAATTCTTTTCTTAGCTTTAGGGCGTTTCCCTGAACTACTACATCAAGGTCTCGGATGGGAGATCCGCTGTTTAGATCGCGGACGGCGCCGCCGACTAGAAAGACTGTGAAGCCACGCAAACGGGCTGCGTCGCGAACCAGGGAGAGGGCTTGTTGCTGCGCGGCTGTGAGCCTGGTTTGCAACAGATAGATGTAATCGGCCATTATTGTGCTCTTTGCTCCGGACGGTTCGGGTGGTTTGGGGACCAAGGTGTAACTTGCGCCGAATCAGTCACTTAGGAAGGACTTCGCTCTCGATGCAACACCTGATTCTACACCCGTAGAGGGCTTTTGGCTAGTATTTGCACTATTTTTGTGGCGATCTGCACGGTGAGGGCCGGTGGGGGCTACGGAGATCTACGGTGAGAGGTACGGTCGTTGCTACAATTCCGGCATGAAGCTGAAGGATTTGGCAGAGCGTTTGGGAGCGGAGCTGGTGGGTGAGGCCGCGGGCGAGGTTGAGGTTTTGGGGGTGGCCGGGATCGAAGAGGCTGGGCCGGGGCAGGTGACGTTTGTGTCAAACCCGAAGTATGCCGGAATGGCGAAGACGACGAAGGCGGCGGCGGTGATTGTGGAGCCGGAGTTTGGGGAGCTGGCTGTTCCTACGCTGCGGGTGAAGAATTCGTATCTG
>Ga0302313_10003152_pt1 | contig 11011 bp, 2 predicted proteins | sample III_Palsa_N2_2_FD_200454 | JGI IMG/M metagenome (GOLD analysis project Ga0302313, IMG submission 200454) | Peat permafrost microbial communities from Stordalen Mire near Abisko, Sweden - III_Palsa_N2_2 | ecosystem: Environmental > Terrestrial > Soil > Palsa > Peat permafrost | place: Sweden...
TGTCATCTTCTATGTCGATGGCAACTTCTACTCCGCCGTCAAGGTCACGGGCAGTACGCAGACCCTGAGCATCAACGGCCTGCTCGGCGGTTCGCACACTATTGCAGCCAGCTATACGGGCGATACTACCTTTGCTTCGAGCAGCACAACGCTCACGATCATTGTTGTAAAAGCAAATAGTTCGTTAGCTCTCACTGCGCCTTACATATCGCAATACCCGGATAGCGCACCCATTGGAGGCAGCGTACAGCTAATTGCCATAGTTACTCCCAACGCCATTACCGTGCCCACGGGCACCGTAACCTTCACGCTAGGTACTGTAACGCTGGGAACGGCTACGGTCGTGAATATAAGTGGAAGCTATCAAGCCACTATCACGACGAGTGCACTGGCTCCGGGCAACAATACGGTCGTCGCTTCCTATGGTGGTGACGTCAACTATTTTCCTTCCCAGGGAACTTTGTTGATCGTAAGCAGCCCGCAAACGTTCACCCTGACACCGGCAACGCAGCAAGTAACGGCAACCCAGGCACAAAACGTTCAGGTTGCGTTCCAGTTGGAGTCTCTCTCCGGCTTTGGGACTGCCTATATCTCCATGACGTGTGCAGGATTGCCCGCAAATACAACGTGTGGCTTCAATCCAAATGGGTTCCCACTACAGGCCGGCAATCTAATAACAGCGGCGCAGACAAATATCCTTGGCAACATCATCCTTGTCCCGGCGACCTACGGGCCGATGAACGTAACGTTAAATATCACTACTGGATTAACCCCAGTTGTCGTACCCCCCGGCGTTACAGCTTCGCTTCGCCGAATGGGAGTTCGTGGAGGAACGATCAGCCTGGCATTCTTTGCCCTGGCTCCGATAACCCTGCTATTGCGGCGCCGGGCAGCGAAACATTTCCGCAAATCTCTTCGCATCATTTCTTTGGCGTTGCTCTTTGCGATCAGTATCACTAGCTTCAGCGGTTGTGGTTCCAATCTGATTGGAGTAACTCCTGCTGGAACCTACCAGATAGCCATTACCGCTACGGCCACAGAATCTACGGGGTACAAAGTCCCCCCTGCGGGGACCGCCTTCCCGGCCGGTTGCGGTTTTGTCCCGAATAATCAAACAACGAGTGTCACCTGTGTACAGACTGCGCAAATCACACTGGTCGTCAAACCATCGGGGGGCCAATGAAACTTAAACAGCTACGCTTGGCCGACGGGTGTTTCGCCTCTTCTGAAAGCTCCGTCCTAAAACGAATACAGCACATTCTTAGCCCTGAACGTCATGGTGATACCTCGATGAAAAATGTCTTCCGCGCAATATTCCTCTGCACATCCCTTATGGCCACGCTTCTGGTCTCGAGCGCGCGCGTAACGTGGGCGCAAACACAAAGCGGATCCATGACTGGAGTTGTGGTGGACTCAGACAATGCCCGTATCCCGGGTGCAACCGTGCAGCTTTACAACACGAAGACGCGCGATTCGCGACATACCGTCAGTAACTCTACGGGAGATTTCGATTTCAACTCCGTACCTACAGGCACCTACAACATCACGATCACAATGCCGGGGTTTGAAACGCTTGTGACCAAAAACATCGAAATTCATCCCAACGATCAGCTGACACTGTCTGCGTTGAAGATGAAGGTAGGTGCACAGGATATTAGCGTCACGGTCGAGGCGAATACGGATATCGCCACGAGCGGCGAACGCAGCTCGCTCATTACCGCCAAGGATATTCAAAAGCTCTCTACTGTGGGCCGGGATGTCTCGGAGTTGCTTCGTACGCAAGCGGGCTTCTCGCTGGCACAAAGCGGACTCGATAACTCCGCGGCCAGCTCAGCGGAAGTCGCGGGTACTTACTCTGGTCTGACAAACTATGTAGGAAACGGAGCTACGGCAAACGGAGCCAGCCTCATTTCTGATGGTGCGAATGTTACGGACCCCATCAGCGGGAACGGCCAGACGCAGACCGTGAACATGGACTTCGTGCAAGAGGTAAAAATCGAAACCTCGAACTTCGGTGCTGACACCGCACACGGACCGACCGTTATTACGGCGGTAGGCAAATCCGGCGGAGCAGCATTCCACGGCAACATGCGCTTGTATGCACGTACTTATCAACTCAACGGGCAGGACTGGTTCCAGAAGTATGAAGGCTTCGCTCAAATCAAGGATCGTTATATTTACCCCGGTGTCGAAATTGGCGGACCCGTTCTGTTTCCGCACTCTCACTTCAACAGCAGCCGCAAGCTGACGTTTGAAGCGGGCGCTGAAGATTATATACAGCGCAATGTCTATGCCTACGGCAGCCTGCCGAAAAGCCTGCTTGCGGGATTGGTTCCTACGAAGGCAATGATAAATGGTGATTTTCAGGAAGGCGATCCGGCCTTGGGCCAGGAAAACACCCTTGGTGACTATCTTGGCGTCACTTATGCCGATCTAACAGGAACAGGAAATTATGGCAATGGATGTACGGCCTCTGGAAAGCTCTCGCAATATTTGCATATCTGTGCCCAGCCGGGAACCGGCCCTGCTTCAGGCACAAACCATTTTCAAAATGGCATGCTCATTAATGGGATGAACGGTATCGACCCCGGAGTGAGGGCTATCCTAAGGGCCTATTACGAGCCGAACTGCACGAATACAGATCTGGCATCCTGCCCAGGACCCGGTCCCACCGTCAATGGCTATAACGTGCAGACCTTAAATCTGGAAAATCCAGACAGTTATCAGATGAGGACGCGCGTCGATTATGCCTTCAACGATTCAAATAAGCTTTATGCCGTATATAACGGGCAATTTGGCGCGACTTCACATATCCCGGAGCAAATTTACTACTCACCCGGAACGAGTGGGCAGGCAATTCTTGGCGGCGTAGATACTCCGGGGAAGATTGATTCTTCTTCAAGCTCGAATACCGGGAGCATCAACTACACGCGAATACTCAATTCGAAGATGACGAACGAGTTGTTTCTGGCACTGGCCCAGAGCTCTCAGACATTTTCCCCCGGAAACAAGACCCAATTGACAAAGAATTATTGGGGTTATCCATACGGTGGGCTATATGCAAATGGCAGCGATGAGTTGCCTCAGGTTGCAACCTATAGCACAACCGGATCCGCTATTCTCCCTTTCGCGCTTACCCCCGATTTCAGCAACGGAAACTACATCGCGAAACGCTTTCTCCCTTCGGGGGGAGATAATTTCTCCTGGGTACTCAAGAACCACACCCTCAAGTTCGGCGTCTATATGGAGCGTGACACAGGAAATCAGACAGACCTGAGCCCCAACACCAGTGGCCAGATTTCGGACTACTATCTCCCGGGAGTTACCGGCTGCAACTATTCGGGCTGCGGCGAGAACTATCTTGCCGACTTATTCGAAGGCTATATCGGCTCCTTCTCGCAACAGAACCGCAGTGGCCAAACCGACCTGTATTTCTGGACTGTCTCATGGTTCGCCACGGACAGCTACAAACTCACGCGTCGTTTGACCCTTGATTATGGCGTGCGTTTTGACCACCTCGGTCCCTGGCAGGATAAGCACGGCATCGGGATGGCGGCCTTCTATCCCAGTCTCTATAAAACCGACAAAGCCCCTTATCCAAATCCCGATGGCTCCGCATACCTTCCTGGTGTACGCTGGCACGGCGGCAATAAGGCGACGAACGGGAATGCAGGCGATTCCGCCGTTCCTCTGGCAGGCGTTCCTGCAACGTTCGCCTTTGTGTCTCCCCGCGTGGGCATTTCGTTCGACGCATTCGGAACTGGAAATACTATTTTCCGTGGCGGCTGGGGTATGTACCGTGCCCATGATTCCGTGAATGACTACACAGGCCCGTCGCAAACGGCACAGGGAGTGGTCAATGTCAGCGCCGGAGGCATAGGGTCTGCGTTTCTGTTGAGTTCAGTCCCTTCCATGGGAGCTCAACTTGCCTGCAATACCAATACACAGACTCTTTGCCCAAGCATTCTCGCGCTCGATCCGAACGACAACCGGCAACCTTTGACCGAAACATACAGCTTCTCCGTATCGCAGAGAATGCTCAAAGACTCGGTCTTTGACATTGCTTATGTCGGCAACCAGAGCAAGGATCTACTGACCGACAATGCTTCGCAAAATGCTGTACAAAGTGAAGATCTGCGCGACATCAATGCAATTCCCCTTGGTGCCTACTTCAAGCCGGATCCAAATCCTTCTTCTCCGTACTTCGGTCAGACCTTCAGCCCGAACTCTCCTCCGAATAGCGCGACGGCCTCCGAGTCGATTTCAAACGACTACCGGCCCTATACGGAATACGCACACATCGGTGTTCCAAGACATATTGCCTATGCCAATTACAATGCCCTACAGGTCAACTTCAATAAGCAAAAGGGCGCCTTCAACTACGGCCTGAACTATACCTGGAGCAGGGCGCAAGGTATCCGTGGCGCGTATTCAAACGGTACAGCAGGCGATCCTACGAACTTGCGAGCGAATTACGGTCCGCTTGCCTTCGACCGTACCAACATTGTCGCCGCGAGCTACTCCTACGACGAAGGAACTCCGCTGCATTCCCAGCACCGCTTTGTCAACGCTGTTGGAAATCGCTGGCTCCTCTCGGGGATTACAAATCTACAGAGCGGTCCAAATCTACAGGCGGTCTATTACCCGAACCTCTTGCTTTCGGGCGTCGCAACCAGCTCTTACGGCGGTAATACCTGCACGGCCAATACGGCATCCAATAACTCCCAAGCCTGCCCCATCGATAATACTCACATCCTGGGCACCCCAGATATTATGCTTCAACCTACCCTTCGGCCGGCCGCGGGCTGCCCAACCGGTAATCCGACCACAGGCCTGCACAAGCACCAATATGTGAACGGGAACTGCTTTGGTCTGCCGGCTTTCGGTACGAATGGCCAAACGAACATTGGATACCTTCGTGGGCCGGCCTTCTTCAACAGCGATCTCACGCTACAAAAGACGATCCCGTTCGGTTCACGGAACATTCAGCTTCGTGCTGCGGCTTTCAACTTCCTGAATCATCCCCTCGTCAGCTTCAGCTCGCGCTTTCCCAAGGAAGCGAACTTGCAATTCTACGACCCGAACCTTACCGGCTTTTCAGGTGTTGTTCTTGCAAACGGAGACCAGGGAAACAACACCTGTAGCAACGCAGGCTCAAACTGCTTCGGCTACGCCGGTTACAAGACCGGTCGCCGAGTTCTCGAAGTCTCTATCCGTTACAACTTCTAACGCGAGCAGCGCAACGGCAGCATAAGAGCACGTGATTTCGGGCTAACGACACATTGGAGGCAGTATGCTTTGGAACTTTCTTGAACCGCACACGCAATCGACAACGCTCACGATGACGGAACCGCATACGGCTCGCACAAGCCTGTGTCACGATCAACGGGTGCGTCGCTATCGCGTGTCGATGCGGTTTGCCGCGGCGCTTCTTGCAACGTGCTCCTCCGCGTTATTTGCTCAAAGCTACGTTCCGCCGATCGTCACAACGGCGGCCACGACCCTGTATACCGGGACTGCCTCTATCTCGCCGGGTCAGGTAGCAATCGACAAAGTCGGCAACGTGTTTTATGTCGATCACACAAGCTCAACACTGTATGAGATTCCTGCAACCTCACCGGCTGTCGTTACAACGGCCCCCGTGGCCCTTATCACCGGCATCGGTCAATATAACTCCGACGGTGTGTTCGTTGATCCGAAGGGTAACCTCTGGATAGCCAATGGTAACGGCTCCGCATCAATAGGCGGTTCCACGGCCTACATCGGTTTTGTTGAGGTTCCCGCCGGTGCTAACAACATTCCCAACACGGCGAGTATCGGTAGCACGAACAACAGCGTCACTTTAATCGGTGCCACGCAGTGCACGGCCACCACCACTGTGCCTTGCATCTGGAACGATAATGGTTTCGCGCAGAACATTACGGGTTACTATTCGCAGCCCAGCGCTCTCACGGTGGACGCATCCGGCAACGTCTACTTCGCGGATTACAACTCCGGAAATGTCATCAAGTTCAACACGGCAACTCCCGGTACGGGAACATTGCTTGCCACCACGACGAAGAACAACGCCTCAACGCTCGCTCTCGACGGCGCAAACAATCTTTACTACTGCGATAGCGCATCGACAGCCTATGGTGCGGGCGGCACGGGAAAGGTCTCTCTCGTCACAGCCGGCGCTCTCACAACCGTTGGCACGACGGCGACTTTGACGAGTGCGCTCATCAACTCCTGCATCGGCGTTGCGGCTGATCCGTATGGAAATATCTATATTAGCGGCGCCAGTACAGCTTCTTCGCAGCAAATTTCAGAGGTTCCCTTCGAAGGCACTGCTCTCAATTTCGTCGACGAGTTTGGTGTTATCAGCGGTCTTACCAATACCTTCCTCTACGGCGGTAACCTAGACGCGAACGGAAACTTCTATTACGCCAATTCCACGAGTGTAGTGCAGGTACAGATCAACGGTTACAACTTCGGTAAAGTAAACGTCGGCTCTACGGTTAGTTCGTCTTCAACACCCGCCGCGCCCAGCCTTTCCCTATATGTCAACGTGGCGCCATCTTCTTCTATCTCCAGTTACTTCCCAACTGGTTCTCCGACGACGAACACGACAGCGCCGTATCTTCAGAGCTTTCCTTACTCCGGCACGAAATCCTTTGCCGGCGGCTCTTCTTTTTCTGCCGCAACGGTCTATACCATCACCATGAACTTTCAGCCCATTCACCCTGGTCTGCTAAAGGGGTCCTTCACTCCACGGTCCGGCGGAGCGGATGACGCCATCGTGAACCTACAGGGAACCGGAGTCGGTCCCCTTCCTATCTTCTTCCCAGGAACGCCTTCGCAGCTCTTCAATGCTGCGGCCACGAATAAGAGTCTGAATGCGCCTCAAGGTATTGCCATAGATACCTACGGGGACATCTTTCTCGCGGACACTGGCAATGGAAAGGTCGTCGCCGATTGCCTCGCCTCGACGACACAGAATGAGGATGGAACTGGCGGAAATACGTCGAACTCGTTCTGCTCTCTCTCCACCTATACAAACGCAATCACGCAGCTAGGCACAGGTTTTGTGTCTCCCGTTGCAATTGCGATCGATGGCGCTGAGAGTCTCTACGTACTCGATAGCGCCGTAACGGGGAACCCGCTTACCGTCATCAATGGTCAGTCACTTGCATCGACGACTCTGGTCTCGGGGACCGCCGCTATCGGTGGTTCTGTTCTCAGCGGTCCAATGGGTCTGGCCATGGACGGCGTCACAAATCTCTATATCGCCGATACCGGCAACAACCGTATCATAAAGGTCCATCAATTCGGCGCCACGGCGGTCAACACCGTCGTATATGTCTCCAATATAACCACCTTCGGCGGGACAAAGCTAAGTGGTCCCACGGGTCTCGCGGTCGATGCCGCACAAAACCTCTATATCGCCGATACCGGCAACAATCGCGTTGTGGAGTATTCCGCTACGGGTGTGGCTTCCGTCATCTCCACGGGCAGTGTAACGCTCAATGCACCCTACTCAGTCGCCGTCTATCCCTCAGGCCAGCTCGTTGTAAGTGACAAGACCAACGGTGTTGTCTTCGTGACTGGAACTTCCAGCGCTGTGCTTTCATTCGGCACTGCTTACACAACAACCGGCGCAAAAGGAGTCGCGCTCGATGCTATCGGCAACATCTATCTCTCTAACACCGGTGGCGGTCAGGTGCTGGAGTTGAACGTCACGACGCCACAGGCAATTACCTATCCCAATACGAACGATCTGGCGGTTAGCCCGTTGAATACGGAATCCGTCGCAGACGCCGGCAACGCGTCGCTCATCTTCACGGGCCTCGCTTCCAGTTCCACGAACTTCGGCATCGATTCAACAAGCACCTGCACCGCTACATCCACTGTGACTGCGGCAGGCTCCTGCACTATCGTCTCGAAATTTAGCCCTCAGTCAGTTGGTCCTCTCACCGGGGCCATCACCCTCACAGACAACCAGTTGGGCTATACGCTCAATACGTCGACAACGAATGAGACTGCAACTTTCGGAACCTCAGGGACGCAGGCTCTCAACCTCAGCGGAACGGCCACCTCTGCAGGCGCGCCGCAGACCATCACCTTCCCGCAGCCTGCTTCGCCGATTACCTATACCACTGCTCCAATCACTCTCACCGCAACGGCAACATCGGGTTTGACGGTCACCTTCAGCGTTATCTCCGGACCCGGAACTGTCAGCGGCAATCAACTGACGGTCACAGGCGTAGGCAGCATTGTTGTCGCCGCAGATCAGCCAGGTAGCCTCAGCTATAGCGCAGCGCCTGAGGTACAGCGGACCATCGTCGTGACGCAGGCCTCGCAGACAATCACGTTTGCGCCGACAACGCCAATCACGTATAACCCAACTTCGAACTCAGTTGCCCTTACCGCCTCTGCCACCTCGGGCCTTGCAGTTACATTTACGTTGGTTTCCGGCCCAGCTACCCTGAGTAGCAACACGTTGACCATTAACGGATTCGGAAAGATCACTGTATCCGCATCGCAATCTGGCAGCGCAAACTACTCTGCCGCCCCAACGGTAACGCAGATCATCGTAGTCAATCCTATTGGAACTGTACCGGCACCGATTCTTTCCGTTATATCCGGTACCTATAACGCCTCACATCTCCCAACGTTCACCATTACCGACTCCCTGCCGGGAGCAACAATCTACTACACTCTCGACGGCAGCACGCCAACTACTGCCTCCAGCGTCTATAGCACCGTTCCTCCCGCCACAACTATCACTCTCTCCGGTACGGAGACGGTCGAAGCGATCGCTGTGCTGTCGGGCTACGCGACAAGCCCAGTTGCTTCGGGAACCTACGTCATAGATACCACTGCGGAAGCCTTGTCCTACACCTTGACCCCGAACGCGTTGATATTGCACATCAGTCAATCCGGCACGATCAATATAACTGTCACACCCCAGAACGGAATCAACGCAGCGATATCGTTTAGCTGTTCCGGTCTTCCCATTGGAGCGAGCTGCTCTTTCAGCCCATCGACCGCAACCACTGGCCCTACCCAGGCCACGGTCGCCACTGTCCTGACGGTCACAGCGCCAACGACTATCTCGGCGATGCAACATCGCTCGAACCCCCTCCTGCCAGAGACGACGCTTGCCATCGCGCTCTGCATGCTGGGATGGCGTAAACGCAGAAGCGCCCGAATTGGCTTGTTCGTCGCGACGGCTGCACTTTGTATTGGGATGATGACTGGTTGCGGTGGAACCACAGGGAATCAGTCTTCCTTGATCACCGTTGCGATCTCCGGAGATTCCGTACGCTACACCCCATCCTTCACCTTGGTGGTTGAACCATAACACCCGGCATTCAAAGTGAAACGACATCGAAGCGTCTCCGGTAGCCATATCCGGAGACGCTTCGATGTCTGAGCGCTAGTCGTGGTTCAACCTCAACGCAGGAATAAGAAGTGGTCGGGAAATTACTGCATTCGAGAATCCAAAAGACCGCGTACCATCTTCTTTACCACCCGGTGTAGGAGACTTTGATGCAACACAAGATCCATAGCATATTCTTATTGATCGTCTTTGCAGCATCTGTGCCGGCTGTGTGTCATGCGCAGGCGGCCCATTCAGAGCCTGCGTCGAAAGCTCCCATTGATAGAATCCCTCACCTGGAAAGACGTGGCAGCGCGACCCAGCTCATGGTCGACGGCAAGCCGGCCGTCCTGTTAGCGGGCGAGTTGCACAACTCCAGCTCCTCCAACGTGGAGTACATGAGGCCTGTGTGGCCGCAACTCGCAGCCATGCACCTGAACACGATACTTCTTCCAGTCGCCTGGGAGACCATTGAACCCGAAGAAGGCAAGTTCGACTTCAAATGTGTCGATGGATTGTTACAGGGCGCACGGGAAAACAACCTGAAACTTGTCATCCTCTGGTTCGGTTCCTGGAAGAACACCTATTCCAGCTACGCCCCGGGCTGGGTAAAAACAAATATTGAGCGTTTCCCGCGCGTGCAGACCAAGGATGGCCGCAACACAGAGCGGCTATCACCCTTTAGCGCCGTTAATCGAGATGCAGATGCACGAGCCTTCGCCGCCCTGATGCGTCATCTACGAGAAGCGGACGGGGAGCAGCACACGGTTCTCATGGTCCAGGTAGAGAACGAAGTCGGCGTCATCCCCGAATCGCGCGACTACTCCTCGGTTGCGAATGCGTCTTTTGAGGCTGACGTTCCGCACACCCTCTCGAGCCTCCTCGAAGCGCATCGCACACAGCTAAACCCGCAGTTCCGCGCCGCCTGGGAATCGGTCGGCGGGAAGACGGTCGGAACGTGGCAGCAGGTATTCGGCAAAGCGCCTCTCACTGACGACCTCTTCATGGCTTGGTCCTACGCCACTTACATCGAGTACATCGCGGCAGCAGGCAAAGCGCAGTATCCGCTGCCGATGTACACAAACGCAGCTTTGATCCGTCCCAACTACGAGCCCGGACAATACAACAGCGGCGGTCCTCTGCCACATTCGATCGATCTATGGCATGCCGCAGCGCCGTCTTTGGATTTCCTCTCCCCGGACATCTACTTCAACGAGTTTGTGCAATGGGCAGGCTCCTACACGCGGCCTGATAACCCACTCTTCATCCCGGAAGCCCAGGGTGGCCCCGCTGGCGCAGCCAATGCGCTCTATGCCTTCGGACACCTCTCCGCCATCGGATTCTCCCCCTTTGGCATCGACGACCAGGGCAACGCACCGCTTGATCTCTTCGGAATAACCCGAACCCCCGATCGCAGCGGCGACAACAGCATAAGCCACCTGTACGCGATCCTGTCGCGGTTAGAGCCTCTCATCCTTGCAAAGCAATCGACGACCGGTATCACCGCAGCCATCCTCGAAGGCGAAGCCCAGCGGTCTGCAAGGCTATCGATCGGCAGCTACACAGCCAACATCACCAGAGCAGGCAGCGCAGCAGCCTCAGACATTCGGGTCGGCACGATGTTCCTTCAAACGAGCCCAAACGAGTTCC
>Ga0302313_10003156_pt1 | contig 11002 bp, 9 predicted proteins | sample III_Palsa_N2_2_FD_200454 | JGI IMG/M metagenome (GOLD analysis project Ga0302313, IMG submission 200454) | Peat permafrost microbial communities from Stordalen Mire near Abisko, Sweden - III_Palsa_N2_2 | ecosystem: Environmental > Terrestrial > Soil > Palsa > Peat permafrost | place: Sweden...
TCTCGCCGCAGCAGATGCGCGCCGTGATGCACGGCGATCGCGTGCTCGCCAGCGTGGTGGGCATCGATCGCCGCGGTCGTCGCCAAGGCGCCATTGCCGAAGTGCTGCAGCGCCGCTCATCGCGACTGGTCGGCCGCGTCATCGTTGAAAACGGCGTTACTTCGGTAACGCCGGACGACCGACGCATTCTGCAGGAAGTGGTCATCAAACCCGGCGAAGAGCAGGGCGCGACCTCGGGCGAGATCGTGGTGGTCGAGATTACCGATCCGCCGACCTCGCAGCGCGGTCCCAAAGGCGTGATCAAGGCGGTGCTGGGCGAACGCCTGCAGCCGTCGCTGGTGGTGGAGATGGCGATTGCCAGCCACGACTTGCCGCACGAATGGCCGCCCGAAGTACTGCGCGAAGCGGCCCAGGTCGAGCCGCAGGTCAGTGCGGCCGAGCGCGAAGGCCGCACCGATATCCGCTCGCTGCCGCTGGTTACGATCGACGGCGCCGATGCGCGCGATTTCGATGATGCCGTGTATGCCGAGCCCAAGCGCGGTGGCGGCTTCCGCCTGATCGTGGCGATCGCGGACGTATCGCACTACGTGCGTATCGGCAGCGCGCTGGATAGAGAAGCCTACGAACGCAGCACGTCGACGTATTTCCCCGGCTTCGTGGTGCCGATGCTGCCGGAGACGCTATCCAACGGCATCTGCTCACTGATGCCGAAAGTTGAGCGGATGTGCATGGTCTGCGATATGCAGGTCGATGCCGAAGGCAACGTGGTCAAGTCGAAGTTCTACGATGCGGTGATGCTGTCCCACGCGCGGCTGACCTACGACAAGGTGTGGCAGGCGGTGGGGCTGCGCGAGGAAGAGGCGCTGCAGGAAGTGGCCGACGTGCTGCCGCAGCTGGAAAACCTGCACGCGCTGTACAAGGCGATGGCGGCCCAGCGCAAGCGGCGCGGTGCGATCGATTTCGAGACGCCGGAAGTGAAGTTCCGCCTCGACCAGACCGGCAGCGTCGAATCGATGGGCGCGACCGAGCGCAACGACGCACACAAGCTGATCGAGGAATGCATGATCGCCGCCAACGTGCAGGCGGCGCTGTATCTGGAGAAAAAGAAAATTCCCGCGCTGTTCCGTGCGCACGAGCCGCCGCCGGCGGAAAAGTACGAGGACCTGCAGCAGTTCCTGCGCGAGTTCAAGCTCAGCATGCCGTCGATCGATCGGGTCACGCCGGCCGACTTCTCCGAAGTGCTGCGCATGGTCAGGGATCGTCCGGAGCGCGAGCTTATCCAGTCGGTGCTGCTGCGCTCGCAGAGCATGGCGGCGTACCAGCCCGACAACCGCGGCCACTTCGGCTTGGCGTTGACGGCCTACGCGCATTTCACCTCGCCGATCCGCCGCTATCCCGACCTGCTGGTCCATCGCGCGATCCGTTTTGCGTTGACCGGCCGCAAGCCGAGCGACTACAGCTATACGCCAGCGGAAATGGCCGCGATGGCGATCCACTGCTCGCAGCGCGAACGCCGTGCCGAGGAAGCCGAACGCGACGTCGACGAGCGTTTCAAGTGCGCGTGGATGGAAAAGCACATCGGCAGCGAGTTCGAGGGCGTGGTCACCGGCGTCACCTCGTTCGGCCTGTTCGTGGAGCTGGACGAATCGAAGGTTTCCGGTCTGGTGCATATCAGCCAGCTCGCCAACGATTACTACCACTTCGATGCGATCCGCAAATTGCTGAAGGGCGAGCGCACCGGCACGCAGTTCCGTCTAGGCGATCATGTGCGCGTGCAGGTGCTGCGCGCCAGTCTTGAAGATCGCAAGATCGATTTCCGACTCGTGCCCACCCGTGCCGTGGCAGCTCAGCCTCAGGCGGCAGGCAAGGCTTATAACTACGCCGCCGCTGGCGAGCGTTATTCGCTGCCGAAAAAGCCGGCGCCAGAGGCCAAGGCGCCTGGCATGTTCGGCCGCGCCGCCAAGGCCATCGGTCGCGCGTTCGGTCGCAAGGAAACAGCCGTTATAGAAGCTCCCGCGCACGCTGTCCCCGACGAAAACCCGCCGTCGCGGCGCTCCTACGCGTCGAACAAACCGGCCGAGTCCGGCCAGCGTCCGCGGCGCAACCCGGCTTCGGCGGATTCCGCTCCCGCTCGCTCCAGCAGCGGCTCGGGCCGGGGCAAAGGTCAGGGCCAGAATCGCTCCGGACGTGCTGCAAAGGCTCCTGCGGCAACACCATCCAGTGCGGCGGCGCCATCCGGCGGCAATCGCAACAAGCGCGGGCCGCGCAAACCGAAACCGAAAGGCAAACCATGAGTGAGAGCTGGATCGTCGGGATCAACCCGGTCGAAGGTGCCTTGAGTAACGACGCCGAGCGCGTGCGCGAGCTGGTGGTAGAGCAGGGCCAGCGAAACGCGCGCGTGCTCGAGCTGACCGAGCGTGCGAAGGCGCTGAAGATCACGGTCAACCACCGTCCGCGCGAGCAGCTGGACAAGCTGGCCGGCGAGGCGCGCCATCAGGGCGTGGCTGCACTGTACGAGGCGCCGCCGATGGCGCATGAAAACGACCTGGCGGCGCTGATGGAGCGCGACGGCAGCGACACCCTGGTGCTGGTTCTCGACGGCGTGACCGATCCGCATAACCTCGGCGCCTGCCTGCGCAGCTCGGCCGCGGCCAAGGTCACCGCCGTCATCGTGCCGAAGGATCGGGCGGTCGGCCTGACGCCGGTGGTGCGGCGCGCCTCGGCCGGCGGCGCCGATCGCGTGCCGCTGATTGCAGTGACCAATCTGGCCCGCACGCTGCGCGAGCTGAAAGACGCCGGTGTCTGGATCACCGGACTGGACGGCGACACGGAGATATCGATCTATGCGGTCGATTTCAAGGGTCCGGTCGCCATCGTGCTCGGCAGCGAAGGCGAAGGCATGCGCCGGCTGACGCGCGAGCTGTGCGATTTCGTGGCGAAGATTCCCATGCTGGGCACGATGGAGAGTCTTAACGTCTCCGTCGCCACCGGTGTGGTTTTATTCGAAGCCTTGCGTCAACGGAGTGCAGTGAAATGACCTTTTTCTGGCATGACTGGGTGGGCTATATCGGCGTGTTTTTTGTGCTGCTGGCCTATCTTCTTTTGCAGGCGCACAAGATTCGCGGCAATGGCCTCCTGTACCAACTACTCAACGTGCTGGGCGCGATCGGCGTGATCCTGTCGCTGGTGTTCGGCCTGGGACCGATCAACTGGCCGGCGTTCCTGATGGAGCTGGCCTGGGTCATCATCGGCGTGTTCGGCATCGTGCACGGCACCCGGCTTCGCCAGCGCGCCCGTGAGAAGGGCCAGAACCTGCCGATATGGTGAGCGACGTCGCGCGGTAGTTTTTACTCCGGCATAGCCAGTGCGAATGACGGCTAGCCATCGGTTGCACAAAAAAAGAAGCGCGTGATGCGCTTCTTTTTTTGTCGATAGTTAGGTGAGGATTACTCGCCGAGCTTGCCGAGCTCCGGATTCGACGTGAAGTCGCGCTTGGTGCGCTGCTTGTTCAGCGGCTCGCCGGTGACCTGGAACCACACGTTCTCGGCGATGTTGGTGGCGTGGTCGCCGATCCGTTCAATGTTTTTCGCCATGAACAGCAGGTGCGTGCACGGCGTGATATTGCGCGGGTCTTCCATCATGTAGGTCAGCAGCTGGCGGAAGTAACCCGTATAGGCATCGTCGAGTTCCGCATCGTCCTTCCACACCTGATACGCCTTTTCGGCGTCCTGATCGCGGTAGGCCAGCAGCACGTCACGCACTTCGGTGGCGGCCAGTTCGGCGAGGTAGTTCAGTCCAGCCGTCGGTGCCACCGGCGCGACCATCGACAAGGGAATAGAGCGCTTGGCGACGTTGGCAGCATAGTCGCCGATGCGCTCGATATCGGCTGCGATGCGCAGGGCAGCAAAGACGTTACGCAGGTCGCCGGCCATCGGCGCGCGCAGCGCAAGCAGGCGCACCACGTCATGGCTGATTTCCTGTTCGAGCTGATCGATCGCCTCATCGTTGCCGACCACGCGCTGCGCGGCGCGTTCGTCGCGGCGGTCGATCACGTCGATGGCCGCTTCGAGCTGGCTCACCGACAACTCGCCCATACGCACGATTTCGCCGGTGAGGCGGGTCAGTTCGCCGTCATAGCTCTTGATGATGTGTTCTTTGCCGGTGCTGCTCATAGGTGTTCTCTCATGCATCAAGTAGGGAGTGCGCGCAGCTCGCCCGTTCGCGCAGACCTCTTCGCCAGGGAAGAGGCATCAGTTATACGCTCAGCCGAAGCGACCGGTGATGTAATCCTCGGTCTGCTTCTTGCCGGGCTTGGTGAAGATTTTTTCGGTGCGGTCGAACTCGATCAGCTCGCCCATATACATGAAGGCGGTGAGATCGGAGCAGCGCGCCGCCTGCTGCATATTGTGGGTGACGATAACGATGGTGAACTCGCTTTTCAGCTCCTCCACCAACTGCTCGATACGGCTGGTGGCGATCGGATCGAGCGCCGAGGTCGGCTCATCGAGCAGCAATACTTCGGGCCTCAGTGCGATCGCGCGGGCGATGCACAGACGCTGCTGCTGACCGCCGGACAGGCCGAGCGCGTTCTGCTTCAGCTTGTCCTTCACCTCGTCCCACAGCGCGGCGCTGCGCAGCGCCTGTTCGACCCGACCTTCCATGTCCGACCTGGACAGCTTTTCGTGATGGCGAATGCCGTAGGCCACGTTCTCGAAGATGGTCATCGGAAACGGCACGGGTTTCTGGAACACCATGCCGACTTTGCTGCGCAGGCGATTCATCGAGTAACCGGGGTCGAGAATATTCTCGCCATCCAGCACGATGTCGCCTTTCGCTTCCAGCTTCGGATAGATCGCGTAGATCCGGTTGAAGATGCGCAGCAGGGTCGACTTGCCGCAGCCGGAGGGTCCGATGATCGCAGTGACCTTCTTCTCCGGAATCTCCATGTTGATGCCTTTCAGCGCATGGAAACCGTTGTAGTAGAAATGCAGGTCGCGCACCGTCATCTTGGTGCTGGCCAACGGAGTGGTCACGGTCGGTGCCACGTTGGTGACGACGGCAGGATCAGTCATGGGAAACCTTGTTACGCGAGAAAATCAGGCGGGAGCCGAGGCTGAGCAGCAGCACGAACATGGTGACCACAAAGGCGCCGGCCCAGGCCATCGCGTGCATCGTGTCGCCCGGATCGTTGGCGTACTGGTAAATGATCTGCGGCAGGCTGGACATCTTGTCGATGGGGTTTAGTGTCATGTAGTTGTTGCCGAACGCGGTGAAGAGCAGCGGTGCGGTTTCACCGGAAATGCGCGCCAGCGCCAGCAGCACGCCGGTGATGATGCCCGAGCGCGCAGCGCGGACCAGGATCTGCATGGTCAGCTTCCACTGCGGCACGCCGAGCGACAGCGCCGCTTCGCGCAGTGTCGACGGGACCAGTCGCAGCATTTCGTCGGTGGTGCGCACAATCACCGGCAGGGCGATCAGCGCCAGCGCCACGCCGCCGGCGAAGCCGGAGAAGGTGGTCGAACCGTGGGTCAGCGCCGTGCTGGGCAACACGATGATGGTGTAGACGAACAGGCCCATCACGATCGACGGCGCGGACAGCAGGATATCGTTGAGGAAGCGGATCGTCTCGCCGAGCTTGGTGCGGTTGGCATATTCGGCCAGCCAGGTGCCCGCCATCACGCCGATCGGCGTGGCGATGGCAATGCCGAGAAAGTTGATGATCAGGCTGCCGACCATCGCGTTGGCCAGACCGCCGTCTTCGCCGTTGGCGGTGATGCTGGTGAACAGTTTGAAGTTCAGCGCGCTGATGCCCTGGCGCAGCGTTTCCCACAAGATCCAGGCGAGAAACACCAGCCCGATCAGCGTGGCCACGGCGCTCAGCCCCATGGCTATCCAGTTGGTGAGGCGCCGACGCAGGTAGATCGAGCTCATCAGTTGCCTTCCTTGCGCTTGAGCTGGCTCAGCATCAGCCGGGCGATCAGCAGGACGAAGAAAGTGACCACGAACAGCAGAAATGCCAGCGCCATCAGCGAGGATTTCTGCAGGCCGCTCGCTTCGCTGAACTGATTGGCGATGGTCGAAGCGATCGAGGTGCCCGGGTCGAGCAGCGAGGCTGAAAACGTCATCGAGTTACCGATGATGAAGGCGACCGCCATGGTCTCGCCGAGCGCGCGGCCCAAGCCCAAAAAGATGCCGCCGATCACGGCCGATCGGGTGTAGGGCAGTACGATGTCCCACGAGACTTCCCACGTGCTCGAGCCCAGCGCGTACGCGGACTCTTTCAACCGCGTCGGCACGGTCTGGAACACTTCGCGCATCACCGAGGAGATAAACGGGATGATCATGATCGCCAGCACGATGCCGGCGACCAGGATGCTGGCGCCGAAAGGGTAGTCGCTGGCGAACAGCTTGCCGACGAAGGGCACATGCTGCGCCACCCACGACACCTTGCCGTCATCGGGCTTGTTGCCCAGGTTGCTGGTCAGCCAAGGCTTGATATGTGCGGAAAAAAACGGCGCAAAGACGAACAGTCCCCACATGCCGTAAATGATCGAGGGAATGCCGGCCAGCAGTTCGATGGCCGACGACACCGGGGTGCGCAGCCACGACGGGGCCACTTCGGACAGGTAAAGTGCAATGCCGAAGCTCACCGGTACGGCGATCAGCAGCGCAATGAGCGAGGTGACGATGGTGCCGTACACCGGCACGAGGGCGCCATAGACGTCATTGCCCGGGTCCCAGGCGGTGCTGATCAAGAAGTGCCAGCCGAACTTCGCGAACGCTTCTCGGCCGCCCCACAGAGTGGCGAAGGCCGCACCCAGCAGTGAGGCGAGCACCAGCAGGGCGCAGCCCTTCAGCAGCCATCGAAAAAGCAGTTCCTGCCGCGCGTCGCGTCGCGTGCGTTGCTCCACGACCATGGGAGGCGCGATGGTGCCGGGTTGCGCTGACATGTGCGATGCAATCCTCTAACTGGCGGTAGGCGGGTGCAGCGATGGTTTGAACGATGCAGCAACCGCTTTCAGCGAAAAGCCGCCCTTTCGAAAAAGGGCGGCACGGTATCCAGCCTATCCACAGCGTGCGGCGGAAACATGACTGTTATCGCCGCGCATTGTTTCAATGCTTGTAGTCGGAAGCCCAATAGGCCTCGATCTGTGCCACCAGCGGAGCCGGCAGCGGAACGTAGTCCAGTGCGGTGGCGTCGGCCTGCCCCTGTTCCAGCGACCACTTGAAGAACTCGAAGGCGACCTTGCTGTTGGCGGCGTTCTTCGGCGTCTTGTACATGATCACCCACGTGGTGGCGGTAATCGGCCAGGCCTGCGCTCCGGGCGCATTGGTCATGACCAGATTGAAATCCTTGGCGCTCTTCCAGTCCGCGGTGGCAGCGGCGGCGGCGAAAGCCGTGGCGTTCGGCTTGATGAAGTTGCCGCTGGCGTTCTTCAGGTCGACCCAGGCCAGCTTGTTCTTTACCGCGTAGGCGTATTCCACGTAGCCAATCGAGCCCGGAATCTGGCGCACGTACTGCGACACGCCTTCGTTGCCCTTGCCACCCACGCCGGTCGGCCACTCAACGGCCGTGCCGAACTTCACCTTGGTCGCCCAATCCGTGTTGACCTTGGAGAGGAAGTTGGTGAAGTTGAACGAGGTGCCCGAACCATCCGAGCGATGCACGACGGTGATCTTGCCGGCCGGCAGCTTGAGGCCGGCATTCAGCGCGGCGATCTTCGGGTCGTTCCAGTTGGTGATCTTGCCGAGGAAAATGTCAGCCAGCGTGGTGCCATCGAGCTTGACCTGGTCTTCGGCAATGCCGTCGATATGCACGACCGGCACGATGCCGCCGACCACGACCGGGAATTGGCCCAGGCCGAGCTGTTGCAGGTCTTCGGCCTTCATCGGCGCATCGGACGCGCCGAAGTCGATGGTGCCTTCCTTGATCTGTGCGATGCCGGCACCGGAGCCGACCGACTGGTAATTGAGATGGTTGCCGGTTTTCTCGGCGAACGCGGCAGACCACTTGGACATGACCGGGTACACGAAGCTGGAGCCCGCGCCGGTGATATCGGTGGCCTGGGCGGCGACGGCGAACGTCGACGACACGGCGATGGCCGCGACGGCGGCGAATCGGAACGAGGATTTGCGAGTGATCAACACGGTAGCTCCTAGGAGGGGCGGAGGATTGGACCCCGCCATTTCAGGCCTTTCGTGTTGCAATGAGATGAGATGAATGTTTCAAAGAGATGACAACGCAAGAAATTGTTGTCATGAACCGCGGTCAGGTGCCTTTTCTGACAGCGGTATTGGTGCCGATTACGCGGAGGCGACGCCCACGCCGATATGTTCCTGTTCGAGCAGTTCGAGCTGGCGCCAGCGGTTGACTACGGTGCAGAAAAGATCGGCCGTCCGCTCGGCATCATAAACAGCGGAGTGCGCCTCGCGGCCGTCGAAGGTATGGCCGGCGGCAAGTACGGCCTTGCTCAGCACGGTCTGGCCGAATGCCAGGCCGCCGAAACTGACGGTGTCGAAGCAGCTGAAAGGATGAAACGGATTGCGCTTGTTGCCGCAGCGACGCACAGCCATATTCAAGAAGCCCAGATCGAACGCCGCGTTGTGCCCCACCAGAATCGCCCGCTGACAATCGGCATCACGCACCGCCAGTCGTACTGCCTGAAAGATGTGGTCCAGCGCCAGCCGTTCGGCCAGGGCGCCGCGCAAAGGGTTGTACGGGTCGATTCCCGTAATTTCCAGCGAGCGAGGGTCGATATTGGCGCCAGGGAAGGGCTCGACGTGAGTCGATACGGTCTGGTGTGGGCGAAGAAATCCGTCGGCATCCATGTTGATTGTGACGGCGGCGATTTCCAGCAGCGCATCGTGCTCCGCATCGAATCCGCCGGTCTCGACATCGACCACCACCGGTAGAAAACCGCGGAAGCGTTCCGCCATGCGTGCAGGAGAGGTAAGCGGGCTATAAGGCATAGCGCAAAGCATAGCATTGGCGTTTTGCGCGCCTGATCGCTTAGGCGTCGCAACGACTATGACTAGTGACGCGCTGTCGTCTGACATCGCTAATTCATGCGGCGCATGTCATTGCTCGGACATCTCATCGAGTCAATGTGGGTCGCTGAAGCTGGTTATCCCAGCCGAGGCCTTTCGTGTCCCGATTGTTGCTATTTGCCGCAGGCACGCCGCACAGGTAGCGTGCCGTGTCATGTAACTGTCATCATTTGTATACGCGAGCGTCATGCATGCACGGCATGCTGCGCTCCGAGATGGGGCGTTAAATCAATTTAACAGGCACGGGACGTGCCGGCTCCGTCGTACGATTTTTTCTAACTTGATGCGGAGCTATTCAATCATGCGCAACAAAATTGTCGCTGCAGCCATCGCTGCCGTGCTTGGCACACTCAGCATCAGCGCGCACGCCGATGATGCGGACGTCAACAGTTTCAGCGATCTGTTCAAGCAGGGTCATGTCGACGGTGAGCTGCGCCTGTACGACTTCAACCGTACTTATGATTACAGCGTTGCAGCCAAGCCCAGCGCCCGTGCGTTCGGCGGCTCGATCCTTTTGAATGCCCAGACCGCCTCGCTGAATGGTTTCAGCGCCGGCGCCTCGCTGGTCAGCGCGAACGCGCTGGGTTCGCTGGCCGACAACCCGAAGCGGGTCGACACCACCTTGATGGGCGCCAGCGATTCGCTGACAGCGCTCAGCCAGGCCTACCTGCAGTACAAGAACGATTGGGTGGTGGCAAAGGCCGGTTATCAGTATTTGAACACGCCGTGGATGGGCAACAGCGATGGCCGCCTGATCCCCAGCTCGTATGAAGCGTTGAGCGCGATTTTCACACCGGTGGCTGGCTGGAACATCATCGGTATTCGCGAGCTGAGCTATCGCAGCCGCACTTCGGATGATTATTTCAACGACAACAACTATTACGCCAGCGCCTACCAGGGTGACACGCTTTACGGTGGCAACCAGGGTCTGCCGCTGACCGCCAAGCAGACCAGCGGTACCTGGGCGCTGGGCAGCACCTACCTCAACGGTGGCCTGAAGGCGCAGGGCTGGTACTACGACTTCCTCGACTTTGCTCGCATGGGTTATGCCGACGGCAGCTACGTGTTTGACACGGGAACCGGCTTCAATCCGGTCGTTGGCCTGCAGGGCTTGACCGAGAGCGGCGGTGGTTCGGACAACGTGCTGGTCGAGAACAAGCTCAAGATCAACGGCATTGCCGGCACCAACGTCAAGGCCCGTGTGTGGGGTGCCGACCTCGGTGTGGTGATCCCGAACGGCCGCATCGACTTCCTGTACAACAAGGCTGAGCAGGAGAGCGGTTCGACTATCGGTGATGGCGCGATCATTTCGCCGTACACCGCTAGCTACGCGACCGATCCGCTGTACACCACTTCGATGATTCGCGGTCTGGTGGAAGCCGGTCCGGGCCACGCGGAGAAGGTCAAGTTCTCCTATGACCTGTTCGACAAGAAAGTGCAACTGGTTGCGGCCTACGCCAAGTACAGCACCGATCTTGACGGCAACTTCCACGATACCTACTTCGACATCATCTATAACTTCGACGGCTTCATGAAGGGCTTTCAGATCCGCGACCGCTGGGAGCGTTCATCGGGCGGCATCAACAATCTGAACCCGGGCAACGAGGCGTTTACATATAACCGCGTGATGCTCAGCTATAAGTTCTGATCGCGGTACTCGACTCACTGCCATGACAGCAAGCTTGTCATGGCAGTGAGTCGAAAGTGTCATCTATGCGTGCCAGGATAGGCCCACATCGAGTTATCGGAAGGGAGTTCTACCCAAGGACGGAAAACGGCGGGCACAGCCCGCCGTTTGCTTTTGTGCGCATCATAGAACAGCCGCCAGCGGTTGCCCGGTCGGCGGCTTTTTCATGTCGACTTCGCTCCAGCCGCCGCCCAGCGCACGAATCAGATTCACGCTGGCCTGCAGTCGCCGGGTACGCACCTGTTCGGCGGTGCGCTTGGCCTGCAG
>Ga0302313_10003160_pt1 | contig 10996 bp, 10 predicted proteins | sample III_Palsa_N2_2_FD_200454 | JGI IMG/M metagenome (GOLD analysis project Ga0302313, IMG submission 200454) | Peat permafrost microbial communities from Stordalen Mire near Abisko, Sweden - III_Palsa_N2_2 | ecosystem: Environmental > Terrestrial > Soil > Palsa > Peat permafrost | place: Sweden...
AGATAGTCATAGATCTCCGTAGCCGTAGCCACGGTCGATCGCGGATTCCGCGTCTGATTCTTCTGCTTGATCGCAATTGCCGGCGCCAGCCCATCCATGAAGTCGACATCAGGCTTTTCAATCCGCTCCAGAAACTGTCGCGCATACGCCGACAACGACTCCACATAACGCCGCTGCCCTTCGGCATACACCGTATCGAACGCGAGCGAAGATTTCCCAGACCCCGAAACGCCGCTCACCACCGTCAACGCGTTATGCGGAATATCGACATCGATCCCCTTGAGGTTATGCGTTCGCGCCCCGCGAATCGTGATCTGATTGTTGGCCTGTATCGTCGCCATTCCTTATTCAGCCCTCTGCGGACGCAACATCTCCAGCAATAGCAAACAAGCTCCCACCACAATCGCCGAATCCGCCACATTGAAGTCCGGCCAGTGATAGTGCACGATATGCACCTCTAGGAAATCCACCACATACTTCAAATAAATGCGGTCATAAAGATTCCCAATCGCACCACCAAGAATCAGCGCCAGTGCTACCGACATCACCGACACCATACGGCCCATCTTCCAAAGTACGCCAATCACCACAACTACCGCGGCAATCGAAAACGCAATCAACACATTGCGCACCATCTCCGGATGTTGGGCGCCTTCAAACATGCTGAAAGCCGCGCCGGTATTGAGCACATGCGTCAGCCGAAACACCTTCGGGATCACCACAATCGCATGACCCGGCAGAATATGCGCCACAATCCAAAGCTTCGTCACGCGATCCAGCACAATCACCAACACCGCAATCAACAACATCAACCAACGCTTATCGCGCACTACGCCACCTCTCCCTGCATTGGCGCAAATCCAATCGCGTCCAACGCCTCCGCACACCGCGCACAAACCACCGGCCACCTCGCATCTGCGCCAACATCCGGCACGACACGCCAACACCGGCCGCACTTCGTACCATCCGCAACTGAAGCCCGCACCAGCATCGCCGCTGCATCCTTCGTCGCACCTACAACCTGCACCGTCGCCTCCGACACATTGAAGAACTCCGCCAGCGCCGTCTCATACTTCAACAGCACCTCAGCCTCGCGCGAGCCCTCCGCCGCAATCACCTGCACACTGGCCTCCAGCGACTTCCCAATCGTCTTCGACGCACGCATCGCCTCAAGCTCAACCATCACCGTCGTGCGAACCGCCAGCAGCGTCTCCCAGTCAGCCTCAAGCCCCGCAATCGCTCCCGGCACGATCTCCGCCACAGCCGGAAACAGCGCCAGATGCACACTCTCCGGACGACCTTCCACCTTAGGCAGATACTGCCAAACCTCATCCGCGGTAAACGAAAGAATCGGCGCGATCAACCGCGTCATCGCCTCGCAGATTCGCCACATCGCAGTCTGCGCGCTTCTGCGTCCCAGGCTCTTCGGAGCCAATGTATACAGCCGGTCCTTCACCACATCCGCATACAGAGCACTCAAGTCCGTGTTCGTAAATTCATTCAGCGCCTGATAAGCCCGATGAAACTCAAAACCGTCATAGGCCTCGCGCACCTTCGCGTCCAGCTCCGCCGTCCGCGCCAGGATGTACTGGTCAAGCGGCAGCATCTCTGCCCACGCAACCTCATCCACTGCCGGATCAAAATCAGCCAGATTCGACAGCAAGAACCGCAGAGTATTCCGCAGCTTGCGATAGTTATCGCTCACCCGCTGCATCAGCCCTTCGCTAGCCGCAACATCCTCGCGGAAATCAACCGAAGCCACCCACAGCCGAATGATCTCTCCACCCAGCCGGTTCGCCACATCCACCGGATCGACGCCATTGCCCAGCGATTTAGAAAACGCGCGGCCCTGTTCATCCAAAGTCCATCCGCTCGTCGCCACCATCCTGTAAGGAGCAGCATCGCGAATCCCCACCGAACTCAGCAGGGAAGAGTGGAACCACCCCCGATGCTGATCGCCACCTTCTGTATAAAGGTCCGCAGGCCAATGCAGCTCCGGCTCAACATCCAGCACCGCATGCCAGCTCGCACCACTCTCGAACCACACATCGAGAATGTCCATCTCCTTGCGGAAGTCCATCCCGGCATCTCCGGTGCAAGCCCCGCAGTTCTTACAAGCCGTCCCCGCAGGCAGCAGGGAATCAATACTCCGCGAGTACCACGCGTCCGCGCCATCGGCCGCAAACAACTTCACCACACTTTTATTGATCGCCTCATCATTCAGCGGCTCATGGCACCTCTCGCAAAGGAACACCGCAATCGGCACACCCCAGATGCGTTGCCGCGAGATGCACCAGTCCGGCCGCGTAGCGATCATATTGCTGATCCGCTCCTCGCCCCACGCCGGGTCCCACGTCACACGCTCGATCTCCTCCAACGCCCTCTGCCGGAACGTCGTCCCCTCACCCTTCGGCGAAAGCACAGGTGTCTCCATCCCGATAAACCACTGCTCGGTCGCCCGAAAGATCAGCGGCTTATGGCAGCGCCAGCAATGCGGATAGCTGTGAACGAGATCGCTCTCACCCATCAGCGCACCCTTCTCGCGCACCAGCTCCTTGATGATGGGGTTTGCCTTCTGTATAAACAGCCCATCGAACGGCAACCCATCGTAGTTCCGCAGCTTGCCCTGTGCATCCACATTGCAGGTCAGAGGCAACCCATACCGCTGCCCTGTAGCAAAGTCATCGGGTCCATGCGCAGGTGCCGTATGCACCGCACCGGTACCTTGCTCGGTGGTCACATAATCCGCGTTGACGCCGAGAATCTCGCGATCAAAAAACGGATGCGCAAACGTAACGCGATCCATCTTCGCTCCCGGGAAGCTCGCAATCTCAACAGCGTTCTTCAAATCCCCCGCAAGTGCGCAAGCCTCCGCCGTCGCCGCGGCCAGATCTCTGGCGACGATATAAACATCCTCGCCACTCTCCAGCGCCACATACTCAACCTCGGGATTGAAAGCCACAGCCAGCGACGCCGGCAGCGTCCACGGCGTAGTCGTCCAGATGATCGTCCAGACCTTCTTCCCCCGCAGCCGTGCATCGATGTGCTCCGGCGCAGACGTCAGCCGATACCGCACATAAACACTCGGCGAAGTATGCATCTCATACTCCACCTCCGCCTCAGCCAGCGCGGTATGGTCGTGGCTGCACCAATAGACCGGCTTCAACCCCTTATAGACATAGCCCTTCTCGTAGAACCCATAGAACGTCTCAAGAATGCTTGCCTCATACGGAAAATCCATTGTGGCGTAGGGCTTGTCCCATCGTCCAAACACCCCCAGCCGCTTGAACTGGCTCCGCTGCAGGTCGATAAACTTCGCCGCATACTCCCGGCAGGCCTTCCGCACCTCCACCGGGTCCATCGTCAGCTTTTTGCCGCCAAGCTGCTCGTCTACCTTGATCTCGATCGGCAGCCCGTGGCAATCCCACCCCGGCACATACGGCGCGTCGAACCCAGCCATCGTCTTCGTCTTCACCACAAAATCTTTAATGCACTTGTTCAGCGCATGCCCCAGATGGATCGCTCCATTGGCATACGGAGGCCCATCGTGCAGGATGTACTTCGGCGCCCCAGCCCTGGCCGCGCGAATCTTCCCATATAAATCAGCACTTTCCCAGCCAGCCAGCCGCAGCGGCTCATTCTGGGGAAGGTTCGCCTTCATGGCAAAATCGGTCTTCGGCAGGTTCAACGTACTCTTCAAAGTCTTCGCTTCAGGTACTTCCGGCATCCAACGCTCCATATTGCGCGCTCACCCGTGGCAGCCTGTTCGGCTCCTGCGCCCAAACCTCTATTGTAAAGTCAACGGAGCAGTATCGCAGGCGAGACCTCTTACCCCCTATCTGCGTCTAAAGAAGTGGCGGAACGGTGAAAGTTTGTAGAATGATTCCCGGCGCGCTTTTCCGGTTTCGATTGCCCGCCAATATCCCACGGTCTTCTTGCAGTCCTGAAAGCGCTCCTCGTTTGTCTTATGGCCGATAACAATACTCTCCCGCCTGACCAGAAACGTCCCGCCCCAGCCCTGCAATCCGCAGAAGAACCCCTGCACCTCAGCGGCGAAATCAAGGAGGAAGGCGTCTTCTCCTCCATGATCGCCAGCTTCCGCGACGTCTTTTTCCCGGAAAAGCTGCCGCCGCTGGTCCTCGAATCCACCCCAATCGCCGTCCCTGACCTGATGGCGACCAAGATGACCAAGAAGTCGGTCGCCATGTCGATCGCCTTCTACGCGCTCCTTATCCTCTTCATTGCGTTCCTCATCCACGAGCACGTCCAGCTTGCCGCTCCGGCCAAACACGTCATGATTCTCACCGACGTCGTTCCCCCGCCCAAGATTGCGCCCAAAAAAGAGGCCATCGGCGGCGGCGGCGGCTCGCATGACAACGCCCCGGTCACCCAGGGACATCTGCCCAAGCTGGTTCAGCAGCAGATTGTCCCGCCCAAAGCGCCTCCCACCATTCCTCCCAAGCTAGCTGTTCCACCCTCAGTCGTCGTCCAGCCCGACCTCAAAATGGCTGATAACACGATGCCCAACATGGGAAATCCCACCTCCAACCTCAAGGGCTTTTCCATGGGTAACGGCAACGGTGGAGGCCTCGGCTCTGGCAACGGCAACGGAATAGGCCCCGGCTCTGGAGGAAACACCGGCGGCGGTATCTACCACGTAGGCGGCGGCGTCAGCGCTCCCAAACTCATCGTCCAAGTCGACCCTGAGTTTTCCGAAGAAGCCCGCAAGGCCAAGTTCTCCGGCAACGTCGAAGTCCGTCTTATAGTCGACGAAAACGGAAACCCCACCCACGTCACCGTCGCTCGTGATGTCGGCATGGGCCTTGGCGAAAAGGCAGTCGAAGCCGTCCGCCAGTACAAATTCAAGCCCGCAATGAAGGATGGCAAGCCCGTCAAGGTCGAAGTCTACATCGACGTAAACTTCCAAATCTTCTAACCACGCAACCATCCGGGTGGCACGCCAACTCCGGATACCCTACCCTTTGCGGTTTTGCAAAGGGTAGAGTATCGAGCTACGCTCGACCGCACTCCTCCACACCCCCACTACACTCGTCATCCTGAACGCAGTGAAGGTGGTTCTCCTAAGCGGTGCCACAACTCTGGAGTACGCTCCATCAAGCCGCATCCCAAGCCACCCCCTCATACCCCATCTCTACTGCCGGGACCACTGCCTTCCGCCGCTTTCCCAGCGTCCGCTCCACCTGCCGCTCCATCGCCAGCGCCGCCGTCCTCAGCGCCTCGATCCCCTGGGCCGTCGTCGCCATCTCGCTCAAATTTTCTCCACTCAGCGCATGGATCGCGTCCAGACTCGCGCTCGATTGGTCCGCCGCTGCCGCCTGCTGTGCCGTCGCAATGGCAATCTGAGCAATCATCCGGTCCACTCGTTCCGCCATCCCAATAATCTTCTCCAGCGCCGCCCCTGCCTGCTTAGTCGTCGCCGCTCCCTCGGCCACGATCTTCGTCCCATGCTCCATCTCAGCAGTCGCTGTGCTCGTCCGTTGCTGAATCCCCAGAATCATCCCGGCAATCTCGCCGGTAGCCTTAGCCGTACTCTCCGCCAGCCGCCTCACCTCGCCGGCCACCACGGCAAATCCGCGCCCTTGCTCGCCAGCCCTGGCCGCCTCAATCGCCGCATTCAACGCCAGCAGATTCGTCTTCTTCGCAATATCGTCAATCACATTCACAATCTGCGAAATCTTCTTCGAGTCCTCCCCCAGCAGCCCAATCGCCGCCGAGCTCTTACTCACATCCACGCTCATCTCCTCAATCGACTCCAGCATCCGGCTCATAATCGCGCCGCCCTCTCTCGCCGTCGCCGCAGCATCCCGGGCCGACTGCGCTGCATCCTGCGTATGCCGGCTCACCTCCGCAATCGACGAAGACATCTCCGTCATCGCCGTCGCCGCCTGCTGCGTCTGCTGGCTCTGCTGGTCCATCCGCCGATGCACTCCCTCGCTCGAAGCCCGCATCGAGCTGGCACTAGTCGCCAGCGTGCTTGAAGTCGTCGCAAACGCCCCAATCATCTCCCGCAAACGGTCCTGCATGCAGTTCACCGCCCGCGCCAGGTCTACCACCTCAATCGTCCTATCCACCACCAGCAAAGTCCCTGAAAGATCCCCACCCGCAATCGCATTCGCACGCTCCGCAATCGCTTCGAGATCCCGAGCCACCCGCTTGCCCAGCACCAGCGAAAGCACCGCCCCCGCCAACGCAACAAGGATCGCCACCCCCCAAAGGAGCTTGTCCACATCCTTCGCGTGCTCAAACGCCGGAGACGCCACACCCGCACCCACAACGATCCCCGCGAGCACAATAAAAAAGTTCCAGCCCAGCTTGGTCTCCAGCCTCATCGCGCACCCCGCAACTCGGGGGTCTGTCTCCACGGCGCCAACGCCGCCACCCTCCGCCCAAAGCGGTTTGCCCACACGGCAAACTCATCGAACCGGACACTCTCGGGCTCTTGCAGCACCGGTCCCACCGGGCGGGCCACCAGAAAGGGTCTTGCATTCAAGCTGCCAACAGAAGGCCTCAGCCGCTCGCACGGCTGTAAAGGGAACGGGATAAGGTTGCTGGTTCTCATGCAACCTTCATCGGCAGCTCATCCCATCGCATGAGCCACAGACAGGGAAGCGACTCTAAGCACTCACCGCCGTCTCAATCTCTACAAAACTCATATTCTCAGCCGAACTCCCACTCTGCGACTTCCAATTCAAAAACAGCGTCCCATAGCTATCCGTCAGGCACCGGTCCACGTCCACTCCCAGCCGCGCCAGCATCGCATCGATCCACTCCGTAGGCCCTTCCAACTCCGCCCAAACCCCAATCGGAGTCTCATCCAGCACCAAATGCCCACCCCCTTCCGCACCCCACACAGTCCTGAACTTCTCATATCGGAAGACAGGGGAGTACCCCATCTGCTCGAAGATCGCCGCCAGCGCGTCGCCGTCTTCAACCACGCTCTCGGTCTCAATCCGGGTCTTATACCGCGACTCCGCATCGCTCGCCTGAGACTTGCGTTTATGCGTCAACGTACACTGCTGCCCGTACCATCGAATCCGCAGAATCTGCTTCTGCGCCCTCAGGCTGCGCTCTGGAGTGTCATAGAGCGTATTGCTCTCAAAGGTCCTCTCGGTCTCAAGCCACAACCCCAATTCGCTCGCTCTCGACCGGAGAGCCACCACATCGTCGACCGGAAACTTCAGTTCGATCTCGGCAGCCTGCATGGGCCACAGTATACGTCCGCTCCCAAGCGGAAAACCCGCCCAATTTAAAGAACATCGCTCAGTTCAAATCGTCATCCTGAGCGTAGTGAAGGACCTGCTTTCTCCCGTTCTTCGCCCAACCTGCCACAAGAGCCTATCTGTCCTCCATACGAACAAACCCGCTACCATAACCAAAGTGCCCACCACCCTTCATCTCGACGCCACCACCGGCATCCCCAAGGCCGCCAGCATCCTCCGCGAAGGCGGCACCGTAGCCTTCGCCACGGAAACAGTCTACGGCCTCGGCGCCAACGCTCTCTCACCCGAAGCTATCGCCAAAATCTTCGCCGCCAAGCAACGCCCCTCCTGGGACCCCCTCATCGTCCACCTGGCCTCCGCCGCCGATCTCCCCACCATCACCACCATCCCCGCGAACCTCGCATCTCGCATCTCGCATCTCGCCACCGCCTTCTGGCCCGGCCCTCTAACCCTCTTGCTCCCCCGCAACAACAGCATCCCCGACGCCGTCACCGCCGGACGCCCTCTCGTCGGCGTCCGCATCCCGTCCCATCCCGCTGCTCAAGCACTCCTCCAGGCCGCTGGAATCCCCATAGCCGCTCCCAGCGCCAATACCTTCGGCCACACCAGCCCCACCACCGCCCAACACGTTCTCGACGACCTCAACGGTCGCATCGACGCCGTCCTCGACGCAGGTGCCACCACCGTAGGCCTCGAATCCACTGTCCTCGACCCCACCCAGACCCCCATGGTCCTCTACCGCCCCGGAGCCATCACTCCAGAGCAGCTAACCGCCGCCACCGGCATCCCCGTCCAAGTTCACATCCCCACACCCACCCCCGAAACCCCCGAATCCCTACCATCTCCCGGAGTAGGCATCCGCCACTACGCCCCCCGAGCGCGCCTCATCCTCGTAGAAATCCCCGAAACTGGCGATCTCACCCGTACACTTCTTCCCCAAAATGAAATAGAAAAAACCTCCAGTGTCGGCATAATGCTCCCCAACGGCTGGGCCGCACTCCCCGGCAGCTCTATCTACCCCTGGGGCTCATGGGAAGACAAAAACGAACTAGCCCGCACCCTCTTCGCCGGACTCCGCACCCTGGACGACCGAGGCGTCGACGTAATCCTCTGCCCACTCCCACCCCCCGGCGGCCTGGGCGATGCCCTCCGCGACCGCCTCCAAAAAGCAGCCCGCCCCGCCTGATTAAACTTTTTTGGTTTGTCATTCCGCAGGAATCTGCAGTTCCATCGCAGCACCACCAAAGCAAGTGTGGCCCTACTTCATCGTCGCATGTCCAAGCAGCGCTTCGCTGCTCTTGAACATGTACTTGATCCCCGACTTATAAATCATCACCCGCCGCCGCCCCGACCGCAGCTTCACCACGCACTTGTCGTACCACTCGATGATGCCGTGCAACTCCTCGCCATCTTCCAGCACCACGGTCATCTCCGTATGCTGCTGCACCTGCTTCTGAAAGTAAAACGCCTCAGCATGGGTGCTCTCCTGTACGCCACGCGGCTCCGGAAGCAGAGCATGGCTCAGCGGGTTCTCGCTCTGCAATACATCCCGCCGCCGCTCTCCCGCAGGCAGATGCGGACGCACCAGCTTCCGCGTGCCATTGAATGCGTTCTGCTCGGTTGCCCGCTCGGTCTCTGTAACGCTAGCCAGGATGTACTCCGTTCCATCCGCCTCACTCGTTCGCTGTATATAGCGAGAGCTGCAGAACCGCACTAATAAGGTTTTTTGCTTCGGAAAACGTCTGCAAAGGCTAGATTACCTCCAGCATAACCCATCCCGAACCCCTGCGGAACCCGCATCCACAATCTCTTTGCGATACGCTGGAAGCGATGCCGCTCCCCGCAACCTTCTCCGACTTCATCGGTAACACCGCCACCATCGACAGCCTCCGCGCCTCCATCGCCGCCGGCCGCCTCCCGCACTCCATGATCCTCGCCGGCCCTCGCGGCTCCGGCAAATACACCCTCGCCCTCATGCTCACTCTCGCCCTCGAGTGCGAACGCCAGCCGCGCGAAACCGGCGCCGACGGCAGGGAACTGGCCGCCTTCTGCGGCATCTGCCACAACTGCACCCGCATCGCCGAATCCGCCGACCTCGAAGCTCGCGTCGAAGAAGCCGTAGCCGCCCGCGAAGACATGCGCGAGGTCGACAAAAAAGAAACCCGCATCCTCATCCAGACCCATCCCGATGTTCTCATCCTCCCGCCCGATCCACCGCAGCTCCTCATCAAGCTCGGCCAGGTTCGCACCCTCATCAATCGCTCCCAGCGCCGCCCCGCCGAAGCCCGCGCTAAAGTCTTCCTCATCACCACCGCCGCCTTCATGAAGGAGGCCGCCAACTCGCTTCTCAAAGTCCTCGAAGAGCCACCCGACTACGCCCACATCATCATCCTGGCCGAAAATCTCGGCGAACTTCTTCCCACCATCCGCTCCCGCTGCGCCATCGTCCGCCTCGGAGCCCTCCCCGCCGAAGAGATCGAATCCCTCCTCGCAAAACACCGCCCCGAAACCAACCCCAAAGAACGCGCCCTCTTAGCTCGCCTCTCCGAAGGCGCCGTAGGCCGCGCCTACGCCTTCAATCTCCCCGAATACACCGCCGCCCGCCTCGACGCCCTAACCATCCTCCGCAACTCCCAGACCAGCGATCACACGGCCCTCTTCAAGATGACCGAAACCTACCGCGCCGGCGCCGACGGCCAGGTCAAGACCGCCGCGCTCCTCCGCGCCATGGCCAGCATCCTCGAAGACATCCTGCTCCTCCAGGGCGGCGCGCCCGACCGCATCCGCAACGTAGACATCCGCCCCGAGCTAACCGGCTTCGCCGATACCTTCGACTTCGCCTGGCTCGAATCCGCCGTCCGCGGCCTTGACGCCGTCCAATCTGGCATGCGCCGCAATCTCCTGCGCAACGTCAGCCTCGACGCCTTCGCCACCGAACTAGAAGGCGCTCGCCGCTAAACTCCAATCAACGCATTCGCCGCCCAAATCCCCGCGGCCCCCAAAAACACCGCCACCAGCATCTTCATCCGCGGATTCTCTCGCTTCCGCGCCTCCGGCAAAAAATCACTCGTCGCCAACTCAATAAAGAAGCCCGCCGCCACTGCCAACAACACCACCGAGCTCCTAGCCGAAAACGTCCACCAAACCGTCATCAACCCACCCACCAGCGGCGCCAGCGCATCCGCCGCCAGAAACCCATAGTCCGCCTTACCGGCCCGCTCGCCCCCAGTCGTCAGCAGCACAGTATTCATCCCATCCCCCAGGTCATGCGCGGCAATCCCCACGGCGACCGCATATCCCGCCGGATGCGACGCCGCATACGCCAACCCAATCGCCATCCCATCTCGCAGGCTATGGAAGATCAGCATCCCCCCCCCAATCCGTCCCACGGTCTTCCTCGCCGAAGCGCTCGACTCCCACTTCGTCGTTAGCTCATCCAGCCCATTGCCCAGCGCCAGAAACACCAGGAACGCCACCAACGCAATCCCCAGCGCATTCGCCGGCGTCAGCCCTACACCACCCCCCAGCGTAATCGCCTCCGGCAGCAAATCCAGAAACGCCGCACCCAGCAACAACCCCGCGCCCAGCGCAATCAGCAACGCCAGCGACCGCCGAAAGCGTATCGCCAACAACCCTCCCACAAGGGTAGAAACCACCGGAATCACAAGCAACAAAATAGGCATAGTCAATCCTCAAGCCTACTTCATCCCCTCGATGAATTGTCGTCTAGCACCGCGGATGCGCCGGTTCCGCTC
>Ga0302313_10003164_pt1 | contig 10993 bp, 1 predicted proteins | sample III_Palsa_N2_2_FD_200454 | JGI IMG/M metagenome (GOLD analysis project Ga0302313, IMG submission 200454) | Peat permafrost microbial communities from Stordalen Mire near Abisko, Sweden - III_Palsa_N2_2 | ecosystem: Environmental > Terrestrial > Soil > Palsa > Peat permafrost | place: Sweden...
CGACGGGCACGCCGGCGTATACCTCGTTCGATACGGCCAGCGGTCAGCTCGTGAACCTGGCCAACCTGCCGGTGAGCGGCACGTACACGGTGATCGTGGCGCCCGACAATGGACTGCCGGCGACGGCGACGGTTGGTGTGGTGGCCGGTTCCACCGGCACGATTCCGACGACCGGTACGTCGGGTGCGTACAGCGCCAACGCGCCGGGCGAGAACGTCTATCTGTCGTTCGCGGCGACGCAGGGTCAGAACCTGGAACTGACGTTGAATAACGCGACGGTGCCGGGGGCGAGCTACGGCCTGTTCTATGTTTACGTGTACAACGCGGCCGGTGGTCAGGTGGCTGGCTTCTACTGCAACCCAAGCAATCCGGCGGGGAGTTGCACGCAGCATCTGTGGAATCTGGCGGCGGGCACGTACTCGGTATTGGCGACGCCCATCTATGGCGGCACGATCAGTTTCAATGCGCTGATCACGGCGGATATAACGGGTCCGGCGATTGCGACGGGCGGCAGTGCGGCCGTGAGCCTGAGCGCCGGCCAGGTCGAACGGTTGACCTTCAACGCCAACGTGGGCGACACGATCGCGCTGAACGTCACGGGTGTGGCGACCACGCCAAGCGGCAACGGCGTGACGTTCCTGGTGTATCGCCCGGATGCGGGCACGATCACGACGGGCACGCCGGCGTATACCTCGTTCGATACGGCCAGCGGTCAGCTCGTGAACCTGGCCAACCTGCCGGTGAGCGGCACGTACACGGTGATCGTGGCGCCCGACAATGGACTGCCGGCGACGGCTACCGTCAGCATCGCGTCCGACACGGCTGGGCCGCCCGTGGTTTACGGAGACCCGACGCTACCTATCGCGGGCGCTCCGCAGAGTCAGACTTCTTCAGGACCAGGTCAAAACGTCACCATGACGTTCAACGCGACGCAGGGCCAGAACCTGGAACTGACGTTGAGCAACGTGGTGGCGACGCCGTCGAATAATCCAGTACTCGTCAGCGTAAGCACCAGCACGGGCAACGTCATCAGCGGCACGACGTATTGCAATCCCAGCACGACCGACAGCTGTCGCATCGCACTGTGGAATCTGGCGGCGGGCACGTATTCGGTAACGGTGTCGCCGTACTACGGCCAAAGCGACACAATCAGTTTCAGTGCGCAGATTTCGCCCGACGTAGTGGGTCCGGCGTTGACGGCCAATACGCCGGCGACGGTCAATCTGGCGGAAGGCGAAGTCGAACGGACGACGTTCACGGCCAACCTTGGCGACACAGTGGCTTTGGCTTTGTCGGGAGTGAGCACGACACCGGCAGGCCAGAACGTCTATGTGAATGTGTATCGTCCCGACGGCGGCCAGATCACGACGGGTAACTACTACACCTATATCAACACGACTGGCACGACGATGGTGAACCTGCCCAATTTACCGGCAGGTGGGGTCTACACGTTGGTGCTCTACACCACCTCCGGCGCACCGGCAACGGCCCAAATCGCGGAATACACCAGTGCGACGGGTACGCCGACCGGAGCGGTGCCGGTGAATGGCACGGTGGAAAGTTACAGCGCCAAGACCGGTGGTCAGAACGTGTACCTGACGTTCGACGCGACGCAGGGCCAGAACCTGGAACTGACGTTGAGCAACGTGGTGGCGACGCCGTCGAATAATCCAGTACTCGTCAGCGTAAGCACCAGCACGGGCAACGTCATCAGCGGCACGACGTATTGCAATCCCAGCACGACCGACAGCTGTCGCATCGCACTGTGGAATCTGGCGGCGGGCACGTATTCGGTAACGGTGTCGCCGTACTACGGCCAAAGCGACACAATCAGTTTCAGTGCGCAGATTTCGCCCGACGTAGTGGGTCCGGCGTTGACGGCCAATACGCCGGCGACGGTCAATCTGGCGGAAGGCGAAGTCGAACGGACGACGTTCACGGCCAACCTTGGCGACACAGTGGCTTTGGCTTTGTCGGGAGTGAGCACGACACCGGCAGGCCAGAACGTCTATGTGAATGTGTATCGTCCCGACGGCGGCCAGATCACGACGGGTAACTACTACACCTATATCAACACGACTGGCACGACGATGGTGAACCTGCCCAATTTACCGGCAGGTGGGGTCTACACGTTGGTGCTCTACACCACCTCCGGCGCACCGGCAACGGCCCAAATCGCGGAATACACCAGTGCGACGGGTACGCCGACCGGAGCGGTGCCGGTGAATGGCACGGTGGAAAGTTACAGCGCCAAGACCGGTGGTCAGAACGTGTACCTGACGTTCGACGCGACGCAGGGCCAGAACCTGGAACTGACGTTGAGCAACGTGGTGGCGACGCCGTCGAATAATCCAGTACTCGTCAGCGTAAGCACCAGCACGGGCAACGTCATCAGCGGCACGACGTATTGCAATCCCAGCACGACCGACAGCTGTCGCATCGCACTGTGGAATCTGGCGGCGGGGACCTATTCGGTGACGGTGACGCCGTACTACGGCCAGAGCGACACGATCAGTTTCAGCGCGCAGATTTCGCCTGATGTGTTAGGGCCAGTGTTGACAGGCAATACGCCGGTGACGGTCAACTTGGTAGCTGGTGAAGTTGAACGTATGACGTTTACAGCAAACGTGGGCGATACGATCGCGCTGGCGTTGTCGAACGTCAGTACGACGCCGGCAGGCCAGAATGTCTATGTGGACGTCTATCGTCCGGACACGGGCGCCATTGGCAACAATGTCTATACGTCCTTGGGCACGGCCAGTACGACGATGGTGAATCTAACTAACTTGCCGGCCAGTGGGACTTACACGTTGGTGCTCTACACCACCTCTGGAGTACCAGCGACCGCACAGGTCGCCGAATACACGAGTGCGACGGGTACGCCGACCGGATCGGTGCCGGTGAATGGCACGCTGCAAAGTTATAGCGCCAATACCGGTGGTCAGAACGTGTACCTGACGTTCGACGCGACGCAGGGCCAGAACCTGGAACTGACGTTGAGCAACGTGGTGGCAGGCTCGGGTAATCCGGTCCTGGTCAGCGTAAGCACAAGCACAGGCAACGTCATCAGCGGCGCGACGTATTGCTATCCGAGCGCAACCGACAGCTGTCGCATCGCGTTGTGGAATCTGGCGGCGGGCACGTATTCGGTGACGGTGACGCCGTACTACGGCCAGAGCGACACGATCAGTTTCAGCGCGCAGATTGAGCCGGATGTGGTGGGCTCGGCGTTAACGGTCAATACGCCGGCGACGGTCAATTTGGCGGCCGGTGAAGTCGAGCGACTCACGTTCAACGCCAACCTGGGCGATACGGTAGCCTTGGCCTTGTCGGGAGTTACGTCGACGCCAGTGGGCCAAGCGGTAAACGTCAATGTCTATCGACCGGATGGTGGCGCCATCACCACGGGTAACTACTACACGTCGCTGGGTACCGCCAGCACAACGATGGTGAACCTGGCCAATTTGCCCGCGGCTGGGACTTATACGCTCGTTGCTTATACCAACTCCGGCGCACCGGCGACGGCACAGATCGCCCAGTACGCGAGTGCGACCACCACGCCGACGGGTACCTTACCGACGAATGACACGGTGGAAAGTTACAGCGCCAATACAGGCGGTCAAGATGTGTACCTCACGTTCAACGCGACGCAAGGTCAGAACCTGGAACTGACGCTGAGCAACGTGGTGGCAGGCTCGGGTAATCCGGTCCTGGTCAGTGTGAGCGCAAGCACGGGCAATGTTGTCATCAGCAATACGTATTGCTATCCCAGCACGACGGACAGCTGTCGCATCGCACTGTGGAATCTGGCAGCGGGGACCTATTCGGTGACGGTGACGCCGTACTACGGCCAGACCGACGCGATCAGTTTCAGCGCACAGATCGCCCCCGACGTGGTCGGCCCGGCATTGACGGCCAATACGCCGGCGACGATCAACCTGGCCGCTGGCGGTCTGGAGCGGGTGACGTTCAATGCCAATATGGGCGACACGGTGGCGCTGGCCTTGTCAAACGTCAGCACGACACCCACCGGGCAAGCGGTGAACTACAACCTCTACCGCCCCGATACCGGTCAGATCACGACGGGCAATTACTACACGTCAACCGGCACGGCGGGCTCGACGCTATTGAATCTGCCTAGTCTGCCGGCCACTGGCCAATACACGTTGGCGCTCTATACCAACTCCGGTGCGCCGGCGACGGCGCAACTCACGTGGTTTGCCGTCACAGGTCAACCCGTCACGGAAACGGTGCAAAATTTCGCGCCGTCGGCGGCCGGACAAAGCGTGTTTCTTGTCTTCACGCCGACGCAAGGTCAAGACCTCAAGTTGGCGCTGACTAACCTGTCGATCACGGGGTCTACCGGCAACGCGGTACAGGTGCTCATTGATGATCCCGCCGGTAATACCGTGGCCAACGTCAGTTGTGTGGTCAATGCTGGCGTCAATTGTCTGATACCGATATGGAAGCTTTCGGCGGGCCAATATTCGGTGATCGTGTCACCACCGGATGCGAACAGCACGATCAGTTTCGGCGCCAGCCTCGAACCGAACGTCAACCAGCAATGATGGCCCAACGGAAACATTGGAGTGCTCGCTTTGCCTCCTCACGTTGGGCGCATGAGCCAACGTTCGCGCAAGGCGTGACATGTCGTTCGCCATGGTCATTGCGAAAGGGTCTTAGGAATCAGTGCATCAATGACTTCGTGGCTCAGGCCACGAAAAAGAAAGGGAAGCAGTCATGATCGGGAAAGGTATTCGCGGGATCGGCGCGCGCAGCATGGGTGTGTTGGCGCTGGCCGTCATCACGGCCACGGCCGGGTGGCTGGCGCGGGGGGCGTCGATGATCATGCCCCGTGCGGGGCAGGCCGACAACGCCCCCTCGTCGATCGCCACTCGCGAAACGCTGCTGCCCGATGGCCGCGGGTTGTCCATCGATGAGGCCGGTCAGCAGGCCAGCCTGAGCGATGGCACGACCCGTCGGATCGTCAAGCTGCCGGAAGTACGTCGTCGGGGTTCCGTCACCGTCATGCCCGGCGGTCAGGTATTGCTGTGGGGCGGCATGGATGCCAGCGGCAATGTGCTGGCGACTGGCGAATGGTTTGATCCGGCGACCGAGCGTTTTGTTCGCACCGGTATCCTGGGCTTACCCGCGCGCGCCGGCCACACGCTGACCGTACTCACCGATGGGCAGCTGCTGATGGCCGGCGGTTGGTCGGCGAAGGGTGCACCGGCCAGTGATGTGGTGGTGTGGCAGCCGGCGTCGCACACCATCACCGCGCGCACGCCGCTCCCCGATGGCCCACGTTTTAATGCGCACGCCCAGTTGCAGCCCGACGGCGTCATACGTATTGCCGGCGGCGTCGACACCGGTGGTCATGTCGTGCAATCGACGTGGTTGTTTCAGCCGAGTACGCAGCGCGTCAATCGCGCGCCAGAGCAAATCGTTGCGCGCGCATCCAATGTGCCGATGACCTTTCCCGCGGCCGATAGCACCAGCGCGCCGATCCAAGGTCCGCTGGCGCTACGTTTCGCCACGCCGGTCGATGTCCGTCAACTGACGCGTTCCACCATCACCTTGCTCGGACCCGAAGGCGTGGTGCCGACTCGTGTCGTTGGCACCGAAGGCGGTCGTCTGGCCTTCGTTCAATTGCCCGATGATCTGTATCCGGGTTCACGCTACACGCTCTTCGTCAAAGGTCTGCACACCACGGCGGGCGCCGCCGTGCCGTATACCGCGGTAGGTTTTACCACCGCACATGTTTTCCCGGAAAGCGTGGTGATGGCAGGCCAGGGCCACCGCCGGTCACCTTCGTCCGTGGTAGCGGATAGTGCGATGCCGGCATCGGACGCGCCGCCGCTTTACCTCATGGCCGGCGATGGCAAGGTCTCCTGCAGCGGTCACGAGACCGATCAGTTGTGTCGCGCCCAAAGCTTTATCAAGGACGGTGCGTGGTACCCCGGCCTGAATAACGCGCCCAACCTGACCGGTTCGCACTGGCGTTTGTACCAGCCCTATCAGCATCTGCCCGATACGCATGCACTGGAAGCCAGCCTGCCCAAGGGCGGTGCTGCGCTGATCGGTCAGGTGCGGCAGATCGACGAGACGCCGGTGGCCAATGTCGAGGTCAGTATCGGCGGCAATAAAGTGCGGACGGATGCGCGTGGCGTGTTCGTCCTCAAAGGTCTTATTCCGGGCCGACAGGACGTCTTCGTCGATGGCGGCAGCGCCAGTCATGACACGGTCAATTACGGCCGTTTTCTGGTCGGCGCCGACGTCAAAGCAAAAACCATCACGCACATGCCTTTTGTGATGTACCTGCCGCGTGTGTTGCCGCGCGACGAGATCGCGCTGCCATCGCCGACCACCCGCGAAACCGTACTCACGCATCCGGACATGCCGGGGCTGGAATTGCACGTGCCGGCCGGCGCCGTGTTCAAGGATCGCCAGGGTCATGTGCTGACCCATATCGCCATCGTCCCCACACCCGTCGATCACGCGCCGTTCCCGCTGCCCGACAATTTTCCGATGTACTTCACCATCCAGCCGGGCGATGCGGTGCTGACGGGGTTGACCCCCGAAGCGGCCAAGGGCATGCGGGTGGTGTACCCCAATTACGGGCACGCCAAGCCCGATGTCGTGGGCAATTTCTGGGTCTACGACACCCAGCAGGGCTGGAGAATGTACGGCGGTGGCCATGTCACCGCCGATGCGCGGCATGTGGCGCCGGACAAAGGTGTGTCGCTGGTCGCTGCGATGGGTGCGGGCGTATCGCTAAGCAACGCTAATGCGCCCTCGGCTCAGAAGCCCGGAAACTGCGCAGTGGGACAGCCGATCGATCTACAAACCGGGATTATGTTCCACGAGTGGAATGACTTGTCGATCAGCGATGTAATGCCGCTGACCCTAACGCGCGCTTATACCTCCGCCGATACGGCCTCGCATGCGTTTGGTATTGGCGGCAATGCCAATTTCAGCCTGCATCTGTTCAGCAGCGATGGCACCTTCACCGAGCCGCAGCTAGTGTTGTCGTGTGGCGAAGGCATCGTCTTCAACCTCGTCACGGGTACCTCCACCAACTGGCCGCTGACGGGCGACGTTTGGCAGCACACCGCCACCAATTCGGCGTTCTATGGCGCGACGCTGCAGTTTTTCACCGGCACGCCGATCGGCGAGTTCTGGCAGATGACGTTGAAAGACGGCACGCAATACGGCTTTCAGAGCGATGTGCCCAATCAGCTGGAATGGATGCAGGACCGCTTCGGCAACCAAGTGCTCTACAACTATAACGGCGGTCTGATGGATCAGATGGTCTCGCCCAGCGGGCGTTCCATCACCCTCAACTACGACAGCAGCAATCGCGTCTCGAGCGCAGTGGACAATACCGGGCGTACGGTCAGCTATACGTACAACAGCGCCGGTGTGCTATCGCAGGTCACCTATCCGGACCAAACCAACGAGCAATATACCTACAACGCGGCCAATAGCCTGCTGACCATGCAGGATCGGCGGGGCACCGTGTGGGTCACCAACCAGTACGATGTCAACGGGCGGGTCGACAAACAGACCTATGCAGACGGTACGAGCTACCAGTTCGCCTATACCGCCAGCGGCGGCAGCAGCAGTGGCGGCAATGGTTGCGGAACGCCAAATCAACCGGCGTGCATCATCTCCACCAACGCCACCAAGAGTAAAACCGTCCAAGCCGCTGCCGCCACCGCCACCGGTGTCTCGGTTATCGTGCCACCCGGCGGTGATCCCACCAGCGTCGTCTCCGCCACCACGGTGACCGACCCGAACGGTAACCAGGAGCAAGTCACCTTCGATCCGGTAAGTCATTATCCGGTGACCGACACGATCGGCTACGGTACATCGTTGGCGCAAACCACGACCACCGCGCGTGAGGCTTCCGGTCTCATCGACAGCGTGACCGATGCCCTAGGGCGCCAAACCACCTACACCTACGATGCCTTCGGCAACGTCACGCAAGTGATCCGGCTTGCCGGTACGTCCGATGCCGTCACCACCAGTTTCACCTACACGCCGGACTACAATCAACTCGCTTCCGTCACGGACCCGTTGGGCCACACGACCACGCTCGGTTACACCAACGGTTGCCTCACTAGCCTCACTGATGCGTTGAACCACCGTACGTCTATCACCTGCAACAGTGCAGGTCAGCCCATAGCGGTCCAGGATGCGTTGAGCCATGCGGTCACTTTCGCTTACCAGGGCTATGACCTGCAAAGCGTGACTGACGCCTTGAATCGCACTACACAGTTTGTGATCGATGCGTTGGGTCGGCGTGTCGCAGCCAAGGATCCGCTGGGCAACATCATGCTGACGCAATACGACGTAAACAATCGGGTGGTTGAACTTACTGACGAACTCAACCAATCGACGTCGGTCAGCTATGACGGCAATGGCAACGTGCTTACGGTAACGTTGCCGAGTCAAGCGGTGATCAGCACGACCTTTGATCTGCGTAACCGTCCGCTATCGCATACTGATGCACTGAACCAGACCGAATCGTGGACATATGATGGCATGAGCCATGTGCTCTCCCACACCGATCGCAAAGGTCAGGCCACGATCTATAGCTACGACGCGTTGAACCGTCAGATCCTGACAACCTATGCTGACGGCTCGACCATACAACCGACATACGATGCAGGAAATCGCCTGACCGCTCTGCAGGACTCCAGTACCGGCAAGCTCAGCTGGGGCTATGACGGTCTGGACCGCGCTACTTCCGCTGTGACCCCGCAGGGAACAATTGGCTACACTTACGATGCTCAGGGTCGTCGCACCAGCATGACGCCAGCGGCACAAACCATTGTCAATTATGTTTACGACGATGCCAACCGCCTGACCTCGCTGACGCAAGGCAGCGAGAACGTGCAGTTTAATTATGATGCCGCCAATCGGCGCACCTCGCTGACCCTGCCAAACGGCATCAGCACGGTCTATAGCTACGATGCGGCCAACCAGCTAACCGGTATCAATTATGTCAGTCCGACGAACACGGCGATGGCCTCGTTGGCCTACGGTTACGACCTCGATGGTCACCGCACTAGCAAGACAGGTAGCTTCGTCACCGACGTGCTACCGACCACAACCTCGTCGCCAGGCACCTTCGATCTGAACAACCGGGAGACCAGCTTCAATGGCACGGCTCAGAGTTACGACGCTAACGGCAACCTCACCAGCAACGGCATCGATACTTTCGTGTGGAATGCGCGCAACCAGTTGACCCAGATCACCGAGGGAGGCAACACCAAGTTCAGCTATGCGTATGATGCGCTGGGGCGTCGAGTCAGTAAGAGCGTCGTAGGTGCCGCAGCACCCACTGTGTACCTCTACGATGTGGCAAACGCCGTACAGGAAGTGATCGGTAACGTCACCAATCCGATATTGACGGGCCTAAGTACGGATGAGCGCTTCGCCCGCAACGATGTGAACGGCCGAACCGATTTGCTGACCGATGCGCTGAACAGCACGATCGCGCTGACCGATCCCACGGGAGCGATCACCCAGCAGTACAGCTACGACCCCTACGGCAATGTCACGCAGAGTGACACCACGACCGGATTTACCAACCCGTACCTGTATACCGGGCGAGAAGCCGATAGCACGGGGCTATATTACTACCGTGCGAGGTATTACTCACCGACCATGGGGCGGTTTATTTCCGAAGACCCGTTAGGGTTTGGAGGCGGACAGAATAATTTTTATGCCTATGTAGGCAATGATCCTTTGACAGCTATTGATCCATCGGGAATGGATTGCGTTACTAGTAACGGGTATGTTTCATGTTCTTATCCCGGAGGAGGTCCTGCCTTCAGGATTCCTGCGCCATCTAATTTTCCGGCGACTCTTAGCCCGAACGATTTCTGGTATCACAAGTACGATGTTACGCGCTCAATCGGTTGCGCTGATCCTAATGACGTCATGCAAGGGCTCATTAATAATCCGACGCCTGCCTATGGAAATCCGCAACCAGCCACAGCCGAAGGGACTGCCAACAATGCTGCGGTACCTATTGTCGCAGAAAATAATCCGGTTACTTCCTATCTAACAAATGATTTAAATACTGGCGCTCCGATTGTTGTAAATATCACCGGCGGATCCAGTGCATTTGCTCCTGGTTATGTCGCCCGAACAGTTACAGATGGGGTTGCTCATACTTACGGTGAGGGTGATGCACCTAGCCAGTCTCCACTAGGCGGAGGGTTGGCGCCAAATTGGGCCGCCAATCAATACATTTGGGGCGGTCAAATGAGTCAAATAATCGAAAATGCAAAACAAAAATGTGGCTGTGTTCATTAGGATGAGATTATGAAACGTTCGATGACTACTCTTCTAGGATTCTTGGTTGCCCCCTTGGTGCCTGTATTTGTAGGTGTCGCGCGCGCTCCTCCATCTAAGTCAGCAGATCTAGGAGTATTCGTCGTGATGGGTGTTATTGTTTATTGTTATTCCTGCTTTTTGACGGCTCTCTTCGGTGTGCCAATATATCTGTTGTTAGATCGCAAACGCTTGGTGCGCTGGTGGTCCGCGATGTTGACAGGTCTTTTTGTGGGTTGCCTGATAGCGGTACTTCTTCGGTTGCCCCATCCGGCCCTTATCGCGGATTTCTTGGTTCAAGCGCCTACGGGTGCATTGGCTGGGATTGTTTTTTGGTTGATTTGGAGCAGAGGAAAAGGCACCGTTAGAAGTGGCGGTCCATAGGTGCGCCTCGAATAAGGGGGAAATAAGGTGTCAGAGACGAATGGTACTTACTTAAGCCTCTTCGGGTGGCCAAATCGCCGTATTTTGTCGCGAGCGATGGGACGTGGTTGAGTGAGGAGCGGCAACGGTTTCGGCCGTCGTTTAACGGCTCGCGGCTCGATGCGTCCCGGTCTTCGACCGACACGGCGCTGCGCGATCAGGACCAGCAAGCGTTCGATCTGCGTTTCATCGGGAGGCAAGCCGCGCTGGCTCCATGCCAACC
>Ga0302313_10003170_pt1 | contig 10983 bp, 7 predicted proteins | sample III_Palsa_N2_2_FD_200454 | JGI IMG/M metagenome (GOLD analysis project Ga0302313, IMG submission 200454) | Peat permafrost microbial communities from Stordalen Mire near Abisko, Sweden - III_Palsa_N2_2 | ecosystem: Environmental > Terrestrial > Soil > Palsa > Peat permafrost | place: Sweden...
CAACATCTCGCCTCTGCAACACCTCCGCTTCTGCTCGATGTCCGCGAGCCGTGGGAGTTCGATACTGCGCATATTGAAGGCGCGACGCTTATCCCGATGGCCGAAATTCCCGCACGGGCCTTCAAGGAGCTCGACGAAGAGGCTCCGATCATGGTGCTCTGCCATCACGGCGCACGATCGCTATCGGTTGCCGCGTGGCTGCGCAACCAGGGTTTCGAGCAAGCGCAGTCGGTCTCCGGTGGAATCGACGCATGGTCCCGCACTGTCGATCCCACCGTACCGCGCTATTGATTCAGTGTCTGCTCGCTAAAACAGCACCTTCACGCCAAGCTGAATCTGACGGCTGGTATTCGCAGTCGCTGTAATCAACCCCGGCGAGCCCAGCGTGGCGGCTGCCGTCTGATTCGCTGTTGTTCCCTGCGTTGGTCCGGCCGAGTATACGACCTCATTCGGCAGCTGCAGGTTCGTGTGGTTCACCACGTTGAAGAACTCCGCCCGGAACTGCAGCCTCGTCGCCTCAGTCAGTTGCGTCACCTTCAGCAGCGACAGGTCCCAGTCCGCATAGCCCGGCCCATTCAAGCTATCGCGCCCGGCATTGCCCACCGTGCCGTAAGCCGGCGCGGAGTAGAGGCCTGGATTGAAGAACTGCGCTACACGAGCCGCAGTCGTGCCTTTTGTATAGATAGAACTGGTGAACGCAGGGTTGATGTTGGGGCGAACCGGATTGCGCGAATCGCCTGAGCCTGTCGGGTTATAGCCAAGTTGCGGAGAGAATGGGAAACCTGTCTGCAGATTCGCAATCGTCGACAACGACCAGCCTGAGATTGCGTTACTGACAGACGGCCTGGTGCTCGACAAAAACTCCTTACCCTTGCCGAATGGAAGCTCATACGTCGCATTGATGGATGCAAGGCTGCGAATGTCTGTAGCTGCGGGACCGTAGTCCAGGTGCGGCAGGCCCGGCACTTCAACAAACGCAGGCGTGTTGGCTGAAACGGATGTGTTCCATGCCGATCCATCGTCGAGATTCTTCGACCATGTGTAGTTCGCGCGCAGTTGCAGCCCATGCGAAAGATCGTGCCGCAGGTCGACGACCAGCGCGTTGTAACTGCCCGTACCGCCTGACCACCACGAAGTGGAGTTAGCCAGCGCGGCATTCGGCTTGGTTGTCGTCGGATAGTAGATCGTTCCGTTGCCTTCGACCACATACACCGGCTCATTCAAATCGCCCGACAGAATCTGGTGCGTGCTGTGCGATCCGTTATAGCCAACCGTCAGCGTTGTTGCCGGCGCAATCTGCTGCTCGATCTTCAGCGTGTAGGAAATCAGCGCGGGTGTGGCAATATTGCTCGCTACCGTTGACGGAGAAATCTGCGGTGTTACGCCGGTAGGCGCAGCCACGGTGCTGCTGCTGTACGAGTACACCGTGTTGAATGGCGCAGCCTGATCCAGCCGATAGTCCAGCGCGTCCAGCAGCGAGTGATGCAAGCCGCCACCGGCGCGAACGCTCGTCCTGCCGTTGCCGAACACATCCCACGATATGCCAAGACGAGGTTCCGGCAGAAGCAGTGCGCGGTTGTCGTCGATCGCATTCGACTGCACGCTCGGGTTCGTTTGCAACACATTGCCCACGACGTTGTAAACCGCGGCACGGCCCTGCGCTTCGCTCCATCCGGTAGAAGACTCCGTGCGGAAGCCTGCACGGACTTCTACACGCGGGGTGATGTGGAATGTGTCTTCGAGATAAGCGTCCGCGAACAGCGTGCGCCAGCCCAGTTCCGTCGGATTCGGCGCATAGGTGAACGTTTTGATAGTGCCCGCAAGGAACGTAGACAACGAAGCGAACGATGCCTGCCCGAACTGATCCTGTGCGAGATTGTCATTCGACTGCAACCGCTGCAGCCACACGCCTGCTTCGATCTGGTGCTTGCCCAGCGTGTAGAAGACATGATCGTCGAACGTAAACAGGTTGCGCGTGATCGCGTTGTTCGCACCTACGTTCGCGCCCGCAGTCGTAATCGACGACGCGCCGTTCGACGCAGTCGATCCTGCAATCACAACCGCTCCTGTCGGTTTGCCTGTGATGAAGCTGGGCGTTGTTGCCTGAATATTCGCAGGAACCGAACCGAGAAACAGGAAGCTTGCGCGAGAGAAGCCCACACGCGCTGTATTCAGCAGATGCGCCGAGAACACATGCTGCTCCTGGACGCTCAGCACCTGCTCGCGCAGACTTTCATCCACCACAGAGTAAGGATCCTGCGTCGGTGTATGCGCGGTTGAGTCATCCACCGTGTACACAGCAAACAACAGATCGTTCGCCGTCAGATTGGTGTCCAGGCGTGTTGTTCCAAAGTCCTCGCGGATGTGCTGCTCGGGGCTCGAAAACGCTTCAGCGATGCCTGTCGGAATCAACGCGCCCGACGCATTTTTCTGATATACCTCCGGGCCATTCTGCACGGGCCACAGATTCAGCAGCTGCTTCGAGATCGGGCTCACCGTCGTTGCGGTCTCCACCCCACTCGCATTCGGCAAAAAGCCCAATCGTGCTTCGTTATCCGGCACCAGCGTTACATCCGAGATGCCGAGGTTCTGCCGGTAGCCTTCATAGTTGCCGAAGAGAAACACCTTGTCATGCTTGATTGGGCCGCCGAGCGCCGCTCCATAGTTGTTGCGCTGAAACTCCGGAATGCGCGCTGGATCGAAGTAGTTGCGAGCATCGAAGAAACTGTTGCGCAGAAACTCATAGGCATCGCCATGCACTTTGTTGGTGCCGGACGTCGTCACAATCGAAATCTGCGCGCCATCGCGCTTTCCGTATGCGGCTGAATACGTATCGGCAACTACATTGAATTCGCGCACCGCATCCACGCCGAGCAGTTGGCCTGATGTTCCACCGGGAGTCACATTGATCAGCGACGCGCCTGTGTACTCCACGCCGTTCAGCAGAAAGATATTGTCCTGGGGCCGCCGTCCAGAAACCGAAAACATGCTGCCCACCGACGAGTTCGATGTGCCAACTCCGCCCGATCGCTGTGCGGTGTAGTTCACCGTCCCCGGGTTCAGCGTGATCAGTTGATCGTAGCTGCGGCCATTCAGAGGAAGCTCTTTCACCTGCCGCGAATCCACCAGGCCCGACGTTTGCTCCGTCGAGGTGTTCACTGACGATAGCGGCTGGTCGAACACATCTACCGTGCCCACTGTGCCTACTGCGAGCGATACCGGAAAGTTCAACGACTGTCCCACCGTCAGCCGTACATGATCGCGCGTGTAGGGCGAAAAGCCCACGACCGTAACGCTGATTTTGTAGTCGCCGACTGGAATCGACGGAGCAGAAAAAGCACCGGAGTTTCCAGTTACGAGCGACCGCTGCGTGCCGGTATCGTTATTGCGAACGACCACGCTGGCATTGGCAATTGCAGCACCGGTCGTGTCGGTCACGACTCCGGAAACGGTAGCGCCAACGACCTGCGCAAACGCAGGAATGGAAACAAACGAGAAAAAAGCGAGCAATACCTTACGGCTGAACATAGTCGGTCTCTCAGTAGGGTTTGGTGGCGCCGGCCTGCGATGAGGCAAGGCTCCGAATGTGTAGGAAATTTAAGGAGGGGAAGGGAAACCTAGCGGCAACAACAAAGCGCGGATCCCCGACAGGGCTCAACGCGCGAACAATCTTGTTTCAATGCAGCGATCAACAAAAGCATACGATTCCTGTTCGAATCACAACCGGTCCACGCAACAATGTTGCGACAGCCGGTTCCTGATTGGAAAATAACCTGTAGAAGGGAGCGTTGGAAGACCAACGCGGGATTAACGGCGAATGCTCAACAACAACGACAACCGGCAATGTAGTGTTGGAGCGCCATCCGAGTACTTTAGCACAATTTGCGCGCGGTTCAACCATGCAGCTTCTTCGTGCTACTCTCGGGCGCAGTGATCGGTCCACTCACACGCCGCCGCTTCAACGCCTCGCTAGCCGCGCTAACGGCGTCCGGCGCACTCCCTCGCCTTGCTCACGCCGAGACATCTTCCGCACATCTCGATGTCGCTGCCATGGAGCGCGCTCGCGTTCTTGCAGCCGCAACATCGGCACTCACGCAACCTATCGCCACCATCACAACCGTTCCATCACCCCACGCAACCCCGCACGATTTCTACTCTGAGTTACCTGCCGACCCCAATCCCGCCGCAACCACCAAACCCCGCGATGCCTTTCGCAATCACGCCACAGCCCTGCGCAATGGCTCCGTTGCGATCGCAACTCTCACTGCGGCTTACGTTCTTACGCGCGAAGATCGCTATGCTCTCCGTGCCGGACGTCACATCGCTGCATGGTTCGTCGATCCGGCCACAAGCATCTCCCCGCAGTTCTCATACGCCGCTTACGATCCCGTCAAATCCTTAGCGACAACCGCCGCTGTTGTCGATCTTGTGCCTCTCGCGGAAATTGCGCGCGCACTCAGCTTCCTGCTCGACACTGACGCGCTCTCGCCACCCGAACTCGCAGCGACAAAAGCATGGTTCACCGACTTCCAGACCTTCCTCAACACCGATCACAACGCCTTCATCGCTCGTGAAGCCAAAGACCACACCGCCTCCGCGTGGCTGCTGCTTTCATCTGCTGTTGCGCGTTCGCTGGCCGATGAGAAGAACCTTGAAGCCTGCCGCCGCCGCTTCCGCCGCCCTACGTTGCGCAATCAGATCGATTCGCTCGGCATCTTCCCTCACGAAATCACCACGGCTTTTCCTTATCGCAACACGCTCTTCAACTTCGATCTGCTCGCCACTGCTTGTCAGTTGCTTTCCACACAATTCGACAACCTCTGGCTTTATGAACTCGATGACGGCCCCGGAATGCGCTCGGTTGCGGCGTTTCTCTATCCCAGCATCCGCGACAGCGCGAAGTGGCCCGCAATCGCTGATCCCGAATCGTTCCGCGATCTTCCTGGTCGACGATCCGGCCTGCTCTTTGCCGGCCGGGCCTTCGACCGCCCGGAGTACGTCGATCTTTGGCGTTCCACGCCGGCACCCGACCCTATGCAACTCCCCGAACCCATAGCCGCCAGCTTCCCCATCAGCCAGCCGCTATTGTGGACAGCGCGTGCGCCGCATGGCCTATAACGTCAGTTCAACTAAATTGTCATTGAGCGCAGCGAATCAAGCAGCCGATGCCTGAAAGGCCTTCATGATCTCCAGATACTTTCGCGCATTCTCCGTGATCTTCCATCCATGCCCGGCAGCAATCGCCTTCGTGTCGACAAGATCCGCACCGACACCCAGCGCATACGCCCCAGCTTCTAGGAACTCACGGGCCGTCTCCAGCGACACTCCACCGGTAGGAATCATCTCAATCTGCGGCAGCGGTGCTTTCAGGCTCTTGAGATACTTCGCCCCACCCATTGCACTTGCGGGGAAAATCTTCACCACATCCGCGCCAGCCTGCCACGCAGTCAACACCTCGGTCGGCGTCAAGGCACCTGGCAGCACTGCCTTTCCATGCTTCTGGCACATCTCCACCGTCTTCAAATTGAACGCCGGACTCACCACAAACTCGGCGCCCTCTTCAATGCACGCATGCGCGGTCTCGGCATCAAGTACCGTGCCCGCACCCAGCAAAATTTCAGGACGCTCTTTCTTCAGTCGAGCAATCACGCGCACCGCTCCAGGCACGGTCATTGTGACCTCAAGCACCGTCACGCCACCATCGGCAATCGCCTCCGCCAACGCAATCGCCTGCTCTTCACTCTCGGCTCGCAGCACAGGCACAAGCCCAATCCTGCGAATCTCGGCCAGCACTTCCTTCTTCGTCAACGCCATCTGTCCCTCTGCTCTCTATCCTCTGCTTTACCGAACTGTCCCCGCCGACCCACCTGCCATCAACCTTTCGACCTCACCCAGCGTCGCCATCGACGAATCCCCTGCCGTCGTCATCGCCAGTGCTCCATGGGCTACACCGCAATCGAGCGCCCACTTCATTCCCTTGCCCTGCAGTAAGCCATAGATCAATCCGGAGGCGAAGGAATCGCCGCCGCCTACTCGGTCTAGTATTTCCAACTCTTCAAACTTCAAGCCCTGGTAAGCTTTTCCCTCGGCATACCCGAACGCGCTCCAGCCGTTTTTGTTCGCCGTATGCGTCTGCCTCACGGTACTGGCGATCACTTTCAAATTCCTGAACTCGCTGACAACACGCCCGGCCATCTCACGAAAGCTTTCCAGCGTATGCCACACCGGTCCGTGCGAGGCAGTTCCCATCACTGCCGGGACATCGCCCTCGTGTCCGAACAGCACGTCCACCAGCGGCATCAACGAGCGGTTTACTGCGATCGATCCAGCCCTGCCACCACGCGTCTTCCACAATGACGGACGGTAGTTGCAATCGAAGCTCACAATCGTGCCGTGCCGCCGGGCTGCTTCCATCGCCTCACGCACCAGTTCGGTCGATTCCTCACTGAGCGCGGCCATCACGCCGCCGGTATGAAACCACCGCACGCCTTCATCCCCAAAAATCTCATCCCAGTCCACATCGCCCGGCTTCATCTGAGAGATCGCCGTCATTCCGCGATCCATCATTCCCATGCCGCCGCGCACGCCAAACCCGCGCTCCAGAAAATAAATTCCATTCCTCGCCGCGCGCCCTACGCCATCGAACTCCCGCCACTGCACATGCGATTGATCGACGCCGCCCTGCAGCATAAGGTCTTCCACCAGCCGTCCCACCGGATTGTCCACCAGCGCGGTCACAATCGCCGTCCGCAGGCCAAAACATCGCCGCAAACCGCGCGCGACGTTGTACTCGCCGCCGCCTTCCCACACGCGAAAGCCGCGTGCGCCCACGATCCGCCCCTCGCCAGGATCGAATCGCAGCATCACCTCACCCAGGCTTACAAGGTCCCACTCACACAGCACCGGATCACGCATGGGCAGGCCGCCATAATCGACCAATCCGGCCCCACCATCAACCAACTGATCCGCCGCCTCACTCACGTGCACTCCCAAGTTTTGCTTCCTGTTTTCTGCCTTACTTCAACGTCGCGATTGGCACTGCATCCATGTCGTCGTAGCGCTGGTTTTCTCCGCCCATACCCCAGCAGAAGCCATAGCTCTTGGTGCCGACACCTGCATGAATACTCCAACCCGGCGACACAACAACCTCGCGATCACTCATCACGAGATGCCGCGTTTCGTCCGCCGGTCCCATCAAGTGCAGTACTCGCTGCGCTGGGTCGACATCGAAGTAAAAATAAACCTCACTCCGGCGCATGTGCGTATGCGGAGGCATCGTGTTCCAGTTCGATCCCGGTGCCAGCAGCGTGAAACCCATTACCAACTGGCAGCTTCTGATGCCGTCCAGAAAAATCGCTTTGTAGATCGAACGCTTGTTGCAGGTCTCTTCCGATCCCAGGTGAACAGCGCCCGCTTCCAACTCCGCAAACGTCACCATCTTCGCCGGATACTCCGCGTGAGCGGGATAGCTGAGCAGGTAAAAGGCCGCCGGCTCTGCCGCGTTGTCGCTGGCGAAGGTGACCACTTTAGACCCACGCCCGGCATAGGCGCAATCCAGTTTTCCCAGCGCAAACTTCTGCCCATCGACAGTCACCGTTCCAGCGCCACCGACATTCAGCACACCAATCTCCCGGCGCTCGCAAAAGTAATCCGACCGCAGTTCCGGAGCCGTTTCCAGCGTCAACGGGGTGCTCGTCGGCACGGCTCCGCCAATCACTGCGCGATCCAGGTCCACGTAACGCATCTCGATTGCGCCCTCGCTGAACAATCCTTCCAGCAGGAACGTCTCCCGCAACTCAGCCGTCGTCATTCGCGGATACCGCACCGCATCCGCCATCTGCACAATCTTCATCTTTGAGCCCTTCCGCGCTACTTGTTTGATTTCATTATTTTACGCTGCGAAATTCCGCCAGCCTACGGCCGTACCGGATCGTAACCCGGCGCTGGAGAAGGCCGCGCCGATGCTGTCGACACCGGCAGCGCAGCCACATGTTCTTCTACCTTCACCACATAAATCGTAATGCTCTGCCCCGGCGCTTCAATCGCCTGGTGCGGCGTGCCTGCGGGGATATGAATCAGGTCACCCTTGTGCAGCACATGAGCGGTCGCACCTTCCAGCCTCAAGCCGCCAACCTCGCCATTCGGCTTTTCCACACGGTCGATAATCGTGCCCCCGGTCAGCTCCGTTCCCTCACCATCGACGACGAACAAAAAGTCCGCAAATTTTCCATGCTGCTCCGCCCCGCCGCTCTTTGTGCGCGCGGTCAGCATTGTGTAATGCCCGTGGTAGTTCGCCAGCGTAATCCCCGCACTGCCCGAACCGAGCTTTGCCTTCTCCAGCAGAGCCTTGCCCTGCTCCGCCAGCGCGCTCATGTTCAGCACCTCAGGCTGCGTCTGCAGCGGTGGATCGTTCGGCGACGCAGGATTCTGCGCAATTGCCCCAAAAACCAGTCCCATCGTTACCGCCGCTGCCACCGCAACCCGCTTCATAGTCTTCCTGCGTGCCATCGTCATCCCTGCCTCCATAAGACAAACCTTCGCCCACCAGCATACGCAAGCCGCCCTACTTTCGTCAGTGACAATTGCCCGCAAAACTTGTGTTTTACTTATTCCCGCCAACGAGCCGTGGCCCTGTATCCCCTCCCCGGGGAAACTATTTGGCCGGCCGCTGCGTTTTCAAATCGGGTATAGAAGTAACGAAATTAAGCATGATCGCAGAGCCAAACCGTCACATCCGCATGTAATATTTCCCAGCGAACATTAGGGTCCGTTATGCAATGTACAAAGTGCGACCGCGGTGAAACAAGGCGAACCGGGCGCAAAGGCTTTCTTGAGCAATATATTTACTCCTTCTTTGGGTATTACCCCTGGAAGTGTCCCGTCTGCAAGAACCGTAGCCTCCAAAAAAATCGTGGTCAGCGCAGCACGGATCGCAAACGATAGTCTCGGGAGACTTTTGCGCCGGTACTTTTGTCCCCTGGGCTCCGTCGCGTAAAGTTGTCCCTATGTCCACGATTCTCGATCTCTTCCGTCTCGACGGCAAAGTAGCCCTCATCACCGGCGCCGCCAGCGGCCTCGGCGCAGCCATCGCCACCGCACTAGCTGAAGCCGGAGCCGACGTCGCCGTCCACGGCAACCGCCGAGCCGCAGACGAAACCGCGCACGCCATCGGCGGTCGCGCCACCGCTTTCCAGGCTGATCTCGGGGACACTGCCGGAGCTGAATCCCTTTTTGCCCGTGTGAAGGATCACTTCGGACGCGTCGATATCCTCATCAACAATGCCGGCACCATCCATCGCGACGCCGCCGTCGACACCACGCTTGATAGCTGGGAACAAGTTCTCCAGGTCAACCTCACGAGCGTCTTCCAGCTCTCGCAGTTCGTCGCTCGCGACCTGTTTGCCCGCGAAGCTCCCGGCAAGATCGTCAACATTGCCTCGCTCCTCAGCTTCCAAGGTGGCATCCGCGTGCCGGCGTATGCAGCTTCCAAGGGCGGCGTCGCGCAGCTCACCAAGGCGCTCGCTAACGAGTGGGCTCCTAAGGGCATTCAGGTCAACGCCATCGCTCCCGGCTACTTCGCCACCACCAACACCGAAGCGCTGCAAGCCGATGAGACCCGCAATCGCCAGATCCTCGAGCGCATCCCCGCAGCACGCTGGGGGCAGCCACAGGATTTGGCCGGCGCGGCGTTGTTCCTTTCCTCTGCTGCCAGCGATTACGTTACAGGCACAGTGCTGACGGTAGATGGTGGCTGGATGGGACGCTAGCCAGTGCGCATCTTCTAAGTTCCATGGAAGCCGACTTCTCGTTGCCGTCCCTAATCCGGTCCGCGCGGGATGCCGATGGGGAAGGGGCTTTCTCCTTCTTCCAGAATCCAGCTATATGTCTCCGGCCCGGTGGAAGAGCGCCATGCAGACGGTGTGCGGCCATCCATCCAGTTCAGGGGTTGGCTGTCCGGCTTGTGAACGCAGAGCTCGAAGGCTTCGCGCATGGCATCAAGCTGGTCTTTTCCCAGGGCGCGAGTATCGGCTGAAAGAAGAAGAACGGTACCGCTATTGGCTACCGCCTGCAGCCACTGCCGGGTCATCGACCAGGGCAGGTCGGGCGTGAAGGGAATGCAGTCGGGATCGAGCGTGAAGAACGTCTTGTGCTGCGGCAGACGAAAGGCGAGTGTGTTCACCCCGGTGCGGCGGACCCGTTCCCATTCTCTGCCGCTCACGTCATCTCCAGTCCGCGAGGCGTCGAAAAGTCCCACGGACAGGTGGCCGATGGTATTGCATCCAAGGATGACGCGGTCTTCTCCGCAGCTTGAGCGGAGGCGCGTGTACAGCAAAGTGACGATCTCAGCGTTGGTGAGGGTGCGATTGTTGAAGTGCCAGTTTCCCTGCGTAGGAGAAGCCCCCATCTCACTTCCCCACAGGCCGAACAATTCGAAGGTGGTGAAGTCATGCTTGATGAGGTCGAAGCCCCAGGCGCACGCCTGATCCGCAACGGCGGCAACAGCATTAAGCGCCTCGGGAATCGTTGGATCGTAGGCCAAGGGCGGCTTCCTGCCATCGTTCTTGCAGCGCGTATTGGGTAAGAGGAGATTGGCGGGCACTGTGGTGGCAGCCTGCAGCGGCCGAATCCATATTCCAGGAATCACTCCCCTGCTTCGGATGTCAGCGGCAAGCCGCGGCATATCCGGAAACCGGGAATGGTCCTGATATCCGTCGTCGATAACGGTGAACGGCTTAGGACCATCGGACGGCGCAAGCGACTTCACAAGGTCCGCATCGCGCAAGAGCCTGTCCGCGGTGTTCTTGCCGTATGCGTAGTACCAGTCGTTGCTTCCATAGATGACATCAACGAAGGTGTCTCCGCGTTTCTGAGGAATTTTGATTCCCTCTGCCATGAGCCGGCACAGGTGTCGCGTGGCCGAAAAGGAGCTTTCGTCGGCGTCTGCGACGTACTCGACGATCGTGGCCATGACCAGCTTGCGGT
>Ga0302313_10003171_pt1 | contig 10983 bp, 10 predicted proteins | sample III_Palsa_N2_2_FD_200454 | JGI IMG/M metagenome (GOLD analysis project Ga0302313, IMG submission 200454) | Peat permafrost microbial communities from Stordalen Mire near Abisko, Sweden - III_Palsa_N2_2 | ecosystem: Environmental > Terrestrial > Soil > Palsa > Peat permafrost | place: Sweden...
CGCCGAGCTTCGCGACAAGGTGGAGCGGCAACAGAATCGTCTGCACGAGATCAGCACGCAGCGGGACGCAACCGTCGCGCAACTGAGCGAACAGGTTGTCAAACTGACCGCGCAAGCACGCCCCCAACTACCCGTCGATACCGCCAGTCTCGCGGAAGAAGTCAAAGCGCTGCAGGAGAAACTTGCCGAAGCCAACGAGCGTCTCGCGCTGCACACCAGCCGCCGGGAGGCCGCGGAACAGCGCGCGCTGCAGGAACAAGGAACGGCCGAGGCGCTACGCGAGAGCCGCGATCAGGCGCTGGCGTTGCTGAAGGCTGTGCAGTCGGAATGTCACGCGCTGGAGCGGGCAACGCTCGACGCGCTTGATGAACCGGACACGCGTCGCGCGGGACTTGCCGGCGTACAAGGCAAACGCGTGGTGTACGTGGGCGGGCGGCCGGGCTCGAATACTGCGCTCAAGGCGCTGGTGAGCTCCGCAGGTGGCGAACTCGTCGTGCACGACGGTGGGGTGGAAGATCGCAAGGGTCTGCTCGCCGCGGCATTGCCGGGTGCCGACCTCGTGGTGTTTCCGGTGGATTGCATCGATCACGATTCGATGACCATGCTCAAGCGAGTGTGCGAGCGTCATCAGGTGGACTATCACCCGCTGCGAACGGCGAGCGTTGCCAGTTTCATCGACCTGATTACGCGTCTGCATACCGACCGCACTGACCTGCAAAGCGCGGCGCCGAGCTCACGCCCACCCTCGGCGTTTTGCCTGCGGCATGGCTGAAGATGCGTTGGCTGGAGCGCGTTAGCTGGCGACCCACGCAAGACGCTACGGCAATTCGGCAATTCGGCAATTCGGCAATTCAGAGTCGCATCAACCGGATCAGATCGCCGATCTGTGTGGCGCAGGCCTTTTCGGCTTGCGCTTCGACATCGCGATAGAGGCGCACGATGCTCTCGCCGACCTCGGTGAGGACACAACCGCCACCGCTTTGGCCGCCCTGCTCCGAAACCGTTGCGGGCGACTTCAGCGACCGGTTCAGTTCGTCGATCAGCAGCCATGCGCGCCGGTACGACATATCGAGGCTGCGTGCCGCGGCCGAGATCGAGCCATGTTCGCGCACCGCCTCGAGCAGTTCGACTTTGCCCGGTCCAAGTGCGACGGTCTCGCCCTTGCGAATGCGCATCCGGAAGCGAACCTCGGGCCGTGCCTTGTTGCGGACCTGAGCGTCGGCCTTGGCGCCGGCTTTGTTGCGGACCTGGGCATCGGTTTTCGCGCCGGGTTTTCTACCGATCGTTTTCGCCGGCGTAGAAGAATTTTTAGCAGATTCAGCCATGCGCGAAAGCATACACGAAGCCGATTGCGAAGCGGCAGCGGGATAGGACCACATCTGTCCAGCCAAGGGATTTCTTCAAGGCGCGCGAGGAAAGCAAAACCCATAATCCTCGCAACCAGGACAACCCGGTGCAGGGCCGGGCTCCCGTCCGAGCGACAAGGCGAGTTGCTGGGCCAAAAATTTCTTCCAACGCAGATTCTCCACATTCAGCGCCGCGAGCGATGGGAAATACCGCTCGAGCATCGCCGAGACCTCGTCGCGCCCGGCCAGTCCGAGGTCGCGCCACAGGTGATCGGGTCGCAAACACGCGTGAGCGATGATCGTTGCGAGACATTGGGCATCGTCGAGTAACACGGCTGGGCTGGCGTATCGCAACATCAATGCGCGCATTGCTGTTGCAAATTCGACATGCTCGTGGGTGTCCACGGTCAAGGCCGCAACGGTGGCCATCGCAACGGCGTCGGAGAACCGGCTTAAACCGGTCAGGCCGGGCGTGACCGGTGCGGACCTGAAGTGACGGCCAACGAGCCCGCTCCACTGTGCCGGGGAGAGGCCAAGCAGCGCCCACTCCCCCCGTACTTCGCGAGCAGCGATCAGTTTGGCAAACAGACGGGCATCGAAAGAGCGCGGGTTGATCGCCGCCTCGAGCCATTGACCCGTCCGCGCAGCACAAGCGTCTGCGAGGTCCGCCGATTGATCAAGGGCGTGGGAAGGAAGTCCCGGAAGGCTGGGGAGCGTGTCGTCAGACATGGTAGGAGCGCCGCGGAGCGATTGCCCCATGGTACGACGACCGCGCAACTTACGCGCAAGCAAGCGGCGCAATACGGCAGCAACCCACTCGCACAGCTTTCCAAACCATTACAACGGACGCAGCAACTGCACGTCAATCCGTTTGAGCCGTTTGACATGGCGCGGCGCTGCCATGATGTCAGCACCGGAAAACAGAATCGGCGCACCGTCTTCGGCACTTAGCGGCTCGCCGTCGCATTCATACGCGATCAGCGCGCTCTCACCCACCGGCGTGTTGAACAGTTCATGCCACGAGAAGGTCACCGCGTAACCGTCCTGCGCCGCCGCGACGAACACCATCCGCTTGAAGTCGCCCGGCGAATCGTTGCGCAAACCGGCCTGCTTGATGAGCGCGGTCAGACTGACGCCCCGATAACGGCCAACGCGGCGAATATAACGGTTAGTCGTAAAGCAGCGCAGATCGAAAGGCTCGGCCAGCATGCTGTCGTAGCTTCTGAGCTGCTCGAGCGTCAACGACAACGGCTGCAGCACGTGACCGGTCAGCGCGAAAACGCTAGCAAGCGCCTGTTCCGGAGGCTCTACAGTCAGATTCATCGAGTCCATGCTTGCAGATCCTCCGCAACGAATTGGGCCGCGCCACCAGGCAAACATGCAGCGATTCGCCGCACATCGCCCAAGGTGGTTGAAACACCGAAGCGCAATATTTTCGCATATATTACGCCGCAGCCCGCCCAGCGCGGCAGATGGCCGCGCGGCATACCGGATATATCGCCCGGTCTATGCCCCGCTAGTGGGGGTTTCAATCCACGGCGCGCCGTCGCGTCGTAATATAGCGATCTTCATAACGCTACGGGAAATGGCATGATTCGCAAGCTGCTTGCATCGTTCACGGTAGTCGCCAGTCTGGCGGCCGCCACCCCCAGCTTCGCCCAGGACAACACCGTCAACGTGCTGTACGCAGGTTCGCTGGTCAACCTTATGGAGCGCAGCGTCGGCCCCGCCTTCGAGAAATCCACCGGTCTGCAGTTTCGCGGCTATGCGGCTGGCTCGAACAAGATCGCCAACGAAATCAAGGGCAAGCTGCGCCGCGGTGATGTGTTTATCAGCGCGAGTCCCAAGGTCAACCAGAGCCTGATGGGCGCCGACAACGGCGACCACGTGAGCTGGTACGTCAATTTCGCCGAATCGCCGCTGATGATCGGCTACAACCCGAAGAGCAAGTTCGCCGCCGACTTCAAGTCGAAGCGCTGGGACCAGGTGTTGCAGGAGCCGGGCATCCGCATCGGCCGCACCGATCCGAAGCTCGATCCGAAGGGCGCGTTCACGGTCGAGATGATGACCAAGGCCGCGGATCTGTACCATCAACCGGACCTCGTCGAGAAGACGCTCGGTGCGCCGGACAATCCCGAGCAGGTATTGCCCGAAGAAACGCTGGTTGGCCGGCTGCAATCGGGTCAGCTCGACGCCGGTTTTTTCTACTCGACCGAAACGTCGGATCTGAAGATTCCCGCGTTCCAGCCGGCTCCTGAGTTGAAGGCAAAAGCGGCCTACACGCTGACCATCCTGAACGACGCGCCGAACGGCGCAGGTGCTGCGCGCTTTGTCGACTTCCTGCTGAGCGCCGAAGGCCGGGCGTTGTTGAAGCAGCATGGCGTCGATGTGATCAAGCCCGCCGTGACCGGCAATGGCCAGGCGATTCCGCCGTCGGTGCAAGCCGTGATCGACGCGGCGCAATAACGTCGCGATGAAGCGTGTCGCGGCCAAGCCGCTTGTCTGGCTGGCCGCGCTGCTGGCCGTCTATCTTTGCGCGCCGTTCGTCGCCAGCGTGCCCCAGCTCGGCGCAGCCGACTGGGCGAGCGTCGACTGGCATGCCACGTGGTCGGCAGTGGCTGTTTCCGCGGGAAGCGCCAGCGTCGCCGCGCTCGTGATCCTGATCGGCGGGGTGCCGCTCGGTTATTTTCTCGCACGTTCGGACTCGCGCAAGGTGGCGGTGCTCGGCTTCATCGTGCAGTTGCCGCTGGCGCTGCCGCCGCTCACGAGCGGCGTGCTGCTGCTGTTTCTGCTTGGACCGTATAGCTGGGTCGGCAGTCTGACCGGCGGCGCCTTGACCGATTCGTTTGCCGGCATCGTGCTCGCGGAAACTTTCGTCGCTGCGCCGTTCCTGATCATCGCTGCCAAATCCGCATTTGCCGCCGTCGATCCTGTCTTCGACGATGTTGCCGCCACGCTCGGGCATCATGCCGGCAGCCGCTTTTTTCGCGTCACGCTACCGGTGGCGTGGCCGGCGATTCGCGCGGGTCTTGCGCTGTCGTGGCTGCGGGCGTTTGGTGAATTCGGCGCCACCGTGATGGTCGCGTATCACCCCTATTCGCTGCCGGTCTATACCTATGTGGTGTTCGGCGGCCAGGGGCTGCCGGCCATGATGCCGCTGCTCTTGCCCACGTTGACGATTGCGGTTGTCTGCGCCGCGCTGTCGCTTTATAGCAGGCGGCAAACCGGCGTCGATCCGCAAGTGGAAAGCGGCGATGAAGCGGCCCTTCAACCTGTGACTTCAACGCCAGCTGCCGCCGAAGCCGCTCCGCTCCGGCTCGCCTTCGAACTAAAGCGCCATCTCGGCACGTTCGATCTCGACATTGCATGGACACCCGTCACCCGGCGCCTTGCCATCATCGGCCCGTCGGGCTCCGGAAAGTCTCTTGCGCTGAGGCTGATCGCAGGGCTCGAACGCAACGAACGCGGCACAGTGCGCCTCGGTCCGGTGGAACTGGACGCGTTACCGCCAGAGCAGCGTCAGATTGGCTATATGCCGCAGGACTACGGTCTGTTCCCGCATATGACGGTGGCCCAACAGCTGGCCTTTCCTGTCGATGCCGACGCTGCCAGCGCGCGCTACTGGCTCGAGCATCTGGGTCTTGCCGCGCTGGTTGGACGGCTGCCGCATCAACTGTCGTTCGGTCAGCGCCAGCGTGTGGCGCTCGCACGGGCCTTGACGCGCCACAGCCAGTTGCTGCTGTTCGACGAGCCGTTCGCCGCGCTCGATACGCCGCGCCGCCGGCGTTTGCAACAGTCATTGCGTGCGTTGCAGCGGGAGATTGCGGCCGTGACGGTCATCGTCACACACGATCCCGACGAGGCCGCTCTGCTCGCCGACGAAGTCCTGGTGATCGAGCAAGGACGTGTGCTACAGGCCGGCGCACTCGATGCGGTCTATGAACAGCCGGCGACGATGCGTGTGGCCGAACTGCTCGGTCTGCACAACGTGGGCGAAGGGATCATGCGCGAGACGGGTGTGCTCGAAATTGGCGACGGCCTTGCGGTGAAAACGAACGAGCGCCCGATCGAAGCGGGCCAGCAGGTGATGTGGCGCGTGTCGTCGCACGCGCTGGTGGCGACGCCCGACGGTCCTCACATCGGCACGGTCGACGCTATCGAACTGCGCCGCGGCGAGCGCTATATCCGCGTGGAAATTGGCGGGGTTTATTTCAATATCGCTAGCGAAGACACGCGGTTGCACCAGGGCACGCAACACCGCTTTGCGATCGCTGCGGCGGGTGTGTCGGTATGGCCAGCCGCGGCCGGGCGTGTTTGAGGCGGAGTCCGCGCACGAGCTTTCTTGCGCGTGAGCTGATGTGACTACCCGCCCCGGCAAACCGGAGCGGGTTCTTCGAATCAACGTTCCGAGAACTCGCTTATGGCGTGATCTCTGAGAACTCGCATACAGCGCGATCAGTAGGTGATCACGCCGCAATCAAAGCGAGAAAGTGTCCTGCCTTAGCCAGCCCTTAACCACCCTGCGCCGGGCAGAACAGCTCACCGTGCTTCGCGACATACGCTCGCGCGCCACTACGATCCGAGGCGTCGAACAGCACGACACCACCGTCCGAGACGACCGCGAGCGTCGTGCCGTCCGGCGTGTAGCGTAAGGCCTCCGGATTATTGCCCGTTGCGTAGCCGCCGTTCACCTTGCCGCTATCACGCGCAACAGTCGCCACCGCGCCGTCTTGCGGAAACGACACGGCCAGCGTGCTGCCGTCCGGGCTCAACACCAAGTGGTAAGCCGTCGGGGTGCCGCAGAAATGCAGCGTGTTTGCCGGCTTCAGCGTTTGCGCGTCGTACTCAACAATGCCGTCGCGTGACAGCACCAGCACATTGCCGCTGTGCGGGTCGATTTGCAGATCGAGCGGGCTGGACGCGTCGATGGTGCCGATCGGCTTGCGGTTCACCGTGCTGAATACTTCGACCGTGCCCGCCACACCGTCGGTCGCGAACAGGCGCTTGCCGTCCGCAGACAATGCAAGGCCGACCGGCCGGCCGAACGGCTCGTCATGCGCATCACCGCCCTTCAGATCGAAGCGGCCGAACGGGCGGCCGTTGGCGGTCTCGAACGCCGAAACCGTGTTCGAGACGACATTGAACACATACGCGCGGCGGCCATCCGCCGACAGCACGATATTCTGCGGAAAGCGCTGGGCGCGGACCGTGCGCACGATCCGGCCTTTCTCCAGGTCGACGAACGCCAGCGAGTCGGGACGCAACGAGGTCACATAAGCACGGCGGCCATTTGCGTCCACGGCAACCCCGACCGCGCCGACGCCACGGCAGAAGTTATCCTGGCAATCGTCCGAGGTCTTGGCAGGTGTGTGGCCATCGATGGTCTTCGCCACGTTGCGGTTCGCCAGATCGACCACCGACAGCGTGTTGTCGCCATTGCTGGTTGCGTAAAGCCATTTGCTGTCGGCGCTGATGTCGAGGCCAGCCGGCACATTGCCGACCGGAATCACCGTGCCCTTCGCCAGTTCTCCTACCGACGCGGCTGCGGCCTTCGCAGCGGCTTCGCTGGCGGCATCGTTGGTGGTGCTGCAAGCCGCCAGCACGAAACAAGCGGCCATCACGGCAGCCAATTGACGCAAACCTGGCTGAGCCAATTGCTCCGCGGCTTCATTATGATTAAAACGATCACGCCAACTCATCGCTACTCCTTGTTTAAAACCCGATCAAATAACCGAATCCAGCATAAGCTGTCTTCACACCTGCATTGGCCAGCATTAGCTCACACCGGATGCACATGTCTTGAAATATCGCCGCAAGGTTGGACTTTCAGGCGTTTCTCAAACACCGCAGGCGGCGGCCGATCTCCGGCGAATTCATACGCCAGCACCGACATTCAGCCGCATGCGCTGCCATGCTTGCGTCCCACAGCGAAGTCAGCCCCCTGCGCGAAGGCATCTTGCCGACGCGCACCCATGTCCAACGCGGATTTATCTGAAGCAGAAAAATAACGATTTCACGGCTCCCGGTGAATCGTTAAATTTATGTGAATTGCATAGGCATTATGTGCCACTCATATTCACGAATGAGCGGATTTTAAATGAGCGCGACCGGCCATGTATAGTTTTTGTTCGATTTTCCGGGGATTTAAGCGAGGCGCACCACACGTTCGACGCACGAGATTCACACGCAATTCAAACCGGCGACATAAAGCGGCAGAATTTGCAGATATTGCGTAGAGGGTGGCGTCATATTTCCCGACGTCGTTATGAATCGCCTCGCTTTATCTTGCGGCACTCCATGCCGTGCGCTTCCGGTCGTCAGTGGTCGCCTCAATCCACCCAGCGGCTCCGTGTCGGCCTGCGTGAGTGCTGTTTCACCACGGAGAGGCCGGTCAAGCGCAATACCGCAACGTTTCGCAGTCCGATCGTTGCCAGCACATAGCGCTGACAAGTCATTGTCCGACCCTCCAGTCAGCGCTCCATCCGAGTTCGCGTTTCGCCTTATCGCAAGCGAGCATGCCATCGTCTTCAGCAACGTTGTAGATGCCAGTCGTCCCGTGCAACACAGCCAACTCGGCGGCGCGCGCCGCTGCGTCGACATGCACGGGACCCGCGCCCGCGGCCGCATCGAATCCGGTGCCAGGACCGTAGAGCCGGCCATAGCGCAGCACGACGGCTTCCAGCGGCGCCTGCAGCACCTGACGCTCGAGGCTGGCGACGCCGCGCAGCGAGACACCGCGCGGACCGTCGAAGTCGCTATCGAGCGGATCGTCCTCGCTGTGCGGCAACGGGCCATCCGCATAAGCAAAGCCGATACTCTGCGCGACGATGCGCCGGACATCCGCCGCGATTGCAGCAGCGACCAGGTTGCGGGTGCCTTCATCGCGGATGCGAGCGTTGCGCTGCGACGCCTCGGCCATTCTGGCTGGATCAAGACCGGGCGGGAGGTCGGTGAGCTGATGCATGACGACTTGCGGCCGGGCGGCCTCGAGTGCGGCCTGCAGCGCGGCCGCGTCAAATACATCGACGACAACCGGTTCCACCCCCATCTCGCGCAGCAAGGGCACCCTCTCCGACGAGCGCGTGGTGCCCACGACGCGCCAGCCGGCGGCGACGAACAGCCGCGCGACGCGGCGCCCGATCGCCCCCGTTGCCCCGGCCAGAAAGAGACAATCGGCCATAGCGGGAATCTCCCTGGATTGGCAATGCGGCGAACCAGCACGGCCGCCAGCCCGCTCAAAAGATGTATGAGTTCGAACATAATATAAGAGTTCTTATATCATGTGCAAGCCACCGCCGGATCCGCCATGGACGAGTGAAGAAGATCGGGAATAAGGAGACGTTAACGGGCAGGCTGAAGCCGCCGTTCGATCAGCGGCTCGCCGCGCTCCATGCTTTCGGCCAGGACACGGCCATCGAGTTTGTGCGGGTCGCTAAACGCACCGACCGGGATTTTTCCGGTGGGCGAATCGACCAGTTTGATAAAACGCGGCGCAAGACGCTGCCCCACGTCGATATCCACCGCGGCCACCACGATTTTTGCTGCTGGCGCGGCTTGCGCCGGCATCCCGCGCACCACACAGAGCGCACCTACGAGCGCGCCGGCAGCGGCGATTGCCAATGTCCCCATCCATTTTGTATTTTTCATGTCGCACTCCTTATGTTACTGCCTGACAGGATTGCGTTGGCCACACTCGAACAGGAACGCCAGGCGGAATCAGGCTGAAGGCGCCGTCATCGCGCTGCGATGTCCGCTGAAAATAGAAAGATGAGCAAGTATCAACGCCGGCGTCGAATCGCGCCGCAATCAAACGCTCCGTTCCCCACAGCGATCGTGTTGATCCGATCTGCCGTCCGGCAATTGCCGTCCCCGCGGAGCGTCGATGCAACCGGTCTGCACCGGTGGGGGAACACCCGCCCCCATCCGATGACTGCCGATCAGGCTATTGATCCGCCCGTAGTAAAACCCAGCTTATAAAGCCTTTCTATGAAGGCTTGCTTTTCTGGTTGGCCCCATCGCGTCCTGCTACTTTTACTTCGCCGCCCCCTGTTGATCGGGGGTCGGCCGTACCGCCTGTTTTTGTTGCCTTCCCTGTGCGTCTTCACGCTGCCTGTTGCTTCGCCCTGCTTTGTTTTTCTCGCACTGCCGGTCCTCTCTGCGCCGTGCCTGTGCTTCCCCGCGCCACCTGTCCTGCACCGTACCGCCTGATCTTCCCGCTGCTGCGTTGCGGTCCGGCGCAGGACATATAGCGACTACCGTGCCAGAGGTTCGCAAAGCGTTGTGCCAACTGGCCTGGCGGGCGGCGCAGCAAACTGGCAAGGCCGCTTTGAGGGGACCCGCGCCGAAACTGTTTCAGTGCTGCGACTGGCCAAAAACGAAAAATTTGCGGGGTCCGAATCGTCGCATCGGTAAGCCGTGACCGTTCGGCACGCCAGTTGCGCTGTAATGCTTGACACAGGCCATGCAGCGCTTACTGACTTCGTCACACACGATTCACAAAACGCGATCGGCGAGCGTTATGTGCGCTACCGTACGAAGTCCAAAGTGTCTCAATTGTGAGACAGTCGCCGGGCGGGATAACCTGTGAGTCGAACGGTTCAATTTGCCCGATCAGGGCGTTCGAGGCACTGTCCGTTGGATGGCACGTCGCAGGCCGGCCACTTCGCGCGACGCGAAGCGCCGACGCTCTACCCATTTTCCGACGACGCGCGCCCGCGACCGGCACCCGCTTGAAAGAAGTCTTAAGAGCGGCCTCCATCAAGGCGCTCGCGCCCTTCGCCCATTTAAACCAATCGGCAATACTGGCCCGGGCAAACAGACCGGTACTGGGGAGTTTCTACCGCGCAAAGGTTTGCGCGATTTGACATGTAATCGAATTGAAGCGGTGACTCGGTCATAAAAGTATTTGTTCCGGTCAAACATTTCGCTTAACGAATTAACAATTTCTCAAGAATAGGCTTTCCGGCTTTCTCAGGAATGAGACAGAATTGATACACAACTCGCAACTAGCCGCCTATACTGGCCTTCCGCGACATCTGCAGACCCTGCTGCCTCGTGCACCACGGCGCGGGCTGCGAATGGCACGTCGGAGGTTGCGGCCCAATTGCCGTATCCAGATTTGCGCGTATGGCAAGTGCAATTGTTTTGATCTACCTTTGGCCCATGCGTCGCATAGAGCGCAATACAGAGAGACCGACGAAAAACACGTCGACAGTCGAACACCGGGGAATGAAATGAACAATAAACGTTCGTATGAACAAAATAATCGGCGTGCCATTGATTTCTCAATGAGCGGCCGAGACGCTTGCGGGCGCGATCGCTTTGGATGCGCCCACAACCAGTCTGCACGGCCAGCCTCGTTGGCGGCCTCGCATGGAGCGCAACGCGCGATCCAAAGTCCCGTGGGGACGGGTCTATCCAGGCCGGTGATCCGGCCTGAAGCATGCTTGTATGACCCAGCAACCGCGAGCGCCGCATCGAACCGGGGTTAACATGACTAAAACTGACACGCCACATGACGCAGACCGCACGGTGCTCTGCGTTTCAAGCAAACCCGACGAAATTCTCACCAAGTTTCTGGCCGCCTGCGGCTGGCAGGTCGTCCACGCCAAGACGACTGCGCTTGCAGAACGTGTGA
>Ga0302313_10003179_pt1 | contig 10963 bp, 12 predicted proteins | sample III_Palsa_N2_2_FD_200454 | JGI IMG/M metagenome (GOLD analysis project Ga0302313, IMG submission 200454) | Peat permafrost microbial communities from Stordalen Mire near Abisko, Sweden - III_Palsa_N2_2 | ecosystem: Environmental > Terrestrial > Soil > Palsa > Peat permafrost | place: Sweden...
GGCAACCTAGCCAACGCGTACCCGTATCGACGTGGGATTGCACCACCAAGACGACAGTGCGCGATGCTTATGAACTTGGTTTGCGCGACGCGGAGCAAATACTGGCCAACGGTGTGCTTGTGCAGGAGTAATGTTGAAGGCATGCCAATCACCATCCCAAGCGATGCGCCGTCCTCGCCTCATCCGCCAACCGGCACGATCACCTGCCGTCCGCCTTCGCCGCGCGCCACCTGCTGATAGGCGACGATGGCCTCATCGAGCGTTACGGTTCGTTGCACTACCGGTACGAGCAAAGTGCCGTCATCGAACAGCGGCGCCAGCCGGTCGAGCAGGCGGGCGGTGTCGGGGGAGCCGAGTTTGAGCGAGTCCGCGCCGAACAGCTGCGTTTCGTTGTGATAGAAATCGCGCAGGTTGAAGGTCACCTCGCTGGCGCCGGTGGCGCTGATCTCCACCAGTCTGCCGCGCTGGGCCACGCATTGCAGCGCAGCGGCGAACAGCACGCCGCCAACCGCGTCGTACACGACCTCGGCACCGCGACCTGCCGTCAGTTCACGCACATGGGTGGGCAAATGCTGGTCGGATAAGGTCCACGCATCAAAGGCTGCGGCTTGCGCCGCCGAAGGCGCTTCGCGGACCACGCCGATCACGCGACAGCCGCGCCAGCGTGCAAGTTGGCAAACCGCCTGCCCGACGCTGCCGGAGGCACCGATCACGACCACGGTCTCGCCACTTCGGGCGTTGGCGTAGTCGATCAGGCCAAGCCACGCGATCGTGAACGGCACGCCGACGCTAGCCGCCGCGACAAAATCGAGCGTGGCTGGTTTCAGCGTCAGCGCACCCAGCGGCACCTGCAGGTATTCGGCGTGCGATCCGTCGTGTGTGAACCCGAACTGGCCACCGCTGCCCCAGACGTTCTTGCCCAACCATTCGGCGGGTCCATCCACCACCACACCTGCAAAGTCGCGCCCTGGCGTTCGCGGCAGCGTGGTCTGGCTCATCAGTCCGGCGGCATTCTTGACGTCGCTGGGGTTGATCGGGGCGGCGCGTACTTCGACCATTGCATGGTCTTTATCCACAACAGGCCTGTCGACGTCCTGAAGAACCAGTTGATCGGGCGCGCCGAAATGCAGGATGCGCAGGGCTTTCATAGTGGATTTATTCCAGTGTGTTCGATGCAGGTCAAAACCAGGGCCTGATCAGCGCGACCAGACGTTCGCCCACGAGCATCGCCGCAAGGCCGAGCAGGGCGATCGGTGGGGGTGCGGGCGATCGCGTGCGCAAGACGCCATATAGAACGCCGACCGCCAGACCAATCGCTATGGCTACGAGAATATCGCGCATGACGGCTGCTTCCACGAGTGGGGTAGCTCATGATGTGCCGGACGGCGCGATGGGGTTATGCTCAAATTTGCCAACTTATTGCGAATTCCTGCCAACGCCATGTTCGGCAAAAGCGAACGCCGCTCCGATTACCAGCGCACAGCCCGGCCGGTGGTCGCCATGGCGCGCAAACTGCAACAGGGCGAGTCGACCACCCCACATCGGCACCGACGGGCGCAGCTTATTTACGCAGCGAGCGGCGTGCTTTCGGTCGAGACGCCGGACGGTGTCTGGGTTGTGCCGCCGGAACGTGCGGTGTGGATACCCGCCATGATGCGGCACGGCTTGCGAGCAGCCAGCCAAGCCGAACTGCATAACGTATACGTCGAGCCTGCGCTCACGCAGCACCTCCCGGCACGTTGCGCGGTAGTGGCCGTTAAACCCTTACTGCACGCCCTGATTGGCGAAGCGGTAACACTACCCGCAACGCACGCGCTGGATTCACGTCATGCGCGCGTCATGGCGCTGTTGCTGGAATGTATCGAGGTCAAGCCGATTGCGGCGTTGACCTTGCCCATGCCGCAGGATGCGCGTGCCTTGCGGCTTGCCCTGCAGGTGCGCGCGCAGCCTTCGATCAGCCGCGGCCTCGCTCAGCAGGCGGACCAGACCGGTGCCAGCCGGCGCACGCTAGAACGGCTGTTCCGCGAACAGACCGGCATGCCGTTCGGACGCTGGCGCCAGCAGGCCCTGCTGATGCGCGCGCTTGAACTGCTGGCCACTGGCATGCCGGTGGCGCATGTGGCCAGCACTTTGGGCTACACCGAAGTTGCAGCCTTCAGCAGCATGTTCCAGAAGGCCCTCGGCATCGCGCCATCGCGGTATTTTTTGGCCGGCGATTAGACGCGCCAGCAAGATGCCGTGCCAGGCCATCCGTACGGATCGATGCGCTGAGGGGCGGCTGCTCAGCGACTGTTTCCAGACGCTGGATCAAAAGCGTGCAACGCCCGCAGAGCGGACGTGGCGTGTGCGCCCCAGTGGAGGCCGAACGTGGTGCGCCAGTGCCAGACCGCGTCCTGCTTGCTTTGGGCATACGCATAAAGACCTTCCTTGACATCGATATAGATGTCTCCGAGGTCGTCCGTGATATCGCCGCACACCGCGGTTTCAGGGGTATCGCTGAGTGGGTGAAAAATCTCCCAGTAGTACTGAAGCGGGAACGAGCGCAGCCGTGTCAGAAGTGCGGCGCGCTGCTCGCGACCAAGCACTGGCGGATCAATGCCGTTCGGCTCCGTGTCCGGCAGTGCAAGTGCTGCCGCGTAGAGCTCTGCGACCAGATAAGTGGCTGTGCGGTGCTCCTCGTGCGCCGTTCCCGGATATGCCTCCAGCCATTTACAATACGCGAGAGCCGCGGATGAAAATCTTTCGATCGCGGCGGCATGGTTCATGGCAAGTGGACATCCACGTTCGACTGCGTACGGCTAAGTCCTTGGATCGTCTAATGCTTTCTGGGCATCGTCAAGTCGGCGTATCGGGAAGCGGACAGGCTGGCTTTTGCGGGATGCCACGAACAGTTTGGATGCCGAGATCCAGGCGAACCGACTGTCTCGCGTCTATGCCCGATATTGCCCGCGCCGCTGCGGATCGCGATACACCAGCACTGTGGCGACCAAACCGCACAGTGCCGCAAACGACAGCCAGAGTCCCGGCGCGGCGTTGTTGCCGGTGAGGTGGATCAGCCATTGGGAAATCGCCAGGCTTGAACCGCCAAGTGTGGTGGCGAGGCTGTAGGCCAGTGAGAAGCCGGCGGTGCGCACATCGACCGGCATGATCTCGGTAAGCGCCACCACCATCGCGCCGTTGTAGGCGGCGTAGATGAAGGACAGCCACAGCTCCACGCCGAGCAGGCGATCGAATCCGGGCGATGCCACCAGCCAATGCAGCACCGGGTACGCCGTGAGCAGGGCGAGCACGGTGCAGGCGGCAAGCAGCGGCCAGCGGCCAATGCGATCGGACAGCGCGCCCATCAGCGGTAGCCAGATCAGGTTGGACAGGCCGATGCACAGGGTCACGATGAACACGTCCGACGACGATAGCTTTAGCACTTCCTTGCCGAAGGTCGGCGTGTATGCGGTGATGAGATAGAACGACACCGTCGTCATCAGCACCATCGCCATGCCGAGCAGCACGATGCGCCAGTTGACGATCATCGAGCGATAGATCTCGCTCGCCGCGAGGCGATGCTTGCGCGCGAGAAACGCTTCGGTCTCCTGCAGCGAGCGACGGATCAGAAACACGAATGGCACGATCAGGCAGCCGACGATGAAGGGGATGCGCCAGCCCCAGTCGGTCATCGCCTGCGCCGGCATCCAGCGCTGCAGCAGCAGGCCCAGCAGCGCGGCAAACATCACCGCCACCTGCTGGCTGGCCGACTGCCACGCACAGTAGAAACCGCGATGACCCGGCGTGGCGATCTCCGACAAATAGACCGATACGCCGCCCAGCTCCACGCCGGCCGAAAACCCCTGCAGCAGTCGCCCCGCGAGCACCAGCAGCGGCGCGAGGATGCCGATGGTCGCATAGCCCGGCACCGCCGCCACTAGCAGCGTGCCCATGGCCATCAGCGCGAGTGTCACGATCAAACCCTTGCGGCGACCGTGGTGATCGATATAGGCGCCCAGCACAATCGCGCCAATCGGCCGCATCACAAAGCCCGCCGCAAACGTCAGCAGGGTCAGCAGCAGCGAGGCATAGGCGTTATGGCTGGGAAAATACGTACGCGCAATGGCCGAGGCGTAATAGCCGTAGACCATGAAGTCGTACATTTCCAGAAAGTTGCCACCGACCACGCGGAAGATGGACTTGACGCTGTCGCTGCGTGAGCGGGATTCGTTTTGGCTCACGGAGCGCTACCTGTTGTTTTCAAGCGGAAAGAAATGCGATTCATCGCGCAAGATGCTAACAGCGGTCGGCGTAGGTTGGCGGTGAGCGCAGCGAACCACAACAGGCGTCGCGTCAAATGTTGGGGTGACAACTCGCTCCTGCGAGTTGCCCTGCGGGCCATTCGCTGCGCTCACCACCAACCTACCGGAGATCTAATCCGCCCGATGCTCCAGCGCCAGATAATCCTTGCTCTGCATTTCGATCAGGCGTGATTCGGTGCGGCCGAATTCGGCGCGCAGGCGTTCGCCGTCATACAGCTCGGTGATCGGCGCCGCGGCGGACAGCACCAGCTTGACGTGACGATCGTAGAACTCGTCGACGAGCTGCACGAAGCGCTTGGCGGCATCGTCGCTATAGCTGTTGAACTGCGGCACGTTGGCGACGATCACGGTGGGGCCGGCCTTGGCCAGCGCGATGTAGTCGGCAACGGCACGCGGTCCTTCGCACAAGGCTTCGAACTCGAACCAGAGGACGTTTTCGGCGCGCTTGCGAAACGGGATGTCGCGACCGTTGATGCTGAGCGCACCGTTCTGCTCGATGGTGCCGCTGGCCTGGCTGCTGAAGATGCGCTCCAGCGCGCGATGCGACTCGGCCCCTGGCGGCGTGAGATACACCGGCGCCTGCGCCAGTGCGCGCAGCCGCCAGTCGTGCGATGAGGCCATCTCGACCACGTGGCAGTGTTGTTCGATAAGGGCAATGGCCGGGAGAAAGCGCGCGCGCTGCAGGCCGTTCTTGTACAGGTCGGCCGGCGCGGTATTCGACGTGGTGAGCAGGGTCACGCCACGCGCGAACAGCGCATCGAGCAGGCTGGCCAGAATCATCGCATCGCCGATGTCGTTGACCAGAAACTCGTCCAGACACAGCACGCGGCAGCGTGCGGCCAGACCCGCGGCGACTTCGATCAGCGGATTCTGCCGATTGCCCAGCGCGCGCAGGCTCTCGTGCACCTCGCCCATGAAGCGGTGGTAGTGCCGACGCAGCGCGGTGCCCTGCGGCAGGCTGGAGACAAACAGGTCCATCAGAAACGTCTTGCCGCGACCCACGCTGCCCCACAGATACAGTCCGGGTACCGCAGCGGCAGGCTCGCTGCCGAGCAGCGACTTCAATCGTCCAAACAGTCCGCTGTTGCCGTCGGCCGATGCGCAGAGCGCCGCGTGCATGCGATCGAATTCCGGCAGCAGCGCGAGCTGCGTGGGATCGGATTCCCAGCGATGCGCGGCAACGCCTTCCTGGTAGCGCGCGCTGGGCGCGAGTAAAAAAGAATCAGTCATGCAGGATGGGCTTGCGTTTGCTCAGGGCATCATGTCGATAGGAATGGTTTTGCCAGACTGTTCGTGCCAGTCGCGAATCGGTTTGGGCAGCGTCTTTTTATCTTGCGTTACGTTCGTGTAGTAGCGCATGCGGATTTGGTGATCCGATCCAGGTACCAACAAGCCAATCCAGAAATCAAGACCCTCGTGATTCATCAGGATGGCGCCGCTGATTCCACCAAGGCCGCGTACCCACAGCGTGGTTGTCGTGGTTCCCATGGCGGTATCGGTGGATACTTCATTGACATCGCCAACGAGGGTTGCATAGTCATTGCCAAGCAGCTTATGGATAGCCGCGTCTTCGGCCACAGTGGGAACAATCTCAAGCGTTTGCAGGTTTGCAGCGGGCCTGCTGGCAAATTGCTTTGCAGTGATATAGCTGCCGTCGTAGCTGACGCCCATGCCGGCGCCACAACCGTCTTTCTCCGCGGTCTCCTTTTCGTCAACGATCAGTCGCTCGCCTTGTAGAACAAAGTCGAGCTGACAGCCGGGCTGTTTGTATCGAGCGTGCGAGCGGCTGTCCTGTATTGCTGATCCCTCAAGCTCACCCACATTGCCGCCATCTTCGGCGTGAAGCTCAAAATGTAGAGGCTTCGTACCGGTGATTTTCAGCTCGCTTGCTACTGTTTCGCTGCGCGAATCAAGCTCCCACGTTTGTTGGAATCGCGGTGGAGCGCTGCGGCGGTCAACGCTTCCAGCCACGGGCTCTTGCAATTCGCCCAGACGTTGTTGGTAAGTCTTTGTTAGACAGGCAACGTCACCACCGCACGCATCGCGTTTTTCGAGCCACTGGCGTTGCGCCTGCCGTATGGCTGGGTCGCTGGATTTAGCGCGAAGCGTTCCCCACAAGGCCGTCATTTGGCCGTCCATTTTCGACAGTGATCCATCCCCGCATATTGCCTTTTCCGTGGCGCTGGCGGCCTTACTACAGTCAAAACCTGCGGTGCGTCCCGATATGGGCAGCACGAGCCCGGCGCCAAGCGTTCCGATAACAAGCCAGCGGCGAGCAACCGGCGAGCTTTTTAGGAGTTCCATTCGTTACTCTCCATAGTGCGGTACAAGTTAGCTGCGTGCCGGCGGCAACCAGCCGCGCACGGCGTGCTTGATTGCGCCGCGCAAGTCCATCAGGCGGCGGTGGAAGAAGTGGCTGGTGTCGGGCATGCGCACCAGCTCGGGCTTTTTCTCCAGCGCATCGATCCATTCGAACACCGCTTCGGGCTCGACGACTTCATCGGCTTCGCCCTGGATGACCAACCATGGGCAGGTCGGGACGGTCAGCTCGCCGAAGGCCCAGCGGCCGACGGGCGGCGCGATGCTGATCAGCGCATCGGCGTGCAGATCGGCGGCGCGGGATATGGTCACGTAGCTGCCAAACGAGAAGCCGGCCAGCCATAGCGCGTCATCCGGACGCGTTTTGCGCACCCAGGCCACCACGGCGGCCAGATCGTCGCCTTCGCCGGCACCGTTGTCGTACTCGCCGGGTGAATTGCCGGTGCCGCGAAAATTGAAGCGCACGGTATCGAGGCCCGATTCGCGCAGCGCGCGTTCGGCCATCGTCACCACCTTGTTGTGCATGGTGCCGCCCTGGACCGGATTCGGGTGACAGATCACCGCCACGCCGCGGCGCGCGTCGGCCGGCTCGGCGATGTCGGTGATGGTTTCCAGCTTGCCGACGGGACCGTCCAGCATGAAACTGGCGGCCTGATCGGGAAACTGCGCGGGGTCGGCGGGGAGCACGGTGGGATTCATGCCTGCCATGATAACCGGCCATGGCAGAGTGCTGCCGATCAGGCCGATTTCACGGCCGCATCGCGATCGATTCCCCGTAAAAGCCACGCCGACCGAGAGCACGCCATGACGAAAGCCGCCGAACGCCAACGCTGCCCGTGGGGCGCGACCGATCCGCTGCTGCGCGATTACCACGACACCGAATGGGGTGTGCCGCTGCACGATGATCGGCAGCTGTTCGAATTTCTGTGCCTGGAAGGTGCGCAGGCTGGCCTGTCCTGGCGCACGGTGCTGGCCAAGCGCGAGCGCTATCGTGAGGTGTTCCACGGTTTCGACATCGCTCGCGTCGCGGCGATGAAAGACCGCGAGCTGGAGAAACTGCTGCTCGACCCCGGCATAATTCGTAATCGCTTGAAGGTTTTTGCGGCGAGGGACAACGCGATCACTGCGCTTGGCGTGATCAGGGAATTCGGCAGCCTGGATCGTTATCTGTGGTCTTTCGTCGACGGCAAGCCGCTGGTTAATCGTTGGGCGGACAGTGGCAGCGTGCCGGCGAGCACGCCGCTGTCTGACAGCATGAGCAAGGCGATGAAGAAACGTGGCTTCCGCTTCGTCGGCAGCACCATTCTTTACTCGCTGATGCAGGCCACCGGGATGGTCAACGACCATGTGGTGACGTGTTTTCGGCATGCCGACTGCCTTCAGGTGGCCTCTGCGCGGCGATGAACTGTTGCAATACGCGACAGGTTTGTTGGCAATGAGACATGTTGCTATGCAATGCCTTGACCATGGCGTTTGCTGATCACAGCATGACGGCCGGCCCCGGGCCGAGTAATACAAGTTGACCTGCCGCAGCGCAGCGCAACATAGACGTCCATTTGCGCAAACTGTCCCACGCCCGGTGATCAGAATTGGGACACTTTTCCCTTTAAATAGACGACTTTCACGCTTCTTCCACTGGTCGGAAATTAGCGCTAGGCTCGATTTGCCGTCGGTCTTTGGGAACCGTGTCGTAGACCCGCTTGACGATGGCGTTCTGCACATTCTCGCCCCAGGCGATTCATCTCAAGAGGTGCTCTTATGAAGAAGTGGAACAAGCCGGTGATCGTGGAGATCTGCGTCGGTTGCGAAATCAATTCGTATTATTCCGGCGATTTTTGATGTCCCTGGTCACCTCCGTGCTGCCAAGCCCGGTGCGCATGCCTGCCGATGTGACGTCGGACAGAGCCTGATGCGCATCGTGGTTCTCGGTTCGGCAGCCGGAGGTGGCCATCCGCAGTGGAACTGCCATACCCCCGCCAGCCTGCGCGCGTGGCGCGAGGACGACGGCGCCAGCCGCCGTACGCAAGCTAGCATCGCGGTGAGCGCCGATGGCGAGCGCTGGTTGCTTATCAACGCATCCCCCGATTTTCGTCAGCAGATACTGGCTACGCCGGTGCTATGGCCGCAGCGTGACCTGCGCCACTCGCCGATCGGCGCCGTGCTGCTGACCTCCGGCGAGATCGACCACATCGCCGGCCTGCTCTCGATGCGCGAGAGCCAACGCTTCGACCTCTACGCCAGCGAACGCGTGCTGGCGGTGCTGGCTGAAAACGCGATCTTCGATTCGCTCAATCCCGAGTACGTCGCGCGCAAGGCCTTTGCGCTCGACCAACCGCTGGACCTGCTGGGTCTGCGCGTCACGCCCTTCAGCGTGCCGGGCAAGGTGCCGCTGTTCATGGAAAGCCGCAGCGCCGGCGATCTTGCCGGATCGGCCGAGGAAACGCTTGGGCTGTGCATCGAGCACGACGGCCACCGGATCTTTTTCATTCCCGGCTGTGCCTCGATGCCGGAGTCGCTGCGCCAGCGCCTGCGCGGTGCCGCGCTGGTGTTCTTCGATGGCACGCTGTGGCGCGACGACGAAATGCTGATCGCGGGCGTCAGCCAGAAGACCGGCCAGCGCATGGGCCATATGAGCATCGATGGCGCGGGCGGCACGATCGCCGCGTTCGATGATCTGGACGTGGCGCGCAAGATTTTCATCCATATCAACACCACCAATCCGGTGCTCAACGCCCACGCGCCGGAGCGTGCCGAAGCCGCCGCGCACGGGTGGGAAATATCGCACGACGGCATGGAGATTTCGCTATGAGCGCCGAGGCATCACCCACGCTGGTTTCGCCCGAGCAGCTGGAGGCCGAGCTACGCGCCATCGGCGCCAGGCTGTATCACAACCGCCATCCGTTTCATGCGCTGCTGCATGCCGGCAAGCTCAACCGCGGCCAGGTGCAGGCATGGGCGCTGAACCGCTTTGAATACCAGCGCTGCATCCCGCTCAAGGACGCGGCGATCCTCGCGCGCATGGACGATCCCGCGCTACGACGGATCTGGCGCCAGCGCATCATCGACCATGACGGCAGCGCCGAAGGCGAGGGCGGTATCGCGCGCTGGCTGCATCTGACCGATGCGCTCGGCCTCGATCGCGAGCTGGTCAGCTCCGGTCGTGCGCTGCTGCCGGGCACGCGTTTCGCCGTGCATGCCTATATCCATTTCGTGCGCGATCGCAGCCTGCTCGAAGCGATCGCTTCGTCGCTGACCGAACTCTTTGCGCCCACCATCATCAGCGAGCGCGTCACCGGCATGCTGCGCCACTACGATTTTGTGTCGCGCGAATCGCTGGCGTACTTCGAGCACCGCCTGACCGAAGCGCCGCGCGATTCGGACTTTGCCCTGGACTATGTCAAGCGGCACGCCGACACCGCGGAAAAGCAGGAGCTGGTGCGCGCCGCGCTGCGCTTCAAATGCAGCGTGCTGTGGTCGCAGCTCGACGCGCTGCATTTCGCCTATGTGGAACCCGGCGTGGCGTGGCCCGACGCCTTCGTGCCGGCAGACGCTCGCGCCGCCGCGGCTGCCTGAGATGAGCACGCTCGACAGCCGCAGCACGCCGCGCTTTCTGCCCGGCGTGCGCCTGCACCACGATCAGACGCGCGGTCAGTGGGTCATTCTCGCGCCCGAGCGCGTCATCGAGCTGGATGACATCGCGCACGCCATTGTGCAGCGCTGCAACGGCGAGCGCCGCATCGAAACCATCGTGGCGGAGCTTGCCGGCGAATTCGACGCCACCACTGACGAGGTGAGCGGCGACGTGATGGCGCTGATCGACGACCTGATCGGTAAACGGATATTGCGCCTATGAACATCATGCTCGCCGAAGCCACCCAGTCACGCACCGTGGCGCCGCCGCTGGCGGTACTGCTGGAGCTTACCCACCGCTGTCCGCTGGCCTGCCCGTACTGTTCCAATCCGCTGGAGTTGGCCTCGCAGCGCGAGGAGATGGATACAGGCGGCTGGCTCGACGTAATCGACCAGGCGGCGGCGATGGGTGCGCTGCAGCTGCATTTCTCCGGCGGCGAGCCGGCGCTGCGCAAGGATCTGGTCGAGCTGCTGCAGCGTGCGCGCGAACGCGGTTTGTACAGCAACCTGATCACCTCGGGCATCGGCATCGACGAAGCGAAACTTGATCGCATGATCGAAGCCGGGCTGGATCATGTGCAGCTCAGCGTGCAGGATGCCACCCGGGAATCGGCCGATCACATCGCCGGCTATAAAGGCAGCTTCGACAAAAAGCTGCGCTTCGCCGGCTGGGTGCGTGCGCGCGAGCTGCCGCTGACGCTCAATGCCGTGGT